>Ga0302267_10005905_pt1 | contig 12643 bp, 13 predicted proteins | sample III_Bog_E1_3_FD_194555 | JGI IMG/M metagenome (GOLD analysis project Ga0302267, IMG submission 194555) | Peat permafrost microbial communities from Stordalen Mire near Abisko, Sweden - III_Bog_E1_3 | ecosystem: Environmental > Terrestrial > Soil > Wetlands > Peat | place: Sweden: Abisko... | reverse complement strand
GACCCTTCACTGGGACGGGACCGCCTGGACAGCCGGGATGAGCGGCACGACCAGCGACCTCAACGGCGTGTGGGGCACGGGCCCAACCGACGCCTGGGCCGTCGGGCAGGCCGGCACGATCATTCACTGGGACGGAATGGCGTGGTCGAGCGTCATGAGCAACACCAGCGCGAACCTGTACGGCGTCTGGGGTGCCGCCGTGACGGACGCGTGGATCGTAGGCGACGCGGGCACGGTGCTCCATTGGGACGGTACGAGCTGGAACCCGTCGCAGAGCGGAACGAGCAACGGCCTGTTCGCCATCTGGGGAAGCGCCGCTGACGACGTGTGGGCGGTCGGGCAGGGCGGAACGATCCTTCACCACCTCTGAAGACCTGCCGCGGCCTTGTCGGGACTCCGCCAACGCGCGCCGTCGGCCTCGATGATACATCTGGCAATGCATGGCCGTGCGCTCCCCAGCGGTGGTGAATGTCCTCGTCACCGGCCAGCGTGGCCCGCGCGACCTGGCGGTCGATGCGACCCAGGTCTACTGGGTGAACCACACCGACGGGACGGTCATGAGCGTCGCCCGGCAGGGAGGCCAACCCAACGTGCTCGCGACGGGGCAAGACAAGCCGTGGAGAGTGTCCGTCGACGATCTCTACGTCTACTGGGTCGGCGAGAGCATGAAGGGCTCGGTCATGCGCGTGCCCAAGCACGGGGGAGAGCCGGCGGTTGTCGCCTCTGCCAGCGCCCCCGCGACCGTGGAGGCTCGCGGCGGTGACGTTTACTGGCTCACGGGTGACGGCTCGCTGTTCCGGTGCGCGGCGCGGGGAGGCTCGATCGCGACCCTGGCGCAGACGCAGACCAATCCTTCGCGGATGGCGCTCGACCGCGACGCGGTCTACTGGACGAACGGAAACGGCACCGTCATGAAGATCGCCCAGGCGGGCGGTCCGACCGTCGTACTCGCCTCCGGGCAAGGCGACCCGCGCGACATCGCGGTCGACGATCGCAACGTGTACTGGTCCACGCGCGGCGGAGTCATCCGCTCGGTGTCAAAGGCCGGCGGCACGCCTTGCACCGTGGCGGAGAGCCCGGGTGACGCGCGGGGCATCTGCGTCAACGATCGCTGGCTCTACTTCACGGTGACCGGCAGCGGCCTCGTCATGCGGGCCCTGAAGCACGGAGGGGTGGCGGAGGAGATGGGCTCGGGGTTCAAGTACCCCCTCAACATGGCGACGAGCGCAAAGTCGATCTTCTTCACGTGCTACACGGGGGGAACCATCGTCAGGATGGATGTGTAGGTGCGCTCACTCGGCACGCGTTACGGGTCCAACCGGTAGGCGCCGACGACCTTCTTCTCGAAGTCGCGCACGGCCACGTGGCGCCCCGAGGTCGTGAACACGGGCTCGCCCGCGGGCGGGTGGGGGAGGCTCGCGAGCTTGCCGTCGTTGGAGGCGCGGTAGACGGCGATCTCGCCGTCAGGATGCGAGACGACATAGAGCTCGCCCGTTGCGCAGATTGCGATCCCGGAGGTCCGCGGGCCGCGATCGGTGGCGACGTCCTTGGCAGGGTCGACGGGAAGCCTGGCGACGGTGCGACGGGAAGCGGGTGCGTGCGCCAGGTTGAGCTTCTGGACCTCGGCGCTCGTGTAGTGACTGGTCCACGCGACCCACGGAGCGTCGAGGAGGTACCGGTCGTGCGGCTCGATCGCGAAGCTCTGGCCGATCTCCGCGTAGCGTGCGCCCGTACGCGCGTCGAACAGCTCGCCCGGGCCGCGGCTGTACCCGCGCGCGAGGACACCGCCTCCGGGCGACAGGGCGATGTCGAACGCGCCTCCGGCGACCTGCGGCGCCTCCTTGCTCCAGAGGACGCGGCCCCCTTCCCGGACGACGATCGTCCCTTCGGGTTCGCCTTCGATCGCGTACGTCCGCGTCCCGCGCGTGATGCGCTGCTTGTCGTCGGGCACGGTCCAGCCCTCCTCGACCGGCGGGTCGGTCTGGAGGGGGACGTCGCCGACTCCCTCGCGCACGATGGCGCGCGGAGCTGCGCAGCCCGGGGGGCCTGCGTCCACCGCCGCGACGGCGGCCGGCTCGGCAGGGTGCCCTGCGTCGGCGACCGGCGGGTCCGGCTGTGCGGTGGCCGACGCGTCGGGCGCGCTCGGAGCACTCGGAACAACCGAGGCCACGGCTGCTGCGTGGGGAGGATCGGCCGTGCGCTCAGGCGCGTTCGGGCCGCGGCAGGCGATGAGCGGAAGGAGGAGGAGGAGAAGAGCGGACGACCTCATGGTGGCGTCCGCTGTCATATCGTCGATGGGGCCGCCGACGTGCACAGAGTCGCGCCGCGAGCACTCCTCACGTTAGCTAGCGTTCCATCGTCACTGTACGTCGTTTCGAGTGGCAAAAAAGTACAGCCCGGACGGAGTCTCGATGGCAGTCGAGGTGCTCGCGCCCATTGACGGGGCCCGGGCTAGGAGCAATCTGCGCGCCATGGGGATGCGGAAAATTGCATTCGTGCTCTTGGTCGTGGTGCTCAACGTCGCCTGCGGCGCGTCGCCGTCGGCGCAGCAGGACGCAGGCGAAGTCGCCCCCGACGCGACCATGACGGACACGGGCGTGCCTTCGACCGGGATGGACGCGACGACGTCGAGCGACACCTCGCCGAGCTCGCACGAAGACTCGATGGCCGGCGACTCGACCACGTCGGTCGATGCCTCTCCTCATGATGGTGCTCCCATCACCGACGCGCCGACGTTCAGCCTCGGGATGGCGAGCTGCTCGGCGACCCCGCCACCCGGCGCGCCCCACGCCGCGCCTCCCAAGGCCTACAGCCAGGGCACGTGCCCCACGCTGATGCCGGGCACGAACAACTTCGTGACGGCGGGGACCGGGATGCGCGACTTCATCCTGGTCGTGCCCGAGAACTTCGACCCGACGCGCGAGCACCCGCCGCTCGCCTTCTTGTGGCACTGGCTCGGCGCCGACGCCAACAGCTTCTTGGTGACGGCCGACGTCCAGGACGCGGTGAACCGTCTGCGCTTCATCGCCGTGATCCCCGACTCCCTCAAGGGAACCACCCCCCCCGGCCTGAACTTCGATTGGCCATTCAGCTCGATCGACACTGGGTGCCTGACCTATTCGAGCGACGCAGGGACCGGTTGCGAAGCGCGATTTCAGGACGAGCTCACCTTCTTCGACGACATGCTCTCGTGCGTCTCCGCGCAGTACCCCGTGAACCTCGACTGCGTGAGCTCGGTCGGCGTGAGCGCGGGCGCGCTCTGGACGGCGCAGCTCGCGCCGTGGCGGTCGGAGTACATCTCGGCCATGGAGGTCCTGTCCGGAGGCATCGGCCAGACGGACGTCGGGGGCACGCCCAACACGAGCAGCCTTCCGGACAGCGTCGCCTACGACTGGCACACGGAGACGCACGTGATGCCGTCGATGGTGCTCTGGGGCGGGCCTGACGACTTCTGCATCCTGCTCTTCCAGCAAGCGTCACAGAACCTCGAAAAAGGCATCGAAGGGCAAGGCGGATTCATCGAGGAGTGCATCCACAACTGCGGTCACGCCGTGCCGCCGTTCACAGCGCCGCCGGACGGTGGCCAGTTCGACGTCATGTGGGACTTCGTCGAAGCGCATCCCTACTGGCTGCCCCCGGGAGAGTCGCCGTACCAGGTGAACGGGCTACCCGTCGGGAGCCCCGACTGGTGCGCCATCGGGGCTGGCAATGCGCACATCAGGGATGGCGGGTGCGCGGACGGAGACATCCCCATCCTCGGCCAGTGCTTCTGATTTGCCGGAACAGCAAGAACGGAGACTCGAAACGGACCTTCCCCATCTCCTGCAAAAGCGCGTCTGCTGCACGGGTTCATTCTTTGGAGATCGGTAGCGAGACCTCGAACGTCGTTCCTCGCGTGCTCGTCTCGGCGAGTACCAGCGACCCACCCTGGCCCTCGAGGAGCGTGCGCGCGGTCACGAGACCAAGCCCCAAGCCCAGGGTCGTGGTCGTCACGATGGGCTCGAAGATCCTCGGGGCCGACGTCGGCCGCGATCCCCGGGCCGGTGTCGCGGACGACGAGGACGACGCGGTCGTCCTCCGTTCGCGCTCCGATCGAAAGCGTGCTCGCGGCCTCCGTCGCCTCCACCGCGTTTTGCACCAGGTTGTGGAGCCCCCCGACCACCTGGGGTCGAGGTCGACCCGGCCGGGAGGAGCCTGGAACACGCTCTCGTCCATGCTGACCGTGATGCGCTCGGGTACCTCCTGCATCGCCAGCGCGTGCTCGACTATGCTGGAGACCTTCGTGGCGCACGACGCGGGTGTTCGAACACGCGCGTAGTCGAGCAGCTCGCGGATGATGTGGTTCGCGCGGTCGACTTCGTCGTGGATGATCCGAAGGGCGCGCTCGACCTGCCCATTGGGACGATCGGAGAGCCCTCGAGCCACGATGTAGGCAGCGTTCTTCATCGCGGCGAGCGGATTGCGAATCTGGTGCGCTACGCCGCCGGCGAGCTGACCGAGCACGGCGAGCCGCTCCCTGCGCACGTGTGGCGGGCTTGCTCGCGGGATCGTACACGTACCGTTCGGCGAACGAGGGACTGTCCGCCCCGGAGAAGAGCCCGAAATAGACCTGGGCGGGCCGCGCGCGCCGGGGCTCGGTCAACCCTTCCCAGCCTGCCTGAGGGCCTCCTCGAGCGCCTTCTCCGCCGGCACCACCACGTCCGGCTTCACGCCCACGCCTTCCCAGTTGGTCCTGGTGACCGGATTGATGGCGCGCCCCGTCGGGACTCTCAGCGTGAACGTCGGGGAGAGCTTTTCTCGCCGCACGGGGTGCGCGCCCCCCTTGGTGGTCTCGCCGATGATGCTCGCGCGGTGCAGCGCTTGAAGGTCGTACGCGAGCTCTTCGCCGGCCGAGAACGTCCTGCCGCTCGTGAGCACGTAGACCGGCTTCTTCCCTCCGAACCGCTGGCCCGGGACGTCGGGCACGGTCCACGACTCGAAGGTGCTCCCGTCGTCGCGCCACCACATGTCGTTCAGGTGCACGCGCGGGGGATCGAAGACGTAGCTCGCGACGTACGCGACGATCGCCGGGTCGCCGCCGTCGTTCTCCCGGAGGTCGAGGATCAGCACGCTCGCGTCGGCGACCTCCGACATGTGCTTCGCCACGACCGCCCGGACGCCATTGCCGGGCTGGAAGGCGTTGAGCACGATGCGCCCGACGTTGCCGGGGAGGCGCTCTACCAAGCCGAAGCCGGCGGTCCTCTCGTTCTCGGCGTCCTCGCGCGCCCACTGCTGCTCCTCGGCGGTCGCCGGCCCCCCGAGGGATTTCCAGTCGAGCATCGCGTGGCGGTCGTGGCTCACCGCGCGCAGGTCGTCCGTGACCACGTGCGCGAAGTCGGCCTCGGTCGTCACGGTGTCGTATGCCCCTCGCTGCGCCTTGTCGCGCACCGCGGCCGCCATGCGTTTGCCGACCTCCGGGAAGACGTAGTGATCCTCGAGCTGGGGCCCGATCGCCGCGATGAGGCGAGCCCGCTCGGCAGACGAGAGAGCCGACGCGCTCGCCGAGGCAACGGGTCCCACGCTGCTCGACGGAGTGGGAGAGGGGGCCGGGGACGTGCGGCACGCCACGACTTGGGCGAAGAGAAGGACGCACAACGACCGAGCGGATCGCATCACGGCGGAACCGGGCATAGGGCAAGAGTATTCCTGGACAACGTGAAGGCGCGCTACTCGCCACGCCGCGTCGGGGACGACGGTAATGCTGGTCACGCCGCCGCCGGGGGTGACGCTGGCCCGACGGATCCTGTCTCCACCCGACACGTGTCCCGGTGTAGATCGAGGGCATGAAGAAGGTCATCTGCCGGATGTCCGTCTCTCTGGACGGCTACATCGAGGGTCCGAACCGCGAGATTGACTGGCATCTCCTGGACGACGAGGTCAACGCCTACGTCGTGGAGATGCTCGAGGCCACCGACGTGATCGTCATGGGCAGGAAAACCTACGAGCTGATGGCCAGCTTCTGGCCCACGGCCGAAGGCGACGACAGCAGCGTCAAGTCTTTCAAGGATCTCATGAACGGCAAGCCCAAGCTGGTCTTTTCGAGAACCCTGAAGAGGGTGGAATGGCAAAATTCACGCCTCGCGAGCGGAACCATCTCCGAAGAGGTTGCCCGCTTGAAGCAGACTCCAGGGGACGGCTTGATCTGCGTGGGGGGAAGCGACCTTGCGGCGTCGCTGCTCGAAGAAGGGCTCCTTGACGAGCTATGGGTGCTCGTGACGCCCGTTCTCATCGGAGGCGGAAAGACTCTCATGGATGCCATCAAGAAGAGGCACCCCCTCAAGCTTCTCTCCACGAGAGCTTTCAAGTCGGGCAACGTGGCGCTGACCTACGACGCGGTACGACGGTAGGCGGCGGCGATGGTCGGCGCCACCGTACCCGCCCTCCCCCGGCGATCGGCGGCATGACTCATGCGGCATCGCACCCAGCGCGCCGACGATCAGCGCACGACAGGAGCCGCATGCGCGCAGTCACGATCACGAAAGAGGGTCGCCCCGAGGTTCTCGCTGTTCGCGACTTTCCCGTGCGGGCTGCCGGACGCGGTGAGGTACGCATCTCGGTGAAGGCGGCTGCCGTGAATCCGACCGACATCCTGCTGCGGGCGAACGCGGCGTACGCCAAGGGGACACCGGGGATCCCCGGAATGGACGCCGCCGGCGTCATCGAGTCCGTGGGGGAGGGGGTCGATCGGGTCAAGGTGGGCGACGAGGTGATGGCGGCAGTGAGCCCGCGCCGGCCCGAAGGAGGAGCGCAGATCGAGCTTCAGGTGGTGCCAGCGGCCTCCGTAGTGCCGATTCCGATTGGCGCGACGTAGGCGCAGGCGTCTACCCTCCCGATGAACGGGCTGACCGCGCTGCTCGCGCTCGACCTGCTCAAGCTGAAGGCAGGGGAGACCATCGCGGTGAGCGGCGGCGCCGGGCACCTGGGGTATCTCATGATCGTGCTCGCGAAGCAGCGCGGGCTGCGGGTGATAGCCGACGCGAAGCTCTCCGAGGTGGAGCTCGTGCAGGGCCACGGGGCGGACGTCGTCGTGGCGCGCGGTGAACGGTTTTGCGACGAGGTGCGTGCCGCAACGAAAGGAGGCGCCGATGCGCTGTTCGACACGGCGGCCCTGGGGCGCGACTCCTTCCCCGCCATCCGCGACGGCGGTGCCTACGTGCCGGTACGCGGCTGGGACAAGACCCCGGCCGAGCGCGGCATCCGCATCCTACCGATCTTCGTCTCCGAGGCGCTCGAACGGACCGACTGGCTGAACGAGCTGCGCGATCTGGCGTCGCGGGGGACCATCAAGCTGCGCGTCGCAGGAGAATATCCCCCCGAACGTGCCGCCGATGCCCAGCGAGCGATAGCGGCGGGCGGATTTGCGGGGGCGGGCGGTCATCGTTTTCTGAGCGGTTCGAGCCGGCCGCCTCGTCTGCCGCGGCCGCGCCCACCCTGGTCGTCATAGCCTCAGCGGTGCCGTAGCCGGACCAGCGCCAGATGCATCGGCTGGCACGTGTCGTCTCCGTAACAGCGGCTCCCTAGTAGGTCGCCGTGGTTGGGTGCGTCGCGGACGAGGACCTCCCCGTCGCCCCACCGCTCCATGATATCGCGGCACGCGCGACGCATCGGGATTGATCGTGGGCGTGGCGCGTCGAGGCGATCGTCGGTGCGCTCGGGCGTGTAGCAGCGAACGCCGAGATAGAAGGACGCGTGAGGATCCGTCGGGTCGTGCTCCCATTCCACGATGTCGCGCACCCGCCTGGGCGTTGCCGGTGGCGAGAACAGGTAATCGGGGAAGTAGAGGTGCACCGGAGAGCCGGAGAGCGCGCCCTCGACGTCGCCGTACCCAAGGCGCACGAGCATGGGGTCACCGGCTGGCAGAGCCTCCCTCGCGGCCCGAAGGAACGCCTCCTCCTCGTCCTCGTTGGTTCGCTGGAATGCCGCCCGCAGGCAGGGAATCGCCGAGAGCGCCGTCGCCGCCACGAGGCAGCCCGCGAGCGCGCGCGCCAGACTTGTCGCGAAGCGCGCGGCGAGCAGGGAAATCGCCCGGTCCATCCCGGAGGCCGCGGCGAGCGCGAAGAAGAGCGCGCCAGGCACCTGGACGCGGAGGATGTTTGCGGGATCGAGGTCGAGCCGCGTCAGTGCGAAGTCCAGCGCGGCCAGGCCAAGCAGAAGGGCGTTGCGGGCAGCGCGCGCCATGAGGTCGCCCTCGACGGCCCCTCGGGCGCCGAAGGGCGCGGCTGCGAGCACGGCGAACGGCACCAGAAGCGCGGGGTAGAGCCTGGGGTCGAGCACTGACACGCCCAGCGATGGGGAGCCCGTGGGTAAGCTGTCCTGCGAGCGGAGCCATGCCGCGCTGGCGAGCACGTGGGCGAGGTGCGGCGCCACCAGCACGGCGCCCGCGAGGACGAGCGGAGAGGCCCACGCGACGGATGCGCGCGCGTTCGCGAGCCCGCTGGGAATCGCGAGCACGACGACGACTGACCCCGCAACAACGAGGATGGGGAGCTCGGGGCGGAACATCATCGCGAGGGACAGAAGGGCGGTCGCACCGGTGAGGGCGATCGGACGTCGCTCCGCGACCGCCTCCGCCAGGAGCACGAGACCCGCCACCATGGCGAGCAAGCCAGGGACGGTGAACGCCTCGGAGTTGTCGTGCGCGACGAACGCAGGGACGAGCGCCCACAGGAGCGCGGCGGCCATCGTGGTCGCGGCTCGCCGGTGGAGGGAGTGCGCGAGCGCCGCGAGCAGCGGAACGATCGCGACGCCGAGGATGGCGTGCGCCACGAGCGTCGTCCGGTGATCCGCCGGGAATACGCGCAAAAGGGCGTGGTGCAGCGCCGGTCCGGCCGCGCCGTAACGCGGGATCGGCTGGAGGGCGATGGCCTCGGCGGTGTGCTGGTAGCCGACGTAGAGCATCACGAGTCGTAGCGGTGCGAGGACCCAGCGGGCGAGGGCAGCGGCGAGCACCGCGCCGGCGATCGCGGCCCGCACGGGTCGCGACAGCTCTCCGACGAACCGGCCGGCGCGCCGGTAGGCCAGCGCGAGCCACAGCGGTGCTTGCGCGAGCAAGAACCAGGCGACCGGGACCTTCAGGTTGGAGATGCGGCCGCCGAGCGGTGTTTCCCCGGAGCGCGTCCCACCCGCTTCGACCCACCGGAACGAGGCCTCGTTGTCGCGCAGGCGCTTCTCGATGACGGCGAGGAGTGGCGCCGGCGGTCCCCCGCGTCACGAGCAGCGAGAACCGCGCTGTGCGCAGGGCAGGATCCGCGATGGCGTCGGCATGGTGCAACTCGACGACGACGATCGGCTCGCGCGCGTCTGCAGTCCGCGCGTACCTGAAGACGGCGACGCTCTCGCGGATCTCGCCGCCAGCGAACCGGAGGCCAGCTGCGCTCGCGTTCATCCACTCACCGAGCATCGCGCCCCCGCTCGGCTCGACCCGGAACTCGTCGTCCGAGCGAAGCGGGGGCGGGCTCCGGGCGACCGTGGCCGCCACGAAAGCGAAAACGAGGGCGAGAAAGATCGCGGGCACGGTCCAGGGAGCGGCCTGACGCGGGATTCGACGGCTCGGAGCGCGGTTCGTCTCTGTGGTCACATCGCCTGGTACACGCGGACGTAGTCGACCAGCATCGTCATCGGAAACGAGCTCGCGTTGGGCGCGCCCGCCCAGCTCCCGCCGACCTCGAGGTTCAGGATCACGTAGAACGGGTGATCGAACGCCCACAGCTCACCCGCGGTGATGCTCTGCGGCGTGTCGGTCTGGTAGAGCACGTTGTCGACGTAGAAGCTCACGAGGTTGGGAGACCACTCGATCGCGTAGACGTGGAAGTCGTCTCCCATGTTGGCCGAGGGGTTCACGTACACCCCGCCGGTGCTCGTGTTCTCGGCGGCGTCGGTGGTGTTGCCGCTGTGGATGGTGCCGTAGGCATCCTTCGGGGAGCTCGCGACGACCTCGACGATGTCGAGCTCGCCGCACGTCGGCCACGACTGCCCGTTCGTGTCGCCCATCAACCAGAAGGCCGACCAGGCCCCGGCGCCTTCCGCGACCTTGATCCGCGCCTCGAAGCGGCCGTACGCCTGCTGAAACTTCGCCTTCGTGTCGATCGCCCCCGACGAGACGGTGCCATCGGACGCCTGCGTCGCGGTGAACACGAGGTTGCCGCCCCCGACGGTCACCGCAGCCGGCGTGTCGTTCTCGATACCCCACCCCACCCCGGAGGTCGTGCCGTTCAAGCTCGTGTACGTCCAGTAGGTTGGATCGGGCACGCCGCCGTCCGCGCCGTTGAACTCGTCGGACCAGGTCAGCACCCAGCCTCCGTCGGGGGCCGCATCCCCACCCGCGTCCGCGTCGCCGGTCACACCACCCCCGCCATCGGTCGGCGGTGACGCGTCGGGCGACCCTGCCTCGACCGGGCTCGAGGAACCGGTGTCCAATCCCGTGTCCGCAGCGCCGTCGCTCGCCTGGCTGTCACCCCCGCCGCCGTCCGGTCCGCTGGGGTTTTCCGCACCGGAGTCGGCCCCCTCGACCGCGCTCTTGTGACCCGTGCAACCGACGACCAGAAGCAAGGCTGCGACGCTCGGTCCCCAAGCTCCCAGCCCCCAGGCCGTAGCGCCGCATCGGTTCATCATGATGTCGAGCCTATCCCCGAAGGAGGCTCTCGGGAGGCTCAGATCGCCGCCCGTCACCGCGACCCGTACGAAGCGTGCTCGCGGGAGCGCTCGCGCCTCTGGCCGCGGCTCAGGCTCGCGCGGCGATCGCGTCTGCGAGGCGCGGGAACTCGGGCTTGAAGGCGAGGTCCTCGCGGATGCGCCTGCCGTCGAGGAGCGAGTCGAAAGCGCGCGCACGCTCCGCGTTCGAGCCGTCAGGCGGCGGCGCTCCCACGGACGCGAACAGCGTGGCAAGCTCGGGCGCTTCGTCATCGACCACGTTGTAGACGCGATGCGCAGGCGACGGCGCATCGAGCAAACGAGCGACGGCTTGAGCGATGTCGGCGTGATGACCGATCGACATGCGTTGGGCGGGCGGAAAGCCACGCATCATCGGGATCACCTCCTCGATGTGCGGATCGCCGTCGCCGTAGACGAACGGCAGCCGCAGCACGCGCACGTCGAGACCTTCCATCGCAAGAAGGAAGCGCTCGGCGGCGAGCTTGCTCGCGGGGTACGCATCCATCGGCGCGCAAGGGTCGTCCTCCCGGGCCGGGCGGCCGCCGTTGGGACCGTAGACCAGGCCAGTGCTGGTAAAGAGGAAGCGCTTCACGGAGGCGGTACGGGCGGCATTCGCGAGGTGCTGTGTGCCGCCGTCATTGACCGCGTGCGCTTGCTCGGGGGTCGCGCCACGGAAGAACGCGGCGCAGTGGACCACCGCATCCATGTCGCGCGCCGCGGCCGCTAGCGAATCCTCCTCGAGAAGATCGCCGAGGGCGAGCTCGATACGATCGCCACGCAGGTCGGCGGCGCGCTTCGAATCGCGCACGAGCGCGCGCACTCGATCGCCGCGCTGGGAGAGCCGCTTGATGAGTCGACTGCCGACCTTTCCGGTCGCTCCGGTGACGAGGATCTTCATGTGCAGAACATACCCAGACGCGCTCCTCGCAGATTGGAAGAATCGGACAAGCGAGCACCAAAGCTTGCGCGACGCTGGCGCACGCAGCCACAATTGCGTCATGCACGCGAGCGCTGTTCATCATCATCGCATTGCGCCGAGGGCGAGGGCCGGGTCCGCCGTGGCGGCGCTGTTCGTCGACGAGTGCGACCGCGACGTCGTGCGCGTCTCGATGCCGCGTGCGGAGGTCCATCTCGTCGTTCGCTTCGGCCCGTCGGCGCGGAGTGGTCTCGACGTACACGCGTTCGGGTTGCGTCAGACGGTGCATCGAAAGCTCATCCGGGGCGGGCAGCGGACCTTGATGGCGCGCCTTCACCTCGGCGCTACGGAAGCGGTGCTCGGGGTGTCTGCCTCCGCGATGGCCGGGCGCATCGTCGTGCTCGATCAACTGTGGGGAGACGGCGCGACCCGGCAACTGTCCGATCGGCTCGCCGACGCGCGCGGTATGGCCGATGCGGCCGCAATCTTGGAGAGCGCGATCGCCCAACGCCTCGTGATGGCGAGCGGGCGCTGTGCCCGCGCGCAACTCGCCCTCGACGCCACCGACCGGCTGGTGAGCGCGAACGTGAACGCCGTCGCCGTCGACCTCGGTGTGAGCGAGCGGCACCTCCGTCGCGTATTTCGCGAAACCGTCGGCGTGAGCCCGAAGGCGTTTGCCAAGCTCACACGCTTCCATCGCGCCCTCCGCGTGGCGCGCGAGGACGGTGAGGCGAGCTGGGCGAGCGTCGCCGCCGCTGCTGGCTACTATGACCAAGCGCATCTCATCGCCGAGTTCCGGGCGATCGCAGGCGTGACGCCGCGCGCGCTCCTCAGCGAGCTCCGCGCGGCTCCGTCGGTCGGCTAGTGTCCTGAGTCCATGATTCGTCGGTGAATCCATGGGAGGGTGTGCCCGTCAAACGCGCATGGCCAAGCTACAAAGGGCGATCGGGCAGCTAAACCTCACGGCGGAGGACAGGGCGACTCTGGAGCGGTACGCCCGGGGACGCGCTGTGTCGCAGGCGCTCGCACTGCGAGCGC
>Ga0302267_10005903_pt1 | contig 12645 bp, 14 predicted proteins | sample III_Bog_E1_3_FD_194555 | JGI IMG/M metagenome (GOLD analysis project Ga0302267, IMG submission 194555) | Peat permafrost microbial communities from Stordalen Mire near Abisko, Sweden - III_Bog_E1_3 | ecosystem: Environmental > Terrestrial > Soil > Wetlands > Peat | place: Sweden: Abisko... | reverse complement strand
TCCAGGACGCCTCCTGCAACGCGATCCCGACATAGAATTCTCCCGCGGGCTGTCTCAAACTTATTGGCATTTTCCGCGACGCCTGCGTGCTCCGTCGCGACGCCTGCGTGCTCCGTCGCGACGCCCGCGTGCTCCGTCGCGACGCCCGCGTGCTCCGTCGCGACGCCTGCGTAGCCCACCATCACCTCCGTTCGGCCCGCCGCGGGCCGTGTAGGAGCGGGCCCGACATACCGTTTTCGTATGTAGGCCTGCGTCCGACATACCGTTTTCGTATGTAGGCCAGCGTCCGACATACCGTTTTCGTATGTAGGCTCCTGTGAGCAAACACCCGGAGCCCGCCACCGGCCTGGCAATCCGGCGAAACACCCGCGGGCGCCCGGGACCGGCACCTCGCCGCCAGAGCTGGCATCGCCGTTGCAATAGGCCCTATCCGACGCGGCAATGAGGCCGCGCACAACGGCAATGTATCTGCTGCCTCCGGCATCCCGGAGGCGGCGCACCCAAGGAGGCACCCAATGGGGTCCATCCGTCGTGCTCGAGCAGTTTCCAGGGTCAAACGAAACAAGACCGCCAGTGTGGTGGGGAGGGCGAATGCGATGTGCACGGGTATCGGGGGCAACCTCGCCGTGTTCGCCACGCCCAGTCCGACGGTCAGCGCCGTCGAGGCTCAGACCGTGATCGTCAACAAGGCCGAGGTCGTTGCGGCCACGCGAGCCAAGGGGTCCGCGGCGGCCCGCAACGTCCAGCGCACCATCCTCGTGGGGATGGTGGAGTCCTGGGTGACCTATGTGCAGGGGATCGCCGACAACGGCGCGACCCCGGAGCTGGCAGTCTCGACGATCCTGGCGGCCGGGCTGCTGGTCGCGACGGTCGGCCAGTACATCAAGGCCATCCTCACCGTCACGCAGGGTGCGGAGCCCGGCACCGTGGTCCTCACCGCCAACGCCAAGGCTCTCACCAGCGGGAGCAGGAAGAGGTTCTTCTTCAACTGGCAATCCACCGCCGACGGCGGCAAGACCTTCGTCAACCTGCCCTCGACGCCGAAGGCGAAGACCACGGTGGCCAACCTGACGCCGCTGAGCACCTACGGCTTCCGCGTCTGCATCACCAACTCGGCGGGTGTCGCCGAGGCGTGGAGCCAGGTCTTCTCCTTCCTGGTCCACTGAGCCCCACCCGAACCCGGCAGGGATGGCAGAGCTCACCGTCCGGTGAGCGCTGGACCGTCCCTGCCGGGACTCCCCTTGCCGTCGCGGAGCGAGCTCTCCTCTGACCGAGCTGGCCATCTACCTCCACACCACGGGCTCCCCCGACGAGACCCGGCCCCACCAACTCGCTGCCCTCGCTCACGACGCCGTCACCGGCCTCGACCCCCGCATCTCGCTGCGCAACCTCGCCCTCCGCATCCGCGAATCCGCCACCCGCGGCGACCGCGACGACCTCCCCGCCTCCCCACCCTCCTCGCCGACTCCGCCTTCGCCCCCCTCCGCACCTTCCTCACCGACCGCGGCGCCGACCTCCCTGCCCTCCAGGCCCGCATCGACCAGCTCGTGGACGAGGCCCGGGCCGACCCCTGAAGCGCCGCTTCAACGCGGAACGGCCCACAGCAGCGTCGCGCCGTAGGGCGAGAGCAAGTGATCCGCCGTGACGAGCGTCGCGTCTTCGAGCATTGCCTGCGCCACGAGCAGGCGATCGAAGGGATCCCGGTGATGGTTCGGCAGCGACGCGGACAGCAGCGCGTGGCGCCGCGAGATCGAAAGCTCGACGGCGCCGAGCTCGGTGACGGCCCTCTCCAGCAAGGCCTCCGGGCTCTCGGGCAGGGGGAGCTTGCCGATCGCGTGCTTGGTCGCAATCTCCCAGGCGGAGACCGCGGAGATGAGCACCGCGTTGCTCAGGTCCTCGATGTCGCGGAGTACGCCCGGCGCGATCCGCGCTGGCTCTCCGAGCACCCAGAGGAGCGTGTGGGTGTCGAGCAGCAGCCTCACTCGTCGCCCTCGAAGGCGCGCTGCAGCTCCTCGGGCAGCGGGTCGTCGAAGTCCTCCGGCACGACGAGCACCCCGCGCAAGCTGCCCAGCGTGCGGGGACGCGCGGCAGGCGAAGGCGCCTTCGCCTCCATGTCGCGGGCATCGTTCGTGCGGACCGGCTCGTCCTCGACGACGATGATCTGCACCTTCTTCCCGATGAAGGGCACAAGCTCCGGAATCCGAATGTTCTCGGACTCGAGCGTGGTACGGACCCAGATCGCGTTGGCCATGGCCGACCACAGCTTACCGGCCGCGCTCCCCAGCGTCCAGCCGGCGTCCCGCTCCGTCCCGCTCTACCCGCCGCTCGGACCGGGGAGCGCCCCCGCCGGCTCCTGCTCCAGGAGGTCGTCCACCACCCCGACCGAGGAGCGCAGCGGGATCCGCCTGGTCGGCTCGACCATCGGGAGGAATACGCTCATCGCTTCCTCTCAAGCAGCAGGACGACCACGACGACGACAGCAGCGACGAGCACCCGATGACAAAGCCGGGCTCGATGACGATTTGGATCGCTGAGGCGAGTAGCCGAGCTGGACGCATGAGGGGTCTTCTCTAGCCGACGCGAAGGGCGATATCGACGGCCGAACGCAGCGGGATCCGCCGACCCGGCTCGACCATGGGGAGGTACACGATCGCGAAGGGTTGAAAGACCCGCGCGTCGCACATAGGAAGCTGCGGCGGCTGGTCGCAGGCAGAGAGATTCAGCCACCCGCACGGTTGCCCGGAAATGTTGCAGCCGGTGGCCGTGACCAGGACCGCTATTAACAAGACCCCCAGAAAATACGCAAACCGCCTCATGGATCGCCCCCAAGGTCCCGTGCCCGCTCTTGGGGGTGGCGTCAAGATCCGGCGGCTCGGGTGCCCCGGTCAGGAATCGACCGACCAGGGAGATTGTCGCGTCGAGGTTGATCGCGAGCCGGTTCGATCTGTAGTGGGCGGGCGAACAGTTGGGTCGAGGTCGACGCACGCATGCATCTCGTCTTTGATCGTCGAGTGGAGCAGCCCTTCAAGGTCACGATCGACCCGCACGGACGGGTCACCTTCGACCTCGGCGCGACCCCTGACCCCCAGCTCGTTGAGCGCGCTCGGGAGCTGGCCAAGTCGCTCGATGGCCCGTATGGACAGCACCACGAACACCTCGCCGTCTTGAAACCCGTGAGCCTGCGGGACGTGGCGTTCCGCTGTCTGCAGGCCCTCCGCCCCTCGGAGGCGGGCTCGCTCGCGCCGTTCGTCAGAAACTCCAGGTGAGCGTGCCGCCACGCGGGCCGATGGCAACGGTCGGCAGCGCTGCGCTCCCCGCGCGCGCCGCGGGGGCGTCCGGCACCCGCTGCGCGCCGAAGACGGTCATCACCACGCCGCCTCCGAAAAGGAACACGCCGCCCGCGATGAGCGCCGCGCTGCCCACGACCCCCGAATCCGATCGTGGAAGAGGGTTGCCGCTAGTTGGATCGGGCGAGCCGAAGCCCAAGGACCAGGGTGACTCGGCAAAGGCAAGGAGGACCCCGCCCATGCCCGCGGTGGCCAAGCCGCCGGCCATCGTGACGGCGCCCCCAGCGATCAGCCACCCGCTCCGCACGTGCGTCGGCAGGGGCGCCGGCAGCAGGATCGGCGCTGGGACGATCGGCGCGGGCGCCGGCGCGGCGGCCGGGCCCGCGGGCTCGTCGGCCCGCGCCGTGGCGGGGAGCGCGAGGATGGTGAGGCAAATCGCCACGACGGCGATGGGCGGGAGAGCTCGGTTCATGCGCACCTCGCCTGGGGTACGGAGGCCCGCGCCGAGAGTCGCACGAAAATCCACGAACGAGAGAACGTGGACCACCCACCACGCCTGCACCATCAAGTAGACGGGGACCGCCATGGTGCTCGCGGTGCACCACGAGCGCGGCGAGCAGCGGGGCCAGGCGGCGGCGTTCTACCTGCCTGGGCCGGGCTCCAGCACGCCGATCGCGCCCGGGCGAGGTTCCTCGAGGCTTCGCCGACCGCGCACCGCGTCACGCAATCGCGCCCGGTGCCTGCGCGGTCATTTCACACGCCCAGCGGACGCGCTCTGCAACCGCTCGGTCTTGAGCTAGGCTCCGCGCCCCCGCTCACCCTTGCAGAGAATACAATGAAACGACACGCTCCCGTCACGATCCGAGGCCCCTGGCAGACCCCCCGAACGCGGAGCGGCCTCGCCCTCGCCCTCCTTGCCGCGGCGCTGACGATCCCCTGCGCGGCGGCGTGCTCCGGCAACACGGAGGTGGCGGTGAGCGGGGCGACGTCCAGCGGCACCGGAGGCGCGACGACCTCGACCTCGACCTCGGGCACGGGCGGCAAGAGCGGCACGGGCGGCTCGACCACCGCCACCGGGGTCACCGGGATCAGCGGCGGGACGCTGGACCTGCTCAACTTCGTCATCGTCGGCGACACGCGCCCCCCCAACGAGGACGACACCGCGGGCTACCCCACCGCGATCATCACCAAGATCTGGCAGGACGTCGAGGCCTTCTCGCCGCGGCCGGCGTTCGCCGTGACCACGGGCGACTACCAGTTCGCCAGCACCACCGGCACCCAGCAGGCCGCGCAGATCGGGCTCTACCTCACCGCCAGGGCCGCGTTCACCAACGTGAGCTTCGCCGCGATGGGCAACCACGAGTGCACCGGCGCCACCGCCTCCAACTGCGGGACGGGGAACACGGACGGCATCACCACCAACTACACCACCTTCATGACCAAGATGCTGACTCCGCTGGGGCTCAAGCTGCCCTACTACACGGTCAACATCGCCTCCCCGACCAAGGCGTGGACGGCCAAGCTGGTGTTCGTCGCTGGCAACGCCTGGGACGCGACCCAGGCCACCTGGCTCGAGGGAGAGCTGGCCAAGCCCACGACGTACACGTTCGTCGTCCGGCACGAGGGGGCGAGCGCGACCACGGCCCCCGGCGTGACCCCCAGCATCGCCATCGTCAACAAGTACCCGTTCACGCTCAACCTCGTCGGCCACACCCACGAGTACTATTACAATCCGCAAGACCGGGAGGTGGTGGTCGGCAACGGCGGCGCTCCCCTGTCGGGCACCGGGAACTACGGCTACGTCGTGGCCCAGCAGCGGGCGTCGGACGGGGCCATCGTCTTCAACGAGTACGATTACATGACCAACGCCGTGGCGAACACCTTCGCCCTCAAGGCCGACGGCACCACCGCTCCCTGATCCTTCCCGACCACCCTGGGAAGCGCCCGAGAGCGCTTCCCGACCGATTTCCGGGAACGTTCTCGGGGCCGGGTCGTCGAACGCGCGATGCACGACGATCCCCCCGGCCCGGACGACAACGACTGGATTGCGGTCGCCGCCCACCTCGAGCCGCTGGCGGTGGCCGACCCGCCGCCGCGCCCCGGGCAGCGGGAGGCGCGGTGGGCGCTGGCGTGGGGGATCCTCGGGGTCGTCTGCCTGGGGTTCGTGTTCGGACCGCTGGCGCTGGCGCTGGGGCAGCGGGAGCGGTTCGCGCTCGCCGGGGACCCGGCCCGCGGCGGCGCCCGGATGGCGCACGCCGCGATCACGCTGGGCAAGGTGGGGCTGGCGCTCCACCTCACGGTGGCGATCACCGCGCTGCCCTGGATCCTCTTCATGCTCCCGCTGGTGGGCACCTCCGGCGGCTGAGAGCGCGGCGCGACGGTCGGCTCAGGGGTTGCGCACGCAGTCCTGGGTCGGCACGGTGGCGCCCATGTCGACCACCTCCATGTCAGTCACCAGGATGCCATTGAGCGAGTTGGAGTCGATCGCGACGTCCGTCCACTTGTGCGTGGTATAAACGTCGTTCGCCGCGGTCAGCGCGATGTTGCCGCCGTCCGCGAGGAACATCCCGTACTTCTGCATCGCCCTGGCGACCACCTGGGCGCCGGCCGAGGGCAGGCTGGCGAGGGGGTAGTCGGCGCGGAGGCGGAAGCGGACGCCGTAGGGGGGCGCGTCCGCGGCGCCGCTGGTGGCGCTGGTGGTGTGGGTCCCGGGGTGCACGTAGACGCCGCCGCCGCGGATGCGGGCGTTGGGCAGGATGAAGCGGATGGCGTGGGGGATCTCCCCCGCGTAGACCTCGTCCGCGGTGAAGAGCATGGCCGAGATGGGGAAGCCACCCGCGTCGGCGCTGCTGCAGCCGTCGCCGCGCAGGTTGGCGGGGTAGGCCCTGGTGAGGTCCCAGACCGCCACGCAGCCGCCGCTGAAGGTGCTACCGCTGATGCTCGCCGAGTACATCTCGTAGAGCTTGTTCGTCGGCGGATAGACGACGAGCAGGTGGCAGTCCCCGCCCTGGGTGCAGGTGTAGCCCGTCTCCCCCTCGACCGCGCCCACCGCCGGGACGGGGAAGGGCACCTGATCGCAGTCGGGAGTGTAGAAGTTGCCATTGGGCGTGAACGGGAGGAGCGGCGTCGAGGCGCTGGCGGTCAGCAGGTTGATCGAGAAGTCGATGCGCATCGTCCCGTCGCCCCAGCCGCCGTTGGCGGCGAGCCAGCCGGTGATGGCCGCCGAGCTCGCGCTCGCCGGGTCGGCGTCGACCGCCGTGTTCCACGAATTGGTCGCCTGGAAGAGGCCGCCCTCCGACGACGAGCCCGTGCCGGAGCTGCTGCTGGTGGTGCTGCTGCTGCTCGTGCTGGAGGACGACGTCACTCCCGTGGTCGCCCCGCCGCTGGACGTGGACGCGCCGCTGGTGCTCGAAGCGCTCGTGCTGCTGCTGGACGTGGTGTGAGCGCCGCTGCTCGAGCTGCTGGAGCTGGCCACGGTGTGGCCGCTGCTGCTGCTGCTCGACGAGGAGTGGCTCCTGCCGCCGTGGCCACCGATACCGCCGTGGCCCCGCTGCAGGGCCGTGTCGTCCGCGATCTCCTGCTCGGTGGGCGTGCCGCACGCAGCCTGGCCGATCAGCGCTGCCACCGGCAGGGCCGCGAGGATGAAGGATCGTCGCATGTCAATTGCTCCCTGGTCCGGCGCGAGCGCGCTGGACCGGTGTGAGGCGGTGAGTCGCCTCGGGTTGGATCTATCGCCGTCCGCCCGCAGAGCGGCCGGAGCGGCGCGATGACTACCGTGTTATCGGTGGTCGAGCCGCCCTTTCAAGGGGGAATCCACCCGACGGGGGAGGTCTGTGGGGAGGCCCACGCCGCACCAGCGGACAATTCCTCCAGAGGTGATATCCGGCGATCCTCTTGGGGAACGCCCGAGAGCGCTCTCCGACGGTCCGTGGCTACCCGAGCGGCTCGGTGCCGTCGGGCTCGGGGAGGGCGCCGCGCTCCTGGGTGCTGAGGCGATAGGCGTGGCTGCGCGCCCGCATCATGTTGCCCAGGGGGCGGAAGTCCGCGGTGGTGTGCCAGGGATCGAAGGAGAGCCCCTCGCACAGATCGGCGACGCGGCGGCCGCGGGAAGAGCTGGTGTCCTGCTGCAGGAGCGTCAGGCGCGCCACCGTCAGGAAGGGCGCGTCGGTCTCCAGCCACTCCACCGAAGCGTCCTCGATCGGTGTGCGCCGATCGTCGACATAGAACTGGACGCGAAAATCGTAGGTGACCGGGCCCCGGCGGAGCCGCTCGGCCAGCTCCTCACCCAGGTGCTGACGCGAGGCGGGTGAGGTCGCATAGGGAGCGCCCGAAGGCCCGGCCCGGTCCTGGGGAGCGAGCGCGTAGTGGCAGGCATAGGGCCCGTACTTGATGGGCAGCGCGCTGTAGTAGGGGAGCGTCGCGAGCGACGCGACCTTCCCGCCGAGCCCCCCGGCGAGCTTCTTCACCAGCGAGAAGGCGCGCCGCACGCCGAGCGCCGCGATCAGGCGAGGGATCGCCAGCGCCGGCCGCTCGGTGGCGCACACCAGGGCGACGAACTCGTCGGCGTTGCGGAAGGGGGTCGCCGCGCTCTTGATGAGCAGAAAGTCCTGGGTGGTGGCGTCCTCGAGGCCGGGGATGATCTTCTTGCCGGGGACGCCGAGGACCTTGACGGCGACGCCGCGCACGTCGGGCTTCTCGTCGTGCTGGACCTGACCCGAGCCGTTGGAGAAGCGCACGTAGGCGCGGTACGTCGCCGGCGCCGCGAACAGGCCCACCCGGGCGTACTCGGCGAGGTTCGGCAGCACCGTGAGCTCGGCCAAAAGCCCGGCGTTGGCCTTGGCGTGCAGCGCGCGCTGCACCTTGCCGGTGCGGGCGGCGCTGCGACGCTGGATGTCGCGGAGCGCCTCGGCGTGGCGCAGGAGGCGCGCGTCCTCGTCGGGGAGGACGATCTCTTTCCAGTCGGTCGCGGGGCTCATGGTGGGCACCATCACCCGGTAGGCTCGACGTTTACAAGCGCCGAAGGCGATTCCCGAGGCGACGCTTGACCGGGCCCCGGAAACACTCTGCAATCCGCGCGTGAAGGCCCGACCGATGCTGCCCCTGCTCGCCGCGGCGACGCTGCTCGCCGTGCTGGGCGCGAGCGTCGCGGCGCCCGCCCAGCCCGCCGCCTCGGCCAACCCCATAGCGACCGCCAGCGCCGCGCCGGCTGCGGCGCAGGGCGCGCCTCCCCCGGCCCACGCGACCGCCGGCGCCCCCGCCGAGACCCGCCGCGCCGCGGCCCGCATCCATGATCGACGGGTGTTCGAGGTCTTCGTCCCCCACGCCGGGCTCTCGCCGGAGAAGCGCGCCGCGAGCGCGACCCAGGTGCTCGAGCGCCTCCTCGACGAGAAGGAGGAGCCCGAGATCAGCGTCGCCGCGGAGGGCGAGGTCTTCGTCGTCAAGGGCGGCAAGGATCCCATCATCCAGCTCGGGTCGGAGGACGCCGTCGCCGCCGGCGACGCCACCGCCCAGGTCCACGCCGAGGTGGTCGCGTCCCGGGTCCGCACCGCGCTCCGCGCCGAGCGCCAGCGCAGCGCGGTGGCCACCACGGTCTTCGCGTTCTCGCTGCTGGTGTTCTCGGGGCTCATCGCCTTCCTGCTGATGCGCAAGGTCAGCGAGCTCATCGAGCGCCTCCGCGCCTGGCTCGACGCCAACCCGAAGCGCCTCCCGGCCCTGCGCGTGCGCGGCATCGAGGTGGTCCAGCCGGCCGCGGTGCGCGGCAGCCTCGGGGTCGCGCTCGGGGCGGCCAACCTGGTCGCCAGCGTGGGTATCTTCTACGCGTGGGTGCTCATCGCGCTGTCGCGCTTCGAGGCCACGCAGGGCTACTCGGAGCGGCTCACCGGCTTCGTGCTCGCGCCGGTGTCGGCGCTGATGGGCCGCGTCGCCAGCTCGCTGCCGCTCCTGGTGATCGCGCTGGTCACCATCCTCGCGGTGGGCGTCTCGCTCCGCTTCGTCCGGCTCTTCTTCGGCAGCATGGCCCGCGGCGAGACCACGGTGGGCTGGCTGCCCCGGGATCTCGCCGAGCCCACCAGCATCCTGGTGCGCACCGGCGTGGTGGTGGTCACGCTCGTGGTGGCAGCGCCGCTGATCACCGGCACCGACGACGGCACCCTGGCGCGCGCCGGCGTGGTGGCGCTGGTGGCGCTCGGCCTCGCCGCCACCCCACAGCTCGCCTCCGCCGCGGTCGGCATCGCGGTGGTCTTCGGTCGGCGCCTGCGCGTCGGCGATCGCGCCGGGGTCGGCGGCCGCGAGGGCCGGGTGCGCGCCCTCACCATGCTCGAGGTGCTGCTCGAGGACGACGACGGCGCCATGGTCCACGTGCCACACCTGCTCGGCCTCTGGCACCCCACCCGGGTGATCGGCGCCGCCTCGCAGGTGGCGGTGGAGCTGAGCGTCGACGCCCGCGCCGATCTCGCCCAGGTGATCGAGCTGCTGCGCAAGGCCGCCGGCACCGTCGGCGGGCGCGCCCGGGTGGACGTGCTGGCGCTCGACCTCGACGGCGCGGTGCTCCACGTGGCCGTAACCCCGCGCGGGGTTCCCGATCGTAACGTTCTCTTCTGCGCGCTCGCCGCCGCGCTCCAGGCCGAGGGCATCGCGCTCGGCCGCCGCCGCGCCGAGGGGCGGCCGTGAGCTCGATCTGGCTGCTCATGGGCCTGCTGGTGCTCTCCTACGCGGGGAGCTTCCTGGTCGGTCGCCGCGGCGTCGGGGGCGGCCTGCCGGCGAGCACGGAGTACGTGGTCCTCGGCTTCGTGCTCGGCCCCGGCGCGCTCGGGCTCGTGCAGCGATCGACGCTGGCCGTGATGGAGCCGGTGGCACACGCGGCCCTCGGCTGGCTCGCCTTCGTGCTCGGCCTCCAGTACGGCATCAACCACGGGCGCCGGGTCCGCACCGTGCGGGTCATCGCCTCGTGGACCGGGGGGCTCTTGACCGGGGGGGTCATCGCCGCTGCGGTGTACGGGGTGCTCCGCCTGGCGGCCCCGGCCGGCACGCTCGACGAGCGCGACCGCCTCCTCATCGCCGGCGGCGTGGGCGCCTCCACCGCGGAGACCTCCAGGGACGTCGTCCGCTGGGCGGTCCACCGCGGGCGCGCGGCCGGGCGCCTCACCGATCTGGTGGGCGACCTCGCCCACAGCGACGACCTCGCGCCCCTCCTGGCGGCGGCCAGCCTCTTCGCGCTGAGCGCCGAACGCGACGTGGAGACGGCGCACCAGCCGGCCTGGGTCTGGCTCACGGTGACCCTCGGCCTGGGAGCGCTCCTCGGCGGGATGACGGCGGTGCTGCTCGGGCGCACCTTCCGCCTCGCCGAGGCCTGGAGCGTGATGCTGGGCATGTCCATGCTCGCCATCGGCACCGCCTCGCGCCTCGGCCTCGCCAGCGTCGCGGCCATGTTCGTGATGGGCACCGCCGTCTCGGCGCTCTCGCCGCACCGCGCCGACCTGACGGCGATGATCACCCCCACCGAGCGCCCAGTGATGCTCCCCGCGCTGCTCCTCGCCGGCGCCGGCGTCGACTTCACCTCGGCGCGCTGGCTGCCCTGGGTCATCGCCGCCGCCCTCGCGGCGCGCCTCGTCGCCAAGCAGCTCGTCGGCCTCGCGGTGCTCGCGGTCGCGCCGTCGGCCCGGCCCTCCGGCCCCCGGCTCGGGCTCGGCCTGAGCTCGGCGGGCGCCCTCTCCGTCGGCATCGGCCTTACCTTCGCCCTGCGCTTCCCGGGCCCGGTCGGCGGCGCCGCACTGGCGGCGGCCGCGGTCGCCGCGGTGGTCGGCGAGATGGTCGGCCCCGCCTCGCTGCGCGCCTGCCTGCGCCGCGCCGGCGAGATCCAGGAGGCCGTCGAGCCCGCGCCGCCGGTGACGCCCCTGGTCCTGATGGATACGCCGGAACCGCCCCCGGCCGAGGCCCCCGCCTCGTGAGCTCCGCCGCCGCCACGCCCAAGACCGCCTCGGCGCGCCTGGTGCAAGCCACGGTGCTGGTGCTGCTCTTCGGCGTCCTCTTCGGCGCGACGCGGCTGGTGCCCCACGGCAGCAACCGGGGCTCGGTGGTGGCGGCGACCGGCTTCCTCCTCGTCGCGGGCACCCTGCTCAGCGAGCTGGTCGAGGTGGTCCGCCTCCCCCACCTGTCGGGCTACCTGCTCGCGGGAGTGCTGGCCGGGCCGTACGTCCTCGGGCTCGTCGACCACCAGACCGTCACCGAGCTGAGCTCGATCAACACCCTCGCGCTGGCGCTCATCGCGTTCGAGGGCGGCGCCGAGCTCAAGCTCGACGTCCTCCGTCAGGGCCTCAAGAGCCTGGCCCTGGCCACGGTCTTCCAGAGCCTGCCCATCCTCCTGGTGATGGCCGGCGTCTTCATCGCCGCGCGCCCCTTCGTGCCCTTCCTCAGCGAGCTCTCGCCCACCGCGCTGATCGGCGCCGGCCTGCTCTGGGGCGCGGTCGCCATCACCCGCAGCCCCTCGGCGACGCTCGGCATCCTCTCGCAGACCCGCGCGGCGGGGCCGCTCGCGCGGTACACGCTCACCTTCGTGATGACCTCGGACATCGTGGTGGTGGTGCTCATCGCCGTGACCGAGATGGTGGCGCGACCGCTCCTCGATCCCACCTCCAGCTTCTCGGTGCGCGAGCTCACCACCCTCGGCCACGAGCTCTTCGGCGCCGTGGCCCTGGGGACCACGCTCGGCCTCACCCTGGCGGCCTACCTGCGGCTGGTGGGCAGGCAGCTCAGCCTGGTGTTCGTGGCGCTCGGCTTCGGCGCCTCGGAGGTGCTCGTCTACCTGCGCTTCGACGCGCTCCTCACCTTCATGGTCGCGGGCTTCGTGGTGCAGAACCTCTCCCGGCAGGGCGAGAAGATGACCCGCGCCATCGGCGAGATGGGGAGCGTGGTCTACGTCGTCTTCTTCGCCATCGCCGGCGCTCACCTCGAGCTGCCCTTGCTGAAGCAGCTCTGGCCCGTGGCCCTGCTCCTCGCCTCCGCGCGCGGGGTGCTCACCTACGGCGCCGCGCGCGTCTCCAGCCGCCTCGCCGACGACGTCATCGCGGTCCGCCGCTGGGGCGCCGCCGGCCTGATCTCCCAGGCCGGCCTGGCGCTCGGCCTCGCCACGGCGGTGGCGCGCGCGTTCCCCTCGTTCGGGGCCGGCTTCGCGGCCCTCGCCGTCGCCACCGTGGCCATCAACGAGATGGTGGGTCCGGTGCTCTTCAAGCTCGCGCTCGACCGGACCGGGGAGAGCTCGTCGGAGCCGCGTCCGTCGCTAGTGTCCCTGTCGGCGGTGGTCGCCACCGAGGCGAGTGAGCCGTCCGATCCGTGATGGCGGGTCGGGGCCCGCTCTCGGGCG
>Ga0302267_10005891_pt1 | contig 12669 bp, 13 predicted proteins | sample III_Bog_E1_3_FD_194555 | JGI IMG/M metagenome (GOLD analysis project Ga0302267, IMG submission 194555) | Peat permafrost microbial communities from Stordalen Mire near Abisko, Sweden - III_Bog_E1_3 | ecosystem: Environmental > Terrestrial > Soil > Wetlands > Peat | place: Sweden: Abisko... | reverse complement strand
GCGGCGTGCGTCCACTGATCGAAACGTTTCCGATGTCTGAGGCCCTGAACGGATTCGAGCGGATGCTCTCCGGTCAAGCTCGATTTCGGGTGGTGCTCACCAACACGTGAGCGCGGAGGACGAAGGGCGCGCGCCCATCTGCCCATTCTGCGGGGTGACTGCTCTCCCGGGTGATGCCGGGTATGTCATCGACACCCGCTTCGTGTGTGAAAATCCCGATTGCGAAGCATTCGGTGAGGTGATCGAGGCCGGCTAAATCACCCGATCCCCCGGAAGATTCGAACCTTCGCACATGGTCTGGGGATCGACCGGAGTCTGTCCAGCCACATCGGTGGTGGCGCCGCGTTGTGGCCGCGCTCCAAGACGACCCGAGCACCTCCCCGAGACGCTCCTGGGCCAGCGAGCGGCACACATTGGGTGCGGCTGCAGGTCAACGAAGGACTGGCCGGACCCCGTGCCCCGACGAACCCCTCGAATCGCTGTGAGCTCCGTCCCGGCGCCGGATGATTCGGCCGAGTAGAGTATACCCAATTCGGACAATCACACTCTGCTGGAGGTCGAAGTGATGCGACGACAACGGATTGCCTCAATGCTTCTCGGCGGTGCAGTCGCCCTGTCCCTCTCGGTGCTTGCGCTTCCAGCCGGAGCCAACCCCGGCTATTCGATCAAGGTCACGCCCGACACCGGGCTGGTCAAGGGCGAAACGGTCACCGTGACCGGATCGGGCTTCCCCTACAGCACCAGCGCTGGCGTGGAGACGTACTTCATGGCTGAGTGCACCTCCGCTGTGACGGGAGCGCTCTCTGCCACTGATACGGGACACTGCAACATCAGCGCAGTCCAGCCAGTGACCGTGACACAGGCCGGTACGTTCTCCACCAAAATCAAGTTGGTGACCGGCGCCGTCGGCGACGGTGCCTGCGGGACAACGGGCCATTTGACCTGCGTGATCGGCGTGGGTAACACGACCGCAGATGGGACGGCGGTCCAGATCACCTTCAAGGCTCCCAAGCACTCCAAGAGCAAGAAGAAGTGAGCTGAAGGCGGCCTTCTCGCGGCCGCCTACGGGCGGCGAGTGATCACTGCCGGAAGGTCTCGTGGAGGTACCGGAGCCAGGGTGTCGTGCAGGTACCGGACCAGCACACTGAGGGGTTCAGGCCAAGTGGCGCCCCCGGAAGGATTCGAACCTTCGCACACGGTTTAGGAAACCGATGCTCTATCCCCTGAGCTACGGGGGCGGGTAGCCCACGCGAATTTGGCTTTCGAGTGGCTGTTTCCGCCAAGGCGAAGCCGCCACACTAGTTCGCGCCAGTCCCTTTCCCCACCTGAATGGGCTGATCAGCCCCGGTGCGATGCGTGACGCCAGGCACTCGTCGGAGCCGGGAACACGACCGGTGCAGGCAATGTGCCCCTCGACGCTCCCCAGGCTCTATTCTTGGGAGTGGGTACGCGGCCTCCGACAGAGGTCGGAGCACGTGCGTTGCGCTTCCGCCGTTCGGCCCGCCGCAGCGTTGCGCGCCTGCGCACGCCTATCCCATCAAAGGAGCATGCAATGACTTCCCCCGACCCCTTCAAGGTCGCCGACCTCTCCCTGGCCGCGTTCGGTCGCAAGGAGATAGAGCTGGCCGAGCACGAAATGCCCGGACTGATGGCCATGAGGGCCGAGTTCGGCGAATCCAAGCCTCTGGCCGGCGCCCGCGTCACCGGCTCCCTGCATATGACGATCCAGACGGCCGTGCTGATCGAGACCCTCACCGCGCTCGGGGCGCGGGTCCGCTGGTGCAGCTGCAACATCTTCTCCACCCAGGACCACGCAGCTGCCGCGGTGGCCGTCGGACCGAACGGCACCGTCGAGAAGCCCCAGGGCGTGCCTGTCTTCGCCTGGAAGGGCGAGTCTCTCGAGGAGTACTGGTGGTGCACCGAGCAGGCCCTGCTGTGGCCCGGCGAAGGCGGCCCCAACATGATCCTCGACGACGGCGGCGACGCCACCCTGCTGGTACACAAGGGCGTCGAGTTCGAGAAGGCGGGCAGTGTGCCCGACCCCTCCACGGCCGACTCCGAGGAGTTCGAGGTCGTCCTGACCGTGCTGGCCCGCAGCCTGGCCGAGGACCAGGGTCGCTGGACGTCGATCGCCAACGAGATCAAGGGCGTCACCGAGGAGACCACGACCGGTGTGCACCGCCTGGTCGACATGGCCAGGAAGGGCGAGCTCCTCTTTCCCGCCATCAATGTGAACGACTCGGTCACCAAGTCGAAGTTCGACAACAAGTACGGCTGCCGTCACTCGCTGATCGACGGGATCAACCGTGCCACCGACGTGCTGATCGGCGGCAAAATCGCCGTCGTCTGCGGCTACGGCGACGTCGGCAAGGGCTGTGCCCAGTCACTGGCCGGCCAGGGCGCCCGCGTCGTGGTCACCGAGGTCGACCCGATCTGCGCGCTGCAGGCGGCCATGGAGGGCTTCCAGGTCACCACGCTCGAGGACATCCTCCCGCAGGCCGACATCATCATCACGACGACCGGCAACAAGGACATCATCACCGCAGCGCACATGGCGGGTATGAAGCACCAGGCCATCGTCGGGAACATCGGTCACTTCGACAACGAGATCGACATGGCCGGTCTGACCAACACGCCGGGGATCGAGCGCGTCAACATCAAGCCGCAGGTCGACAAGTGGATCTTCCCCGACGGGCACGCCATCATCATCCTGTCGGAGGGGCGGCTGCTGAACCTGGGAAATGCCACCGGCCACCCGAGCTTCGTCATGTCCAACTCGTTCACCAACCAGACCATGGCGCAGATCGAGCTGTTCACCCAGACGGGCCAGTACGTCAACGACGTCTACGTGCTGCCGAAGCACCTGGACGAGAAGGTGGCGCGTCTGCACCTCGACGCGTTGGGCGTCAAGCTCACGACGTTGAGCCAGGAGCAGGCCGACTACATCGGCGTCCCGGTCCAGGGCCCGTACAAGCCCGACACCTACAGGTACTAGGCGGTCGTCAGCCCAGCGTGGCGGTGGCGATCACGGTCCCGCTGGGCGACACCACCTCCGCGGTACGCACTGTCGCCGGATTGACGTGGAGCGGCGACATCCAGGCTCCGTAGCCCTGGCGAGACTCGAAGGTCCCGACCGTGTGCGTCACGCCGTCTTCGGTGACGACGACGCAGCGCACCTTCCCGTGCGCGCTCGAATCGTCCATCGTCATCGATAGCCACGGGTTGTCGCCGGCGAAGGTCATGACGTGGCCGACCATCTTGCCGTTCGACATCAGGGCCGCCGTCTCCACCTGATGTGCCCGGGCCGTCACTGTTGGCGGTGTCGAAGTGGACGAGGTCACGCGCAGCCCTACGCCGAGCGCCACGGCCGCCGCGGCGACACCCACCACGGCGGGCACCCAACGCGAACGGCGCAGCCGCCTACGCCCAGGGCGGGCATCGGTCACGCCCATCCGCTCGAAGAGGCGTACCTCGAAGCCCAACGGAGGCTCCATGTCCGGGGCCGCCTGCAGCACCGAGTCGGCCGTCCGGGAGAGGATCTCGAGCTCCTCGGCGCAGCGGGGGCAGGACTCGACATGGGACAGCACCCGAGCCCGCTCACGGCCGGTCAACACGCCCAGCGCGAGCTCGGCCAGCTCGTCGGCGTACTGCTCGCATCCCCGCTCACGCATGTCATCGCCCATCGCGTGCGCCCTCCACCCGCTCGACGGCCGCCCGCATCCGGATCAGCGCCGTCCGGATTCGGGTCTTCGCCGTGCCGAGCGGGATCCCTTCGGACTCGCTGATCTCCAGGGCGGTGCTGCCGTACACGGCCGCCAGCACCACGGCCCGCCGTTGCTCCTCGGGAAGGGTCTCCAACGCGTTCCGGACGAGCTGCCGCACATCACCCCGGTGCACGGCGTCCTCGGGGTTGTGCTCGGCGCTGGCCATGGCGGTGGCGGCGAAATCGTCCGGGTCGGTGGGGACGGCACGCCGGAGGCGCAGGGCGTCAATGGCGAGATTCCGCGTGATCGTCAAAACCCACGAGGTCACCGAGCCCCGGCGCGGGTCGAACACCGGTGCGTGGCGCCAGACCCGGAGCATCGCCTCCTGGGCCACGTCCTCGGCCAGGCTGGGGTCGCCCGTCATGGAATAGGCCAGACCGAACACACGCCGCTGGTAGCGCCGGGTGAAGGTAACGGCGGCAGCCTGGTCCCCCTGGGCCATGCCGGCCAAAAGGGCCTCGTCGGACGGTTCGCCCTCGGCCACACCTGATTCTCTCATCCACCGGTATACGGACAGGTCCACGCTGGAGATTCACCCATCCCATACCCGGCCCGGCCCGTATCCCTCCCGTGGCCACCACCAGCCCCGACATCCATCACCCGGCTCGTCTCCGGATGGTTGGCATGGACAAGCTCCGCTCCCTCATGGCGATCGGTCCCGGCCGTTCCCGCCGACCCGTCGATCTGGGGGCCACGGCTGCCTTCGCCCTCGGCGGAGCACTCCTGATCTGGTCGGCCTTCATCCACTTCCACCTGTGGAGCGAGACGGACGGCTACCGCTCCATCCCCACCATCGGCCCACTCTTCCTGCTGCAGTCGATCACCGCGCTCGTCATCGGCATCGGCGTGGTGGCCATCCGGCGGCTGTGGGCGGCGGTGGTCGGCATGGGGTTCGCCCTGACCACCATCGCCGGCTTCCTCCTGTCGGTGGCGGTCGGGCTCTTCGGCTTCAAGGACTCCTGGCTGGCCCCTTACGCCAAGCAGGCGTTCACCATCGAGATACTCGCCGTGGTCGTGCTGATGGCCGCCGCCGCTCTGTGTCTCGTCGGATCGGTCCCCCGCGCTCGCGCCGGCACCACCCCGGCCGGCGCCGCGACGTAGGGACCACACCGGCCCGGGCTCTGCGTCCCCACCTCTCCCGGTGGGGCGCAGGCCCGGTTCGGGCTCAGCGCTGAATCATCAGCGCAGCCCGGCGAACAGGTCGTCCTCGGGAACCGGCGCCCCGGTGGGGTCCAGCACCCGCACGAAACTCTCCGACCCCATGATGGTGCCGAACACCTCCTCGCCCATGCGCAGGAAGAAGATGTTGTCGCTCTGGCTGGCGTGCGCCGCCAGCGACGCGTACTTCTGCTTGGTGAAGTCGCTGCAGTCGACCGTCGTGGTGATGAGCTCGTCGGGCGTTCCGAAGTCGGGGTTCTCCTGCACGTCGTCGGGCAACTCCATGCCCGCCTCGGCCATGATGTCGCGGAAGCCGTGCAGCCGCGAACGGGCCATGGCCGTGTAATACAGCTTGGTCGGGACACCCCACTGGGCGATGGCCGCCTGCGTCACCCGGTTGGCCTGAATGTGGTCGGGGTGACCGTAGAAGCCGTTCTCGTCGTACGTGACGACCACCTGCGGCTCGTACTGGCGCAGCAGCGCGACCAACCGGTCGGCCGCGTCCGCCACCGGCGTGCGCCAGAAGGATCCGGGCTCGTCGTTCTGCGGCCAGCCCTCCATCCCCGAGTCGTGGTAGCTGAGGAGCTCGAGGTGGGAGATGCCCAGGACCTCGCAGCTGGCCTCCAGCTCCTGGCGGCGCAAGGGCACCACCACCGATTCGTCGTGCCCCGGCTCGCCCGGCTTGATCCCACCGGGCGCATCACCCAGCTCACCGTTGGTACAGGTCACGAGCACGGTCCGCACCCCTTCGGCGCTGGCGCGGGCCAGGATCCCTCCCGTGCTGATCGCTTCGTCGTCAGGATGGGCGTGTACCGCCATGAGGGTGAGAGGGCGTTCGGGCATTGTGGGCAGCGTAGGGGGAGGCGGTGCCACCCCGGTCACGTCTGCAGGTCTCCCACCGCGTCGGCCAGCTGCTCCAGTTCGGCCCGCCACTCCCCCGGCGGCGACATCGGGCGCACGACGAACTTGGAGAACCCGACGTCGAGGAATTGCTGCAGCTTCGAACGCAAGCCGCCGCGCCCGACCGGGATGATCTCTTCCAGCGGCCGACCGCGGGCCCGCCGGGCCAAGGGCGACGTCGCCAGTGTGCTCAGGTCCGTGCCATCGGGGGCGTAGGCCAGGCTGACGCCGAAATGCTCGGGGCTGATGGCCCGCCCGTGCTCGCCCGCCACACGATCGATCACCGCCTTGCCCTCGGCGGCATCCGCCGGTGTGCAAAATGCGGGGAGCCATCCGTCGGCCAGTCGACCGCAGCGGTCGAGCGCAGCCGGGACGTTGCCGCCCAACCAGACATCGAAGGGATTCTGGGCGGGTTGCGGCGAGACGGTGACGTCGGCGAACGAGCCCGCCGGCCCCTCGTGGCTGACGACCTCGCCGGCCCACAGCCGGCGCAGGACCGGCAGCGCGTCCTCCATCTGCTCGGCGCGGGCCGCGCTCGGGATGCCGATGGCGCTGCCCTCGCCGCCGACGGCGAGGCCCGGTACGAACGTCAGCAGGAAGTGGCCGCCCGACAGCACATCCAACGTCGCCACCGCCTTGGCCAGCCACACCAGATTGCGTCCCGGCAGCAGCATGGTCGTCCCGATCTTGAGGCCCGGACAGGCGCCGGCGACCCAGGCCAGCCCGACCAGCGGGTCGGGTCCCGGTCGCGTCAGGATCTCGGGAAGCCACAGCGAGTCGAAGCCCGTCGCGGTGATCCCCTGCGCCAACGCCACCATGGCCTCGGGGCCGACGTCCTCACCGCCCGCGCTGATACCGATACGGATCTTCACGGTGCGCCCTCCAATGCAGCAATGGCACGGGTTACCCCCGCGTCGTCGACGTCGAGGTGCGTGACGAAGCGGACGATCCCGGGTGCGATGGCTTGTGCCAGCACGCCCTGCTCTTCCAGGTAGGCCAGCAGCTTCTCCGGTTCGGCGTGGGAGAAGGTGACGATGTTCGTGCGCACCGAGGCCGGATCGAGCCCGCAGCCCGGCCAGCGTTCGGCCACCGCGGCGGCGAGACGCGCCGCCCGCTCGTGGTCCTCGTGCAAGCGGCCGACCATGTCCCGCAACGCCAACAGGCCGGGTGCGGCCAGCACACCGGCCTGGCGCATGCCCCCACCGAGACGCTTGCGGGCCCGCCGGGCCTCGGCAATCACGTCGACGCTGCCTGCCAGCAGCGAGCCCACCGGCGCGCCCAGGCCTTTGGACAGGCAGCACATCACCGTCGTCACCGGTGCGGCCCAGGCGGCGGCCTGAATGCCCGTCGCCACCTCGGCGTTGAAGAGTCGGGCCCCATCCATGTGGATGGGAACGGGTCCGGCCGCGTCGACCACCGCCTGCAACCGATCCATCGACCACGGGGAGCCGGAGGCGGCCATGTGCGTGTTCTCAATGCTGACCAGTGCGACGTCGGCTTGATGATGCTCAGCGGCTTGGCGGGCCCACCGCACATCCGCGGCAGCAATGGTCCCGTCTTCGTCGTCGACGGCCACGAACTGGATGCCGGCGTTCAGGGCGGCCGCACCGAACTCGTAGGCGACGAGGTGCTGGCGCCGTCCGGCCACGACCGCAGTGCCGGGAGTCGTCAGCACCCGCACGGCGATCTGGTTCGCCATGACCCCCGAGGGCACGAAGAGCGCGGCCGGCTTGCCGACCCGCGCCGCGAAGGCCTCCTCCAGTGCTCGGACCGTCGGATCCTCGCCGTAGTCGTCGTCACCGACCTCGGCGTCGGCCATGGCCCGGCGCATGGCTCGCGTGGGCCGCGTGACGGTGTCGCTGCGCAGATCGACCACATCGGGCACGCGGTCAGGCTAACGGCGCGCCGTTAACCTGCCGCAATGACCACTCCCCCCTCCGCCCCCGACGGCGGTCCGGCGCTGCCCGACGGCGGTCCGGCCCTGCCCGACGGCGGTCCGGCGCTGCCCGATGGCAGAGCCAGCATCCATGAGCTGCTCGACGTCGAGGTCCTCGAAGCCGGCCCCGAGCGCGTCGTCTTGCGACTCCCGGTGAACTGGAAGGTGCACCAGCCCTACGGAATCCTCCACGGTGGCGTCTCGGCCCTCCTGGCTGAATCGGCCGCCAGCTTCGGTGCTGCGCTGGCGGCGGAGCCCGGTCGCAGCGTGGTCGGGATCGAGCTCAACGCCAGCCACCTCCGTTCGGTGCGGGATGGTCATCTGACCGCCGAAGCGACGCCGGTACGGGTCGGCCGCACCATTCAGGTGTGGCGGATCTCACTCACCGACGACGAGGGGCGGGCCATCTGCGAGGCCCGCTGCACTCTCTCGGTTCTCGGTGCTCCCGGAGGCGCCTCGGGCGCCGTGCACCCGCTGCCGACAGCCACCCCGTCGAAATAGTCACGCCTGCAGCCACCGGCGTACTATGTCGGTGTGACCCCGGTAGGAAATGGAGCACCGAGACCCTCCCTCGGCTTCATCCTCCCCGCCACCACGCAGGGAGAACTCCCTTCACAGGATGGTAGCACCCGGAGTACTACCGGAACCGCAGCGGAGGTGGCCGACCTGTGCCGCCGCGCAGAGGCGACAGGAGCGGACTCTTTGTGGGCGGTGGACCACCTCTACTGGCCACACCCCATTGCCGAGGCCTTCACGACGCTGGCCGTGGCCGCCGTGACGACCAGCCGGCCACTTTTGGGGACGTGTGTCCTGCAGCTGCCGCTCCGTCCGTCCTCCGTCGTGGCCAAGCAGGCCACCGCCCTCCAGCACCTCTCCGACGGTCGCTTCATTCTCGGGATGGGCGTGGGCATTCACGAGCATGAATACGTGCGGGCCGGCGTCGACTTCCACCGTCGCGGCCAGCTCATGGACGAGGGCGTGGCCGGGCTCCACAAGGCCTGGGCCGGCCCCGATGCCGGCGGCGCCGACTACGTACAGGAGCCCGCATCTGCGCCGATCCCGTTGTGGTTCGGCGGCGCCAGTGCGGCCGCCCGCCGACGGGCCGCCGCCGTCGGTGACGGCTGGGTGCCCCTCTTCCTCGCCCCCGAGGAGTACGGGAGCGCCCTGGCGGCCTTGCGGAGCGAGACGGCCGAGGCCGGCCGTGATCCCGAAGCCGTACAGGCTGGCATCGTCGTCTTTGCGTGTGTCGGAGACGACGACCAGGCCCCAGCCCAGGGCGCCCAGTGGCTCTCGGAGCTCTACCGCCTCCCGCCCAAGGCGTTCCACCGTCACCTGGTGGCGGGCTCGCCCGAGACGTGCGCTGCTGCGCTCGGCCGCTACGCCGATGCCGGGGCCCGTCACATCCTCGTCATGGTGGCGGGATCACCGGCCGTCGAGCAGTTCGGGCAGCTACGGGCGGCATTTGTCAGCGAAGACCACCAGGCCCTTGCAGGAGCGTCCGCATGAACCCCACAGACGTCGCCATCCTCGGCACCGGCATGTCCGACATGAGCCGTCGTGACCAGGAACCCGAAACGATGGCCTACGAGGTCGTCCACGAGGCCCTCGGGGACGCCGGCATTTCGGCCCACGAACTCGGCCTCGTCATTGTGGGGAACGCCATGGCCGGGCGCCTGAGCGATCAGGGGTGCGTCAAGGGGCAGACCTGGCTCAGCAAGGCCGGCCTCAGCGAGGTCGCCATCATCAACGTGGACAACTCGTGCGCCGGTGGCAGCTCCGCCCTGCACCTGGCCACGCTGGCCGCCACCGCCCAGGATCGCCCGATCCTGGCGCTCGGCGTCGAGAAGATGTGGACCGGCGACCGGGCCGGGACGATCGCCGGCATTGAGGACGGGCTCCCCGCCGAGTACCGCCACGACCTGCACGACCGCCGCCACGAGGACGACAATCCGGCCGGCAGCATCCTCATGGGCCTCAACAACGGCTGGGCCCACCGGCTCATGGCCGACGTCGGCGCCACGGTGCGCCAGATCGCCGCTGCCGCGGTGAAGGCCTTCGAGCATGCGGCGCGCAATCCCCTGGCCCAGTTCCATCGACGGGTCACCATTGAGGAGGTGCTCGCCTCGCCCCAGGTGGCCGGCGTGCTCACCCGCCTCATGTGCAGCTCGTTCACCGACGGCGCCGCCGCCGTCGTGCTGGGCGGGCCATCGGTCCGGGTCCCGGCCTCGGCGCCCCGTATCATCGGCTCGGTGGCACGTTCCGGCAACGGCTCAATCGACTATCACGACCGGCTGACGCAGGCCGCAGAGGCGGCGTGGGAAGCCTTCGGCTTCGGCCCCGACGATGCCGACCTGGTCGAGCTGCACGACGCCACGGCCGCGGAAGAGCTCTTCGCCCTGGAGTCGCTCGGATTCTTCGCGCCGGGCGAGGCCGGGCCGGCGACCGAAGCAGGCGACACCGGCATCGACTCCCCCGGTCTCGTGGTGAACTCCAGCGGCGGACTGGTCGGCCGCGGCCATCCGCTCGGGGCCACCGGGCTGGCGCAGGTGGTCGAGCTGGCCACGCAGTTCCGCGGACGGGCCGGCGACCGCCAGGTCGCCGGGGCGCGCCTCGGCGTGGCGGTGAACACCGGGGGCATCATCTACGGAGATGCGGGGTTCGTGGGCATCCACGCCGTGCGCTCCGGTTCTGCCGCGTGACGGGCATCAAAATCACCGGTTGGGGCATCGCGGTACCCGACAAGGTCGTCACCAACGACGACATGGCGGTCAACCTCGACACCAGCGACGCTTGGATAGTGGAGCGCACCGGCATCCGCGAACGCCACATCGGCGGGACGACCTCGGGCCTGGCCATTGAGGCCGCCGTGGCCGCCATGGCCAAAGCCGGGCGCACCGCCGAGGAGATCGACAACCTCCTGCTGGCCACCACCACGCCCGATGGCATCGTGCCCGGCACTGCGCCGAGCGTACAGAGCGGGATCGGCATGAAGGGCGGCGCGTTCGACCTCAACGCCGCCTGCTCGGGCTTCGTCTACGGCCTCGTCACCGCGGCCGGGCTGATCTCCATCGGCTCGGGCCCCATTTTGCTCATCGGCTCCGAGACCCTCTCGCGCATCACCGACATGGACGACCGCAAAATCGCCATCATCGTCGGTGACGGCGCTGGTGCTGTCGTCGTCGAGCCCGTCGACGGTCCCGGCAGCCTCATCAGCTGGAACCTGAACTCCGACGGATCGCTCAGGCATCTCCTCAAGTGCGAGCACGGTGGCACGCTGTACATGGACGGCAAAGAGGTGTTCCGCCGGGCGGTCCGGGTGGTCGTCGAGTCGGCCGAACGGGTGATGGCCGACGCCGGCCTGGGGCCGGACGACATTTCCCTGATGGTGCCGCACCAGGCCAACCTGCGCATCATTCAGGCCGCCTGCCAACGCCTCGGCATCCCCGAGGATCGCACCGCCGTCGTCATCGACCGTTACGGCAACACCTCTTCGGCCTCCATCCCACTGGCGCTGTACGACTCCATCGAGACCGGCCGCGTCCATGAAGGTGACCACCTGCTCCTCACGGGATTCGGCGGCGGCATGACCTGGGCCAGCGCCATCTTCCGCTGGAGCGCATGAGCGAGGACGGCGCCGGGGCGGATCCGACGCTGGTGATCCTGGCTGCCGGTCGGGCCCGCCGGTACGGCGGCTGCAAACCCTTGGCGCCGGTCGGCACGCACGGGGAGGCCGTCATCGACCTGGTCGCCTCCGACGCCGTGGCGGCAGGATTCGGCACCATCGTGTTGGTCCTGGGCCCGAGCACCGGCCCGGCCATCCGCTACCACGTCGAGCACACATGGCCCGAGGCCGTCGACGTGCGCTTCGCCACGCAGTCCGCACCCCTGGGCACGGTGCACGCCGTGCTCAGCGCGTCCGACCACGTCGGTGACACGCCCTACGGGGTGGGTAACGCCGACGACATTTACGGGCGTGCGGCCTGCGCACAGCTGGTGACCCACCTGCGGGCCCAGGCCGACGTCAACGCGCTCGTGGGCTACCGACTCGACGACGCCGTGGTCGGCACCTCACCGGTCACCCGCGGCATCTGCCGCATCGCCGAGGACGGCATGCTCCTGGGCGTCGACGAACGCCGCCAGGTCACCCGGACCCCCGACGGCGGCTTCGTCGCCGGCGACGGCAAGGAACCGACCCAGCTGTCGCCCGACTCCCGCGTCTCCATGAACCTGTGGGGCTTCACTCCGGCCTTCCACAAGACACTCCGGTCCGCCATGGATGCCGCAGTGGACGCCTCCGAGGAGTCCGAGGTCCTGCTGCCCGAGGTGGTCGCCGACTCCCTCACCTCCAGCTCGTTCAGCGTGCTCTCGGCCCAGGGCCGCTGCATCGGGGTCACGCACCCCGATGACCTCTCATTGGTGCAGGCCGAGCTCAATCGCCAAGTGGCGGCCGGAGAACGCCCAGCCAGCCTGTGGGCCTCCACGCGTCAACGCTGACGCTTCGCTCGGCGTAGCGCAGCCGAGCCATCCAAACGGCCTGCCCAACCCGGCCCCAGCCCGAGCCCCGAGCCCGGCCCAGCGCAATTTTCTGGATCTTCAGCGCCGGTCCGGCCCCTTACGGGCGTTACCCAGACATGGGGAAAGCGTCACGGAAAAAGGGGCCAGGCGCGACGCAACCCCGAGTAACCGTTCGGCCGAAGCCTCCCGTGCTCCTCGGGGCCACGTCAACGATGGGCCGCTGGCACCGTGCGGGGGTCGTGTCGGACAATCCCCGCCCGAGCCGGTCGCGGCGACTCCAGGGAAGTCACCGTGACACACCACGGACCATCTGTAGTCGGATCCTCCTGCCCACTCAGGTCACGCTCCCCTTGCGGGGCTCGCTCCCTTTCCTCGATCCCGCCTTGCAGCGTTCTC
>Ga0302267_10005889_pt1 | contig 12672 bp, 7 predicted proteins | sample III_Bog_E1_3_FD_194555 | JGI IMG/M metagenome (GOLD analysis project Ga0302267, IMG submission 194555) | Peat permafrost microbial communities from Stordalen Mire near Abisko, Sweden - III_Bog_E1_3 | ecosystem: Environmental > Terrestrial > Soil > Wetlands > Peat | place: Sweden: Abisko... | reverse complement strand
GGCCGCAGCCCGCCGCACTTGCGGTCGCAGAGCCTTGACGCGGACCGCGCCTCGGCTACGCTGCTGTATTCGGGGAATGTCAGTTTTGCTCGGAGTACCATTGATCGGCCCGTCGATGAATGGGGTTCATTCTTTCTCAAGCGAAACATTGATCTCGAAAACCTGCGGCGCGTTTACGAGATGGTATGCCTCATCGACAACAGACGCATTCACAAACTGCGTGCCGTTGGCCTTTGCTGTGCCGTATCCACCATGGATATGCCCAAAGACGTGAAGCCTGGGCCTGGTTTGCTGGACGGCTTCTGCCAGTTCTTCGCAGCCGAGATGGGCTGTGGTGGGATGCGCCGTATCCAGAATGCCGTACGGCGGTCCATGCGTAATCAGAACATCGGTGCTCGCCGGAATCATCTGCCAATATCGCCGGATCGCAGCGCCGCGCGCGACGTTGAAGGCCCAGTTGTTGAATTCCGGCTGAACCGGCGATCCCCAGATTTTCAACCCTGCAAGCTCTGTACCGGAGTTTTCGAGATAGATGGCGTTGGTCAGCAGCTCTCTGGCAGCTCCGGGGTGCCGTTCAAACATCCAATCATGGTTCCCCGCGATGACGACCTTATGCCGATGGGGTAGCGTGCCAAGCCACAGGTTGAAATCAATGATCTCGATTGGGGTATCGCCGAAAGCGGAAAAATCTCCGGCATGAATCAAGATGTCGCCGTCCGGCACGCTCAATTTGGCGTGTTGGCCGTGCGTATCGCTGATGCAGACAATGCGAACCTGGAGCATGGGGACTTTACTTTGCCGCGCGCGTAAGAAGTTCCGGGTGGACTTCCTTCAGCCAAACTCGCACCTGCTCCTGTAGAACCGGTAAGTCCTTCATGATTTGCGCTAGGTCTGTCGGGGAGACACCACCAGCCAAGTCATAGCTCGTGGTGTTCCTCTTTTGCGAATGCGATTTGATCTTGCGCACCCATTTCTCGCGTGCGGTGGCATCCTGCGTGGTCAGCGTATATTCGAGACTTTCGATCACGCGCTGGTGATGCCCCTGGCCAATCGAAACCCGATAGCCGCTGGCTCGCAGCGCTATGTTCACGAGCGTAAGAATGCCGTTGTACGCCGCCTGAAAGCGAAGATCGTCGGAGATGCTTTCCACCTTCGAGTCCGCCTGTGAGCGGTCCACGATGCTGAACAGGTCGGCAATCTCCTTCGGACTGCTTGGCTCAGCCTTATACCAACCGAATTGTGCAAGCTTCTCTATACTCATTCTCGTCGCCGATCAGAAAGACCTTCTTGCTGTCCATCAATGATTGCAGAAAGTGGTTGCCCTCGTGAAGCCGCTTCTTCAAATCCTCACGGGAATAGATGGTCGGGTTGACTGGCCGCCGCAACTGCTTTTCGAGCGGCCCAACAGCATCGAGCACATCGTCGAGAGAGGCCGCACCGATCACCATCAGGTCAATGTCGCTAGTCGCCTTGTCCTCACCACGCGCGACAGAACCGTACACAAAGGCAAGATCGATTCTGGAGGCAAGCGGCGCAAGAGCGGTCTTGAGCATCTGGAACACACCCATAGTTTTCGCCAGCAGGGCGCGCAGTTCTGGAAAGTCCGGGTGCTCCTGATTCGCCTGAAAGAATACCTGATTGCCCAGCACGGAACGATTGACCAGTCTAGCATCAGCAAGCAACGAAAGCTCCCGCTGCACGCTCCCCACACTCGTCTCGATCTGACGGGCAATCTGTCGAACAAAAAAAGATTCATCCGGTGCGCCGTAGAGAAGCGCCAACACCCTCCCCCTGGTCTGCCCAAAGAGCAAGTCGCCGACGGATGCAATGACTGTTCTCATTTCAAGAACGATTGTACTCAAAATAGGAACACCCTGCCAAGTGGAGATGTTTTTGTTGTGCAATAGCCTCACAAACGATGGGGCGGATTTCGGAAAAATCGTGCAAAATACCCGCTAAAAAACAGGCGGTACAGTTCTGGCACACGACCGTAAAAAACGTCTCATAAGTTGATGAAAACAAAAGTGTGGAGGCGGCGGGTGTTCCGCCGTAGGCCAGCATCAGGCTATTATTCTACTGATTCTGTTTGGGTTAGCAATTGCTGGAGGCGGTGGGCATTCCGCCGCGTTTTTTCAACCAAAACTGTACCAAAACTGTACCAAGAAAGCGGCATTTTGGGCATTTTTGCACTTTTGTAAGCAATTGAAAACACGTATGTTATCGAATTTAAATGTTCGAAAAATCGTTCGACTCCCGCCGCCTCCACCATGATTTTAAAGATGTTACCGGTCGAATTCTAGAAACGTACAAATAGATATGCCAAAGCCTGTTGTGGGGCGAGGTCAAGTTCCCTTGTGGAATGCCCCAACTCGCGGAATGCCCTAATATGCTCTCCGTTTATGCACGCATTTACCCTCCATGCCATGCAGAAGAATCCTGCATGGCGTCGCTGCAGGTGTCCCAAGTGGATTCAGGGCACCATGGACGCCAGGGGAATTCATTCGTCGTAGCGCCAAGTGCCCTGATTTTCTTTCCCTGCTTGACACGCATCTGATACGTGATATATTTCTCTCATGTTCATCCCTCCAGCCGTGTCAATCCCCCAAACGCTGGAGTTCCCGTGCGTCTCCGTTCGATGTCGTCTCTGACTTCCTGCCCTTGCAATTACTGCAGAGCAGAGAGCGCGTTACTCCTCCCCTACAATTCCGAAGAACTTGGTCGAACCCGACCGCGGGGGATTGTGTCTCTGCGCGCCTCAGAGGTGAACTGATTCCTTTTCGCGCTGCCTTCTAGGCGGCACTCGCCAACTTGGCGGGGATTGGAATGTCAGCGCCGCTTCCGCAGTGTTTCACCGGCAGAAATTAATCCAATTCATTGCTTTTATTGCTGGAACAGCGCATCAGCGCAAGTCTGCGCGGACGTGTATTCCATCTACGTTTCCGTCAGGAAGCGCGCGGGATCCGTGTATCCGAAACCCGGACGAGCGGCCGCCGCCCACAAACCCAGATTGAGGTGGTTATGAGAAAGATACTTGCAATCGCATTACTTGCCGTGATGGCGACCGCGATTTTCGCCGCGCCGGCAAAGCACATCACTACGCCAGCCGAAGCATTCGGCTTTGAGCCCGGCGCTGACCGCAAGTTGGCCGACTGGACTGAGTTGGTCGCGTATTACCAGAAGCTCGGCAAGGAATCAGACCGCGTTCATTTTGAAGAAGTCGGAAAGACCACGGAGGGCCGCCCGTTCGTCGCGCTGATCATCTCGGCGGCCGACACGATCGCCCACCTGGACCACTACAAGCAGATTCAGAACAAACTGGCCGACCCGCGCACCACCACACCGGAGCAGGCCAAGCAGCTTGCGGCGGAAGGCAAGACGGTTCTTATCGTCACCGCCAACATCCACTCGACCGAGATTGCCAGTTCGCAGAGCGCCGCGGATTTTGCCTACAGACTGGCGGCCGGCGATTCGCCCGATATTCAGAACATTCTGAAGAACGTGATAGTCGTGCTGATCCCATCGCAGAATCCGGACGGCGAACAGATTGTTGTCGATTGGTACAAGAAGTATCTCGGCACCCCGTATGAAGGCAGCGGCCCGGTGGTGCTCTGGCATCATTACACGGGCCATGACGACAACCGCGACTGGGCAACGTTCACGCAGGTTGAGACGCAGCTGGCGGTGAAGCTGATCAACGAATGGCATCCGCAGATTCTCTATGACCTACACCAGCAGGGCTCGGACGCGGCCCGTATCTTTCTGCCGCCGTTTGTCGATCCTTTCGATCCGAACATCGATCCGCTTCTCATCCAGTCCATCAATGCGCTGGGCACCAATACAGCGCTGGAAATTGCAGGGTCGGGCAAGACGGGCGTAGAGTCGTACGGCGTCTACGACTTCTGGTCTCCGCTGAGAGACTACATCGCTTACCACAATGGGCTGCGCATCCTGACCGAATCGGCCAGCGCGGACATTGCCACGCCGGTCAATGTGCCTTTCCAGAGACTTGGCCGCGGCATCGGCTATGACGCCAAAGTTGCCAGCTGGAACTTCCCCAATCCGTGGAAGGGCGGCGAGTGGCACCTGAGCGACATTGTCGATTATCAGAACGCGGCGTTCTTCTCCATCGCCAAAAATGCAGCCGTCTTCCGCGAGCGTTACCTCAACAACTTCTACAAGTTTGGCGCGGATGCCGTGCATCATACCGATTGGCCGTATGCCTACGTGGTTCCCGCTGAACAGAGCGATCCGGCGAACACGGCGCGGTTGATCAATACGCTGCGCACCGGCGCCGTTGAAGTGGAAAAGGCGACCGCCGATTTCGACGCCGGCGGCAACCACTACGCCAAGGGCAGCTATATTATCAAGCTCGCGCAACCCATTGGGGCGTTCGCGAAAACCCTGCTTGAGATTCAACATTATCCGAACATTGCCCAGTATCCTGGCGGCCCCTTGCAGCGGCCCTACGATGTGACGGCGCAGACGCTGCCGCTTCTGTTTGGCGTGACGGCGGTCGCGGTCAAGGAGCCATTCGAAGCGCAGGCCAGCGAAGTGGACCGCGCCAAGCCCGCACCGGGAAGCTTTGAGAAGAGCACGAGCGGCAACGGCTACCTGATTGGCGACCGCACCAACAGCAGCCTTTATGCGTTGTTCGATCTGCTCAAGCAGGGCGTGGATGCCTATCGTCTGACCGGCGCCGGCGTCGAGCCGGGAACAATTTATGTCCCCGCGCAGGCCGGAATTGAAGAGAAGCTGGCAGCGCTCGCTGCCAAGTTCCCCGCTGAAATCCATGCCGCGGCAACGGCTCCTACCGGCAGCGCTTTGAAAGTACGTCTGCCGCGCATCGGGCTCTATCAGAGCTGGACAGCCTCGATCGACGAGGGCTGGACGCGCTTCATCTTTGACCAGAACAACATTCCTTATACGCGGCTGGTCGATGCCGACATCCGCAAGGGCAACCTGAATAGCCAGTTCGACGTAGTTGTGATTCCCGACAATGCCGCTCGCGCCATCACGACAGGCCGCGGTGGATTTGGCGAGGGGCCGGGCGGCGAGCCTGCACCCCCGCAGCCAGCCGCCAGCGAAGCTTCTGCTCCCGCTCGCGCCACCGGCGAAGCTCCTGCGGGTGGCCGCGGCGGCCGCCGCCCACAAGGCAGTGCGGGCGGCGCCGAGGCTCGTGGCCCGCGCGTTCCTCCCGAGTTTACCGGCGGGTTGGGCGACGACGGTGTTGCCAGCCTGAAGGCGTTCACCGAGAATGGCGGCACCATCGTGGCGCTCAACAAAGCCTCGCAGGTTTACGTCACCAAGGACTCCGCGCCGGTCAGCGATGCGGTTGCCTCGATTGATCGCAAGGCCTTCTACATTCCTGGTTCGATCCTCGAGTTGTCGGTCGATCCCTCCAATCCCATCGCCTTCGGCTCTACGCCGACGGTTCCCATCTTCTACGAGAACGGCCCGCTGTTCCATGTAAGCGGTGACGCTCACTCCGTGGCATCGTTCACTACGGACAAGCCCCTGCTTAGCGGTTGGATACAGGGCGGCGAATTGATCAAGGGCGATTCGGCCATCGCCGAGGAGCCTGTCGGCAAGGGCCACATTGTTCTGTTCGGCTTCCGTCCGCAGTACCGCGCCATCTCCGAGGTGACTTACAAGTTCTTCTTTAACTCGCTTCTCTACTCCAGCTCAACTCAAGTCGCAGCTCCAGGCGCATCCTCACCCTCGGGAGGGCAATGATGCGACTGTCGCCCAACCTGTTAGCGCGTTCTCTTGCGCCGTTGCTCTTAGCCTCCTCACTTCTTCCGGCCGCCGCTCAAGCAGCGGCCGGGAAGGAGTCATCCGACGTGCACATCGTTCTGAGCGGAGATTCCATTGTGAATCAGCGGCTCACGGTCTATACCGATCCGGCCACCACCGGACTCTACGAGATCATCCAGCACTCGGACGCTGCTTTTACCAACTTTGAAACCCTCGTCCATAACTACGCTTATCCGGCGGCCGCCGAGAGCGGAGGCGCTTACATGTCTTCGCCCTCCTTTGTCCCCGGCGAGTTGAAGTCGGTGGGATTCAATGTTGTTTCGACAGCCAATAACCACGCCTACGACTACGGCGAGCAGGGCCTGCTCAGCACCTTGCGCGCGCTCGACGAAGCGGGCCTTGCACATGCCGGAACTGGAGCCAATCTGGCCCTTGCTCGCACACCTGCCTACGTTGAAACAGCGAAGGGACGTGTCGCGCTGGTGGCGGTCGCCTCTACCTTCACCAATGGCAGCTTGGCCGGCGAACAGCGGCCCGATCTGATTGGTCGTCCGGGCGTCGCCCCGCTGCGCTTCACCACAACCTACACCGTCGATCAGGATCTGTTTCAGTCACTGCTGAAGGTCTCCGCTCTGGCCGGCAGGGGCGGCGGTGGCGGAGATTCTGAAGGCGGCGGCGAAAGGCCTCGTGGCGCGGGCGGGCAGCGCACTTCGGTGCGCATCGGCGGCCTGCAGTTCCAGGTTGGCGATGAGCCCGGCGTTCACACCCAGCTGAACAAGAGCGATCTCGAAGGCCTGGTGGCATCGGTACGCAATGCGCATCGCCAAGCCGATTGGGTCATCGTCTCCAGTCACACGCACGAGGGTGGTCGCGGTCCCGGCGAGCCGCCGGAGTTTCTCGTCGAGGCCGCTCATGCAGCCATCGACGCCGGTGCTGACATCTTTGTCTCGCATGGCCCGCACGTGCTGCGCGGCATCGAGATTTACAAAGGCAAGCCCATCTTCTATAGCCTGGGTGACTTCATCTTCCAGAACGAAACCATGCTCTATCAGCCGGCCGAAAGCTACGATTCGCTGCGGCTGCCTGACAGCGATACCGTTGCCGACTTTTTCGACACCCGCACCGCCAGCGACACACGCGGATTTCCTTTGAATAAGGACGTATGGGAAAGCGCGATTGCCGAGGTCAGCTTCCATCCCGACCACACGCTCAACAAGATCGTTCTTACTCCCATCAGCCTCGGTTACAAGGAACCGCGCAGCCAGCGCGGACGGCCTCGCCTGGCAACGCCAGATCAATCGAAGCTGACCATTGACCAGCTAACAAAGTTCTCCGCTGCATATGGCACAAACATTGTCTTCAACAACGGCCAGGGAGTGATCTAAGACGGCTCAACAACATTGACCCACCCCATTCATTTCCATCATTTGTCCAAAAAATACTTAGGAGGCTGCAGAAACCTTATGAGAATCTTCAGAATTACTCAGGCCCTGACTCTGACAATTGCACTAGCGGTGGCGTTTGTGTTTATTCCCCGCGCGGCATACGGTCAGGCCACCAGCAGCGGTACGGTCGTCGGTTCGATCACAGACTCAAGCGGAGCGCTCATCGTAGGCGCAACCATCACCATCACGGATCCCGCCACCAAGAGCAAGCGTACAACCGTCTCCAACAAGCAGGGCCAGTACATCGTCCCCGATGTGCCGCCCGGCGTCTATGCCGTCAAGGCGACCAAGACAGGATTTTCGACAGACGAGATTGCCGCGTTGGTGGTGAGCGTCGGGTCGCAGACAACGGCAAGCTTCCGGTTGGCCGTTGGCGCCGAGAGCGTTACCGTAGAGGTTACGGCGACCAACGCGGACCTGCAAACCATGAACGCTACCACGGGCACGATCGTTGATCCAGCCCTCACCAATTCTTTGCCGACGATCGGCCGTGAGGTCGCCACGTTCTCTACCCTGCAGCCCGGAGTCACTCCCGGCGGCAACGTCGCCGGCGCCACCACGGACCAGGTAACGTTCATGCTGGACGGCGGCAACAACACCTTCGATATGGATGGCACGGCATCAAGCTACACAGTCTCCTTCTCTGGAGCACAGCAGGGCACGATGCCCATGCCGCAAGACAGCATCGAAGAGTTCAAGGTGTCCACGACCGGCCAGACGGCCGACTTCAACAACTCCGCCGGTTCGCTGACGCAGGCTGTCACCAAACGCGGCCGCGATAAATGGCACGGCACAGCGTACGAGTATTACCTTGACAACAAATTGAACGCCAATAGCTGGCAGAACAACTTTCCCAACGCCACATATACCTCAACCACGGCCAATGTTGGAGCGACGGGATCAACCAGCTACACGCCCCTGCCCAGCTACCACTACAGCCGCTTTGGCGTAGCCGCGGGCGGTCCCATCCTGCCGAAATACTTTGGCGGCAAGACCTATCTGTTCGCGATGTATGAAGGTTTCCGTTATCCTCAGGCTTCCACCTACGAGCGCACGGTGCCGTCTTACGAGTATCTGCAGGAAGGACAGCTTACCTTTGGCACCAAAACATATACAAAGGCCCAGTTGACCGCTGCCGATCCTCGCGGCATCGGAATGAATCAGACACTCGCCAACTTCTACAACACGCAGTTGCCCGTAGCTCCGGCCGGCGACAACGGCTCAACCGGATTCAACGGTACGCAGTACTCCGGAACATTCGACAGCAGTTGCGGTTCCCTCTCGACAACTTATTGCGACGGCAAGAACACCATCGGTTATAAATCCACGGTCCTCACTCCAGAGACCAGCGACTTTTTCGTCGCGCGCGTGGACCATGACTTCGGCGCCAAGTGGCACCTGATGGCGAGCTACCGCTTCTATAATTTCAAGGATTTGACGAGCAATCAGGTTGACATCGGCGGCGTGCTGCCCGGTGACAAGATGGGCGTAGCGACGGCCGTAGCTCCCCGTCCTCAGGAGCCCTGGTACATTGTTACGGGCGTGACCACCAACATCAGCTCAAGCCTCACCAACGACTTTCACTACAGCTTCCTGCGCAACTATTGGAATTGGAAAGACGACTTCGCGCCTGCTCAGGTCAACGGCGCTGGCGGCGCCATCGAACCCCTGGGCGAGAACACAACCACTGTTCTATCTCCCTATAACGTGAACGCGCAGAGCATCCGCACGCGCACCTGGGACGGCAAGGACAATTTCTTCAGCGACAACGTGACAAAGTTGAAGGGCAAGCACCTGATCCAATTCGGCGGTCAGTACCAGCACAATTCCAGCTTGTTCTCGCGCACCGATAATGGCGCAAGCGTGAACTTTACGCCAACCTACCAGATTGGCGATTCCGGCGGCGGTGGCAATATCAGTTACACGGGACTCACCGCCGTAGGAGCAAGCACCTCCTCCTATGCCCGCATCCTCGACACCTACTATGGCCTTGTGACCGACACGCAAGTGGCCAACACCTACAGCAATACATCCAGCGGACTTACACTGAATCCCGCGCTGACACCTGCTATCGGCCATGCAAGCGCCCCCTTCTACAACATCTACGTCACCGATACGTGGCACGCCTCGCCGACATTGACCTTGAATCTCGGCCTCAGCTACGCCCTTGAGATGCCCCCCACCGACCGCGATGGCAACGAGTCACTCCTTACCGACGCTGCCGGCAACGCGCTCAGCACCGAGAAGTTTCTTGCCGCCCGCAAGGCTGCTGCCCTGGCCGGGGAGATCTACAATCCAGAGATCGCCTGGGCCGAGATTCACAACGTGCTCGGCAATCGCAAGTACCCCTGGGATCCGTTCTATGGTGGGATAGGTCCTCGCGTGTCGGCCGTCTGGACGCCCAGGTTCAACAATGAGACATTGAAGAGCTTCTTCGGCGATGGCTCCACGGCGATCCGCGTGGGATACGGCCGCCTCTATGGCCGCATCAACGGCGATGCTCAGATCCTTCCGCTGCTCGCGGCTCCGGGTCTGATCCTTGGGTCACAGTGCAAATATGCGCAATCACCGACAACGGGTACGGGCAACTGCTCGCAAAGCACCTACACCGATAAGACGGCCTATCGGTTTGGCGCCACAGGCCAGGGAGAAGACGGACTCTCCCCCACTCTGACGAGCGGGCCCGTGCCGAGCACACTCCCGCAGCCTTACCATCCGGGCTACGACGGCCCGAACATCGCGAGTTCTTCAGGTGTTGATACGTCCATGCGTCCCAACAGCGTTGACACCTTCAACTTCTCCATCGAGCGTCAGATCAACAGCAAGGTTCTGTTGGAAGTCGGCTACATCGGGCGGCTCATTCATCATGAGTTCAACCAGGAGAACCCTAACTCGGTACCGTATATGCTAACCGTGGGCGGACAATCGTTCGAGGGTGCTTATCTGGCGATCGAATCTTCCCTTGGTTGCACCACCTCGGCCAGCCAATGCGCCAAGAGCGCGGTTCCCGCGGTCATCACTCCCCAGCCGTTCTTTGAAACTGCCCTGGGTGGGGTCAACTCTCCCTTCTGCACCGGACATACAAGCTGCACGGCTGCACTGTTGGCCAATGCCACGTATCTGGCCGACTTCCGTCAGCAGAAGGTCTTCAGCCTCTGGCAGGGTCTGGACAACAACACATTCGGTGCTGCCTCTTCAGCCACGAACCCGCAGTTCTACTTTGCCCGGAGCATGATGGGCACTCCCACGTCGAACGCCACGTTCGGAAGCGGCGGCCAAGTGGTGAGCGGAATGAACCAGGACGTTCCCAACGGCTACAGCAACTACAACGCCGGGTACGTCTCTTTCAAGGTTAGCGGCTGGCGCGGCCTGACGCTGCAAGAGAATCTCACCTACAGCAAAGCTCTGGGCCTGCAGCCAGGCAACCAGTCAGCCAGCGGCGCAACGGACGTGGATAACTTCAATCCGGGGGAGCAATATGGCCGCCAAGGGTTCGACCAGAGGGTCGTCTTCAATACCTTCATCGTCTATGAAACTCCCTGGTATAGAAGGCAGCAGGGCATCGTCGGCCGCGCCGCGGGGGGCTGGACGATCTCGCCTGTGTTGACTGCCGGAACGGGCGGGCCGCTGGGCTGCACAACCAACAACTCTGGCCAGAGCTTCGGCGGCAACGATGGATCCAATCTGACCGACGCCGAAAACTGCATCTTCATTGGCGGGTACGGCGGCGGGGCCCATGCGAATCGCGGCGTGCTCGGCGGCACCGATGCGAACGGTGTGGCCGTTGGCACCGCTGTTCATGCTGGAACCACAGCTGCCGCTATCAATTTCTTTCCCAACCCAGTTGCTGTCTTCGACAACGTTCGTCCTCTGATCCTCGGACTTGATTCCCGTTCCGGCGGCGCTGGAACCATCAGCGGCCTTCCCTCCTTTAACCTCGATCTCAGCGCGAAAAAGAGGCTGGTGATTCACGAGCGGTACAGCGTGGAAGTCTCAGGTGTATTCCAGAACGCGCTGAACCATCTGTCATTCTCTAACCCCAGCCTCAGCCTGCAGTCTACGAATTCCTGGGGCGTCATTAAGACGCAGGGCAACACCCCGCGCCAGATCCAGTTCGGCATTCGGACCAACTTCTAACCTCTCATCCACGAGACTTTCGAGGATCTGAGCTCTCTCAACATCAACTCCAGTTCTGCCGGCAATGTGACCCGTACGCAGCCTCCGCGCACGGGCCAGTTGCCGGCAGAACTTACCTCCCAGATGAGGAGCCATACAACATGAACTTCGAAAGAAGATAGTTTCTTGGGTCAATGGGAGTTGTGGCAGGCGGCTCTGTTGCGGGATACACCGCCGGCGCGTACTACAACATGAAAGCCCAGCTCGGGATTATCTCAGGGCACTGTCTTCGATATTGCGGAGGTATTTGTCTAATTGCTTCGATGACGAGCACGCGGCGCCGCATGTTGCGATGACTGCACGCTCTCGGAACTGTTCGGCTGCACCCCGGCTATTGATCGGGGTGCAGTTGAGCGAAATATGCTTAGCCGCTGTCGCGTTCCGTCTGGATGAAGTTCAGTAGACGTTCGCGCACCAGTACGACGTGTTTGCGCATTGCGTCCTGGGCCTTGCGGAGGTCGCCTTGTTCGAGCGCTTCCAATATGGCTCCGTGCGCATCGGGCGCTGTCGACGCGGAAAGACGGTAGGTCTTCCTGCGGCAAAGCCAGAGCTGATTCTGGATGTTTGAAAGCACGCGGCATAACTCGGCATTGTCGGTGGCTGAGGCAATCAGGGCATGAAAGCGGGTGTCTTCTTCAATGTGCCCCTGAAGGTCATTCGCTTTGAGCATCCTGCGCGTGCGTTGCACGCTGTCGCGCAATTCGGCCAGCAGCTTGGAGCTAAGTTGCACGGCGCCGACCGCGTACAACTCAAGGACCTCGCGCAGTTCATACAGATTCTGAACCTCTTTGAGCGAGAAGCGGCGCAGATAGGCTCCGCGGCGCGCTTCGATACGGATCAACCCTTCAGTGTGCAGGCTGTTGAGCGCCTCGCGGACCGGCGATTTGCTGATGCCGAGTTGCCGGGAGAGCGCATCCTCGGTTAGCCGTGTCTCTTCGTCCAGGTCTTCGGAAAGAATGTATCCCTTGATCTTCTGGTAGGCGAGTTGGGTAAGATTTTGCGGCGGTTCCAGTGGAGTAATGGCGCTCATTGGGATTCCTGCATGGTCCTCAATCCAGTTGCTTCTACGCCAATATATAACATGTCACAAGCGGTTCACCTTTCATGCCACCGATTTGCTTTCTTGAGTGCTCGCGTTGCCACGCACGCACTTCCGCAGCCACGCCTCAATCTAGTGGTGTCCGCCACAGAGATGGTCATTTAACCAATTTGAAGGGTACGGGCTTTAGCCCGTACGTAAAAACTGTAAAATCAACCGGGCTTTAGCCCCCGAGGGAACACTTGCTTGGTCAACCAA
>Ga0302267_10005888_pt1 | contig 12674 bp, 12 predicted proteins | sample III_Bog_E1_3_FD_194555 | JGI IMG/M metagenome (GOLD analysis project Ga0302267, IMG submission 194555) | Peat permafrost microbial communities from Stordalen Mire near Abisko, Sweden - III_Bog_E1_3 | ecosystem: Environmental > Terrestrial > Soil > Wetlands > Peat | place: Sweden: Abisko... | reverse complement strand
CGAAGGCGGCCCGGAGTTCAACCACGTCAACATCATGGCCGTCGCGCACGGCACTGACCGCGATCTCGTGCGCGAGCACAAGGCCGCCATCGACGAGCATCTCAGCGCGATGGAAATGCCCGTTTCCTACACCAACGTTTTCTGGGGCGGCCGCAGCGAGATCAAGCCCAGCGAGATCGCGCCACTAGCCTACGCCGAATGGTGCCGTGCGAACGCGATTGATCCCGAGAAGATGCGGGACTGAGATTGGAGGGACGGGCTCTTGCCCGTCCGTTTGTCAGTCGTCCAAGAACCAGCCGCCGTCGGGATCGAGGTGGGCCTCCTCAAAATTGATGCAATAGACATCGTTCCCAGGTCCTTCCATGCAGGACGGGGCGATGTTTATGCCGGGATCGACGAAGCGCTGATATTCCAAACCGGCAGGAATCGGAATGGACAGGCTGAGTTGGGCTAGTGAGTCCGGATACTTGCCGTGCTGCGAATGGTAGTTGTGGAGAGCGGGAACAGCGAGAGCAACGTAGGCTTTCACGCGCGCAAACTCTTCGGGAAATTTCGTGCGCTCGTAGAAATAGCATGAGAAGACGAGCATTAAAATCAGCAATAGGCCAAGGTTAATGGGCCAAAAAAATCGACCAAAGGGACGATACAGCCAGGCCGCCAGACTGGTGATAGCCAAGGACAATCCCATTAGCAGAATCGTCCCGGGAATCAGGACGATAACGAGCATGCCATAGTCGAGGGTTTGTGCAGAGTAACCGAACATCCCGACCGTGAGCGCGAAGATGAGAATGCTAAGGTAGGCCCAGATGCGTTGGCGTGTTGTGGGCATGACTTTCGACCGGCGGTCATAGACCGCCGCTACAACATTAAGCCGCGGGCGCGCTGATCGCGGCCTCGATGACCTGCTGCAGTTTCTCGAGCTTGTAGGGCTTCTCGAGGACGGCGTTGAAACCGAAACTCATATGGTCGCGCATGACCGGATGCTCGAGGTGGCCGCTGCTGGCGATGACCTTGGCGTTCGGGTCGATCTTCTTGATCGTGTGCACGGCGTCCTGGCCGCCGACGCCGTTGGGGATGACGAGATCCATCATCACGACATCGAACGGCTCGGCGTGCGACTTGGCCTTGGTGAACGCGGCGATGGCCTGCGAACCGTCGGTGCAGGTCGTGACCTCGTAGCCGAGATGGCCGAGCATGCGGCTGACGATATCGAGAATCATCTGCTCGTCGTCCATGAGCAGGATGCGGCGCTTCGGCGTCGGCTTGACGAGTCCCCCGGTGCTGGTCATGCGCGGCGTGGTTCCGGCTGCGGCAGTTGAGCCCGCGACTGGCGTGAGGCCGACGGTGCCCGTCTTGGGGCGCGCGGCCCTGGCCGCTCCGGGAACGCCAGTGGGCGCGTCGCCGTGCGCAATGGGCACGTAAACGGAAACGGTGGTGCCGACGCCCGGCGTCGACTCGAGCAGGATCGTGCCGCCCATGCGCTGAATGGTCGAAAGCGCGGTGGTGAGGCCCAGGCCTTGCGAGCCGCTGCGCGTGGTGAAGTAGGGCTCGAAGACGCGCGGTAGCGCTTTTTCCGAGATGCCGTGCCCCTGGTCCTGGATGTGCAGGCAGAGATAATCGCCGGCCTTGAGCGGCAGATCGGGCCGGTAGGAGAACTGTGAGTGAGGGATGCTCTCGGCGGAGAAGCGCACGACGCCCTTGTCCATCGCCTGCACCGAATTGGTGACGATGTTGCGGATGGCGTGCGAGAAGGCTTCCTCGTCGATGTCGATGAGCGGCAGGTTGCGGGGAAAGAGGAACTCGGCGCGGACCATTGTGCCGCGCAGGACTTCGCCGACGGCCTGCTGCACGACGGGCTCGAGCGCCATGCGGACCTTCGGCGCGGTTTCATGCGGCGCGATGGAGAACATCTGCTCGATGAGATCGCGAGCGCGCTGCAGGGCGCGCTCCATTTCATTGAGGCGAACGGCGATGGCGTTGTGCGGGCCGTTAAGGTTTTTCGCGATGGTGAGATTGCCGACGACGTTGGTGAGAATCTGGTCGAAGTCGCGTGCCATGCCCTCGACGAGACCCGCGGCGGTGGCGCTAGTCGAGGCCAGCGCGAGCGCTTCCTCCAGCTTGCGCTTCTCGGTCACGTCAGCGGCGAGCAGCACGACGGTTTCCACTCGGCCGTTGGTGCCGAGGATCGGCACATTCTCGGTCTGGAGCGAAATCCAGCCGCCGTCCTTTTGCTGCACGCGATATTCAGCCTGGGTTGTCGTGCCTTTTTCCAGCGTCTCCTGCAGGGCGTCGCTGGCGCGCTGCTTGTCATCGGCATGCACCTCGGTGAGCGCATGGGTGCCAGTGAGTTCCTGCGGCCCGTAGCCGATGTGATGGCTGTACGCGGGGTTGTTCCACGTGCGGTTGCCTTGATGATCGAGCAGCACGATAAGGTCCGAGACATTCTCGGTCATGACCTCGAACAGGCGGCGCTGATGGGTCCATTCGCTCTCGGCGTTGGACCACTGCTCGAGCGTCTGGTGGAGCTTGGAAATTTCGTCGCGCAGGAGCCGCGTATGCGGGTCATCGTTCGATGCGAAGAGCGCGTCCGTTTGTGCCTCTGTGCTGCTCTCAGGCGGACGCAGGACAATCGGCCGCCGCGGGGAAGCGGGCTGGTTTCGACTTGGGCCGTTCACTGTGTGCACTTTTTCTTAATGGAAATATGCTTGCGAGCACCGAATGCCGTATTTCCCGGAAAGGGGGCAGGGAGGGGCTGCACAAGCTAAAGATAATTCAGGTTGATTAATTATGCAAGCAAAAAACAATCGGAAGGGCAAGCTGTCATTGAAGCGTCGCGAGAGGCATTCTTCGTTGGGAAGGGGAGTTATGCAAGATTTTCCGTATTAGATGCACCAAAGTAGTATTTCAGCCTGGACGGGGGATTGCGCCTTTCCCAATATATCGGCCCAAACTGCCCCTTGGCGAGTGATGAAAAAAATCCGCTCCCAAGGTTACTCGGGAGCGGATTTCGAAAGGCAGGACTCGGACGGCTTACGCGCCGACTTCCTTGCGCGCTTCCTCGGCCAGCGCGGTCGAGAGATAACGCTCGCCAGTGCTGCAGCCGATGGTGACGATGAGCTTGCCCTTGTTCTCAGGACGCTTCGCCACTTGGATCGCGGCGTGAACGTTCGCTCCGGTGGAGATGCCCACGAGCAGGCCCTCTTCCTTCGCGAGACGGCGGGCCATGACCAGCGCCTCATCGTTCGTCACCGTGATGACTTCATCGACGATCTTAAGGTGCAGGTTGGCCGGCACGAAGCCCGCGCCGGTGCCCTGGATCTTATGCGGGCCGGGCTTGAGCGGCTCGCCGTGCAGCGTTTGCGTGATGACGGGCGAATCCTTCGGCTCGACCGCGATGGCCTTGAACTCGGGCTTGCGCGATTTGATCACTTCCGCCACGCCGGTGATCGTTCCGCCGGTGCCGACCGCCGAGACCAGGATGTCGATCTTGCCGTCGGTGTCCTTCCAGAGCTCCTCGGCCGTGGTCTTGCGATGGATTTCCGGATTGGCCGGGTTTTCAAATTGCTGCGGGATGAAGGCGTTCGGTGTTTCCTCGAGGATGGCCTTGGCCTTGGCGATGGCGCCCTTCATTCCTTCCGCGGCGGGCGTGAGCACGAGCTTCGCGCCGAGCAGCGCGAGCAGCGTGCGGCGCTCCAGTGACATGCTCTCCGGCATGGTGAGGATGAGCTTGTAGCCCTTGGCCGCGGCGACGAACGCCAGCGCGATGCCGGTGTTGCCCGAAGTCGGCTCGACGATGACGGTGTCCTTGGTGATCTTGCCCGCCTTTTCCCCCGCCTCGATCATGGCGAGACCGATACGGTCTTTGACGCTGCCGAGCGGGTTGAAGAACTCGGCCTTCAGCGCGATCGTGGCGTCGAGGCCCTCCGTGACGCGGTTGAGTTTGATGAGCGGGGTGCGACCGATGGTTTCGATAACGCTGTTGTAAATAGGCATGGGATGGGGTCCTTGTTTAGTTGGTCGATAGACAATACGGTTCGGATCGCGCGAGGCAATAAAATTGCGCTCTCAGGATTCGCGGGCGCTGAGGAGGGCTTTCAAGTCCAGCGGACGCGAGAACATGTCGAGCCGGCCATCGGCGGTGCGTGGCCTTTCGGCTTCGGGGCGATCCCGGTAAAGTTCGAGGCCGTTTTGGTCGGGATCGCGCAGATATAGCGCCTCGCTCACGCCGTGATCGGCGGCGCCGTCGAGCGGGATGCCCGCCTCTTTCAGACGATGGAGGGCATCGGCGAGCGCCACGCGTGTGGGATAAAGAATCGCGGCGTGATAGAGGCCGGTCGTGCCGTGGGGCGGCGGCGAACCGCCGAGGCTTTCCCACGTGTTGAGGCCGATATGATGATGGTATCCGCCGGCGGAGATGAATGCAGCCTGGTCTCCGAAACGCTGCATGAGCTGGAAGCCCAGCACGCCACAGTAGAAAGCGAGCGAGCGCTCAAGGTCGGCAACCTTAAGGTGCACGTGGCCGATGCCGACGCCGGGATCGATGGGGTTTGCGCTCATGATTCCATTATCCCGCGGTGCGGCGATTTGCCAAAGATTGGTTTCATCTCACGAGCATGCCTTTTGGGTATGGTGCGACACGTTTGGAATTTGTCAGCGTCTTGACTACGCTTTTCCCCGGGATGTTTGGAACGCGCGCGCCGCTCTTTTCGGTCAGCCTGGCTTTTGCGATCGGTTGCGTGCTGGGGCTTGATGCGTGGATCAGCCTGCACGTGGCGTTTGTGCTTCTCGCCATAACGGGTGCGGTCTGGTTCGTGGTGAGGCGGAACGAAGCGTTCTCGCTCGCGGCGTTTTATGCGCTGGTGATCTGCGGCGGATTGACGCACACGCTGATCGCGGCGAGCGCAATCGCGCCCGATGACGCACGTCGGTTGCACGACGGCAAACTGCTCGAGACAACGCAATGGCGCGGCATCGTCGCCGAGGAACCGGCCTCACAGTTGACGCCGCACGCCTCACGCCGCGCGCTGGACCGCACCACGTTCGTTTTCCGGCTCGAGACTTGGCGCCCGGCGAACGGCCGGCTCTTCGATGCGGACATCGACACGCCGTGGCAATCGGCCACCGGTGACATCCGCTGCACGCTGCTCGGTCCCGTGAGCGACTTGCGCTGCGGCGACGAGCTCGAGTTTGCCGCGGCACTCGAGCCGGTCGCGCCCGCGCTCGTGCCGGGCCAATTCAACGCGCGCGAGATGGACGCGCGCCAGGGCATTTATTACGAGGCGATGATTGCGCCGCAAAATTGGCGGAGTGTCGCCAACGGCGGCAGCGATTGGCTGCAGCGGCTCTCCTACGCGGCGCGCGACTGGGCCTATAGCCGGCTGCAGATCGGCCTCGAGGACGACCCGCGCATGGCCGATTTCCTCGCCGGCATGCTCATCGGCTACCGCCAGCAAATCCCGCAGGACATCGAGCAGGATTTTCGCCGCACCGGCACGATTCACGTCTTCGCGGTGGACGGCCAGCACGTTGCCGAGATGGTGGTGGTCGCGCTGGTGCTCCTGCAGCTCTTCGGCCTCGTGCGGTGGCGCTGGGCGTGGATTATCACGCCGGTCGTGCTGCTCTACTGCCTGCTCGCCGGCTTGCCCGCAAGCGCGGTGCGCGCGACGGTGATGTCGCTGGCGATCCTGGCGGCGTGGCGGATGGGGCGTCCGCTCAATGCGCTCAGTTGCTGGTCCCTGGCGTTTCTGGCGATGCTGGCCTGGAATCCGCAGGTGCTGCTCGACCCCGGCGCGCAGCTTTCCTTCGCGCTGGTGCTCGCGCTGATTCTCATCGCCTCGCGGTTGCGCAGGTTGTTGATCATTCCGTTTTCGCCCGATCCCTTGCTGCCGCGCTCGCTGCTGACGGCCTGGCAGCGGCACGAGTTCACGTTTTGGCGCTGGATCATGCTGTTACTCAGTTGCAGCGTGGCGGCGGAGTTGGTGTGCGAGCCGATCACGGCAGTTGATTTTCACCAAGTCACGCCGATCTCGATTCTGGCGAATCTCGGGGTTGTACCGCTCTCGGGAGTGATGATGATCGTTGGCGCCATGAGCATCGCCATTTCGGTGATCTGCCCGCCGCTGAGCGCGCTGCTCAACAATGCCAACTGGCTGCTCGCGAAAATTCTCATCTGGTTCGTGGCGTTGCTCGCGTATCAGCCGGGCGCGATGATCAATGTGCCGGACATCGCCGCACTCCAGTCGCCGCGGCCCTCCTTCGTCGTCGCCCCGCTGCGTGACAGCGCGAGCCTGCTCATTCGCGCCAACGGCGGCACGTGGCTGGTCAACGCCGGGCGCGAGTCGGCCGCGCCCTCGGCCGTGTGGCACTTTCTGCAATTCTACGGCGTTAACCGGCTCGACGGGTTGGTGCTCGCGCAGGTCAGCAGTCCCGACAACAGCGGAGCGCAAGCAATCGTCCGCGATTTTCACCCGCGCCAATTGATCATCCCCGTACTGCGCACACATTCGCCGATGGAAAAGGAGCTCGCCGAGATCGTCGCCGCATCGGGCGATGACCCGGTGGTGTGGCAGCAGGGCCAGCAGGTCGAACTCGGCCCGGGACTTCGCGCGGAAATCCTGCATCCGGGCGCGGACAGCTTGGAGACGCACGCCGATGACCGCGGCCTCGTCATGCTTTTCCATTGCGGCACGCAGACGCTGCTCTGGGCTGGCCGCATCGACGCCGCGACGCAGCGCGGGTTGCTCGCCGCGCATCCCGGACTCCGCGCCGACGTGCTTGTCATGAGCCCGGAGTCGCCACCTGACGAAACGTGGCTCTCCACGCTGCAGGTGCGCGACTGGCTCCAAATTCCGGCGCGCACGCCACGCCTCAACGTGCCCGATCCGCCGCCCGTGCCAGATTTCTGTCGCGTCTGGCCGCTCAACCAAACCGGCGCGGTCGACATCCACTTCGCCGGCGACAAAATCCTGCTGCGGCCGTGGGTGGCAGGGCCGCCGTAAATTTACGGCAGCTTCTTCCCTCGCGCGGCGCGGAGGATGTGGTACCAGGTGTCGCGATCGAGATCGATTTCGGCGGCTTGGGCGGCTTGCTTGATCAGATCGGGGCGGATGGAACCGAAAATCGGGATGATCTTGCTCGGGTGGCGCATTTGCCACGCGAGAAGAATCGCGAGCGGCGTGGCGTTGTAGGCATTGGCCACGTCGCGCAGGAGCGGCTTGAGGCGCGCCACGGCGGCGGCATCGCGCTCAGCCTCGGGCAGGGGACGGGAATCGTCGAGCGCCGCGCCGAGACGTCCACCGGCGAGCGGGCTCCACGCGAGCGGCGTCATCTTGTGCTCGAGGCACTGGTCGAGCGTGCCGTCCTCGAAGGTATCGAGGCGCAGGAAATGAATCTCCACCTGGTTCACGACGAGCGGGAAGGGGAGGCGGCTCTGCACGGCGGCGACGAGCGATGGGCGAAAATTGCTCACGCCGAAGTAACGCACCTTGCCCGCCTTGTGGATGGCGGTGAAGGCCTCGGCGATTTCGTCGGGGTCGGCGAGAAAGTCGGGCCGGTGGAGCTGATAGAGATCGACGCGCTCGAGGTTGAGGCGCTTGAGCGACTCGTCGATCGACCAAAGGATGTGCTGCTTGCTGAAATCGTAGCGGTGCGGCGTGCCTTGGGGCTCGTCATCGAAACGAATGCCGCACTTGGTCGCGACGATGATCTTGTCGCGCCAGTCGGGATGTCGTTTCACCGCGAGGCCGTAAATCTCCTCACACATTCCCTCGCAGTAAATGTCGGCGTGATCGACGAAGTTGTAGCCCGCGTCAACCGCGGCCTCGAGCGACTTGATGCCGTCCTCGATCTGCTCGGCGGTGACTTTGTTGCGATCCCAGCCTTTGCCGAGACGCATCGCACCGTAGCAGAGGCGGGTGACTTGAATTTCAGTGGGACCGAGAGATTGGGTTTTCATGGGGAGAGATCAGACAAGATTACAATTTACTAATGAGTGTGACTCCAACGCGCCAAGGGGCGTCTGGAAGTGTAATATACAAACCTGAGGTTCAAGGATGGATGTAGTTTTGAAAAGTGAAAACATCGCGGTCGAGCGCAAGAATTTCATCTTCGACTTGCGCGAAAACCCGCGTGGCCGTTTCCTCCGCATCACGGAAGACGCGAATGGCCGGCGTGACTCGATTGTGATTCCCGCACCGGGGCTGGAAGAGTTTCGCCGAGTGCTTGATGACATCATCAACGCCAGCCAGGAAGCCGGCAAACTCAAGTAATCGTTAAGCGGCGCGACGCCGCTTTCCTTGCGGACGCCGTTTCTACGGCGTCACCATCTGAGGGAGCGAACTGCGGATTTCCTCGACGGACGCCGCGGCGGCCTGACGAATGGTGTTCGGCTGCGTTTCGTCGGTGGAGATGTGCTCGAGATCCATGAGTGAGTTCTCGTCTTTCAATTTGCCGAGGCCGATGATGCTCCAACCGCGCATGTTGAGGTCGGGATCGTTGAGCAACTGACGCAGCATCGGCAGCGCGGAACGGTCCCCGGCTTCGCCGAGTCCCTTCACGGCGTTGAGCTTCACCTCGGGATCCTGCGAGGCGATCAGCTTCATGAGCACGGGCACGGCGCGCGAGTCGCGCATGAGACCGAGACACTCGGCCGCGGTCATCTCGATGTCGGGATTCGGGTCGTTCAGCCGCGCGGCGAAATCGTCCGCCTTGGCGAACGGTTTTTCCGCGCTGGCGATGCCCTCGAGATTATCGTGGGCGGAGCCGCGTACGCTTTTGTCGGAATCGCCTGCCGCGTCGAGCAGCGGCGAAATCACGCGCTCATCGTGGATCTGGCTCAGCGCATCGACGACCTCGAAGCGCACGTTCCAGTCGCTGTCCTTGAGATTGCCGAGGACAGGCTGGAGGACTTGCGGGTTCTTCGTCGCACCGAGCGCATCGATGGCGGCGGCGCGCACGGTCGGGTCGCTGTCTTTCGTCGCGGAGACGAGCGTGTTGATGGTCTTGTCGAGGTTGGGCGACTTGGGATCGGCGGCGAGGCCGAGCACTTCCACGGCGCGTTTGCGGATGTCCTTGTCGGGATCACGCAGGAAATCGCTCATGCTCGTGTCGTCGGGATCGCCGGAGAGGATGTCCCCGTAAACCGAAGCGGCCATGTCGGTGCGGTTCCAGTGCAGGTAAAGCCCGACCCACGCGCGCTCCATCTTGAGGATCTCCGAGTCGGCGGCGACCTTCTTCTTCAGCGCATCAATGGCGGCGGGATCGGTCGGATTGCCAGCGTCGTTGCGGAGTTTGGTCTCCCGGTCCTGCAGCGCATTGACGAGGACGGTGTTGGCGTCGGCGAATTGCTGCTGGTTCTCGAGATCGCTCGTTTTGTCCAGCGTCTCCTTCGTCTGCTTGTTGCCGCAGGCGGCGAGGAACATCGTGCCGCACGTCATCAACGCGGCCCGCCATAAAAACTTCTTCATGAACCTCCTCATTAAGGGCCACGTCTTTGCGTGGCGCAAGGAAAAGTGGGACGTTTCACAGTGACGTAATCCGCGAAGGTTGCATCTGCGCCGTGTTTCGTCGAAAGTGAAGAGAGATACTTTTATGCCGACCCGTCGTACTGTCCGCGTGGCCGAGGTGCTGCGCAAGGAACTTGCCGCGTGCATGAGCCAGTCCCTCGATCTCGAGGGCCTGCTCATCACCATTTCGTCCATTGATCTGCCTCCCGACATGAAGCAGGCCTTCGTTTACGTCAGCACCCTGCACCCCGACCTCGAGCAGGCCCGGGCGCTGGAAATCCTCAACCGCAACCGCAAGGCATGGCAGAGCAGCATCGGCCGCCGCCTCGGGACGAAATTCACGCCGCAGTTGATCTTCCGCTTCGACCACGCCGTTGAGCGCGGCGATCGCGTGATGGAAATCCTGAGTACGCTCAACATCGAGGAGGAGGCCGCTGAGGCGACTGAGAAAAAAGAGCAGAAGGAAGAGAAAGAGCGGAAGAAGAAGCGCTCCTAGCAAAGCACGCCGCGCATTTTTGGTTTGCTTGCGCACGTTTGTGGCCAATGATCGGCGCCCCATGAAATCCTTTCGCCGCCACGACGGCCGCAAGCCGGACCAGCTTCGCCCCATCACCTTCAAGCCCGGCATCGCGCCGCATGCCGCCGGGTCAGTGCTCGCCTCGTGCGGGCGCACGCAGGTGATCTGCGCCGTGACGGTCGAGGAAAACGTGCCGCGCTGGATGAAGGACCAGAAGGTCACCGGCGGCTGGATCACCGCGGAGTACTCCATGCTCCCGTACTCGACGCTGGACCGGAAAGCACGCGACATCACCAAGGGCCGCATCGACGGCCGCAGCACGGAAATCCAGCGGCTCATCGGCCGCAGCGTGCGCGCGGTGGTCGATCTCGAGGCGCTCGGGCCGCGCACGCTCTGCGTCGACTGCGACGTGCTCGCGGCTGACGGCGGCACGCGCACGACAGCGATCACCGGCGTCTACGTCGCGCTGGAACTCGCCGTGCGCAAGCTGCGCCAGGGCGGATTCCTCGCCGCGGCCGGGAAGTCGCCGATCAAGGCGCAGTTCGCGGCGATCAGCGTCGGCGTCGTCGACGGCAAGCCCGTGCTCGATCTCGATTACGTCGAGGATAAGGACGCCCAGACGGATATGAACGTGGTCATGACCACGAAGGGCCAGTTCATCGAGGTGCAGGCCAGCGGCGAGGAGAGCACGTTCTCGCCGCGCGAGCTTTCCGCTCTGCTCGCACTAGCGACCAGCGGTATCAAGAAGCTCGGCGCGCTGCAGAAAAAGGCGCTGTCGTAATCGCGCGCGACACTTTTTACGCCGAAAATATTTTTTGGCGTTTTTCGCGCGGAATTTCAGAGCGAAAAAATCGCTAAAGTTTTTTTCGGTCGTGCCGGGGCTTGACGAACGTTGTTGACGAGGCCTCTGCAATTCCATTATACGGACGCTGAAATCGCTCGAATATTGGATCGAGATTGATTTTTTCTCCGGCCAGCCCTTCTGTCTCCATGAAAATCTCTCTTACCTACCTCAAAAACCACCTCGTTTGTTTGGGAGCCGCCGTACTTCTCCTCGTATCGGTCAGCGCAGCCAAGGCGCAAATTCTGCTGACCATCAATGACACCGATCCCTCGGCGGTGACGATCACGGCGACGGGCACGGGACCGCTCACGACCACCTCCCAGTTGTTTAACAACGGCATCGATCTCCTCGGTTTTTTTACCACGGGTGAGGGTTTCACCACCTACACCGTCACGTCGACCAGCCTCACAACTGGCGACTCCAGTTCCGGGCCTGTTTACGATAACGCGGTTGCCGACAACCTTTCGCTGGAAAACGTCGATCTCACGTTGTACAGCTCGAACCCGACTGCCTCGGAAACTTTCACGACGGGTAATCCGGCCTTTGCCGGAACGCTGACTGTTGACCTCAACGGCGCGGGCGTGCCAACGGTCGGCACCTCAGGCGTAATCGTCACCGGATACAGCGGCGGCAGCCCTAATGTTGTCGTTGGCGAGTGGCAGGTCGTAACCACTAGTGCTCCCGAGCCCTCGACCTGGGCTCTCCTCCTCTCCGCCTTGGCGTTTGTCGTAATCGTCCGCCGCCGGTCCCTGACCAGGCAGGTGCGCGTTAGCTCGCGCTCCTAGTGCGTGTGTGAGGGCGCGGTCGCCCCGCCGTTTTGTGCGTTGTTGAGCTGGCGGTTGATCGTGGTGTAAACCGTCGAAACTTGGCCGCCCATACTCAAGAGCGAGGCAATCGCCACCACTGAAATAAACGCGAGAATCAGCGCGTACTCCGCGAGGGTTTGTCCACGAAGTGAACGCGATTGGATGTGCTTACAAGTAAGGCTCTTGGACCGTATATTGCAAGCGACTGTGTAATATCGGAGACCCATGCTTCTGTGTATCGGCTTTGGACGTAAAAACCTGACACGTTAACGTAATTTTCAATGCAACCGCTTGAACAAAGCTGCGTTGCAAAATGCGTGCCGGAGCTATTCCAGCGGGTTGGCCTTGCACCACTCTAGGAACCGCTTCAGTGCCTGCCCGCGATGGCTCAGGCCCATCTTGGTCTTCTCGGAAAGCTGCCCGAACGTGCTCGCGTAGCCTTGCGGGATGAAAAGCGGGTCGTAGCCGAAGCCGTGTTTGCCCATCGCCTTGAGGCCTATCGTGCCCTCGCACGTGCCCTCAAAGCTCGCGACCACTTCGCCTTCGTTGGCCAGCACGAGCACGCAGCGGAACCGCGCGGCGCGTTGCTGCGGCGTCGTGGCGCCGGCGCGCTCGAGTTCCTGTAGCAGCTTCGCGTTGTTGCCCTCGGACGAGGAGGGGATGCCGCCATAACGCGCGGAAAAGATGCCCGGCGCGCCGTTGAGCGCGTCGCACTCGAGGCCCGAGTCGTCCGCCAGCACGTAGTCCGGCACGACCTGCGAGGTGGACACGGCTTTCAGCGAGGCGTTGGACAGGAAGGTGTCGCCCGTTTCCTCGATCTCGGTCTCCGCCATCTCGGGATAATCGGCCGTGCACTTCACCGTCCAGAAAGGCGAGAGCACGGGAGCGAGTTCCTGGACCTTATTGGCATTGCGCGTGGCGAGGCAGAGTGTCTTCATCAAAATCGGCTGGCAGCGTAGCGAACGAGGCGGCTCCTGCAATTCAAGTCTTTCACCTTTATCCTT
>Ga0302267_10005878_pt1 | contig 12698 bp, 11 predicted proteins | sample III_Bog_E1_3_FD_194555 | JGI IMG/M metagenome (GOLD analysis project Ga0302267, IMG submission 194555) | Peat permafrost microbial communities from Stordalen Mire near Abisko, Sweden - III_Bog_E1_3 | ecosystem: Environmental > Terrestrial > Soil > Wetlands > Peat | place: Sweden: Abisko... | reverse complement strand
GCGCCGCATCGAGCAACTGGCGCGGCTTCCTCTGAAGCAATCGCGGGAGTACCTAGAAGAGGGCCACTACGACCAGCCGCCATTGCCGTGCCTGCTTGTATGTTTCAAAGAGCACGACGCCATCGTGGCCTGCTTCGATGAAGAGAGCCAGTCAATGCTTGAATGCTCGTCAGAGCCCGCGCTTTGCGCCATTTTCTCACCTGCCAATCCCGCCGAAGTGCGCAATGCGCTGCGGATCGTAGCGCGCTTCATTCAGATCAACGCGGAACTATTTTCGCTTGTTGAATCGATTCATGAGTCGGAGGCCCATCGTGGAGATCCATCTTTCGATCGGTCAGAATCACTGCTTCGAGCTGCGTGAGGCTCTGCTCGTCTACCGCGACCGTCAATCGAGCTTCATCACCAGGCATGACGTTCTAGTCCAAAAGAGCGGGCCACCCGCACTCGGTCCGGCGCATCCTCTCACCCTAGCGTTCGTCGAGTCTCTGATGCGTTCGCTCGGCGGCAGCGTCCAGGCCGAGGTATTGCCGGCGAACATTCTTGCCAAAGCGGATCGCATGATCGTCTGGTGGACTCCGGCGCGACGCCGGCAGATGTTCTACGAGAACGCCGAAGGCAAGATGGCGGAACTGAACGGCCGCATCTTTCCTCAGCCGCCTCTGGTCTGGAAGGTCTCGAACGGCGAGTTGAACATTCGGGCGCTTTCCGTAAACAAACGGCCCCAAACCACAACGACTCTTGCCGTGGCCCCTTTCTGGAATCTCTCGGACGATGGCCGCGTCTGCACCGGCACGATGCGCCGGCCTGAGAGCGCAACGGTTGCCGCGATCCCGGCCTGGGAACGCGGCTTCTACGAGAGTGCCTTCACGCACGCAAACGTCGGTCGCCTCACGCGCCATGAGGGCGGATTCGAGGGTCTTTGGGAATCGCTCAAAGGCAAGCGCAGGCGTTTCCCAACCGAGTCATTGATCCAGTTACCGCAGACGCTCGACCAATTCGTGCGCGGAGAGCAGGGCAATCATGCGCATTGAACACATACTCTCCCTTCGCGCCGATGCGCGCAGGCCGATACGCGTTCTCGTCATCGGCGCAGGCGGTACGGGAAGCGCCATCACGATGGGCCTGCCGTATCTCGACCAGGCGCTGCGTGTATGGGGGCGATTCTCAGGGCTTGATGTTCTGCTGATGGATGCCGACACGGTTTCCGAAACCAACTGCATCCGCCAGCCGTTTTCGATCTCCGATATCGGGTTGAGCAAGGCGACAGTACTCGTCAATCGCATCAACCTCTTCTGGGGAACAAACTGGAAGGCCGAGCCGAGAAACTTCGACGAGCGGACCTTCGAGAGAATTCAGGACGCCTCGATCGATTTCCTCATCGGCTGCGTGGACAGCCGCGCAGCGCGTAGCATCATCGCGCGTTCACTTGTGAAGTCAAATAACCGCACCGCCTATTGGCTCGATCTTGGCAACAGCGCGGCGAGCGGACAGTTCGTGCTCGGTCAGCCGTGGAACGCGCGCAACAGGCGCACGGCGGAAAGGCTGCGCACGGTGAACGAGTTGTATCCGGAGATTGCCGACGTTAAGGCCGGCGAAGACCCACTTCCGAGTTGCTCGGCTGTCGAGGCTCTCGAACGCCAGGAGCCGTTTATCAATCAGACGCTCGCCGCAAGTGCTCTGACGATGCTTGCACGCCTCTTACGTTACGGAAAGATCGAGCACCACGGCGGCTTCTTCAATGCTGCGACGGGCAAGGTAACAGCACTTCCTGCTGATCCTGAACTCTGGCGGAAGACCCGCCTTCGCAACCGGAAGATGCAAGCAAAGCTGCCGACTCGATGAATCCCCTCGGGACATCGAAGACTTTTACTCAATACACTAGGAGGAACTCTATGTTCAAAGAGCTTGTTCCCATTCTGCGCAATCGTGCCGTGCTCATGACGGCGACTGCGCTCGACGACGATCAGATTCGCGTCAATGTCGTTCCCAAGAAGACGAAGGACGGCGATCACGACGCCCTTACCACGCCGTTGAGCGTCACAGGCACGGCCGAAGAACTGGACACGCAACTTGCGGCCACCCTGGTTGGTTTTGTGGCGTCGCATCTTCAGATGAAGAATGCTCTCGAAAAGGCGAAGGCCGATATGGACGTCGCCACCAAGGCTGCGCAGTCTGAGGCGCGCGCCAAAGCGAAGACGCCAGCCAGCAAGGCGCCGGTGAAAGCCGAATCCGCACCAGCGACTATCGCTCAGTCACCCGAACCCGCGAAACCTGCACCCGCCAAACCCGCTTCGCTCTTTGACACACCCGCGCCGAATGAAGATGAAGACGACTCCACCCCCGAGGAAGGCTACACAGTCGAGCCCGGAGAGAGCGAAGAACTGGACGAAGCCGCATGATTGCCGCCCGCGGTTGTGGTCTGGGGCATTGTCAGAAGTCGGAAGTGGATTGCTTAACGGTCGCCGAGTTGTATCGTCAATTCACTTTCGACCACCGGATTCCGAACCGAGGTAAATCTCGTTGAATTCGCGTCGCTTAGCAGTACAATTAGCCTAAAATACTTCCGTTCACGGAAAGATCCGGATGAGTACAACAGCAGCGCTACTTCCGCGCTGGACAAAGCGTGTTTCCATCGAGGACGGCGGGCGCGATCCGCTAGGGCTTTCGCGGGTTTCTGCGAAGATTACGGACTATCTTCTGCACGGAATCATCACGCAGACGTACCGCGCGCGTTACTACTCCTTTTATTGCTGGATCATCTGGCATATTGACGAGACAGAACGCGCCACAACATACCGTGATTTTGCCAACAGTTTTCAGCGAAGAGATACCTTCTTCACCCTTGCAAGTCTTGAAAAGGGCGCGGATTCTCATCTCGCAGGAGTTCGGACGGCGAAAGAACAACTCGCCGTGGCTCGGAACATCCGAAATGTCAAGTGCGACTTCCGGGTATTGCCTTCTAGTGGCCTCGGCGCGTTTGGGCAATACTATGAAGGCTCAATCTTGAATCTAGGTTTGATTTCTCGCGATGTAGACGGGATCTATCATGTGACTGATTCCGGCAAAGAGCTTGCTCTGGCCTTTCACGAGACCATCGCTGACACGCCCTACATCCGGAAGAAACAATATCTCGAAGCAACCATTCCGTGGAATGATTTTGCAAAGTCATGCACCAGCTTTCATCTTGACGGACTCGCAGGCTCGCGCAAAGAGCGGGAGCTTCTAACAGAATTGTTCTTCCGTGAAAGCCTAGCGCACACCGCTTCGCAGCTGCGCGCCTATTCTCTTTCTGCCTTCCTCCAGCTTATTGATACTTACGCACAATCGAGTGGAGGGGGCGTCGAGGGCAGCCAGTGGCAGCTAATATACGCACCGTGTTACTACGGCCAGCTGGTTCTACCGAAAGACCGAACAAAGAAGTTCGTGTTTCCCGACGAGCTACAGGACTGCGCGGAATATTGGAAGATGTTTTGCGCACACCAGTTCTTTACCGTGGCGTTGGAACACTTGCTTACCGCCGTGTTGGATCTCGCGTCCGAAAACATCTCTGGAATACCGCTAGACGAGATTTGCCAGTCATTGACTTCGCGCGAGTTTCTGCGGGAATTGTCAGATATCCACGGAGCGTCTTGTCGCAGACCGAAGGATCTGCTCGAGCGTGCCGGAGTGTCTTCCCCATCGCCAGACCTCGAAACGCACCTTCGCAACCAACGTGACTTTCGCCTCGATTCAGGAATGTGCGAGTGGCTCGTGCTGGACCGTGAACCCAAGAGCCCGCCGCGCCGAACGGCCGTTGGCCTATCCGTTCTGGCAATGCTCTACGCCAAGTGGGCCGCAATAAATGCCGGCGTTCCGGCAATCATTCGTGAAAAAGCCGGGGGAGAGTTAACCATGTGGAGCGTCTTCCCCTACGTTGGTGATTGGTTTAGTGACAAGGCGACCTGGACCGCCGTCCTCCAACCCATCATAGAGGAGTTTGTTCTGAACCAGCACGACCGGGTGATGTACGGCAAGGGCAAGCTCGAAAGTTGCTGGCTGCATACCGTGAATGGACGAGTGACTAAAGACCAGGATTATTCACCCGACTATCGTTCATCGCGTTGTGAAAACAGCATGTCGATTCTGAAAGACCTTGGGGCGATCGAGCGGAAGGCTGGCAAGTTGTCTTTAACGAAGCGCGGAGTGACGGTGCTCGGAAAGGTTCTCGCATGAGTGCAAACAACTCTAGGCTTGATCTTCACGCAGCGCTCGATAGCGATCCCTTCATGCAAGCGGTAATCCTTACCTATACGTTTGAGCCTGCGTTCTTTGAAAAGTACTGCCTTGTAAATCTCCGCGCATTGTCCACGTGCCAGAGTGTTACGATTTGCCTTGACCGGGTGACCTACGAAAACGCCCTGGATGCTCCTGCCGCCGACCGACCGCGGCACGTGAATGTCCGCTATCTGCTGCATCCAGTCGACGTGCCTGGGGTCTTTCACCCCAAGATGATCCTCCTGACCTCAGAGAATCGTGCACGGCTAATCATCGGCAGCGCGAATTTCACTCGCCCCGGCCTGACATCGAACGCTGAACTTGCAGCCGTTTATGATTTCAGAAGGAAAGACCGCGAAGAGTTCGGCTCTCTCTTCCAGTCCGCCTTCCAGTTTCTCTGGAAGATCAGCGAACAATGGCCGTCGAGGAATTTCCGCTCGAATCTACAGGAGATTGCACGGCAGTCCGAATGGATTGTAGATCCCTCGCTGGAACCTGGCCCTGCCAGGCTTCTCACGAACATCGAAAAGCCGCTTCTCGAACAACTCGCAGCTCTGTCAACGGGTCAAATTCAATCCGTTTCTCTCGTCGCGCCGTATTTTGATGAGTCTCCGGCCTTGATGGAGAAAATCCTTTCGATCATTCCGGCGCATAACCTCAAAATCTATACCCAAAATGGACGCACTACGCTTTCTGCTGACTGGCTCAGGCATGAGTTCGTCAAGAAGGGAAAGACTGAGGTTTATCTCACCGATTATTCGGAGGGTGAGCTCAGCCAGCCGCTGCATGGAAAACTCTTTGTTCTTGAATCTTCCTCAGGCGCCACGATTGCCTTCGGAAGCGCAAACTGCACCACTCCAGCTCTGCTCAGGACAGCAAAGCACGGTAATCTGGAATGTTTGATTGCTTGCATTCTGTCACCGCCGCAGGTGCGGAAAGCGATTTCGCGCCTGCTCGACCCGGAGAATAAGGCAGAACGAGTGCTTGATCCGTCGGTGCTGGTCACTGCAGCCGGCGACGACATCGAGCATTGCGCCACTTCTGCCTTGATTCAAATTGAAGAGGCAGAAATCGAGAAGGAGCAGATCGTCGTTTGGCTCTCCAGAGGCTCAGTTGAACTGGCTCAGCACGCCAAACTCGAGTTTTCCGGTGGGAAGTATTTGCACCTGCCCCTGAGGGCCGCAACGCCAGCATCCCTGGTGATCGGCATCAGCGAAGCTCTTGAAAAGCGCACAGCCCGCGAGGCCGTAATCCTGAGTCTCGAAAACGGTGCCGGTAAACAGATCAGTAATCGCGTCTTCGTGATCAATCTGCAAGACGATGCCACTGGACTCAGCGTGAGAAAAGCGCGTCACGTAAAGGACGCAGAACAGAATGCTCTCGGCCTGCTTGCGGTGTTGCACGATCTGCGTTCGGGGCTCGATGAAGAAGCGCTTCGCACCTTTCTAACCTATTGCAGCATTCCGCTTGTGCTAGGCCCACGCTCCGGATGGAGGAGCCTCGCCCGCGACAGCAGTAAAGCAGATTCCGGCATGCGCGGTTTCGGGCAACGCAACTTTGACGTGGCGCTGTCTTTGCACCAGCTGGTTCTTGATTTTTGCGAGCGGCACTTCAAAAAGCTACGACGCCTTGCCTCGGAACGGCGCGTTGAAAGCATCGCGAACTTCCTACATATTTCGCTCGCCATCGCGGGCATTCTGGATGCGCAAATAGACCGTGCACTATCTGGTCTCGAAGCAAAGACTCTGGTGTCCCAGGATGAGTGGTATCAGTTCAGGGAGGTTTGCGATGCCTACCTGCTTCGATACCAAGATCTTAACAAGCTGCTCATGGACGACTATCTGAATAAGCTACTTTTGCGCTATCCCAAAAAGACGAATCAAATCCGAGCCGCATTTGCGCCTGAACTCCAGCCCCTCCAAGCAATGTCAGGCAGCATATTGAGTTACCGTAAAAGGGTTGAGGATCTTCGAATTACAAAGTGTTTTCTGCCAGTGAGTAAAGGTGTTGTTCCACCGATTCCATTTCGGTACTTCAATAGTGTCTTCGACGTTCCGAGTTGGGCCCGTTTCGCAGCAGGAGTTCGGGCCATTGACGCCCAGCTTACAAAGTTTGTGGCCCACGTGCCTCAGTAGAACTCCTGAAACGATCTTCACTCAGATCATCCGATCAAACTTCACTGATAATCACAACATTGTCGCTATTATCAGCGAGTTGCAAATTCTAAGCTGTCAGTTGCCTGCCATTCCTGCCTCCCGTAATCTCTTCTGCCACATCCGAAAGGTCCAAATCCATGAAACCATCGAAGCTCTACGAGGCGCTTCATGCGCTGATCGGCGAACGTGTGCCTTTGCATATCTGGGGCGCGTGCGGCGTGGGCAAATCGCAGATCGTCGCTCAGGTGGCGCACGATCTTGAAATCCAGTTCCTCGATGTGCGCGCTGTACAGCTCGATCCGGTCGACCTTCGCGGCCTGCCGCGCATTGCATCGGACCAGACCGAGTGGGTTCCACCCAAGTTCCTGCCCAACGAAGGTAAGGGCATTCTCTTTCTGGACGAGCTGACCTCGGCGCCGCAGATGACCCAGGCCGGCTGCTATCAGCTCGTTCTCGACCGCAAACTTGGCGAATACGTGCTCCCCGAAGGGTGGGTCGTCATCGCCGCCGGTAACCCGGCATCGGAGCGCGGTGTGCATTTCGCGATGCCGCGGCCTCTCAGAAATCGTTTTGTCCATCTTGAACTCGAAGCCGACCTGAGCGACTGGTGCAGGTGGGCCGTGGGCGCCGGCGTGCGGCCGGAGATCATTGCCTTTCTGCGCTTCAAGCCGGACCTGCTGCACGCGGCCGACACAACCTCGGACGCCAATGCCTGGCCCACTCCGCGCTCCTGGGAGATGGCTTCACATGTTCTTTGCGGCGTGGCGCGCAGGCAGAACACAGCTTTTCTAACCGGCGCTGGAGAGTTCGAGGCGCAATTGCTCGACGGGACCGTGGGGCAGGCCGCATCTGCGGAACTGCTGGCCTTTCTACGTCTCTTCCGACAGTTGCCGTTGATCGACGAGATCCTGCTCAATCCCGAGTCAGCGCCGCTGCCGACGGAGCCATCAGCACAGATCGCCATCTCGACGGCGCTGGGCCGGGTGATGAGCGATAGCTCCATTGGGCGCGGCCTCAAGTATCTCGACCGGATGCCCGCCGAGATGCGCGTGATGGCAATGCGCGACGCGGCGGCTCGGGATCGCGGCATTACGCACACGCCAGAGTTCATTCGCTTCGGCATCGAGCACCAGGAGGTGGTCCAATGATTCAAGAACGCGCCATGCTCGCCGCCGTCCACATCAGCATCTGGACGGCCGTCAAACACGATCGCGGCGTCAGCCGTGACGTGGCCGAAAGGAACGGCGCTCCGATGAGCGCCGGCCGCTACAACAAGCAACTGCTGCGCGGGGCCGACAAGCTCGACGAATTGCGTACGCTCGCCGGTCAGGTTCGCCAGTACTTCTACAAGATCACGCTGCCCTGGACTGACGAGGGCTACCGGCTGCTACCGGCAAATCTCTACTTCGATCTGACCGCTCGGATGCGGGAGTTCGAGGCCAGCTTCGAGCAGGGCGTCGAGGCGTTCCTGGCGATCTATCCGCAGTACATCGAGCAGGTGCGGCCAGAGTTGAATGGGCTTTTCCGCGAGGAGGACTACCCGAATGCCGAGAAGCTGCGCCGCAAGTTCGGCGTCAAGCTCGAAGTTCTGCCCATTCCCACCGGCAACGACTTCCGCGTGCAGATGTCGGCCGAGGAACAGGCGCGCGTCGCCCGCGAGATCGACTCGAATGTTCGGCAGTCGCTGGTGCGCGGGACCGAAGATCTTTGGAGCCGGCTGCGCGATGTGGTCTCACATATGGTGGACCGGCTGAACGAGCCGGAATCGCGCTTTCACGCGACGCTGGTGACGAACATCTTCGATCTGGTGGAACTGCTGCCGCGACTCAATGTCGCCGGCGACCCGGAGTTGAACCGGTTCGCAGAGGAAGCCCGCCAGAAGCTCTGCACCTATACGGCGCATGATCTGAAGAAGCATGAGTTGCTGCGTGTGGTTACGGCGACCGAGGCAGCGGGGATCGTCTCCCGCATGGATGAGACGATTCGCAATCGCGAGGCCGAGCAAGTTGAGCAAAGCCTGGCTTCGGTCCAGGGCATCTTCGACCATATGTCGGCGTACATGGAGGCGTCGGCGGCGGCATGAAATACGATGCGGCTGCAACCATAAACTGGCCGTCTTTGAATTCTGATTCAGCCATAGGCACCATTCCCGGCCAACAGGCCGCACCTGGGTCAGTGAGTTCCTTGCCCTGGCAACAGGTGATCTAACGGCAACCACAACCTGGCTGTGATGCGCGCTTTTGTTCTCGGCGAAGCGCTACGACAAAGCCTTCGGTGGCGATAGCGGGGCCGTCTCCGCAGGGTGAAGCTTCACCAGGTCCCAAAGCGCAGCTTCTACCTTCCCAGTGAGACGGGAATAGTACGCCTGGTAGAACTCGAAATCCGTTCTGCCCATCTCAGCGCACTTTGTAGCAATGATGCGAACGATAGCCGCACGATCCTCCGCCGACATGTTCATGCCGAAGATGATGCCTTGCAGGTCCTCGAAGCGGTATCTGAGCGTACGCTCCACAGGATTCGATAAGTCCACGAGGCCGCTCTGTAGCGTGATGCGGTATTCCTGCTCGTGCTGCCAGTCGGTCAGCTTTCTCGTAACACCGGCGTGGAACGTCGCCCAATACTGCTTACGCCACTCCTCTGTCTGTAGTACAAGGTCTTTGCCCGTAGCGCTCATGGTGCCGTCCTCGCCACGAAACCAGAATGCAACCTGCGCCGGAACCAGAGTTCCCAGAGAGCGGAAGAAATCCACTTCGGGATACCGGCTGGCATATTGCACTTTCTGCAGCGGCTGGGGGCTGTACGCGAAGATGCATTCGGGAGCTTGCGGCGGACCTCCGATACCGATCTGCCGATTCAGACGGAGTGCGGTCTCCCCTTCGGGCAGAGTTGTGGTTCTGAATTTTAAGCAGGCCCCTCGATGACTGTCGCCGTAGTAGCCCCACATCGACGCCTGGGACGGACTGGCCACAAAACAAGCGGTGTACCAATCCCCGAACGACAGGTATTCGAGGCTCTGTAAATATACATCCGGGAAGGTCGAGCTGATCACCTTCCATACAGGGCCATGCTGCTGACTGATGCCCGTGTAGTCCTGAAGAAAGGTTGTCTGTTCGATGGTGCTCATGAATTTTGCTGTCATCGCTTCAACGATGTCGGGATTGCCGGGATTCTTAGTGTCCCACTCATTCAGGGCCGCAAACGACTCCTTCAAGCGAAGCGGTATTGCCACTCGATTGCGAAAGGAGGCATCGATCGGATGGAAGGGGGCGTCCGGCTGGAGCGAGGTGCAGATCAGCGTGAAGAGGCGGAAGTGAACCGGGAAGAGAACCGAAAGAAGCTCGTTCCGGCGAATTGGGGAAACTCTCGTTTCGAGCAGACCAGGCAGTTCGCTCAACTCCGGATCGGCAAACATCCTCGCGCAGATGGCATGGAAGATACTTGCAACCTCTGGATGGAGTTCTTCAGGGAGCATCCGGATCGGCAGGTTCTCGGGAGTGACGTCATATCCATCTTTGTTTTCCAGCCCCTGAAGGATCGTCTGCATGAGACATAAGACATAGTGACGCAGAAAATTGTTCCAGGCGATCACGTCGCCTTTCCAGAACATATCCTTGTACCCCTCAACCGGATCGTTCAGCTGCTTTGTAGAAGCGAAGAATATTTCCTGCTTCTCGAGCTCGGCACGTTTTCCGAGCAGTGCATCAATTGATCGAAAACGATAAACGTACTCCATGATGGCCTCTTGCTCTCATTGGAGCACAAAGGCATGAAGATGAAGCTAATGCTCCTTCGCGGGAGATGGAATCTTCCTGCTCTGCGACCGTCGCGCTCTTGGCTCCCTGCTCATCGGGCATGTTCGAGGAGGTGCGAAACTCGCGCGGACCTTTGCATCGTCGGCACAACGCGCAAATCTCCCCTTCGCACCTGTCGAACCGTCGTCGTCCGTTCTTGGTTTACGCCAAAGCGCCAACTGACTCAAGCATCTGTTTTGGGGGAAGTGACCAGCCACTCCCCGACCATTGCGGTCCCACTTTCCATCTTTTAATGGGGCTTCTGTGCTACGGATTTCTATTGACTATATGGGAGAATGCCCACTGTGGCGCCAGCTGCTTCTCTGATTGCATGGTAAATGCCGCGTTGAGTGCCCCAACACTCGCAGCCAATTCATGATTGGAGGTCCAGTTTATGCCTGTAATGACACATGAAACTCCTGCGACCGAGCGTATCCGAAAAGCGCGCACGGCTCTTCTGCTCGATCATCCATTTTTCGGGTCGCTTCTGTTCCGGCTGAAGAGCGAAGTAGATCGCGTGATTCCTACCATGGCGACCAACGGCGTTGTACTCCGCTACAACCCCGCGTTCGTCGATACGCTGAACGCGGCGACGCTGGCCGGTGTCCTGGCTCACGAGGTCATGCACCCCGCGCTCAAGCATCACACCCGGCGGGCCAAGCGCGACCCCAGGCGCTGGAACGAGGCCTGCGACTATGCGATCAACCCGTTGCTGCTCGATGCCGGTCTCAGTCTGCCGGACGATGTGCTCGTCGATCCACGCTTTCGCGGGATGAGCGCCGAGCAGATATACAACCTGCGCGAGGCCGAAGCGCAACCACAGTCCGATGACCAAAGTGAATCGGAGCAGAATACGGGCTCTGATTCGAACGATTCGGCTGACGGCGAAAAGGACGGCGGTACACCTTCCGTTCCGGATAGCCAGGGCGGCATCGGTCAGGTGATCGACGCGCCCGAGGCCGGCGATGACATGCCAAGCATCGAGGAACAGGTGCGCGATTGGGAGATCGCCGTCAATCAGGCTGCGACCGTGGCCCAGCAGGCCGGCAAAGTACCCGCCGGTCTTAAGCGGACTCTTGAGGGTGCGGCGGAAGCCCAGGTCGATTGGCGGGAACTGTTGCGCCGTCTCTGGTCCGATACAATCCCGGCGGATTCGAGCTGGATGCGGCCGAACCGCCGCCACATCTGGTCCGGGCTCTATCTGCCCGGCATAGTGCGCGAGGGCGCGGGTGAGATCGCGATCGCCGTCGATTGCTCTGGTTCGGTCAATGCGCGGCAGCTGCGGCTCTTCGAGGCGGAGATTCGTTCTATCCTGGAAGGCCAGCGGCCCGAGCGGGTGCATGTTCTCTACTTCGACGCCGAGGTTCACAGGGTCGATACCTACGCGGCAGGCGAGGTGCTTCACCTCGATCCAGTCGGCGGAGGAGGCACTGAATTTGACCCTTGCTTCGAGTGGATCAATGAGCACGCAATCCACCCGCAGACGATGGTCTTTCTGACCGATCTCTATGGGAGTTTCCCTGAGTCCGCCCCAGATTACCCCGTGATCTGGGCCTCGACCGGCAGTCGCCAAGCGCCCTTTGGCAGCGTCATTCCCATGCACGCGGCGTAGCCAATGTTTGGCTCATTGGTAGCAACGCGCTACGGAGCATCCCCATGAACAAGCAATTCTTCATCTTTACCGATGGCTCGGCCATCGGCAACCCTGGTCCTGCTGGCTGGGCAGCTATCGTGATCCACGGGACAAGACGGCAGGAGATCGCCGGATCGGTTCCGTGGTCGACCGTCTCTGAAATGGAACTCCGCGCCGCAGTCGAGGCATTGCGCCTGACGCCATCCGGCGCCCGAATTGAGTTGCGCTCGGACTCGGAACTGTTGATCCAAGGAATGCGCTTCCGCGTCTTCCGCTGGAGACGTTACGGATGGCGCAACAGCCGTGGCTTTGACCTGCAACACCAGGAACTGTGGCGCGAGTTGCTCCTGCTGAATGCAGATCGAACGATTCGTTGGCTATGGGTCAAAGGGCATAGCGGCCATCCAATCCAATCCCGTGCCGATGCGATTGCTTACCAAGCCGCCAGAGCAGTTGCCACTCAGGAACGAATTGCCGCCTGATGCTGCTGGCAGACCACAACTCCAATGAGGAAAAGAATCATGTCAACGATTGCAGCAACAAATTCGCTCTTTGAGATCGACGCGGAACTGGACAGCCTTCTCGATGAGATCGAGGAACAGGCCGCCCAGGGCGGCGAACCATCCGGGGAACTCGTTGCACGCTTCCAGCAATTCTGCTCGGCACACGACGAAAAGGTGGATCGGATCGGGCGCTTTCTGCGCCGGATGGAGGCACGTGAGCAGTTTTGCCGCGGCTGCGTTTGGCAAGTTGTTTTGGCCCACTTCGGCCGTTTAATGTGGCCCACCCTTGGAACGTTGGGTTTTAGAGGGTAGTGTTCGGTTCAGCTGGAGCGGAGCCCGTAGGGCGAAGCGGAAGCAGAAC
>Ga0302267_10005877_pt1 | contig 12699 bp, 9 predicted proteins | sample III_Bog_E1_3_FD_194555 | JGI IMG/M metagenome (GOLD analysis project Ga0302267, IMG submission 194555) | Peat permafrost microbial communities from Stordalen Mire near Abisko, Sweden - III_Bog_E1_3 | ecosystem: Environmental > Terrestrial > Soil > Wetlands > Peat | place: Sweden: Abisko... | reverse complement strand
CAAGTCGGTCCGACGCGACGGTTCGCCGGTCGAGGGGAGCACCGGGGAGATCTTCTGGGGTGAGCCCGGTACCAACGGCCAGCACGCGTTCTATCAGCTCATCCACCAGGGCACCCGGTTGATCCCGGCCGACTTCATCGGGTTCGCGACGTCGACCCACGAGGACGGCGACCGTCAGGACCTGCTCATGGCCAACTGCTTCGCCCAGACCAAGGCGCTCGCGTTCGGTCGGACCGCCGAGGAGGTGGCGGCCGAAGGGACCGCGGCGGCGGTGGTGCCCCACAAGGTGATGCCGGGCAACCACCCGACCTCGACCATCCTGGCCCCCGAACTCACGCCGTCCGTGCTCGGCCAGTTGGTCGCGCTCTACGAGCACACCGTGTTCGTGGAGGGGGCCGTGTGGGGCATCGACTCGTTCGACCAGTGGGGGGTGGAGCTGGGCAAGGTCATGGCCGGACAGCTCGGACCGGTGCTCAGCGCCGAGAGCGCCCCGGACCTGTCGGGTCAGGACAGTTCGACCGCCGGCCTGGTGCGGGCCTACCGGTCGATGCGGGGCCGACCGGTCTGAGGCACCGTGCCGACCCGGCGTGTGTCCCGGCCAGGACACGGCCCGGCATGGCACGATGACCGGATGACGTACGCCTACGACCCCGAACTGGCCCCGCTCGCCGAGATCATCCCGGTGAGCGAACTGACGGATGTTCCCGAGGCGCGCCGGTGGCTCGACTCGTTGATCGCGCCACTGAACGACGACGTCGACACCGGGGGCGTCACCGTCGTCGACCGGTCCGTGCCGGGATCGGGCGGTCCGATCCCGGTGCGGGTCTACTCGCCGGACGGCGTCGCGCCGGACGGGGGACGACCGGGCTTGCTCGACATCCACGGCGGCGGCTTCGTCGTCGGGAGCATCGCCATGGAGCACGGCCTCGCCGTCCAGGTGGCGCGTGACCTCGGTGCCGTCGTGGTCACGGTGGAGTACCGGCTCGCCCCCGAGCATCCCTTTCCGGCCGGGTTGGACGACTGCTACGCCACGCTGTGCTGGATGCACGACCAGGCGGACGAACTGGGACTCGACACCGACCGGATCGGCGTGGGTGGACAGAGCGCCGGGGGCGGCCTGGCCGCGGCGACGACCCTCCTGGCCCGTGACCGGGGTGGTCCCGGGGTGTGCTTCCAGTTCCTGGGCATCCCCGAGCTCGACCACCGACTCGGGACCACCAGCATGCGGACGTTCGTCGACACGCCGATGTGGCACCGCGCCAACGCCGAACTCAGCTGGCGGTACTACCTGGGCCCTGACGCAGGGGAGGTGTCGCCGTACGCGTCACCCGCCATCGCCGAGGACCTGGCGGGGCTCCCACCCGCGTACGTGACCACGATGGAGTTCGATCCACTGCGCGACGAAGGGATCACCTACGCGCTCCGGCTCATGGAGGCCGGCGTGTCCGTCGAGCTCCACACGTTCCCCGGGACGTTCCACGGATCGGCCGCCGTGACCACAGCGGCCGTGTCGCGACGGGCCCACGTGGAGCTCCTGGTGGCGTTGCGCCGAGGCCTGGGTGTCACCGACCCGACTGGAGGCACCACCGTCTGATCGGCCCCCCGGTCAGGCGTGTGCGTGCATGCCGGCCGCCGCCAGCATCTTCTCGTCGTCGGCCAGCAGGACCTCGGCGAGGTGCTTCACCATGGCCACCACCTCGACGTTGGTGTCGAGGTCCCATCCCTCGAGGAGCTCCGTCAGCCCGTCGCGTCGGGCCTCGGTGAGGCGGGCCAGTGCCGTCTCGCCCGCACTGGTCAGGCGCATGGCGGTCTCGGGGCCGTCGGGACCCGCGGCATCGCGGGCGACCAGTCCGGAGGCCACGAGACCCTCGATGCCCGGCTCGATGATGGCGGCGGCGACCTTCAGTCGGGCCGCCACCGCATCGACGGTGCAGGTGGGCTCGTCGGCGACCCGGTAGAGCAACCAGCAGGATTGCGGGGGTATGGACAGGCCGGCCCGTTCCGCCAGGGTGCGGTAGAGCTCGATGCGGTTCTCGCGGGCGACGATGCGCTCCAGGTTGAGCTGCAGCTCCTCGAGGGAGGTTCGGCTGCTCGGGACGGTGAACCCCTCCCCGGGCTCCGCCGTGCGGACGGACTTGCGCAGCTCGATCTCGGGGAGCAGCCAACTGAGGCAGAAGGCCAGGAAGGCGATGGGGACCCCGATCAGGAACACCCGGTCGATGGTGTCGGCGATGGCCACGGACACCGCATGGTGGATCTCGGGTGGCAGCTTGGCGATGAGGGCCGGGTTGTCGATCTGGCCGGCCGCCCCGCCGGGGATGGTGCGCACGCCGTGTTTCTCGAGCTGGGTGGACAGGTTGCCGACGAGGAGGTTGGCGAAGATCGCCCCGAAGACGGCGGTGCCGAACGAACCTCCGATCATGCGGAAGAACGTCACCCCGGAGGTGGCCGTGCCCAGCTCCTCGTAGGACACGGCGTTCTGGACCGACACGACCAGCACCTGCATCACCAGGCCCAGCCCGAGCCCGAAGACGACCATGAACGAGGCGATGGCCAGTTCCGAGGTGGCCACACCGATGTGCGACATGAGGAACAGTCCGATGGTCATCAGCGCCGTGCCGACCACGGGGAACACCTTGTAGCGGCCCCACCGGCTCACGATGATCCCCGAGCCGATGGAGGCGACGAGCAGACCGCCCATCATGGGGAAGAGTCGCAGGCCGGACGCGGTGGGGCTGACGCCCTTGACGATCTGGAAGAAGAGGGGGAGGAAGGTGAGTGCGCCGAACATGGCGAACCCGACGACGAACCCGATGGCACTGGCGGCCGAGAACACCCGGTTGGCGAACAGGTGGAGGGGGATGACCGGCTCGGCCGCACGCCGCTCGACGACGACGAAGAGCACCGTCAGCACCACCCCACCGACGGCGAGCCCGATCATCAGGGGTGAGGTCCACGGGTAGGACGTGCCACCGAGGCTGGTGAAGAGCACGAGTGCCGACGCGGCCGCGGCCAGCAGCGCGGTGCCGAGGTAGTCGATGATCCGCTTCACCCGGGTGAGCGTCCCCGGGAGGGCCACGGCGGTCACGACGAGGGCCACGGCCCCGATGGGGATGTTGATGTAGAAGATCCAGCGCCAGGACGCGTACTCCACGAACAGCCCACCGATGAGCGGACCGATGACCGTGGTGATGCCGAACATGGCCATGAACAGGCCCATGTAGCGACCCCGCTCCCGGGGCGAGACGACGTCGCCCACGATCGTCTGGGCCCCGACCATCAGGCCGCCGCCGCCCAGGCCCTGGATGCACCGGAAGACGATGAGCTGCACCATCGTGTGGCTCAGGCCGGAGAGCGCCGATCCGACGAGGAAGATGACGATGGCCGCCTGGAAGAAGACCTTGCGGCCGTAGAGGTCGCCGAGCTTCCCCCAGAGGGGTGTCGAGACCGTCGACGCCAGGAGGTAGGCGGTCACGACCCATGTCAGGTGCGAACCGCCGTGGAGGTCGCCGACGATGGTGGGGAGCGCCGTCGAGACGACGGTCTGGTCCAGGGCTGCGAGGAACATACCCAGCATCAGCGCACCGATGATGGTGAGGACCCTGCGCCTCGGCAACTGCAGCGGCCCCGTCATCGCCATTGCGTCAGTCACGACCGGCACCACCTCGCTGTCCGCGCCCCTCCGTGCACGCTAGACGACCACCCGTCCCCGCCGACGGGCGAGTCGGCCCGGGTGCGGTCAGGCGCCGGCGAGGGCCCGCCACAGGGCCCGGTAGTTCGGGTAGGTGATCCCCTCGGTCACGTACCCGGCCCGCTCGAGCTCGGCGTGGTACCTCGGCAGGTTCCGCCACGGCACGCCCATGTCGACGTGGTGGGCGAGGTGCCACCCCGTGTTGTACGGCACGAACCAGAACCGGGCGAACCAGCCCTGACGCACGTTGTGGGTGGTGACCCGCCGGTCGGGGCTGGCCTCGAGGCCGCCGTGCTCGGCGATGGCCCGGAGACGGTTGATGACCCGCCACTGCGTCATCCAGGGCAGCCACCACAGCAGGGGGTAGATCCACCAGCGCCCCGTGGCGGCCCACAGGACCGCCCACAGGACGGCCTGGACCCCGAGGATCGACAACGACGTCCGCCGGTAGGCGGCGACCCGCACCGACTTCAGCAGTGGCACGAGGTTCTTCCATCCCGAGATCCCGACTGCGTCACGGACCAGGCGTCGGGTCAGGGTGCGGGTATCGCAGGGGTACCCCCCGTAGAAGGCGATGTCGGGCTCGTTCGGTCCGAACTCCTCTTTGTGATGGGCGAAGTGTCCGCGCCGGTACAGACCGATGGGGGTCCAGGTGGGGTAGGCGACGAGCCAGGTGCCGACCCAGTCGTTGGCGCGCTTGTTGGTGAAGAGGAGCTTGTGGGCGGCCTCGTGCATCAGGATGGCGAACCGGGCGTACATCGGGCCCATCAGCAGGAAGGCGATCAGGTAGGACCACCACCGGTCGATCCACACCGCCCCCCCGATGATCACCGCCACCCAGAGCCAGACCATGGCGACGGTGCCGGCGTTGCGCAGATCGTCGATACGACGCAGGTCGGCCCGCAGTTCGGGGCGCGCCTTGCCGCTCTCCTGCAGGCGGTCCGTGGGGAGGACATCGGGTCGGGCGGCCTTGTCGGCCACCATGGTGGACGTCATGTCCGCTACATTACAGAACTGTGTCAGCTGGTGCAAATGCGTAATAGGGTGAGCCACCCCGGCGGACGGTCCCGGTCGGTCACCGGCCCGGACGGTGGCCGCGATCGGGCGGAGGTCGATCCGCTGGCCGGGGACCCCCCGATGACGGCCCGGTCGGTGCTGGCCAGCGCACTCCTCGGCGAGGACCCGCCCGAGCTCCCGGTGGCCCACCTGGTGCACCTCGCCGGTCTCTTCGGCATCAATCCCAACCGGGCACGGGTGGCGCTCAGCCGCATGGTCGCATCGGGGGAGGCGTCGACCGACGGTGCCGGCCGCTACCGACTGGCCGGCCGCCTCCTCGAACGACGCGAGCGGCAGGGCGACAGCCTGGCGGCTCGCACCCGTTCGTGGGACGGACGGTGGCGCATGGTCGTGGTCACCACCACGGGGCGGACGGCGGACGAACGGGCGAGCCGCCGGAGGCGCCTGGTCCGGGCTCGACTCGCCGAGCAGCGGGAAGGTGTGTGGCTGCGGCCCGACAATCTCGATCTCCGACCCGACCCGACCGAGGACCCCGACCTCGCCGTCTACACGGCTGAGCCGGAGGGGGACCCGGTGGCCCTGTGCGCCGATCTCTGGGACCTCGACGGGTGGGCGGTCCGGGCCCGGGCGCTCCGTGCCGCACTGGACGCCGGCCCCACCGGGGGGCCCGAGGATCTGGCCCCGGGATTCGCCCTGTCGGCCGCCGTGCTCCGCCACCTCCAGGCCGATCCGCTGTTGCCGCCGGCACTGCTGGCCGGGGACTGGCCGGGTCCCGCGCTCCGGTCGACCTACACCTCGTGGGACCGCCGGTACCGCCAGGTGCTCCGGGCCTGGGGCAGATCCGCCCGGTCGGCGTAGGATCGCCGCCCGAGGCGTCCGATCCCCGGTGCACGTGGTCGGGGACGAGGGTGACGCCCGAGCCGACCGGTCGTGTGGACCGGACGATGGAGCGGAGTGGGGGAGAGACCGTGGCCGAGCAGGTACACCAGGACGGGGCCGGGCAGTTCGAGGGACGGGTGGCGGTCATCACCGGAGGCGCCCGTGGCCAGGGTCGGAGCCATGCCGTCGAGCTGGCCCGCCAGGGAGCCGACATCGCCCTGGTCGACCGGTGCGCCGATCTCGGTACCGTCACCTATCCGTTGGCCACGCCGGAGGACCTGGCCGAGACGGTCCGACTGGTCGAGGCCGAAGGCCGACGGTGTGTCTCGGCGGTGGCCGACGTGCGTGACCTCGACGCCATGATCGCCTTCGTCGACGGCGTGGCCGCCGAGCTGGGTTCGGTCGACATCATGATCGCCAACGCCGGGATCTCCACACTGGGGTCGATCTTCGAACTCGACGCGGCCGGATGGTCGGAGACCGTCGACACCAATCTGACCGGGGTCTTCAACGCCCTGCGGGCCGCAGCGCCCCACATGCGGCGCCAGCGGTGGGGTCGGATCATCACGATCTCGTCGATGATGGGCCGGTCGGCCAATCCGCTCATCCCGGCCTACTGCGCGGCCAAGTGGGGGGTCATCGGCCTCACCAAGTCCGTGGCCCACGAGTTGGCGCACTCGCACGTGACCGTCAACGCCATCGCCCCGGGCAACATCTCGACCGACATGTTGCACAACGACATGCTCTACACGTTGATGCGGCCGGATCTGGAGCACCCGACCAAGGAGGACGTGGCCGGGGTGATGGCGTCGCTCCACGTGCAGCCGGTGCCCTGGCTCGAGGCCGAGGAGATCACCGCGGCGGTCGTCTTCCTCTGCTCGGACGGTGCCCGGCACATCACCGGATCGGTCATCGACGTCGACGCTGGGGCCTCGGCCCGGTTCACCGCCTGAGCCTCGACCGCGGAGGGCTCCCGGGTTACTGCTGGGACAGGGCGGCGCGCTGGGCGGCGGCCGCGGCGTCGGGGGCCGGAGCTGCACGGACCACGTCGACGGTGAGCTTGTGCAACGTGCCCTCGAAGGGGAAGTGCCCGGAGTACCGGCCGCTCACCGGGCTGCCGTGGTCGTAGCCGACGCTCGGGCCCACGCTCGAGATAATGTGCATGGCGAAGGGCACCTCGGCGTCACCGCAGCGGGTACCGTCGACGAGCAGGCGGGCCGTCGCGCTCGCCCCCGTGCGGCGGAACTCGACCGACACCACCGAGGGGCCCGCGGGCACCTCGACGTCGGACACCAGGACGGTGTGGTCGTTGAAGCTGTTGTAGTCCAGGACCAGCCGGTCGTCCTGGACGAAGAAGCTGATGCCGGAGTTCTCGGTGCCGGTGGCGAAGAGCACGCCGCCCTCGCCCCGACGACGTTCGATGGATGCCGACATGTCGAAGCCCCGTCCCCCGAGAGACGGCGACACCTGGGACGGCAGCGGAGCCATGGGTGGGTAGTACTCGTAGTGCCGGCTGGTCGGGTGGGGCGAGTTGTCGCGGAACCGGGTGAAGAAGAGCTCGATGTTCCGGTCATCGAGGGGCAGGACACCCTGATCCTCGGCCTCGACCCACCACCGGTCGACCAGTTCGGCCAGCTTGTCGGGATGGTCGGGCGCGAGGTCGTGGCACTCCGACCGGTCCGCCTCGAGGTGGTAGAGCTCCCACACGTCATCGTCGAAGGGGACGCCTTTGACGTGCCGGGTGACCGCCTTCCACCCGTCCCAGATGATGGCCCGGTGACCGAACATCTCGTAGTACTGGGCACCCTTGGTCGTCGGGAGACCGGGGTCGTCGAACGTGTAGGCCATCGATGTCCCCGAGATCGGCAGCTGCTCGTAGCCCCGGTAGACGTCGGGGGCGGTGATCCCCAGGATGTCGTACAGGGTGGGCACGATGTCGTTGACGTGGTGGAACTGGTCGCGGATGCCCCCGGCGTCGCCGATGCGGTCCGGCCACCGCACGATCAGCGGTACGTGGACACCGCCCTCGTGGGTGTTCTGCTTGTACCACTTGAAGGGGGTGTTGCCCGCCTGGGCCCAACCCCACGGGTAGTTGGCGTGGCTGTGGGGCCCGCCGATGTCGTCGATCCGATGGACGGCCTCGTCGGGCGTCTCCAGGATCATGTTGAAGTACTTCATCTCGTGCATGACACCGAACTCGCCGCCCTCCTGGCTGGCACCGTTGTCGGACAGCAGCACGATCAGGGTGTCGTCGAGCTTGCCGAGGGCCTCGAGGTCGTCGACGAGTCGGCCGATCTGGGTGTCGGTGTGCTCGAGGAAGGCGGCGAAGGCCTCCTGGAGCCGGGCCGCCAGGCGCTGTTGGTTCGCCGGGAGCGAGGCCCACGGGGCGACCCCCGGGTTGCGTGGCGCCAGTTCGGTGCCGGCGGGCAGCAGGCCCATCTCGATCTGCCGGGCGAACCACCGTTCGCGGGCGACGTCCCACCCGTCGTCGAACCGACCGCGCCAGCGCTCCAGGTACTCGGGTGGCGCCTGGTGGGGCGCATGCATGGCGCCGAAGGCGAGATAGGTGAAGAACGGTCGGTCGGGCCGGATCGACACGGAGTCGTGGATGAACGCGATGGCGTGGTCGACCAGATCCTCGCTCAGGTGGTACCCGTCGTCCGGGGTGGCCGGCGGATCGACGTGGTGGTTGTCATAGACCAGATCGGGGGAGAACTGGTCGGTCTCGCCCTCCAGGAAGCCGTAGAAACGGTCGAAGCCCCGCTGCAGGGGCCACTGGTCGAAGGGACCGGCCGCCGAGGCGTTCTCCATGGCGGTGAGGTGCCACTTCCCGACGGCGAAGGTGGCGTAGCCCTCGTCACGGAGCACCTCGGCGACCGTCGTGGCGTGGTGGGTGATCTGTCCGCGCATGTGCGGGTAGCCGCTGTCGAAGTTGGAGATGGCCCGCATGCCGACGGTGTGGTGGTTGCGACCGGTGAGCAGGGCCGCCCGGGTGGGGGAGCACAAGGGCGTGACGTGGAAGTTCGAGTACCGCAGTCCTTCGGAGGCCAACGCGTCGATGCGCGGCGTGGCGAGCTCGGATCCGAAGCAGCCGACATGGGAGAACCCGGTGTCGTCCAGCAGGATGACCACCACGTTCGGGACGTCCGGTCCCGGATGGGGCGGGGTCGGCCAGGACGGGGTCGACTCGGCCTCGGTCCGGGCGATCACGCCGTCGAACGGCTCGAACTGCTGCATGGGGTCCTCGTCTCAGGGGGACTCGGTGGTGCGGGCACCGCGACCGGGGGCGGAAGGTCCACGGCACCCGGGCCGTGCACCAATTGTCAACCCGTATGACGATAGGTACTACGGACGACCCTGTCCACCGGCGACCGATCGGGGGGCGAGCGGTCGCCGGTGGCGGTCAATCGGGGGGTCGCCGTGGTGACCGCCGCCGTTCGCAGGCGATCACCAGGGACACGATGGACGCGGCCAGGACCAGATACGTCAGTCCGAGCACCCGGCTGAGCGCCGTGGCGTGTCCGAACGTGGCGACGAGCCCCAGGAGGAGGACAGCCGATGCGCTCGCCCGGGCCACGGGCCGGGCCCAGGCCCACCAGGGGGTGTGGAGCCGGCGGGTGAGGGCGAACGTGACCGGGGCCACCACCACGACGACGAGGAGCGACGAGAGCCGGACGGATCCGCCCGGGAACAGGTGGAGCCAGTGGTAGCCCTCGAAGATGGCCAGGGTGGCGACGAGGATGAGGGCGGGCGCGGCGAAGAACGGCCCGTGGGCACCGTCGTCGACGACCGGGGACGCGGCGGGGCGGGCGCGCAGGACGGTGTCGGTGAGAACGGTGGGATGTGCGGTGAGCTGTGGGACGCGGCGACCGTAGGCGTGTCGCACCTCCAGGGTGTCGCGCCGAGCCAGATTGCTCGTCCGTTCGTCCACGTCCACCGCCACCTTCCGCCTCGTCGGGGGAGCGGGCAGCCGGTCCTCGACCGGATGCCCGCCGCTCCCTCGACCTCCGGGTACCGCCAGGACCCGGTAGGTGAATCCGCCACCCATTGCGATTCATTATGCACCTCAGAGTCACACCGTGCAACTAATGATTGCAACAGGTGTTGCCGATCGCGCTTCCGCAGGTCAGCGGCCCGAACATCGGACCGGCCGGTCGAGAGATGCGGGAGTGGATCTCGTCCGCCGCGGAGCGGTCCTGGTCCACCACGGCGAATCGGCTGAGGCCCGTGACCACTACCGTGCTGGGCCGTGCCCCGTCCCCCGCTCGTGCTCCTGCCTCCTTCCGAGGGAAAGGCCCCCGCCGGCAGACCGTCGAGGGCACCGGACTCGTTCGCTGACGAGCTCCGCGAGACACGCGCTGCGGTGCTGGCCGAACTGGGCCACGTGCTGCGGTCGCACCCACCGGAGGTCCGTGCCCGGATCCTCGGCGTCCGGGGCGAGCTCCTGGACCGGGCCGTGGCCGCGACCGTGCAACTCGTGGAGGGTACGGCACCGGTACTCCCGGCCTGGAAGCGGTACTCGGGCGTCGTCTGGTCGGGCCTGGGCCCGGACACCCTGTCCCCGGCCGACCGCCGGCGCATCCTCGTACCGTCCGGCCTCTACGGGATGACGACGGCCGCAGACCCGGTGGCCGACTACCGACTGAAGCTGCTCGTGTCCCTCGGGGGTCTCGGACGGCTGTCCACGTTCTGGCGGCCCACACTCACCGGGGCGCTCGCCCGTCGGGCACGCGGTCGTACGGTCATCGACCTGCTCCCGGCGGAGCACGCCCACGCGCTCGACATCGCCGCGCTCGACCGGACGACCCGCGTCGTCCGGGTCCGGTTCGTGGACACCGACGGCCGGCGTTCGGTGGGACACGAGGCCAAGTCCGCCAAGGGGCGCCTCGCCCGGGCCGTGATCGACGGCGGCCTCGGAGTGGTCCCCGACTTCGCCTTCGAGGGATGGCGGGCCTCGGTCGAGGACGACCTCGTCACCGTGGTGGCCCCCACCAGGTGAGCGGTGGCGGCGGACCGGCCGTCCGCCGCCACGGGGTTCCTTACGGAATTCATATGTTGCACTCACGCACCCCTTAGGCGGGAGGGGTCGAATAGCCGGGTGACGTGGCCACGGTCGTGGTCACGCAGATGATGTCAGCCCGGAGGTTGGACGAGATGCACGAAGACCCGAACGAGGAGCACGGCCACGACGAGCAGGCGTCGGAGCCGACGACGTGGGAGGCGACCGCCCCGGTGACGCTGCCGTCGGACACCCCGTACCCCGGCGACGACCCGATCACCCAGCAGCACCCGCTGACCCAGCCGGTGCCCCACGTCGACCCGCCGACCCACCCGCCCTATCCGGGGCAGCCCATCGGCGTGGGCACCGACGACCACTACCCGGCCGGCGCGCATCCGGCGCCGTCAGCCCCGTGGGCCCCGACACCCGCCCCCGGTGCCTGGGGTGTGGCCGCCGCGCCGGGCTGGGGACCGAACGGTCCGGCGCCCGCGCCCGTCCCGGCCCCCGGTGGTTGGGGTGCCGGTGTGGGTGGAGCCGTCCCCCCGACGGCCTGGCCGCCCGCGCCCTACGGCTACTACCCGGCACCCCCGCCCCCGCCGTCCGCGCCGAAGAACCACAGGGGACAGGTGGCCGTGATCGCCTCGCTGGTGGCCGTCGTCGCCCTGCTGCTCGGCGCCACCGTCGGCCACGCCACGTGGCCCACCGCCACCACCGCCGCCACGTCCCCCAGCTCGTCCAGTGGGGGCTCGAGTTCCGGGAGCGGTAGTTCGTTCCCGTTCGGGAGTGGGGATTCGGGCAGCTCGAGCGGCTCGAGCGGTTCGGGAAACTCGACCACCGGCGCCGGTGCGCCGTCCGACGTGTCGGGCATCGCGGCCAAGATCTCGCCGGCGCTGGTCGACATCAACACCAACCTCAGCTACGAGGACGAGCAGGCGGCCGGTACCGGCATCGTCCTGACGTCGAACGGTGAGGTGCTCACGAACAACCACGTCATCGACGGAGCGACCAGCATCAGCGTCACCGACATCGGGAACAGCCAGACCTACAAGGCCAATGTCGTCGGTTACGACCGGACCGGTGACGTCGCGGTGATCCAGCTCGTCGGGGCCTCGGGCCTGCAGACGGCCAAGACGGCATCGTCACTCCCGTCGATCGGCGAAGGCGTCGTCGGTGTGGGCAATGCGGGCGGGACGGGCGGCCAGCCCAGCTCGGCCGGCGGTTCGGTCACGGCGCTCAACCAGTCGATCACCGCCAGCGACAGCGGCGGCGGCAACTCGGAGAACCTCAGTGGCCTCATCGAGATGAACTCCGACATCCAGCCGGGGGACTCGGGCGGCGCACTGGTGGACAGCTCCGGACGGGTGGTCGGCATGGACACGGCCGCCTCGACCGATTCGGCGGAGGTGACCGGATCGGCCCAGGCCTACGCCATCCCGATCGGCACGGCCCTGTCGTTGGCCAGGAGCATCGAAGCCGGGCACGGCAGCTCGACGATCCACATCGGGGCCACCGGCTTCCTCGGCGTCCAGGTCCAGGACTCGTCGGCCACGGGGTCGGACGGTGGCCTGGGTGGTTCGGGCAGTTCCACGACGGGCGCCGTCGTCGCCGGGACCCTTCCGAGCTCGCCCGGGGCCGACGCCGGCCTCAGCCAGGGTGATGTGATCACCGGAGTGGACAACACCCCGATCACGGACTCCTCGGATCTCTCCAATGCCCTCGAGCCGCACCATCCCGGTGACGTCATCCACCTGCAGTGGACGGACGAGTCGGGTGTCGCGCACACGTCGTCGGTCACCCTGGCGGTGGGGCCGCCGGCCTGACCGAACTCCTCTCACAGCCCCAGCCCGAATTCGCCGCCCGACGGTCCACGATCCCGTGGACCGTCGGGCGTCGGGCTGTTCAGGACAGGATGCGGGACCAGCCCTCGCCGGCCGGTGCGACGAAGTACGTGGTGAGGGTCATGGACTCGCAGAGCCACCGGCCGTCGACCCGCCGGTAGACGTCGTCCTCGGCACCGGTCATCCACATCGGGGTGCCGTCGGTGCGGGTGCACGGGGAGAGCAGCTCCCACCGTCCGGTCGCCCGGTCGCCGTCGACGGTGATCTGGGGCGCC
>Ga0302267_10005869_pt1 | contig 12715 bp, 14 predicted proteins | sample III_Bog_E1_3_FD_194555 | JGI IMG/M metagenome (GOLD analysis project Ga0302267, IMG submission 194555) | Peat permafrost microbial communities from Stordalen Mire near Abisko, Sweden - III_Bog_E1_3 | ecosystem: Environmental > Terrestrial > Soil > Wetlands > Peat | place: Sweden: Abisko... | reverse complement strand
TGAGGCCGCGGTCGATGTGCTCGAACTCGGCGACGGTCATGCCGGGATGCACCTGCGCGCCGCTCGAGTCCACGCACTCGAAGTGGACTGTGTCGCCGACGGCGATGGTGAGCCGCGGCGGAAGTGCGGCGTTCCAGCGCGAGTGCGTGGGCACGGCAGAGAGAGTGTGCTCAGGCATCAGATCTCCACCGTCATCTGCAACTCCACCAGCGCGTTGCGTGGCAGGCCGCTGACGCCGATGGCGGCGCGCACGTGGCGGCCGGGCTCGCCGAAGACTGCCAGCAGGAGATCGGAGGCGCCGTTTATGACCTTGGGCGAGTCCGCGAAGCCGGGAACGGAGTTCACGTAACCGTTCACCGTCAGGATGCTGCGTACCTTGCTGAGTGAGCCGAGATGCTGCTGCAGGACCGCGAGCTGCAGCAGCGCGCAACTGCGGGCGGCTGCGTAGCCATCGTCCACGGTGCGGTCGATGCCGACGGTTCCGGTGAGGATCGTGCCCTCCGCCTGCGAGATCACGCCGCTGAGATAGACGATGTTGCCGCTGGTCTTTGCGGAGGTGTAGTTGCCGCCGGGCGCGGGCGGCGCGGGCAGTGTGTGGCCGAGTTGGATGAGCATTTCCAGCGGGTTCATAAAGGAGTCGTGATTGTTACTGTAGCAAAGGCTTTGACGCAAAGTTCGCAAAGGAAAGACGCCGAGTTTCGCGAAGGTCTCATTTAGTATGGGCGCATGACCCGAAAGCGCGTGGCTTCCATGATGTCGATGGGGCTGTGTCTCTGCGCAGGCCTAGTGGCTGGAGCGCAGCAGACTCGCGTGTCGCTCTATCGCCACCGTGCCGGCGCGAGCGACCTCGAGGTCGGCGGAGCGCTTGCCGGTGTGGCGAAGGGACAGACGCGATTCGTGCGCTACAGCGATCTTCTGACGCTGCCGCTCGAGACTTACACGGTTACCGACGACACGAACTTCGGAAAAACCGTACGCATCACCGGCGTCTCTTTGGCCGGGTTGCCGCGGTGGCTGGGAGCGGCGCCAGGCGCGGGGATGGTGATTGCCGTCTGCGACGATGCGTATGCGGCGCACTATCCAGCGGCTTATCTACGCGCGCATCATCCGTTGCTGGTGCTGCGCGTGAACGGCAAGGACCCAGCGCACTGGCCGGTGGGCGTGGACGGCGTGCCGATGGGGCCGTACATGGTGTCGCATGCGCATTACACGCCGAGCTTTCGAGTGCTCGCGCATGAGGATGAGGCGCAGGTGCCGTGGGGCGTGGTGCGGCTGGAGTTCCGTAACGAGCAGCAGGTCTATGCGCCGATTGAGCCGCGCCTGCGTTCGCCGCTGGCGGACCAGGGATACACCATCGCGCGGCAGAGCTGCTTCCGCTGCCACAGCAACGGCGGCGAGGGCGGGTTGAAGTCCAACCGAAGCTGGGGTGTGGTGGCGCGGCGCGCGCAGAGCGATCCAGCGTGGTTCGACGCCTACGTCCGCGATCCGAAGAAGATCAATGCAGCGTCGCAGATGGCGGCGAGCCCGCAGTACGACGCTGCGACGCTGCGCGCGCTGCGAGCTTACTTCGCCGAATTTACGGAGGCCCCATGAACATCAGTCGCTGGGTAAAGATTCTGCTGCTGGCCGCCACGGCGTTCTACTTCACGCTGGTGGTCTTCAACAACACGACCGACTTCGACTCCAACTACCAGTTCGTGCGCCACGTGCTGATGATGGACACGACCTTTCCCGGCAACCATGGGATGTGGCGGGCGGTGCAGGCACCGTGGGTCCACCTGGCGTTCTACCTCGGCATCATCGGGTGGGAGACGCTGAACGCGGTGCTGTGCTGGTGGGGCACCGTTGCTCTGCTGGGCGCGGTGCGCGGCACGGACGCCGAGTTTGTGCGTGCGAAGCGCATTGGAGTCGCCGCGCTGACTGGCGGCATGCTGCAGTGGTTCGTGGCGTTCCTCTCGGTGGGAGCGGAGTGGTTCCTGATGTGGCAGTCGAAGACCTGGAACGGGCAGGATGCGGCGTTCCGGATGTTCGCTGTGGAGGGGATCTTGCTGGTGGTGCTGATGCTTCCGGAGCCTGCCTGAGCCCCCCTCCCCCCTATTTCGCGCAAAATCCTGATATATAATGAGTTAGGCTTGGACCGCGGGCTTGGCAGGGCCGATTTGTTCAAAGAACGGCTCTGTGTGGGCGCTGGGCCACCTGGAGGGAAGAGCCCGGCGGTTCGCCGCGCGTCTTCTGCTCTGCCTCCATTGTATCGGGCGTGTCAAGAGCGTGTTTGGCGATAGATGGGGCACCCGGCGAACCGAAAGATAGATGGATGGGCTCCGGCCTACGCTCGGTCCAGAAGTTCGGTGTGATACTTCGGGGCAATGGCCTTTGCCCTCTCCACAAACTCAGCCATCTGTTTCCCGTCGAGCGGGGGTGGCGGCGTAGTGCGTGTCGCTACAGGAACTCCGAGTTCAAGGAAAAATCTATCATTGCCGGCCGGAGAGCAAATGCAGATCATTCGGACCGGGCGTGAGGATGAGTTGTGGAACTGGTGTGGTGCGTTAGACGGAACATTGACGGTGTCGCCCGCTCGAACGACGGACTTCTCGCCGCGGAAGGTCATCTCCACCTCACCGTCAAGAAGGATGAAGGTCTCTTCGAAGTCGTGACGATGCGGCCCTGGGCCGCCACCCGGCGGTACATGCATGTCAATCACGCAGAAGCGATCATTGGTGTCTTTGCCGGCGACGGTGATCGTGTAGGTGTTTCCGACCAGACCGATGTGCTGGGCTGTGGGACTATCCAGCTGGGTCAGTGCCAAGGCGCGGCTGAGGTCGTCGGCTGGAATAGCGGCGGTGCTGGAAGTTGTCTCTGGCATGTAATTTCCTCCTGATAGTTTCGGTTGGGTTCTGCAAAGGATGTTACTCGTGAGAGTGTTCGCTAACCAATCCCCACGATGAGAAGCGTGAAAGCTATCGTGAGGAGTGCAACACGCCAGCGGTGAAGCATATCCCATCTACGCCGGTACGTCTTCCAGTCAGGAGGCGGAGCGGACTTCTCCCACGATGCAATCCGGTTGTTGATCGGCACGAGGGTTGTGATCGTATACACAATCACCAGCACCCACAATACGGCCGATGCAGCGATCCAGATGGGTAAGCGACCTGATTGGTGCCATCGGACGAGAACCTCGGCCAAGGTAAGCAAGAACGTAAGAGCATACCAAAACGGCATGACTGTCCCCATTACGCGAGCGATGGCGCTTGCGGCCGGTCGATGAACATTATCCGGAAGTGTATCGAGCGTTGGATGCACAAACGCTGCGATGGACAGTTCACATCCAACCATCAGTCCAGCGACGAGTATTGCAATGACGTTCAGGGTTTGCACGATGACTCCTCCAGGAACAATACCTGCGGTTGAGTGAGGGTTACTTTTTTCTCAGCAGAAACGCAGCGACGACCGCCATGTAAAGCGCTGTTCCCCAGTGAATAAAAATAGGCGGCGCAAAGCCTAGATGGCTGAGAATGACCAGACCATCACCGACCGGAATAAGAATCGCAAGTGCGAAGAGGATTGCGGTGGTGCGCCGGTCTCCTCGAAGGAGGAACGTCAGGACGACGAGACCCGAAAAGATGTCGCGAATTCCCTTGACCCACATAAAAGGAAAGGCAGCGGGGTCATGGATTGGTATGCCGTAGGCTGTTGAGGCCCCAACCGGGTTGAGGATGAAGTTGATGCCGATCGCGATAATCGCCACCGGGATCAGCAGCGTGCACCAGAAGAGCAGCGAATTGCGTTTCAAAGGCGAACCATTGGTGGAACTGGTGAAGCTTGCTGTCGGGTTCATATGTCTTCTCCCTTTACTCGTTTCGATAGGAAATCTAGCAACGCTATAAATGATGCAGGATTCTGCACTGGGATGCAAGAACATTCCGAAATTATTTGTCATGTTATAAGTTCTAGCGGTGCTATAATCGGCAGGATGGCAACGACGCCAGCGCCGAACCGAATCGCGGAAAGGAAACTCCGGGACAAAGAGGCCCGCCGAGCACAGATACTCCGTGCCGCTCGGCGGATCGCGGAGGCTGAAGGTTGGCCCAGCGTCACCGTTCGGCGGCTGTCCGAGGAGATCTCCTATAGCCAACCCGTCCTGTACGCTCATTTTGGGAGCCGGGAGGGAATCCTGGCCGCGGTTGCTATCGAGGGGTTCCAGGAGATAGGCCCGGCTTTGGAGAAGGCACGGAAACGGGCGAAACGTGGACATGCGGTCGAAGCGGTTGCGGCGGCCTATCTGAAGTTTGCCGCGTCTTCGCCGGCACTGTATGAGGTGATGTTTTCGCTCAGCCTGAGTGTGCCCTTTGGTGCCGCGGCGACTCCGCCGGAGTTGCGATTTGCGTTTGCCCAACTGCTGGAGTTGTTTCCGGGGCAGGGATCAAAGTCAGAGGTTCTTGCCGAATTGTTTTGGGCGAGCCTGCACGGTATCGCCGAGCTCACGAGGACCAAGCGATTTCCGCGCAGCCGTCAGAAGGAGCGGGTAAAGGTGATCGTCGAGCTCTTCGAGGACCGGTGATAGCCATCTTTATGTGGTTTGCGGCGGGTGGCCCCAAGTCTCACTGCCTCAAAATTGGGTGCCCCATGTCTCGATTTTGAGACATGGGCTTTAGGCTGTCGTGAACCCGGGTCAGGCGGCTTTTGGGCTGTTTGTCCTGTTCGTCCATCGATCCCCTGCGTTCGTGATGAGTGTGCGGAACAGATAGGGCCAGGGAATGATGAATGGTTCCACAATTGCCCCCATGAGCATGGGTTTGGTGAGGTAGCTCGTGTGTCCCGCGGCATGCATAGGGGGCCAAACGCAGAGCATCCAAATCACTTTGTAGGTGAACTGGATTAGGAGCAAGGGGAGCATCCTCAGTGGCTGACGGACGCCGAGCAGCGCGAGCAACGACAGCGTACCCCAGAGACACGGGGCAACTCCTTGCAGCGGATCGGACCATCCCAAATGCTTTATAAGATCTGGCCACACGGAAGCGCCCAACATGAGACCTCCCAGCAGGTAAATGCAGCGCAACAGATACAGACGCGTGAGCGAAACGTCTTCGGGCATGAAGCACCTCTTCTTTGTAGAGTGCGGGCAAGGCTATACCTTCAATCGCACGACGTCCAGAGGACAGTCATGAAGCTGCCGGGAAGATACGGTCTTGATGAGCTGCGAGCTAGGAGCCGGCGAGCTTCGAGCAAGGACAGTAGCTATTGCTTGTAGCGTTGCTGGTGCCAGGCCCAGGCGCTGGCGAGGATGTCGTCGAGGTCGGGGTGTTTGGGCTTCCAGCCGAGGTGGGCCTGCGCCTGTGCGGAGCTGGCGACCAGGCGCGCGGGGTCGCCGGGGCGGCGAGGTTTGATCTCGACGGGGATGGGGTGGCCGGTGACGCGGCGCGCGGCTGCGATGACTTCCTTGACGGAGAAGCCGTTGCCGTTGCCCAGGTTGCAGATCAGAGGCTTCCCGCTCATCGCGCCAGAAGCGGGCGCGATGAACGGGGCACCCGGACTTGTGCCGATCAGGTTTTGTAGGGCGAGGATGTGGGCATCGGCGAGGTCGAGGACGTGGATGTAGTCGCGGATGCAGGTGCCGTCGGGCGTGGCGTAGTCGTCGCCGAAGATCGAGATACTTGCGCGACGTCCCAAAGCAACATCCAAGATGAGCGGGATGATGTGGGTCTCGGGTTCGTGGGCCTCGCCGCGGTGGGGCAGTGCTCCGGCGACGTTGAAGTAGCGCAGCGAGGCGTAGCGCAGGCCGTGAACGCGGTGGAACCAGGTGAGCATCTGCTCGACCATGAGCTTGGACTCGCCGTAGGCGTTGGTGGGTGCGAGCGCGGCGTTCTCCTCGATGGGCGTGGTCTTGGGCTCGCCGTAGACGGCGGCGGTGGAGCTGAAGACGAGCTTGTCGGTGCCGGTGGCGAGCATGGCTTCGAGCAGGGCGAGGGTGCCGGCGGTGTTGTTGCGGAAGTAGATCTCGGGCTTCTGCATGGACTCGCCGGCCTCGATGAGCGCGGCGAAGTGGAGCACGCCGTCGGGCTTGAGCTCGCGGAGCAGCGACTCGACGCGGGGGCGGTCTGCGATGTCGGCCTCGACGAAGGCCGCGCCGGCGGGGACCTCATTGCGTTTGGCATGGCAGAGGTTGTCGAGGATCGTGACCGAGTGACCGGCCTGCATGAGGACGGTGGCGACGGTTCCGCCGACATATCCGGCGCCGCCGGTGACGAGGACGTTCATCTTGACTCCGTTGTTAGTTGTTAGTTCTTTGTTATTGGTTAGCTATGGCGTTGCGCAGAGTTGCCGCGGCGGATTCGGGGGTGATGTCGCGCTGGGGTGAGCCCAGGAGTTCAAAGCCGACCATGAACTTGCGCACGGTGGCGGAGCGCAGCAGCGGCGGATAAAAGTGTGCGTGGAGGAGCCACTCGAGGTGGTGCTCGCCGTCGAAGGGCGCGGGGTGCAGGCCCATGGAGTAGGGGAAGGGCGCGTGGAAGACACGGTTGTACGCAGCGGTGACCTGCTGGAGGATGGCGGCGAGGCCGTCACGCGGGCCGTGGTTCAGGGCTTCCACGCTGGCGACGCGCTGCCGGGGGAGCAGGAGCAGTTCAAAGGGCCACACCGCCCAGAAGGGTACGAGCGCGACCCACTCGTCGTTCTGCGTGACGATGCGGGTCTGCTCGGCGAGTTCGAGGCGCAGGTAGGCGGTGAGCAGGGGCTCGCCGTGGGTGGCGAAGTAGTCGCGCTGCGCGGCGAGCTCGCGGGCGGGCAGGTTGGGGATGTGTTCGGTGGCCCAGATCTGGCCGTGCGGATGCGGGTTGCTGGCGCCCATCATCGCGCCGCGGTTCTCAAAGATCTGCACGTACTGGATCTCGGGGCGCGAGCCGAGGTCGGCGGCCTGCTCGGCCCACATGTCCACGACGCGACGGATGGCGGGCAGCGGCATGGTGGCGAGTGTGAGGTCGTGGCGGGGATCGAAGCAGAGCACGCGGCAGATGCCGCGCTCGGTTTGCGCGCGCAAGAGGCCGGTGTTGTTGACGTCGAGGGTCGCGGCGGGGACTTCAGGCAGCAGCGCGGCGAAGTCGTTTTCGAAGACGTAGGTGCCCGTGTAGGCGGGCGTCTTTGCGCCACCGGCGCGGGTGTTGCCGGGGCATAGGTAGCAGGTGGGATCGTAGCGCAGCGCCGGTGGCGCGGCGATCTCCTCGGTCTGGCCCTGCCAGGGGCGCTGGGTGCGGTGTGGCGAGACCAGCACCCACTCGCGCTGGAGCGGGTTCCAGCGGCGGTGAGGGGATTCGAGGAAGAGGCTATCGAGCATAAGGGAAGTGATAAGTGCTAAGTGGAAAGTGGTGAGCGAGTGTAGGCGCCGTCGACGGCGTCGCAGAGGTAGGTTTCGGCGGTGATGTTGTAGCGCTGCAGGTAGGCGAGCTTGAGCGCGGAGGCGAAGGTTTCGCTGTGCTCCCGGGCGACGAGGTTGACGGTGCAGCCGCCGAAGCCGCCGCCGGTAAGGCGCGCGCCGAAGCAGCCGGGGAGCGAAGCGGCGGTTTCGACGAGGTAATCGACCTCCGGGATGCTGCACTGGAAGTCGTCACGCTCGCTGGCATGTCCGGCGAGCATGAGGCGGCCGAAGGCGACGGGGTCGCCGGCGAACATGGCATCGCGGGCCTGGAGGACACGGCCATTGTCGCTGATGATGTGGCGGCAGCGCAGGTAGGATGCGTGCGGCATGAGCGCGCGGGCGGATTCGAGCTGCTGGAGCGTGGCGTCGCCGAGGTCGCGCAGTTGCGGAAACTGATGCCGCAGGATGGCCTGTCCGGCTTCGAGCTCGCGGCGGCGGACGCCGTACTCGCCCGAGGCTACCGAGTGGCGGACCATGGAGTTGCAGACGACGATCTGGGTTCCGGCGAGCGCGCCGTGGTTCATGGGCAGGTGTTCATAGGTCAGGTCGCGGGTGTGGATGAGCAGCGCGTGACCGGCGCGGGCCGCGGTGACGGCGAACTGGTCCATGATGCCGCAGGGCGAGTGGACGAAGTCGTTTTCGGCGCGCTGGCAGAGCAGGGCGAGCTCTTCAGGCGGGAGCGTCGCTCCGGTGTGTGTGAGCATGGCGAGCGCGGAGGCGACTTCCACCGAGGCGGAGGAACTGAGCCCGGCGCCGAAGGGGACGTTGCCGCTGAGGTGCAGATCGAAGGGCGGCGGCGAAATGCCGCGCTGCTGCAACTGGCGAAGGACGCCGAGGGGGTAGTCGGTCCAGTGGCCGGTCGCGAGAGAGCGGTCGTCGCGGGAGAGGGTGAGGTCGCCGTCAAAAAGGTCGCTGTGGAAGTGGTACTCGTCTGCGGAGCGGGGAGTGATGGAGGCGGTGGTGAAGAAGGGAATCGCCATGGGCAGAACGAGGCCGCCGGTGTAGTCGGTGTGCTCGCCGAGCAGGTTGACGCGCGCCGGAGCGACGCAACGGGCAGGCGCGCCGGCGGTGAGCGTGGCGGAGCTTTGCAGGGAAGTTTGCGACGCGGCCAAAGGGGAAGTTTCCTCTCGAGACATCATAGAGGGTTGAAGGAGCAAGGGCATCCATCGAAAGGCGGAACCTGAGCCGATGAGGGAGGAAGGTTTCCACCGGAGCGCATGGGATAATGGTGTGTAGAAGGCGGTCTGACGACATGGTCTCCGAGCCGTTCTACGACCCGGCAAGGTCCTATCAAGACAACTTCGACGACGGTCCCTTCGGCTTGTTTGCCGAGCCTTCTACCTTTCGCCAGAGCGGCGAGCCCCAACACAGCTTTCTTGGCCATCCGGTCTATGCGCCGTTCGGGATTCCGGCCGGTCCGCTGCTGAACGGAAACTTCGTGAAGGCTGCGCTGGATGCGGGCTTCGACATCCCGACCTACAAGACGGTGCGGACGCATCGTTATCTCTGCCATCCGTGGCCGAATGTGCTGGCGGTGGAGGTAGAAGGCGACCTGAGGCCGGGGCGCACGCTGCGCGCCAATGAGAGCTACGTCGAGCCGCTGTCGATTACCAACTCCTTCGGTGTGCCTTCGTTCGCGCCGGAGTTCTGGCAGCCGGACATGGCGGCAGCCGCTGCGCACGCAGGGCCGGGGCAGATTGTGGTGGGAAGCTTCCAGGGGACGTTGCCGGAGGGTGGCGGCATGGCCGCCTACCTGGTGGACTTCGCGCTGGGCGCTCGGCTCGTGAAGGAGACCGGGGTGAAGATCATCGAAGTGAACCTGAGCTGCCCGAATGAGGGCACGGCGAACCTGTTGTGCTTCGACATTGGTCGCGCCTGCAAGGTGGTGGAGGCGATCAAGTCAGAGATCGGCAGTACACCGCTGGTCATCAAGATTGCGTACTTCCAGGACGATGCGCGGCTGAAGGAGTTTCTGCGCGAGGTAGGGCCGCTGGTGCAGGCGATCTCCGCAATCAATACCGTAACGGCTGAGATTGTGGACGCGGAAGGCAAGCAGGCGTTGCCCGGCGAGGGGAGGCTGCTGAGCGGCGTGTGCGGCAGCGCGATTCGCTGGGCGGGGCTGGAGATGACCGCGCGGTTGAAGCGGCTGCGCGAAGAGCTGGGGCTGGGCTTTGAGATTGTCGGCGTGGGCGGAGTAAGCAATGCTTCGGATTTTGATGCCTATCGCCACGCCGGCGCCGATGTTGTGATGTCCGCGACCGCGGCGATGTGGAACCCGCGGCTGGCGCAGCAGATCAAGGAGCAGGCGCATGAGCTATGAGCAGTGCAGCCGCGAGATTGCCGAGGCGCTGATCGCTATTGATGGCGTCGGCTTCCGGCCGCACGATCCGGTCACCTTCAAGTCAGGCATCCAGTCGCCGGTGTACTGCGACAACCGGCGGTTTCCGTTCTGGCCAGAGCAGTGGACGAAGGTGATTCGCGGCTTTGAGGCCATGGTGAACGAGCGCAGCATTGCGATGGAGATCGTCGCCGGCGTGGAGGCTGCAGGGATTCCGCACAGCGCGGCGCTGGGTTTTGCGATGCAGCGGCCCTCCATTTTTGTGCGCAAGGAGGCCAAGGGTCACGGCACGAAGAAGCGCGTGGAGGGCGGCGATGTCCTCGGGCGGCGCGTGGTGCTGGTGGAAGACCTGGTGACCACCGGCAGCAGCAGCATGGCCGCGATGGAGGCGTTGCGCGATGAGGGCGCGATTGTGAGCGACTGTCTCGCGATTATCAGCTATAACTTTCCTGAGGCCGTGGAGCTGTTTGCGCGGTCGGCGATTCGGCTGCACGCGGCGACTACATTTGAGACCGTGTTGCAGGTTGCGCTGGAACGCGGAGTGATCGACGCCGCGGGCGCGGAGATTGTGAGTGACTGGTTGCGCGACCCGCGAGGATGGGCGGCAAGGCAAGGTCTGGAGAAAACATTATGAGGAACCCAGTTCTGCAGAAGTTCGAGCGGCGGGCGGCCAAGGCAGGCTCGTTGCTGTGCGTTGGTCTCGACCCCGAGTTCGAGCGCATCCCCAAGCGGTTTCACCGCTATAAGCTGCCGCTCTTTGAGTTCAGCAAGTGGATCATCGAGCAGACCGCCGAGTTCGCCGCGGCCTATAAGCCGAATACCGCGTTCTTTGAGTCTCGTGGTTCGCTGGGATGGCGCGAGCTGGAGGCCACCGCCGAGCTGCTGCGCGCGCAGTATCCGGAGTGGCTCACCATCTGCGACGCTAAGCGCGGCGACATTGCCCATACCAATCGCGGTTATGTGAAGGCCATCTTCGACGAGCTGGGGTTTGATGCGGTGACGCTGCATCCGTATCTTGGCCGCGAGGCGCTGGAGCCGTTTCTGGAGCGCCGCGACAAAGCGTGCATCATTCTGTGTCGCACCTCCAACCCCGGCGCGGGCAACTTTCAGGACCTGCACGTGGATGGCTGCCCGCTGTGGCAGGCGGTGGCCGAGCAGGTGAGCCGCCACTGGAACGTCAACCACAACTGCATGCTGGTGACTGGTGCGACGTGGCCGCGCGAGATGCGGGCCATCCGCTGCATCGCGCCCGATCTGACCTTCCTGGTGCCGGGCATCGGCGCGCAGGGCGGCAATGTCGCGGAGCTGGTGAGCGCGGGCCTGGATTCGCGCGGTAAGGGGCTGATCTTCAGCGCGTCGCGTTCCATCCTGTTCAGTGACGACCCCGCCGGGGCCGCGCGCGGCGTGCGCGATGAGATCCAGGCGGCACGCAAGGCTGCGAAGGATGCGTGAGGGGCGCCTGCGGCTGGAGGGAAGGATCGTCAACCACGACGGCGAGTTCGTGGGCGCCGTGGAGATTGACACCACGACGGGGCTGATTGCGGACGTGGGGCCGGCGACCGGCGAGAGCGATCTCGATCTGCGCGGCTGCATCGTCTTTCCGGGTTTCGGCGACCTTCACATCCACGCGCGTGAGGACGCAGGGGGATCGCAGAACTACAAGGAAGATTTTGTCAGCGCGTCCGACGCGGCGGTGCAGGGAGGCGTGACGCATGTTGCCGATATGCCGAACAATCCCATCGCGCCGGTGGATGACGCGCGCTATGCGGAGAAGGAACGGCTTACGGCGAAGTCCGCGGTGCATGTGACGCTGTATGCGGGCATCGGGCCGGAGACGCATCCGCTCACGCGGCATGTTCCCTATAAGGCGTTCATGGGGCCGTCGGTGGGTGACTTGTTCTTCAAATCACAGGAGCAGCTGGAAGGTGTGATCGCGCAGTATCGGGGCAAGAACGTCAGCTTCCACTGCGAGGACCCGGTGATCCTCGACGCAAGTAAGGGCGCGGCGACGCATGAGCAGCGGCGGCCGGCGAGCGCGGAGATCTCCGCGACAGAGTTTGCGCTGTACCTGATTGAGAAGTACGAGCTGGTGGGCAAGCTCTGCCACTACTCCACCGGAGACGGTCTGAAGTTGATTGCCGCGGCCAAGGCGAAGGGCCTTCGCGTGACGGCGGAGGTGACGCCGCACCACCTGTTCTTCGACGATACGATGCTGACCGACAAGAACCGCCTCTGGCTGCAGATGAATCCGCCACTGCGCGGACGCAGCGATCGGCTGGCGCTGATTGAGGCGCTGCGCGGTGGGCTGCTCGACTTCATCGCGACCGACCATGCGCCACACACGCTCGCGGAAAAGGCCACTGGCGTCAGCGGAGTGCCGCACCTCGACACCTATGGTGCGTTCACGACGTGGCTGATGAAGGAGCATGGGTTTACTACGCAGCAGATCGCACGAGTCTGCACCTGGAACCCTGGCGAGTGGGTGCGCGAGTTTCTGCCCGCGGGCTTCGGCAAGGGCTATGGACGGATTGAGCCGGGATACGTGGGCTCGCTTACGATTGTGCAGCCGGATGCGCCTTATGTCGTGCGGCGCGAGTCGATAAAGACGAAGTGTGCGTGGTCGCCGTTTGAAGGATTCACGTTGCCGGGGCGGGTGCGGTACACCGTGCTGCGCGGAAAGGTGTGCGAGGCCACGGTCTAGATCTATGGAGAAGCTCAGGCACATTATCAGCGCGCGGCAGTTCGACGACCCGGAGTTTCTGGTGGGACTGTTCGAATCCGCGAACCAGATGGAGCGCGATGACAAGTTTCGCGCGCTGCGTGATCCTTTGCGCGGACGCATACTGGCGACGATCTTCTATGAGCCGAGCACGCGCACGCGTTTCAGCTTTGAGGCTGCGATGCAGAAGCTGGGCGGCGGCGTTCTGACGCAGGAGAATGCGCGCGACAGCTCGTCGGCGACCAAGGGC
>Ga0302267_10005868_pt1 | contig 12716 bp, 5 predicted proteins | sample III_Bog_E1_3_FD_194555 | JGI IMG/M metagenome (GOLD analysis project Ga0302267, IMG submission 194555) | Peat permafrost microbial communities from Stordalen Mire near Abisko, Sweden - III_Bog_E1_3 | ecosystem: Environmental > Terrestrial > Soil > Wetlands > Peat | place: Sweden: Abisko... | reverse complement strand
CTGAAAGGACGCGCTGTATCGACCTTCCTGGACGTCCGCTATACGGAAAGCGCCCGACGCATCGGAGGTTGTGCGATAGGTGCTGGCTCGCGAGTCGCGCGCCCCAGCCGAAGCCGTCAAAGTTACAACTACTCCAGGAATGCCAGCGTGTGTTGCACTATTTGTGACGATCCCCTCGACGGCACCGTTCTGTGCGATTACAACCGGCGTCATCAGAACGAGTAGAACCGCACACTTGAGTTGCATACCTGCCTCGTCATCAGCATACCGCCGCACTTTCTTCATTGCGGGTAGACGAGGTTTCCATTTTGGCGAGCAAGTGCAGCGCAGCATATCACAAGCCTCCAAATGTCTGAGTCTTCTTCTCCGAGGCGAAGTGCTTTCTTCTTGGGGGTGTTTGTTGGCTGCTCCAAGCGCCATTTAGACACTGCAATGGCGGGTGCGAGATGCAACGTCATCCGCATTGTGAAGACCGTAACGGCGTCTAGCAGTGAGGACGTGGAGCGGCTACTCGCCGACTGGGTGCAAGGGCGCCATCCTGGGCGCGAAGTGAAGACTACGCCCATGAGATTCCGGAGTATCTGGTATCGACCCTTGGATTGAGATCGAGTCCCGGCAGTATGCACGCGGCTGACGCGTTTCTCCGCCGCCAGATCGTTCGATGGGCGAAGTCTGCGCATGAAGTTGGAGTTGTCACGGGCATGGCCACGTCTCCCGGCGTTACCGGCCGGCCGGCGCGAAGGATGGCGGCGCTTGGCCCGGATCGTGATTGGGCTCGGCGCTGAGCGTAAACTCGAGCTTCGACACCCTGGAGAGCTGGTTCCAGCCGATCCACCAATTCCGCACAGGCCTGCCGTCCAGGCTGACATTACGCACATAGAGCTTCGACGGAGCGCCCGGCGCCGTGATCCGCAGCCGGTGATCGCCCAGGCGCAGAGTGACTTCCGGAAACACGGGGCTGTTCAATGTCAGGCCGCCCACGCCCGGAATCTCCGGAAACATCCCGAGTTGCGCGAAGACGACCCACGAAGAGGTCGCGCCCAGATCATCGTTGCCCGGAAGTCCGGCGGGATCGGGCGTGAAAAGATCCCGCAGCGTCTTTCGAACGACCTCCTGGGTTCGCCAGGGATGGCCCGACCAGTTATAGATCCAGGGGTTGCCGAAGCTCGGCTCATTCCCGATCGCGAAATAGGGGCCGTTCTTCCGGTCGTAGGCGTAGTACTGGCTGAAGTAATCATCGAGGCGCGCCCTGGCGGCAGCGCCGCCGCCCACGGCTTCGATCACACCCTTCAGATCGTAGGGCACCATCCACGTGTATTGCGCGGCATTGCCCTCCACAAACCCGTCTTCCTTTTCCGGCGAGAAGCCGGGCAGGAACTTGCCGTCGAGACCGCGCGCCCGGATATACTTCGTTTCGGGATCGAACAGCGTGCGCCAGCGCGCCGAACGGTCGAGAAACTTCTTCTCATTTTCGACATTCCCTAGCGCGGCGGCCAGGCGGGAGATCGCGAAGTCCGCATTCTGGTATTCCAGAGTCACCGCCGCGGCGCCGTCGCCGGGGACGTTCCGGTCAAAGACAAAACCCTGCCGCAGGTATTCCTCCAGGTGGGGACGCTCGAAGTATTTGCCGCGCACCTGAGTTTGGGGATCGTTCGCCCCGCGCAGCATGGCCTTCAGAGCGGCAGGCGCATCGAAGTCGCGTGCGCCGAAGGCATGAAAGTCCGCCAGGATGCAATCCGAGGGATCTCCCACCATCGCGTCGGCGTCGTCATTTGCTTCGGGCCAGATTGGCAATCCGCCGCCCTGCGCGGCATCGAGCACCAGTGACTGCGCCATGTCGCTCGCGACCTTGGGGAACAGCATGGCGAGCAACTGCGCCTCGCTGCGGTAGATGTCCCAGCCGGAAAAGCCCGCGTACTGCGTGCGCCTGTCCGCCTTGTGCACCCGGTCGTCGAATCCGATGTAGTCGCCGTTCACGTCGCTGAAAACCGATGGATGCAGCAGCGCATGGTAGAGCGCGGTGTAGAACACCTTGCGGTCCGGCTCGCTACCGCCCTGGACCAGTACACGGCCCAGCGCTTCGTTCCAGGCCGCGCGCGCCTCGCGGCGGACCAGTTCCAGATCCCACCCCGGGATCTCGCTTTTCAAATTCGCCTCGGCGTTGGCGGTACTCACGAACGACAGCCCGGCTTTCAGACGAAATGTTCTGACCGAGGCGGGAAAGCTCAGATAACCGCCTGCGCGCGGCCCTGTGCCGGCGCGCTGTCCGGTCCCCGCCTTCGATCCGTCAAAAGCGACCGCAGCCTGGGGAACCTGGTCGGTTTCGAATGCGAAATAGACGCGGTACCGGTTCTTGCCAAAGCCGCAATTCTGTCCGCTGGTGACCGACCCGGTCACTGTTCGGTCCTTGATGTGGAACTCCGATGCGAAGATACGCGGGCTGAGGTTGCGGCCCAGGTCGAAGAACAGCGTGTGCGGCTCCGTGCCTGCGGGGAATCGAAACTCGGCGATTCCCGAACGCACCTGAGCAGCCAGTCGAACACGGATGCCGGAGTCGAGCGTGACCGCGTAGAAGCCGGGTTCTGCCGTTTCATCTTCGTGCCGGAACGCGGCCTTGTAGAGATGCTCCGGACCGCCCGCGGCCGGCGGTTCCCGCGGCAGGCCCAGCATGGGCAATACCGGGGCATCGCCGAACTGCCCGCATCCAGGTCCGCTGGTGTGGGTCAGGCTGAAGCCTCGCGTTTCGGGCGTTTCCCAGCGGTAGAAGACTTCGTCCACCATGTCGGGACTCCAGTCCAGCATTCCGAACGGCCGCACGGCGCCTGGAATCGTCTTGCCGTAATCGTGTAACGGCGAGAGCTTCGTTCCGACAAAAGGGTTCACGAGCGAGGCCAGATCGTGAGCGGGCTGCGCGAAACAAATGCCGGAAAGCAACAGAACAACGAACCATCCAGTTTTCAAAAAGCCACTCCTTGAGACTCATGCATCATAAAGCCGTGGCGCCAGGAATCCGGGACCTCAATTCGGAAGACATGGATGTCCGAATCGCTCCCAAATTGCTTGCGCCTTGCGGGCATCCGACCTAACCAGCATGGAACACTCGGCGCATCATCATGCAGTAGCGGCCAGCGACCGGCTGATGGAGGTCCGCCGCACTTCGGTATCTGCGAGTTTGGCCGGCTCGCTGGTGCCTCGATCCTGAAAGAGACTTCTGCCGGCGCCTGTTGATGCTCCCCTAGAACTGCCTCAGCAGCCACTTTTCCGAAAGCTCGAACCCGATCACTCCCGCCCAACGTAGCTTCTGCGGTTAGCGTCCTGAACAGGCTCGCAACGCCACAGGAGACATCCTTATTTCCGCCTGAATGCAGGGCCGGGTATCCGGCGCAGTTCCGCTGCGTCGCAGATAGGGCGGGTGCTGAAGTTATTGCGCCACGTGCTTCTTTATCCCTTCAACGAACGTGCTGGCTGGAAGCACTGGGTCCATGCTCTTGCCGACAAGGCTAAACATGTTGTTGCGGACGACGTTGCCTCGACCGCCAGTGACCGAGACACCCACAGGACTGTTGTACACGAAGCACGATTCCACAACGTTGTACGCTCCGGTTATGGCGAAGGCCGCATCCGTGGAGGGATCGGAGCCGTCGACCCATCGCGCGTTCCAATACTGGTTCGCTCCGGCGGGAACGCTTTTTGACCACACCTGGGATCGCCGCACGATGTTTCCAAATGAGATGCTGCCGAACTCATACAGAGGGAAGTCTGCGGGACTGTCAATTGTACTGTTGAGCAGGATGCCACCCGAATTCGTCATACGGTTGTCGAGCACCAGGTTGTACGCCACCGGCATGAAGTCATATTTGATCGGGGCATCGTGCTTCTCGACCAGCGCCCACAGGATCATGTCGGACGCATTGTATGCTTCGTTGCCTGCAATGACATTGTCAAAGGCAGCGCCATAGAAGAACTGCATGGCGCCGCGCGTGTTGAAAACGCGATTGGCAATGTAGAAGTTCTCGACCGCAGCTCGCATGACAGCGACCTGGCTGGTCTTATCCGGGACAACCGCCCATGGGTGGTCCAGCACGACGGCGTCACTTGTATTGTCCTCGACCTCGCGGTACTGACCCGCTCCACGGCCGCTCAGGATGTAGGCGTACCGCAAAACGCCGGACTTCTCGATCTCGCCCGGCTCCCATCCGAGGGGGGTATCGAACGTCATTCGTTGCCCCTCTGTCCGAGCAACCCCGGCCTTGAAGAACATGCCCCCAAGCTCCGACATCATGATTTCGCAGCCATTGGCGACACCGGAAATCTCGTGCATGACGTTTCCCGTGACCCAATTCCTGCTGAACCCCTTTTGGCTCGACAAAGCGCGGCGGCCGTTTACGATCTCGTTATCCTCAAAAACCGAGTCGCTGACGTTTGACAAAAAGACATCGTCGTAGAGGTTGGCCGGATAGGCCTTGAAGACGTTGCCTTCGATGCGTGCGTAGCGGTGCGGCTTGCGCCCCGCGTTCAGCCAGAGTGGGTTCCCGGCGATGATTGTGCTCTCGGCCAGCGTGAATCCGCGGGTGGCGGAGACCACTCGGATTCCACCCACGTAATTGCCAACCGTCTCTGGCGGATGAAATGCGTCCTGGTGCCGGTTGCTGATCTCGACCCGGCGCAGGAACGTATCGGTCAATACCTTCTGCGGATCATCCGCGCCAACGAACACAGCTGTGTTGCAACCGGCTCCGGCGACGATCGACAGGTCGAGCACGCCGCTGTGATTGTCCAGCCAGAGCATCGCGGTGCCTTCCTTGACAAAACGGCCATACACATAGACCGGACCGGTCTGAAGACGCCCATTGAAAAGTCTCTCGAGGGAAAACGGGAATCCACCCTGGAGAGGTTTGTTAGGAGCGACGACGAGTTGGGTGGCTGCCCGGCCGCCGCCGCGCAATACGACACCGGGACGCACGTGGATGGTTCTCGTAATGGCCAGGTTTCCTTGCGGCAGGACTACGACTCCCCCACCTTGGGATGCCACCCGGTCGATAGCACTCTGAATGGCGGCGCTGTCGTCGTTGTATCCGTCGGCGTTCAGACCGCTGACTTTCGCGATGACGGGCGTCGGCGTCAGAGGCGCGTCAGGAGTGGCCGCCGAATAATCATCGCCGCGGCTCAGCATACTGACCACGTCCCGGCCAGCGACGACACTCAGAGGCAGAGTGTTGCTCCAGGCCGACAATCCGCCGCGCAGCACGTGCACCCGGACCGTGCAGTTTCCTGGGGGAAGCTCGCGTGGCACGAGGACTTGAAGCACGAATGGCTTGGTATTCATTCGCTCTTGTGGATCTAGGTCGAGCACCTTGCCAAAGTACGGCTTCGCGGCAACGCCCTGGAATGCGACCACGTACTCGTATTCAGCGCCATGAACGCCGCTGGTTTTCGCGAGACTGCGTCCAAACAGACGCAAGCGCTGGCCGGGCAGAACCTCCGGGTCGGAGAGAAACACCAGGTGGGGCCGGTTGATCAACCAGGGCTTCGACACGCCGGCCCCGGTCCTGACCCAGGCGACAACCGGCTCGACGTCATCACTCAGCGCCGGTTCGTCGCCAAGGTTGCTGGCAATCAGGATGCGCGACGCAGGAGTGCCGAGCATTTGTGCCTTCGTCGCGCCGGCCGGTGGTACGGCGGGCAGGGGTACTGGAGGTAGGGATGCGGATGTGATGATGGCCTCGCGCGTTGCCGGCGCAGGTCTCCACAGCCAGACTTCGGCCGAGGGCCCGAAGTTCTCGCCCACGATGACAAGGCTCGATCCCGAGTCGGTATTTCCGGAGACATGGGAGATCGCAGGCAGGGCGGCCTGCGACTCGGCTAAGAGGCCGGCAGCCGCCAGGGTCAGCCAGATGATTGCAACAGTTCTCATGATCAAACTCCCCATCCGGGCCACGAAACCAGGGAGCGTTCCTGGCTGCGCCCGATCATCTGCTCTCCGTGTTCGTTGGCGTGCGCGGAATCGCACAGGAAGCAGCCCGCCTCTTTTCCTGAGGCTCAGGAGCAGGGACTCAGGACTGGTTAACAAGTGAATCTGGCCGGCGCACTCGCGAATGTGCGACAGCGCGCATCACTTCAGCACGACGTCCCAGACTTTCGCCCGACGGGCCTTGCCGGCGGGTCCCTGCACGGTCAGTACGACGATGTACTCGCCGCCTTTGGAATATGTGTGGATCGGGTGCTGCTCCGCGGAACTGGCGCCGTCGCCGAAGTCCCATTGCCACGAAGTGATCTTGCCGTAGGAGAGATCCTGGAAGGCGACCACGCGCCGTTCCATGTCCACCACATTGACTGCGAACTGCGCCTCGACCGGCTTGTGAAACTGCTCTTCAAGCGGCATCAAGCGGAAAGTCACCAGGCGCGATGCGTCGCCGTACATGTAGATGCTCGGCGACAGATTCCAGAAGGCATGCGCTTCGGCGGACGCCGGGGCGTTGACGTCGTCCCAATCCTTGACCGCCCATGCCATGCCGATCAGTTTGTTTTCCGTTAGCCTCGATTCGACCGAATGCTCCGGCCCGTCGCAGGACGCGTAGTCGAAGGGCGTTATGTAGAACTCCAAAGTCAGCCTGCCGCTCTCTCCCGGTTTGAAATTGTACGAGTACGCCGCGTTGGCGTAAGGCAGTTCGCGTATCCAGGGCTGCTGGCAGCCCCACACCATCGCCCAGTCCTTGTCGCCGGGCGGCGTGAAGATGTGCCAGTTCTGCGCGTGAACGCCCTGCACCGCGCGGTAGATCGCCCACGGATCGATGTCGCGGTGCGGATGCAGGTCGCGGATGAAAGGGCCGCCCGAGAGGTCCGCATTCACCACCACCTCGAACATGTCGTTGTGCAGGTCGAGCCGCGAGAAATCCCAGTAGTTGTCGTAGGCCTCGTAAAGAAAGTAGAGGCGGTTGAGGCCCTTGACCCAGCCGACGCGCACGCGCACATCCAGATCCTTGGGATCGGGCTTCAATCCGTGCATCGAGTCGGTCAACTGATCCATGCCAATCACGTAGGAGTCGGGCACAATCGCCCAATCGTCCGTGTTCCCGTCAATTCGCGGGATCTTGTCCGCTGGGAATTGGAAGACCTTGTAAACCACGCCGGGCTTTTCGATGGCGCCCGCAGGCGCCATGCATGCCGCCGAAACAAGAATCGTGGACAGTAGTCTGCGTAGCATTCGGTCGCTCTCTTTTTCTAACCCACTTACTGCGCCGGCACGCCGCGCGCGATGCGCAGGCCGTTCCACCGCAGGCGGCGTTGCGGGCGCTCCGCATGGCGCGCCGCAGGGTCGAGCAGGTCCGCCGTATCCGCAAACCCTCCTCCGCGCAGCACTCTCAATCCAGCCGCGGAAGACGACTCGCGGCCATCGGAGCTGTCGTACGGATAGGGCATGTAGAGGCTCGAGCACCACTCCCAGACATTGCCCTGCATGTCGAACAGGCCCAGCTTGTCCGGCTGCCCGCTGCCCACCGGGCGCGGCCCGGAGGTTTGCACCGGAGCGTTAAACCAGGCCACCCGTTCGAGCGTTGCGGCGTCCGCGGGCCCGCCGGCCCGCGCGGCGTATTCCCATTCGGCCTCGGTCGGCAGGCGGAACCCGCCTCCCGCAACACGCTGGTTCAGCTTGCCCACGAACGCCTGGGCGTCTTCCCACGACACCTGTTCCACCGGCAAGCGGTCCGCGTCGGTGGGACTCTTCTGTGCGCTCGGATCCGCGCCCATGAGCGCTTTCCATTCCGCGCGTGTTACCTCATATTTCCCGAGGTAGAACGGCTCGATATGCACTGTATGCACCGGCCTGGAACCTGCGAATCGTTCGCTGCCGATGTCGGCGTCTCCGCCCGGTATCAGGACCATGCGGGTACCCAGTTCCGCGATCCGCACTTCCCGCGGCAGCCCCGTGCCGGCATCCCAGTCCTTGCCTGCGATTTCAAACCCAGCCAGGGCGGGCGCCAGCCGGCGCTCGCAGAGCTTCAGGAATTGAGCCGCAATCTGGTTGTCGGGCTCCTCTTTCAGTGCCGCCTGGAATTCGGCGCGAGCCTCCGTCCAGCGCTCGATCGTGGCTAATCGCCGGCCCTCGCCGACATGGCGCGCCGCCGCCTGCGACTTTTGAATAAGCTGCTCGAGCCGCTCATCCTGGCTCGACGGCGGTTTGTTCGGATCCACTAGCGCGTGCACGTGATGACAGGTCTGGCAGGCATCGGTACGCTTCGATTTGGGGCAGCCCGCCGTGTGGCACGTCGCGCACAGGCCGGCAATGGCCGCCGCGCGGGGAAGGCGATCCGGCTTTACATTATTCCGCTCGTCGGCGACGTGCCCACGGCTCGCGCCGTGGCAGTCCACGCAGCCGGTCCCGGCCTGCTGGTGTCGTGAAATGCCCCACTCCACCACCGAGATCACATGACAGCGGGCGCACACGCCCGCCTGCTTGAGTTGCGCGTCCGGCGCCGACTGCGGCCAAGCGGGGGCCATCGCCGCCGCCAGCAAAAACGCTGCTGCCATCATCCGCGCCATTGTTCCTCCAGCCAGCGGTAATGTTCGGGCAGCCATTTGGCGCGCAGCAACTGCGCCACGTCGCGGGCAGCTCCCAGCGCCGCCTGTTCCTCGCGGGTCATCGCGCCGGCGCGCGTCAGAGCCTGGTAGTTGTCTTGCAGCAGCCGGTCCTCGAACATGCCGGCAATGGCGGTGGAGACGAACGGCCTGGAAAACACGAAGCGCATCGCCGCCATGCACAGGGTCTCATCCGGCAACCGGCCCAGAGTCTTCGTCAGTTCCGCCACCGCCGCCGGCAAAATCGGCTTGCTGTTGGTCTGCCAGAGTTGCAGCTCTTCGAGCTCCGGGTGCTCGCCCGGACGTCTTCGCGGATCGAGCTTCATGATTGAGCCCGATGCCAGCGGCTTCATGGCGATCAGCCCTATGCCCCGGCGCTGCGCTTCCGGTAGGAACTCGCTGTAGTCCGCGCGGGCGTGAATGAAATTGTAGGGAAAGAACAGGTAGTCGATGCCTTCCAGTTGCTTGAGGGCCTCGCACATGGTGCGCTCGATGTGCGTCGCTATGCCGATCGCGCGGATCTTACCGGCTTCCTTCGCTTTGCGCAGTACGTCCCAGTTCTCCAGAGCCGGCCCGTCGATTTCCGCCGTGTGGAAGCGGTACAGGTCCACGTGGCCGCTTGATCGATGTCCTGCGCGGAAACGTCGTGGGCCAGCGAGATCAGAATCCGGTCGCGCCGTCCGTGTACGCTGCGCGCGGCCGGCTCCCATTGGCCCTCGTTGGCATACACGTCGAGGAGGTTGACCCCCAGATCGAACGCATGGGCCACGATCCGGTCCCGCCGGGTCTGGCCCGCCGCCGTCAGCACGGTTCCGTTGGGAGCCTTCACGCGGTCGGCCGGATCGGTATGCGAGCCGAACGAGAGCAGCGACGGGTACAGATCCGTCTGCCCCAAACGGCGATAGGTCATACCTCCGCGCCGGAACTCGATGGACTTTTGCGGCTCGGCCGACAGCCAGGTTTCGGATGCCAGTAAGCCGGCGGCAGAGCCGGCCAGAAAGTTTCGGCGGGTAACGAGCGACGGTGTCATGGTGATATCCGCTCCTAGTGCAAGTATGCCGCGCCGGGACTTCTCCCGGTGCGGCATACTGTTGCGTCGATTGCCCCGTTAGAAGTAGAGCTTGGCGGCAATCATGGCCACCCGCGGCGTGCCGCTCTGGCCCGAGATCATCCCGAAAGTGGAATCGGTGATTTGAGTATCCGGATTGCCGGCGTTCATGTGATTGAACACGTTCTGTGCTTCAAACCGCAATTGGAGGTAGCGCGATTCGCTCTTGGTGAAGTTGAAGTTCTTCATGAGCGAGAAGTCCCACTGGCTGAATGCAGGGCCCACCAACCCGGGAACAGTCCAGCCCACATCGCCGATCTGCAACTGGTTGGGTAGAGCCTGCGCCAACTGGAACGCCGCGTCATTCAGATACGGCGTGTAGCCGGCCGAGCCAATCAAGGAACTGTGGCCCGAGACGAAGTTGTTAGCCTGCACTCGCGGATACGCATACACGGGGCGTTCCGAAGCGCCGTTGGAGGCCTGTCCGGCGATCCACCAGAGGGAGTTGCTTCCGGTCGGCGACAGGTACTGTCCGGAGTGGTAGGTAGTGACTCCCGCCGCGGTCCAGCCGCCAACGACCTTGTCGAGCAGCTTGCCCGCGAAGTCCTGCGTGTTGTTCAGGAATCGCCGGCCCTGGCCAAACGGCAGCGCCACGCTATAGTTGAAAACCAGCTTGTGCGTGAAGTCGGAGTTGGAAAGCGAGTAGACGTCGCCGCGCCCCAGGCCCGCCTGCGGGAAGCGGTTGCTGCCCGGAGTGGAACTGTCGATGCCGCCGGTGTCTTCCATCAGCTTGCTGAACGTGTAGTTGGCCAGGAAGCCGAAGCCGTGCGCGAAGCGATGCTCGATCTGGACGTAGGCGGCGTTGTAGTTGGAGGTGCCGTCCGGATCGCCCGTGGTCGAAATCTGCTGCCAGAGCGGATTCAACTCATAGAGGTTGCCGAGCGGAAGCATGGCGCCGCCCCTCGAAGAACCGGCCGGAACAAAGCCGTAGAACGGATTGGGAACGAGTTGCAGAAGTTTGCTCCCAAGACCGCCGATCTTGTTGTAGGCATCTGGCAGCACATGCTCGCCCACCCCAATCCACGCCGGCAGGGCTCGTCCCATGCTTCCGTTATAGGACGCTTCCAAAAGCCACGTGTTGCTTCCGGAACCCAGCTCGCGCTGGATCGCCATCTGCACGTTATGCTCGTGCCCGCTGTTGAACTCGGACGTCTCCGAGAGCCACCAATTGCCCATTACCGACATGTTCAGCGCATTCACGTCCGTGGTGGCTGGAACGTAGCCTTGGTTGTTGGGCATGGGATTGGAGAAGCTCAGAGGATAGGTGAGACCGCCGTCCGGCGTGCCGCCCTGCGCCATGCGCGCCGAGTCTCCGTAACCCACGTTCCATCGCGCCGCGCCCAGGAACCAGTTGCCGGTCTTGGTCAGATAGATCTCCGCATAGCTGGCACGGATCACAGTCTTGGGAAGGATCTGATACGCGATAGCCAGGCGTGGCTCGAAGTTGTGCGGGTGCGACTGTTCCAGTGTCTGCCCCGGATAGTCCGAGGTGCCCATCTCTGCGACGCGCCCGTGAATGCCGCTGGTCATCCATTGCGGTTCCGGTAGCGTCATGCCGATGGTGTTCTCTACCTGCGACCAATTCCAATTCGCAGCGGGCTGGACATTCCAGGTGTAACTGCGATCCCAGAAAGTCTCGCGGTTGTGGCGCTCGGTGCGCGGCGGTTCGAAGTCCCAGCGGATTCCGGCGTTGATCGTGAGTTTCGAGGTCAGCTTGATGTCGTCCTGCAGGTAGGCGCCGTGGTAAGTTTGCAGCGATGCCGGGCCGGCCAGTTGTTGGCCATCTCCCCAGATTGCCTTGCCTAGAAGATAGCTTGCGAACATCGAGCCTTGGCCCAGGCTGCCGGCCTGAGCGGGCGACTGCGCCGTGACGGTCCGGTCCGCGGCCATCTCGAAGTTGCCACCGGTTTGTTCGTTGCTGTAGTAGCGCCGGTGCTCGTACCCCGCCTTGAACGTATTCTTGCCCCAGATCTTCTGGACCGCAACGCTCCCGGTGTAGGCGGTGTCGTATGTGTTATCGATTGAACCGCCGCCCAGCCCGGCCAGGCCCGACATGTTGTCGATCGCGGGAACCACGCCATTATTGACGCCGCCCAGGATGTCCACCACATTGACGGGTAACGACCAGCCGCCGTCCTTGACATCTACGGTCGAGCCGCTGAATACGTTGTCTCGGACCACTCCCAATCGGAGGGTGAAGATGGTGGTGGGATTCACGACCCAGTCGTGCTCGACACCCGCGGTGTAAGAAGTGGTTGTGTTCAACGAGGAAGGCGCCAGCGCTGAAAACGTGCTGGGCGTCTGGGCGGTGTAATCGTACTGCGCGATGGTGAAGTGGGTCGTATTGGAGGGGCTCCAGTTCTGATCGAGGCGTCCGGTCCAGCGATTGTTGTTCGATGGAGAAGTCGTGTTATAGACATAGTTGTTTTGATTCGAGGTGCCCGGCAGCGGAGTGGTGTTCGCCGTCGGATAGTAGCCCGAGTAGATTTTGGCCAGCGGATCGAAGCGGGTCCCCGGAATCAGGTTGCCCGGGAACTGGGTGCGGGTGATTTGCCCGTTCGCGCCGATGGACCCCGTCAGCGGGTCATAAATCTGAACCTTGTAGCCGTTATCCTCCAGGCTCTGCGAGAAATCGCCCTGCTTCTCCAGGTCGGTGGGCACCGAGGCCAGACTCGAATTGCTGCCGCTCTTGTGCCGCGTTCCTTCGTAGTTCACGAAGAAGAAGGTCTTGTTCTTTCCGTTGTAGATCTTGGGAATCGTAATCGGTCCGCCCAGCGTGAAGCCGAACACGTTGTCGTGAAACACGCCCTTCGCTTCGCCCAGACGGTTCGAATTCCAGTCGTTGGCATTCAGCTTGTCGTTCTTGAAGAATTCATAGCCGCCGCCATGGAAATCATTGCTGCCGGAGCGGGTAACCAGCAACACGGCCCCGCCCGAAAGGCGCCCGTACTCGGCCGATAATCCGTTGGTTAGTACTTTGAACTCGGCGAGCCCTTCAATGGAGGGCGTCGAAGGCGGAATGGAGTGCAGATAA
>Ga0302267_10005866_pt1 | contig 12720 bp, 10 predicted proteins | sample III_Bog_E1_3_FD_194555 | JGI IMG/M metagenome (GOLD analysis project Ga0302267, IMG submission 194555) | Peat permafrost microbial communities from Stordalen Mire near Abisko, Sweden - III_Bog_E1_3 | ecosystem: Environmental > Terrestrial > Soil > Wetlands > Peat | place: Sweden: Abisko... | reverse complement strand
CGAACGCGGGCTTCAGCAAGGCCGACGCCAAGCCCTGGCTGCCGGTGCCGCCAAGCGCGGCGACAGTGAACGTGGCGGCCGAAAAAGGCAATTCGAACTCGCTGCTGACGTGGTACCAGAGCCTGATTCATTTGAAGAAGACGAACCCGGCGTTTGCGAAGGGCAGCGACACGATGCTGGATACGGCGAACACGAAAGTGCTGAGCTGGGTGCGGCAGACGCCTGGCGCGCCAACGGTGGTGGTCAGCGTCAACTTCACGGCTTTGCCGCAAATGGTGAGCCTGACTATTCCGGGGTCGGGAGGCAAGACGAAAACCTTGCTGAAGACGCCTGGAGCCGCCGATCCAACGTGGCTGGGGCAATTTGAACTGGGGCCGTATGGGGTTTATATCGGGGAAGTTGAGTAAGATGAGAGATTGCAGATGACAGGTCGCAGTTAAGTGCCAGCGGCGCATTCCGATACTCGGAATGCGCCGCTGGTGTTTGGTGGTCATGGTGCCGATTGAATGGAAGACGATTCTACTGGCTCACTACGTGAGCCTTGATGACTTCGTCGAGATAGTCGGGTTTGGCTTCGTCGCGTACCAGGTGCGGATAACGCAGGCCGCCGTGGTAATTGATGGCGGAGGTCTTGTAGTACTCGTCGACAACGACGAGAAGCGTGATGGGTTCCGTCGTATCCTTCGCGGACTTGATTGCGTCTTCTAGCAGGTCGTGGGTGTAGACGCGGCCGTTTACGCCAACCACCTTCATGCCGGATGAGATACCTGCTTCGAAGGCAGGGCTGCCGACGAACGCATCGCGGACGGTTCCGTCCTCACCCACCTGCAGGCCGATGGAATATTGGTCGTCCTGTTCGCCGCGGCGTCCACCCAGGTGAGACGATTCGGTGTTGAACAGGAGTTTCCAGCCGCCATTCTCGATGCCGCCCAGTGGCGCTTCAGCGGACGTTGAATTGAGCCTGGTGTGAAAGAAGCCGGCCCAGTCGTAGGGCGCGACTGCATTCAACGTGGCAACGAGTTCGTCGAAGGTATAGGTCTTTACTTCGGGGCCGTTGTTGGCGCCGCCGTGAAAGGCCTGGCAGAAATCGTCGATGGATTTCTGGCCATGCGACTCGCGATGGATGATGGTGGCAACTTCAAGCCACAGCAGATCGCCCTCATCGTAGTAGTCGGTGCCGCGACGCCAGCTATTCCAGCCGCGTCCATTCATGCCGGGCTCGCCGATAGCCGTATCAAGCAATGGACGCCAGGTGCGTCCGGGGCGACCGGGACCAAGCTGGGCAGAGATGCTGGCCATGTAGTCGCGGTATTGCTCCGGAGTCCAGAGGCCGCTGCGCGCGGCGAGCATGGGACCGAGGAAATCCGTAAGGCCTTCGTAGCCCCAGAGCAGGTCGGTTTCCATCGGCTGCTCGAAGTAAGGGACGGCCAGGTCGGCTGGGCGGCGGAACTTGCCGTTCCACGAGTGAACGAATTCATGCGAGAGGAGACCGCCCAGGGACATGCCCGCGTTGGGTGAAAGGAGGGCGCGCTCGGGAAGGCGGCTGTCGTTTGACTCATGATGTTCGAGGCCGAAATGCGCCACGTGATCGCTTAGGGCGAAGAGAAAATGGTAATCGCGATAATGGCGCGCGCCGAAAAGCTTGCCCGACTCGGCGACCAGGCTGGTCATCGCCTTTTGGATCTTCGGGCTCATATCGAGAGCCGCTTCGCTGTCAGCAACCATGTCGATCTCATGGTGGATTGGCTCGCCCGGCGGCGTGAGGTCGATGGCGCGATAGTACTGGCCGGCCACGATGGGAGAATCGACCAGGAGATCGAGTGAGATGGGCTTGAAGGAAACCTGGTTCCCGGACTGATTGGCGATGGGAAGCGGAGTGCCGAATTTCCAGCCGTCGGGCAGGATGAGCCTGGCTTCGTAACTCAACTGCTGGGCGGGCGTGCCGCCGGGATAGAGGATGACGTCGTTCCATTCAAGGATCATCAGCTTGTCGGTGGCTGAATTGCCTTCCGGCTCAATGAAATCGTATTCAGCGTTGAGGTGATCGACACCGGCTGGAATATCGACATGGAAGGTGAATGTATCCAGCAGATCGCGCTGCCATGGAATGACGGCGCCGTTGCCTGCAAACTTGAGGCCGGTGAGATTGGCGATGGGACCTTCGGGCCCGTGCTCGCCGGGGATCCACTTTGGATAGTAGAGAGTGAGTGGTCCTTGTTTGACGGGAATCACAAGGTGCGCATGAAGGAGCTTCTGCTGCGTCCTGGTTGCATCTACGGTGAGGGTGATGCCCTGGCCGGCGAGGGTTAACGAAGCTGAACCGGCCAGCATACATAGGACGGCAAGATTGAAGAAAAAGCGACAGCGATACCGTTGCATTCAACTGCTCCTTGTGCAAAAAAGACGAACTCCATTTGTGAATCATATCGCCCTGGGCTGAGTTTCGGATTTGTGCGGTGCGTCACGTGCCCATGGTCAAAACCGGAAGCGTAATGAGAGCTAATTCAGTGTCCTGTATAATCCGACGTTGCCCGCTAAGGCCGGCGACGGAGGATTGAAATGGATATCGCCCTTGTAATCGTCGCGGTTGTTCTTGGAATCATCGCGCTCTCGCTGATCTTTGGCAGTTTTTTTACAGTCAACACGGCGCAGGTGGCCATCATAACGCGCTTCGGCAAATTTCTTCGCGTCGCTGAGCCGGGGCTGAACTGGAAGACTCCGTACTTCGATTCGGTGGCCGGACTGGTGAGCCTGCGTGTGAATCAGATCGCGCTGACGATGGAGACGAAGACGAAGGACAACGTGTTTGTGACGATACCGATCTCGGTGCAGAATCGCGTGCGTCCGGAGAAGGCCTACGATGCGTTCTACAAGTTGTCCGATCCCGTGGCGCAGATCAAGAGCTACGTGGAGCAGGTGATTCTAGGCCATGTGCCCAGCATGACGCTGGATGAAGTGTTCGCGTCGCAATCGAGCATTGCCGCGGCGGTGAAGCAGGAACTCGATGCGGACATGGCGACGTTCGGCTACGAGATTGTGAATGTGCTGGTGACGGATATTGTTCCCGATGAAAAGGTGAAGTCGGCGATGAACGATATCAACGCCGCGCAGCGGGAACAGGTGGCGGCAAACGCGCGTGGCGAAGCGGAAAAAATTCTGGTGGTGAAGAAGGCCGAGGCCGAGGCGGAGAGCAAAGCGCTGCAGGGGCAGGGCATTGCCAATCAGCGCAAAGCCATTATTGAAGGGTTGCAGACGTCGGTGGAGCAGTTCCAGAAGGCGGTTGAGGGCGCGACATCGAAGGAAGTGATGCAGCTGGTTCTTGTGACGCAGTACTTCGACACGCTCAAGTCGATTGGCGAGAGCGACAAAACGAACACGCTGTTCCTTACACACGGCCCAGGGGCGGTGAAGGATGTATCAGAGCAGATTATGCAGGCCATGCTGGTGGCAGAGCGCGCAAACGGGTAGTTAGAAGCGCAGGTATAACTGTCTGCCCGAGAAACCAGGCAGGAGTTCTTGCGAGACTTTACGCTTGACGCGCGCGCAACCGAACTCATTGTGAATCAGTTATTGGCGGATCAATGAGAAGTTATCGCCCTGCATTTACGGCGCATAACTTCTCATTGATCGGTGTGTACAAATGAAACGGTCAGGGACCGATTACGCGAGCATCCCGCTTTGCCTGTGATGGGCTATCAGGAGGCCTTTTGCAGCAACTCCTGCTCAGCGCGCAGCCAATCCTGCTCCGCGAATCCATCAGTGTAACCGCGCTGTGCCCAATAGCGTTGCGCGAGCTTCTCGATCTCCTCACGGGAAGGCATGACCGGAACTGGGGTAGCCGCAACTTTATCCGTCTTCACTGCGGCCTTGCGGGGTTTTGCGGGTGCTTTTGTTTTCTTGACTGTATCTGCCATGTATATCTCCTTAGAAAGTAGGATTCGCCGCCAACATGCGGGGCATCATGTATAGAATACAAAAACTCGCGCGAGAAAGCGAGTAACATCCCCGATGCGCGTACCATTTTGCTCAATATGCGGTCCTGGATGCCGATGCAGAAACGATGATGCAGCGGTCATGGAATGGTCACGGCCGCTGCTGCTAAGGAGCTATTGGTGGCGCTTCCCTGGCGCATCGTGTCCGCCCTGGTGCAGGACCATCGACGTGAATACGCCGCTGGCATCTGGAACAAACTCGATCTCCGCATTCACCTGCGCCGTGAAGAAACGCGGACGACCGTCCTTGATGCCCACATACATCAAAGGAAACGCGGGCTGCCCTGTCCCCTGCGCAGTCAATCCGTCGCCTGAGACCGCGAACGTGATCGAGAATGTTGGCGCAAGATCGTAGACGCCCACAAACTTCGCCAGCTCTTCTTTTGTGATCGGCAAAGCTTTCCGTTCGTTGCCCAGCGTCACCGGCTTGCCCAGCACTACATCCAAAAGCTGGTCCCCCATCACGCCCGGCGCAGCTCCGTTCACATTGCTCAGCACCACCACCGCGATCCGCCGCTCCGGCACATAGATCAGGTTGGTATTGAATCCCTCGATGCCACCGCCGTGACTCACCTCTTTTAAGCCGCCCTTGTCCGCAACGAAAACGCCCAGTCCGTAACTCCCCTTTCCCGGTGTTGTCATTGCCTTCAACGAATCCGCGGACAGCACCTTGCCCCCAAACAACCCGTGCTCCCACTTCAGCAGATCTCCCGTAGTTGAGTAGATAGACCCTGCCGCCCACGGCACCGTCATGGACTCAGAACGCGCCAACACCAGACCCCCCTTACCCGGCATATATCCTTGTGCGCGCCTGGGCAAGATCAGTTCATCGGTGTCCAGCCCTGAATCCTTCATTCCCAGCGGATCGAAGATCCGCTCGCGCAGCAAGTCCCCGTAATTCTTGCCGGTCACCTTCTCGATTACCGCCCCTAGCACCTCATAGTTCGAGTTGCTGTAAGCAAACTTGCTGCCCGGCTCAAAATCCAGCGGCTTGTCGCGAAATTGCGCCAGTTCTTCTTCGGTTGTGTGCGAACTCATCCGCCACACAGCAAACTCTTTTGCATCGGTGAAGCTCGGAATACCCGATGTGTGGCCCAGCAGATTGGCGAGTGTAATCTTCTCCCAGGTTTTCGGCGCATCCGGCAGATACTTGCTCACCGGATCTTCAATCTTCAGCTTCCCATCCTCCTGCAACAGCAGAACCAGCGTCGCGGTGAACTGTTTGGTGAGCGAACCGAGCCGGAACTTCACATCCGGCGCATTCGGATTGCCCCATTCAAGATCCGCCATCCCGTAACCCTTGTCCAGCAGGACTTGTTCACCGTTCACCACCAGTACGGTGCCCATAAAGGCATTCCCCGCCGTGTAAGAGTTGGCTACCTGATCGAGACGGGTCTTCATCGCCGCCTCATCCGTACCCTGGGCAAAGCTCGTGGCGACTGCCGCACATGCAAACAGGGTGACGGCGAACAAAACGAGACTTCGAACTTGCTGCCTCATTTGGAGTCCTCTTTCTTGAAAGTTGAATTCTACTGCTGTTTGGCGATGGCGGCTGTGGCGAGTGTGCCGCCGAGACCCATGGTTTCGATCGCGGATGACGGCACCAGCACCATGGCGCCCTTCTCGCGAATGGCTTCGTAGAGCATGTTCATGCCGCGCAGATGCAGAGCACCCGGGTTGTCAGCATAGACGCGGGAGGCTTCGGCGAATTGTGCGGACACCTGTACCTCGGCGTCGCCAAGAATGACGCGGGCCTGGCGCTCGCGTTCAGCCTGCGCCTGTTGCGACATGGCATTCTCAAGGGCCTGTGGAATGCGCACGTCGCGAATCTCCACCGATTGCACGGTGATGCCCCAGGAGGTGGTCTTTTCGTCCAGGATTTTCTGCAGCTCGCGGCCCATCGTTTCGCGCTCGGTGATCATCTGGGCCAACTGGTGCCGTCCGATCGACTCGCGCAGAGCGGTCTGCGAGCTGAGTGTGATGGCTTCCTTGAAGTCCTCGACTTCCAGGATAGATTTCTCCGCATTCCAGACCAGCCAGAAGACGATGGCGTCCACGTTGACGGGAACCGTATCGCGGGTCAGAGTGGACTCGGCGCTGACAGTGGTGACGCGGACGCGCTGATCGACGAAGCGGCTCAGAGTCTCGACGACAGGAATGATGAGAAACAGACCTGGTCCGCGCAGGCCGCGATAGCGCCCGAAGCGCAGCACGGCAACCTTCTGCCACTGATCCACAACCACGATTGCGAAGAGAAGGTAGAGACCGACGAATACACCGAGTAAAACGAATACCGGCATGTTGGTCAGCCGGGTAGCGCCGAGGCCGGCAACAACGCAGATGATCGATGCGGCGATGCCGACGCTTGAGAAGTTCTTATACGAATTCATGGTTCCTCCTTACGTGCTTGCTACTTGCGCTTGAAGTCCTCGTCTGGTGAGAGTTCGCGCAAAGCCTTCATCAACTGCTTGAGAGTGAAGCCGGCGGCCCCGGCGCGCGAGACGAATTCGCCGGCCAACTGCGCCAGAATGCGCTCGCGGTCGTCCTTGGAATACTCAACCTTGCGGTCGGAGATGAAAGTGCCGGTGCCCTGCTGGGTGTCAAGGAGTCCGCGAATCTCCATTTCCCGATAGGCGCGCGACACGGTGTTGGGGTTGATGGCCAGGTCGACAGCCACCTGGCGGACGGTAGGGAGCTGAACGCCGATGGCAAGCGCGCCGGAAGCGATGGCCGCCTGCACCTGGTCAATCAACTGCCGATAGACGGGAACGCCGCTGTGCGCATCGAGGCGGAAGGCGAACGGCTGAAGCTCGCCAGGTCCCAAGTTTTGTCCGTTTCGCTTCATGGGTACAATAATGTACTAATGAACTAGTACAATGCAAGAGAAATCTGGGAAATTATATCGGTTGCATTTGGAAGTCGACATCTGGCAACTTGCCCGCAGCAAGCCGGGCGTGTTTGACTGGTGGCCGAAGATGGGGGACGCCATGGGCTACATTCTTGCGCTGGACCAGGGAACCACGAGTTCGCGGGCGATTCTGTTTGACGAAGCGGGGGCGATTGTTGCGACGGCGCAGCATGAGTTTCAGCAGTTCTATCCGCGGGCGGGGTGGGTGGAGCACGACCCGACGGAGATTTTGACCAGCCAGCTCTCGTGCGCTGTGGAGGCGCTGGGACGAGCCGGGGCGCGGCCGCGGGATGTGGCGGCAATTGGCATTACGAACCAGCGTGAGACGGTGATTGTGTGGGAGCGGGCGACGGGGAAGGCGATTCATCCAGCCATTGTGTGGCAGGACCGACGCACGGCTTCCTGGTGTTCCGACCTTGAAGCGAGCGGGGTTGGGGACGACGTCTCCAACCGCACGGGGCTGGTGCTGGACCCTTATTTCTCAGCGACCAAGGTGGCTTGGATCCTGGATAATGTGCCCGGGGCGCGGGCGCAGGCGGAGCGCGGCGAACTGGCTTTTGGCACCGTGGACAGCTGGCTGATCTGGCACCTGACGAGCGGGACAAAGCATGTGACGGACGTGACCAATGCGTCGCGAACGCTGCTCTACAACATTGTGAAAGGCGAATGGGACCAGGAGCTGCTGCGCATCTTCGGCGTGCCGGCAAGTTTACTGCCGGAGGTGGTGTGGTCCAGCGAGCGGGTTGGCGAGGTGACCACTTCGCTGGGGCTGGGGGGCATTGAGATTGCGGGGATTGCCGGGGACCAACAGGCGGCGCTGTTTGGGCAGTTGTGCTGGAGCGCAGGCGAGGCCAAGAACACCTATGGGACCGGCTGCTTCCTGCTGCAGAACATTGGCCGGGAGTTTGTGCGATCGAAGCACAGGCTGATTACGACGGTAGCGGCGAGCGCGGAGAGGCGCCTTGAGTACGCGCTGGAGGGCAGCATCTTTATCGGAGGCGCCGTGGTGCAGTGGCTGCGGGATAACCTGCGGCTGATCGGGTCTTCGGCTGAGGTGGAGAGTCTTGCGGCGGGCGTGCCGGACGCGGGTGGCGTGGTGTTTGTGCCTGCCTTTGTGGGGCTGGGCGCTCCGCACTGGGATGCGCATGCCGGCGGGTTGCTGATTGGGCTGCGGCGCGATACCAAGCCGGGACATATTGCGCGCGCGGCGCTTGAAAGCATCGCATATCAGGTGGCGGACGTGCTGGAGGCGGTGGAGAGTGAAACAGGGACGCCACTGGCCGCGCTGCGGGTGGATGGAGGAGCCTCGGTGAACAATCTGCTGATGCAGTTCCAGGCGGATGTGCTGGGGGTTCCGGTGGTGCGTCCGCAGGTCACGGAGACCACAGCTTTGGGGGCTGCGTATCTGGCAGGGTTGGCGACAGGTTTCTGGGCTGGACCGGGTGAGCTGCGGGCCAAGCGCGAGGGGGATGTGCGGTTTGAGCCGCGCATGGAGGCCGGCGAACGGGCGACGCGGCGCGCGGTGTGGCGTAAGGCTGTGGAGCGGGCCAAAGGCTGGACGGAGTGAAAAGCAGCTTTTAGCTGTTAGCTAATAGCTGTTTTTCGGAACTGGAGCTGGCGATGCAACGGGAAGAGATGTTGCGGCGGATCAGGGAGCGGGCTGAGCAAAACGAACCCTGGGATATTGCTGTCATCGGCGGCGGGGCTACGGGCATGGGCGTGGCCGTGGATGCGGCGGCGCGCGGGCTGAGCGTGGTCCTGGTGGAGGCGCACGATTTTGGCAAAGGGACCAGCAGCCGGAGCACCAAGCTGGTGCATGGCGGCGTGCGGTATCTGGAGCAGGGGAACGTTCCGCTGGTGATGAGCGCGCTGAAGGAGCGGGGCCTGATGCGGCAGAATGCACCCCACCTGGTGCATGACCTGGCGTTCGTGGTGCCGAATTATTCCTGGTGGGAGGCGCCGTTTTACGGGATCGGGCTGAAGCTTTACGACCTGCTGGCGGGCAAGTACGGGTTTGGCGCGTCGAAGCTGCTTTCGAAAAGCGAAACACTGGAGCGGCTGCCGGGCCTGGAGCCCGAGGGGCTGACGGGCGGAGTGGTTTACTACGACGGACAGTTTGACGACGCGCGGCTGCTGATTCACCTCGCAATGACGGCGGCGGACAATGGCGCGGTAGTGGTGAATTACTGTCCGGCCACGGAGGTGCTGCGCGACGCGGACGGATATGTGAATGGACTTCTCGCGCGCGACTCGGAGACGGGCGAGGAGTTGCGGATTGCCGCGCGCATGGTGGTGAATGCCACAGGCGTGTTTACCGACGAGGTGCGGCGCATGGCTGACCCCGCCGCGGAACAACTGGTGGTGACGAGCCAGGGGATTCACCTGGTGTTTGACCGCAGCTTCCTGAAGGGGGACACGGCGCTGATGGTGCCGCGAACCAGCGACGGACGGGTTCTGTTTGTGATTCCGTGGCATGGACATGCGGTGGCGGGGACGACCGACACGCCGGTGGATGCGCCCAGCCTGGAACCGCGTGCGCTGGAAGAGGAGATTGAGTTTGTGCTGGAAACGGCGGGGCGGTATTTGAGCCGGCCGCCGGGGCGTGAGGATGTGCTGGCGGTGTACGTGGGGCTGCGACCGCTGGTGAAAGGCGACGGCAAGACGTCGGCGCTTTCGCGGGACCATGTGATTCACGTGGACACGTCGGGGCTGCTAACCATTACCGGCGGCAAGTGGACCACTTACCGGCATATGGCGGAAGACTGCGTGGACCATGCCATCACGCTGGGCAAGCTGCCGGATGTGGACTGCAGGACAAAGAACCTGCGGATTCACGGGTACGCGGAGGACTCGGCGAAGTTGGGAAGCCTGCAGGTGTATGGAGCCGACGCGGAGGCGATCCGGACGCTGGCCGCGGACCCCAAGTTGGCGGTGCAGCTCCATCCGGAACTGCCGTATATTGCCGCCGAGGTAGTTTGGGCGGCGCGGGCTGAGATGGCGCGGACCGTGGAAGATGTACTGGCGCGGCATACGCGGGCGCTGTTTTTGAATGCGCGGGCAGCGATGGCCATGGCGGAGCCGGCGGCGCGGCTGCTGGCAGCGGAACTGGGCCGGGATGAGGCCTGGGTGGGGGCGCAAGTGAAGGAATTCTGCGAACTGGCGAAGCAGTATCGGGTGGTTTGAGGCTGGTGGTTTATTGCTCAAAAAGCAAATACGGGCTACCCGTCTGGAATACGATTAACTGCTTGGCAGCATCTATAAGAGAATGCCGGAGTTCGGACGATTTGCGTCTATAGTCTTTCTTTTGCTCGCCATCGTGATGCCCTGGGGCACCGAGGCTCATGCCTATTCCCTGATGACTCACGAGCAATTGATCGACCTGACGTGGAAGGACTCGATTGTTCCGCTGCTGCTAAGCCGCTATCCAAACCTGACTCCGAAACAACTGGACGAGGCGCGGGCTTATGCCTATGGCGGTTGCGTGATTCAGGACATTGGCTATTATCCGTTTGGCGACGTGAACTATTCCGACCTGACGCACTACGTGCGCTCCGGCGACTTTGTGGTGAGTCTCTTCCGGAATGCAACGAACGCCGATGAACTTGCCTTTGCGGTGGGCGCACTCTCGCACTACATTGGCGACTCGGTGGGGCACCCGCTGGCAACGAACGTCGCGGTTGCGGTGGAGTTCCCCAAACTGGGCGCGAAGTATGGCTCGGCGGTGAACTACGCAGAAGGCGAGCGCCAGCATGTGCAGACGGAGTTCGCGTTTGATATCAACGAGATCGCTCACCACAGGATGGCGCCGGTGCACTACCTGCGGCACATTGGGCTGGGGGTGCCGGTGCAGCAGCTCGCACTGGCGTTTTACCAGACTTATGGCATTCGGGAAGACTTTACGGGGAAGCGTGGACGCAGGATCAATGTGAGCGCGTATCGGTTTGCCGTGCGGGGATTCATTCCGCGCATTGCGTATGCAGTAACGATTTTGCATCGCAGCCATGAACCCGCGGACCCCGACACGCCGGAAGCCCACCAGTTGGAGGCAGAGTCAGCCCAGGTCGCCGTTGAGAATAACTGGCAGGCGTATCGGCGCAAGGCGGGGATTGGGACCTATACGCTGGCGGGGTTGCTGTTCATTCTGCCCAAGGTCGGCCCGCTGAAGATGGTCGCGGTGAAGGGACCATCGGAGGAAACGGAAGCGGAGTACATCCACAGTGTTGTGGTGTCTGCCACCGCTTTGAGAAAGACGTTGGCCGGGTTTACGCCTCCGGCAGCGCCAAAGACGGCAACGACGGGCGCGGCAGTTCCCGCGCCTGGTGCAGAGAAAACGGAATTGCCGGCCCCGGCTGCGCATCCGGTGGCGGTACCCTTGCGGCCCAAGTCGGAAGGACCGCAGCAGACGCGCGACCCGCGTCATCCGCTGCCGAATCGCGATCTGGATACGGGGCGCGTGGTGGAGCCGGGCGGCTACCCGCTGACGGACTCGACCTTCGCACATCTGTTGCACGGGCTGACGCGGGAGCCCACGACGCCGATTCCACCGGGGATCAAAGAGGAGATCCAGGCGTATTATGCCAATCTCGATTTGCCGATTACGACCAAGAAGGACCCGCAGGTGTGGGCGCAGGTGCTGGCGGATCTGGAGACACTGAAGACGATGCCTACGAGCACGGCGCCGGTGCCGTATCCGACTTACGGGGATGAGGCGATGGGCGGGGAATAGATGGGTTGTGCTTTTGTTGTATTGCATTGATTCAAAGCCTTCACGGACATCCCAGATTCAATCTTTAATTCAGGGATTCGTGCTCACTGCGCAGGGCTTGCAGCCCCAGTTGTCGAAGTTGGAGGCCCATTTCCGTTCACATAAATCGTGGTGTCAGCTCCACGAGGGAACTTTGCAGTGGGGTCGGCCCCCGGCACGATCGGTTTCATCTTTGCCCGAAACTCTGGAATCTCCCAGCAATCCTTCGCCATATTGGCGTCGGCGCCTCGCGCAATCAGCATCCGAGCTACCTCGATCTTGTGCGTCTCACAGGCACCATTGAGTGCCGTCGCTTGGTCCTCTCCAGCCGGGTTAACCGGCACCCCTCGATCCAAGAGCAAATTCGTAAGAAATGTGTCGCCATCAGCAGCCGCATATACCAACAGGGCTGGCCCATGCTGCCCCGGACCAGCAACCATGACCGTTGCCGCCATCCACACACAGTAGGGAATCATTTGCACAACCAAAGCCATTGCTATCGCACATCCCTGCGTCCAGATCATTCGCGGCAATGGCGGCTGATTCTTTGTCCATTTTGTTAAGACTTGTCGAATAAAAATCAGCAACCAGATGCAGGAACATATAAAGCCGGCCACTCCCAACAACAGGAGGAATGGAAATACGCGTGCCATGGCAAAGCCCACCATTTGGGGGCCATCGTTCCGGGTCAGCAGGGTCTGTTCGTAGGCGAGTCGAAGACTGAACGGTGCAGACGCGGCGAATGCTGCCCATCCAAACGCGGAGAAAGTTATCTTGTTCGATGGTTCTTTGTCCGTTGATCCCACTCCTTGCCTCTTTCAATATCTTATTTGTCGAAGAACTCGCCGTGGCCTCCGTTGATCCAGGGATTGTAGTGGGCTGCGAAGTTGGCGCGGGTTTTTACACTGGGGTGGTTGTACTCCCAGAACTCGATAAGCGGACTCGGGTCGGGGTCTTCGAGCCAGGCTTCGCCGAGGGCCTGGAAGCCGGCGACCGCGGTCTTCTGCGGGTCAGGGACGAGGCCGTGGATGGCTTCTTGTCCGTATACGTCGGCCTGCTGCTCAAAGTGGCGGCTG
>Ga0302267_10005862_pt1 | contig 12727 bp, 10 predicted proteins | sample III_Bog_E1_3_FD_194555 | JGI IMG/M metagenome (GOLD analysis project Ga0302267, IMG submission 194555) | Peat permafrost microbial communities from Stordalen Mire near Abisko, Sweden - III_Bog_E1_3 | ecosystem: Environmental > Terrestrial > Soil > Wetlands > Peat | place: Sweden: Abisko... | reverse complement strand
CGTCAGCGGCGTGTATTTCGAATGATCGAGTTCATCGCCGACAATCGTGATCACCGGTTCGGGCTTTGGCGACGAGTCCGACCTCGGGACGCCCTTACCTCCGGGCTCCTCTGGCGATAACGGCAATGATTACCCGAACTTCGTTTTCAGCGACACCTCGACGGGCGTGAACGTCGGTGCTCCGGGGAACTATGTAGGAATTCTCATCTCGTCGTACTCCGATACCGAGATTGTCTTTACGCTGAACGCCGATTACCAGACCTCAGTTGGTCAGTCCAGGAATTACAGCACCTACAACTTCGTCGCTGGCCACGGCTACTCACTTAATCTGCTCGGGGTAGCGAACGTCGGCACTGTTGCCTACTACCCGACGGCGTCGATCTCGTTGCCGACGGGCGGTGGAACCTACGCGTTCGACGCGTCAGTTCCAACAACCTTCAGTTGCAGCGACTTCCCGGGCGGCGAGGGCGTCGCAAGCTGCGTTGACAGCAACAGTTCGAGCACCGGCACGGGGTGGCTCAACACGGGGGTGGTGGGCAACAACACCTACACCGTCACCGCCACCAGCGATGAGGGTTTCACCGGTACGGCGTCAATCTCCTACACGGTCAATCCCGCGACACCGCAGATCACGACGAGCGCGAGTCCAGGTATTTTGGGCGGGACGCTCCAGGACAGCGCCACGTCCTCGGGATTAAGTGCCTACAACGGGACCGGCTCGATCACGTTCAATCTTTACGGTCCCGCCGACCCCACCTGTGGCGCCGCGCCCGTCTACACCGAGACGGTCTCGAACTTCAGTGGTTCGGCGCGCACGTCGACCGGCTACACGGCCTCGAGCGCCGGCACGTACCACTGGGTGGCCAGTTTCTCCGGTGATAGTGGAGATAGCGCCGCGAGTACGACCTGTGGCGATGAGCCGGTGGTGGTGAGCCAGGACACGACTTCACTCTCGACCACGCCGAACGTCACCACCATCACTTTGAGTGCGGCGACACCGCCGGTCTTGACCGACACGGCCGTGCTCTCCGGTGGCTACAGTCCGACCGGCACAATTACTTTCACGCTGGTCAACAACGGCAACACCGTCGACACCGAGACGGTCGCTGTCGTCAATGGCGACGGCTCCTACACGACGCCAAAGGGCTACACCCTGCCGGCGACGGGCACCGTGACGGGCACGTACCAGTGGAACGCGACGTACTCCGGGGACGCGAACAACGCGAGTAGCGCCGACAACAACAACGCCAACGAGCAGGTGGTGGTGAAGGGTCGACCCGAGTCAACGACGACCTCGATGAACATCGCCAAGGGCAACGTCACCTACGGCGCCGAGGCGATCCAGACCATCAACGGGGTGGTGACCGGTCAGAAGAACGACGGCGCCCCCGAGGGCGGCGTCAACGTCACCTACGGACCCAGCGCCACGCCGCTATGCAGCGCGACGCTGGTTGCGGGCACGGGCGACACGTCGACCTATAAGTGTGCGTTGACGTCGAACACTCAGCTCAACGCGTTCAACTACCTGACCGTTCGGGCCACGTTCGTCCCGGCGACGGTGTCATCCACCAGTGCCAATTTTGTCTACACGACCTCGATGTCGGGAGCGTTCTCGGGCGACAACTTCCTGGTGAAGAAGGACTCGACGACGACCAAGGTCACCGTGTCGCCCAATAGCGTGACGTCGGGAGCTGAGTCGTCCGCCGTATTCTCGGTGAGCGTGAAGACCGGTAACGGCGAGACCGTGCCCAACGGCGAGATCGTCACTGTCAAGGTCGGATCGACGAGTTGCATGGTCACCTTGAGCGCGGGCGCGGGCACCTGTTTCATTGCCAACAGCGCTCTCGGTGTTGGTACTTACTCGGTGAGCGCCACCTACTCAGGGGACACGAACCTCTCGAACTCGAGTGGATCGGGACCGCAATTGACGGTGAAGAGGAAGTAGCAGCCGACCGGAAATACGCAGAACGCACCTGGCCAAAGCCAAGGCTGGACCCGTACCGTTCAAGGAGCTAGGGGTCCAGCCACGGAGTAGAACTAACACGGTTTAGGCCACGCGCCAATGCAGGGTTGCATGACTAACACGTCGGGCGTCTGACACCAGCAATGTAGAACGAACTCAGTACTGTGGCTGACGGAGGCATCATGAAATTTCTGCTCACATCCTCTGGCATCAGCAACCCGAGCATCAACGACGCGCTGGTGGAACTACTTGGCAAACCGATTGCCGAGTCGAGCGCACTCTGCATTCCCACCGGGACCTACCCGTTTCCTAATGGAGCAGAAGGGGCCTATAGGTTCATCCGCGGAGTCGCCAAAAGCCCCATGTGCGAATTGGGGTGGAAGTCGTTGGGAGTGCTGGAACTCACTGCTCTGCCCAGCATCAAAGAATCCGATTGGATTCCGGTGGTCCGAGAGACTGACGCCTTGCTGGTGTGGGGTGGCGAACCACTGTATTTGTGTTACTGGATGCGGCAATCCGGATTGGCGGACGTGCTCGCGACGTTAGGGAACGAGACGGTCTACGTGGGCGTGAGCGGCGGGAGCATGGTGGTGGCTCCCAACTTCGGAGTGACCTATGACGGTCTGAACCCGCCCGTCGGCAGTGAAGAAGGTTTGGGGATGGTTGACTTTGCCATGATCGGTCACCTCGATAATCCGGACATGCCGGACTTTTCCTTGGCAGGTCTCGAAGAATGGGCCGCCGGGGTACCGGGGCCGGCGTACGGGATTGACGATGAGACCGCAATAAAAGTGGTCGACGGAACTGTCGAAGTCGTCTCTGAAGGTCACTGGAAATTGTTTAATCCTCGAAACGGCGGCACTGAGTTCAACTGAGGTTGAGCTGCCAGTGAATGGTTGCAGTTCGGTGGCGTCGAGCCTCCGACACGTGGCGACGGGACCTAGCGGTCTCGCGTGATGATGCCGTGAACAGTCCGATCTCTAAGCTGCTGTCTTCAAGCCGAGACCATGGCAATCTCTCACCCCGTTGGTGAGTGCACGAATCATGGCAACTGTGTTCTGCGCACTTGCGGCGGCGTCGTAGGCGCGAACGACCTGCTGGAGAGAGTTGTCGTCCGTCTTCTTCAGAGCAAACAACGTGGAGATTGGCATAGATATCGCTTCGGACATTCCCGGAGTCGGTGTCGGTGGGACGCTGATGAGCTTGCAGGCGGCTGTTTCAAGTTGTCGTCGGTGTGCCGGAGCTTTCTGCGTGGACGCCGTGGTGGTGCACGCTGCCAGCAGTAAGCCGCATACCAAAACGCCGATGATTTCGCGCTTCGCGTATTTGGTCATTATCAAACACTCTAAGCACCGAGTCTTGCGTATGATCAGCGAGCATCGTGCTAAAACTACCTCCGGAAATCCGCAGTAAAAAGGTCGCATTCCGGTGACGCCGTACCGACGACGTCACGGCCCTTCTCAGTGAGGCGTGCTTGAGACCGCCGACATGAAAAGTGCACCAACGGGCAACTCGCTTTCATCTCCTTCGTGAGTCATTCGCCGCGTCCTCGGAGCGGTGATACTTGGTCCATGAGTTTGACGAACCCTACGTTTCCGAATCGGCCCGATAAACATCAAGGAACACCGCTGATTCGACCGGAGAGTGTCGTTCGCAACCTCCTTGACAATGCCGACGTGATTATCCCGGAGTGTGTGATTATCGGCTACAGCAGTCGATTACACCCGTTGCTCGAAGCGCGAGGGTTTCAAAATGTTCGCGGCTACTCGGCACCTTGGCACTCGATGTGGCTGCAAGAACAGTCCGGCGCCGCTCGAGTCGGCGTGGTCGAGGGGTTCGGCTTCGGCGCGCCCGGAGCGGCCATTGTCATCGAAGAACTGACGGCTCTGGGCGTTCGTCGTTTTGTCAATGTGGGCCTGGCCGGCGCACTGCCCAATGACGTTGATTTTGGTGACGTCGTGCTCTGCACCGCCGCAATCCGAGACGAGGGAGTCTCACACCACTACGTACCCGCCACTCGCTACGCGTACCCGTCAGCGGGTCTCACGGACGAATTGCGCCAAGCAATGTTGAGAAAGGGTGACCCGTTCACCGAGGGAATGACGTGGACCCTCGACGCCGTCTATCGAGAGACCGTGGAAGAGGCGCTCGCGTATCGAGAGGAAGGGGTGGTGACGGTCGAGATGGAAGCGGCCGCCCTGTTCACTATCGCCGAGGTACGGAGCGTCGAGATCGCGTCACTTTTCACGATCAGCGATCATCTCTTGGCTGATTCCGAGTGGCGCCCAGCGCCCAACAAGCAGTTGTTAACCGATGGATTGGCGCGAATCCTGGACGTTGCGCTCCGGGTGTTGTCTCCCGAGGGTCGCATTGAATCGAGCGTGTTGTTCGACAGTGACGTCGAGACAGAAGGACCCTTTACTTAGTATCGAATCTGCCAAAACGTATTCGTCACATGAGTCATTCTGCGGTCGATTTATTTTTGTTGGATCGGGCGATGAGTAAATTGCCACGTCTCGACAACACGCATGTCTCGTCGGACATCGCGAAGGAGAGGCTCAATTCTCAAGGTAGTTGCGGCGTGAAGCGAGCCGCGAAGTTATGGATGTCGCCAATCGCAGCCAGGTTCGAATTCTCAGTCCAGTACTGGCCGACCACTTCGCAAGTTCGGACTACGGGACAACTCAGCCCGTCGACTTGACCCTCGTTGATCGCGCCGCTGTGGTATCCGATCAGGGTGCCATTACTCCACTTGCCGTTAGTCTCGCTGGCTAGCCAAGCGACGCTGCTCATACTGACTTTTCCGTTCCTCTTAGCGTGCGGTCCGTCCACGAGGCCAGCGACGACACAGTCCGTGGCACTGTGACACGAAAGGAGGTTGGCTGACGACCGAGAGTTTCCGTCCACCGTCCAGGCTTTGCCAACTTGGACGGGTTGGGACCACTGACCAACTCGACCCGAGGATACGAACGCTTCGCTGCCGCTGGGGGAGGAGATCCGTCCACCAACGGTGCAGTCACGCATCGCTGGGCACGAGACACTGAGCACGGTCCAATCAGCCGGGAATGTGTCCACGGCGTCGGACCATCGACCGTTCGACTCCACGGCCTCGATCGAGCCGTACGTGCCGTGGACCGAACCAAGGCCGACCGCGACGCAGTTGCCTTCGCTGGGACACGACACATCGAGGAACTCAGTTACCCGCCCCACTGCGGACACTCGGGCGCCGAGCGGTCGCGGGGCGCCCCAGCGTCCCGCCTTCTCGGTGAGCACCGCGGGGGCGTAGGTTGGGGTCGAGGCCGACTCATTGGAGTACCGGAGGGTCCCGACGACCACGCAGTTGCGTCGGTCACTGCAAGTGATCTTGAACTCTTGGAAGGCTTTCGCGGACCCCAGGTTGAGCGACAGAGGAATTGCCTTCGCCCAATGGCCAGTTGCGTAGGAGACGGTGAAGTGCTCATCCTTCGTCGAGGTCTGCGACTTGATGTACCTACCGAACGCAACGCAGCCGCTGGCGTAACACGACGTCGTAATCAAGATTGAGTTCACGATCTTGCCGAGCTTCTTCGTGGGGTCGATCGGCGGTCCCCACCTCCCGTCTCGCTCCGTTTGGACCATGGCCTGACCGTCGGATACGTACCCGCTCACGACGCAGTTGCCCACGCTCATGCACGCCACTGACGTCGGACCGGATTTTCCGAACGACGCCGACGTGCTCAGCTTCGTGACGCTCACCGCCGCGGTCGTGGCGGCACTCACTGGGACGCTAAGGCCCAGCCCGATCACGGCCAATCCAATCGCCACTACGGCCCGTACGTGCATGGTCTTTCCCCTCTTTGACAGGATCGGCACCTCACGCAGTCAGGACTGGGCGCCCCAAATTGTATGTGATTGCGCTCTCGTACTGTCGCCCCTAACGGCAATCTCAGTTCCCCTGTGTAGCGGGGGCACTCACGATCAGCGGACTCACTCTCGGTAAGCGAACGGGGGGACTCAACCCAGTGAGGTAGGTCGTGAGTTCTTTCGCTGGACACGCGGCGGCGAAAGTGCGATTACCGAGCCCGAGAGAGTGCGCCCAAATTGGGCCGGTCTCGGCATCGGCGACTTCTCGACACAACATTTCCTATGGCTTCAATGGCGTCCTCGTACTGGCGAAGAACGGCGAGGATGTGTCGGCGGAATAACTACCGACGACGGCACAATTATTGTCGTTCCCACACGAAACCGCCTGAACGTAGTCATAGTTTCCGGCATCGAGTTTTGCCATTCCCGGGACTTCTATTGCCCGATTCCATTTGCCGTCGATCTCGTCGGCGACGAATGGAGCGTTTCCAGAGCTGAACTTTCCACTGACGGTGTACATTCCGCCAACCACACAGTTACGCGGTGAGCCGCACGACAGCGTCCCGTTGTTGAAGCCCTCATACGACGCGTTCGTCGGTCCTCGGAGATTCAGTGCCCGTCCCCATGTTCCCTTCGTCTCTCGAAGAACAAACAGCTTTCCGCCGTTTCCGCGGTAAAGGCTGCTGCCGAGCGCGGTGCAGTCACCCGACGCGCGACATGACAACGAAGTGATCCCGGAATTGCTGTTCAGATGAAGGTCCGGCGGCCCGGTGACCGTTTCCATCTGGCGCCACGTTCCGTCGACTTCGTTGGTCACGAAGCCGATTCGGTCGCCCGAGCGATTGGCGTACGTGCCACCCGCGCTGCAACTGTTCGCGCTGCCGCAGGAGATTGACGAGACGCTCGAGCTGAACCGACCGAACGCCGTGACTCCCGGCACGGGAATCGCCTTTCCCCATACGCCATTCGTCTCAGAGTCGATGAGTGCGTTCTGAGTACTCGCGAACGCACCACCAATGGAGCAGTTGCCAACTGACCGGCACGCCACCGATGAGACATTGACATACGGCGTGTTCGACGGCGGTAACGGCATCGCCATTGCACGTTGCCACTGACCGTTCACTTCATCGATGATGAAGGGCCTGGGCGGATTTGCTGCTTGGGCCGTGACATTTCCCTCGTAATTGCCACTCACCACACAGTCAATTGCCGACGCGCACGCGATGACGTCCGAAAGGATGGCGTTACCTCGCGGTATCGTCAGACCACTGATCGTGAACGCGCGAGACCATTTGCCGTGTGATTGGCGCACCGCGAACACCTTGGTCAGCTGAGAGGCAGTCGTGTACCAACCAATAGCGGTGCAGTGCTGCCCCGTGGTGCACGAGAGGGCATCCAACTGGCCACTATTTTCCTGACTGATTGTCGTCAACCCTGGAGGGATCGTGGCTCGCGACCACACGCCGTTGCGTTCACTGTCGACAAAGGGCTGCGTGACGTGGCTATTCGAGATGAAGCCGACCGCGCTACACGAATGACGCGAAGCGCACGCGACTGAATTGACAGCAACTTCATCCCCGACGTTGTTGAATCCAACGGGACCCTTGACCTGCTGCGCCCCTCGCCACGGACTCACCGAGAGTGGTACCGCGAGTGGCCCCGAACTCAGAGCCGCCGCCAGATCGGAAGCGTCGGATTTAGTGACGGCCGACAACTGCATCTGACCTTCGAACGAACTGAACGAGGCGTTCGCCGGTTGGATAAATGGCGCTTCAACGATGACGCCGTTGAGGTCCACCGCGAGTTGCCGATGAAAGTACGTCTTGGCCACCTGGTCCCATTGTCGAGACTCAATTGAGTCAAGAGTTACGTCCACAATCCATACGCCGGAGAGAGGTTTACGAACAATTGCGGCCGATACCACCCTGGACGTGAGCGTCAAGAGTGTTGGGCCGACCAAGTAGCGCGGCGTGTCACTGGTTTCTCCATTGAGGAGCGGTAGTAGAGCCCAGGAGTTCGGCGACTTCGCATCTTGAGCGGGAGTGGTGGTGGCCCGGGTCGTGAGGGCCGGATCGGACTTCAGGCTCGGTGACGAGAATCCTGAGACGGTCGGGGAATCATATTGCGGACTCGAGCATACGGACGGAAGTGGGACCGGTGAGACGGGACCGCTTTGCAATCGGGCATAACAGGCCACCGATCGAACGAGCAGTTCGGGTGACGACGTGAGAAACGAAGTCGAACTTGCCAGTTCCTTGGGTCCGTTGATAACGACCAACTTGCCGTGCGACACGGCAACCGAGGCGTTCGTGAAACCCACGGCGTGCAAACGCGCGGTCATCACTCGTTGATCGGCCGAAAGCTGCGTCGTGCTCGACGACCCCGAACCATAGGGATAGAGCGTGACGGCGAAGGCGGTGTTGGAGGCCAGACCAATGACGAGCACTGATGCGCTTACGGCAACCGCAAGCAGACACGCGCCAATCGTTGATACCCGAGCTCGAATCCGTCGCTGATGGAGGCGAGCGTGCAACGCGTGAGTTGGAAGTGGTGTGCGTGGGGAGACCGAAGCGATGGCTCGGTCGAAAAGCTCTTGTACTTGATCAGTCGGTGACATTGAGTGTGTCCTTCACTTGGAGCGACGCCTTAGAGATGGCGGCGTGCAAAGTGGCCTTGACGGTACCCTCCGCGCATCCCATCACCTTGGCGATCTCGGGAATAGTGAGCTGAGAAACGTAGCGCAGCAGTAATGCCTCTCGTTGGCGGTCGCCGAGGCCGTCGAGGAGTTCGGTGACCATAATTCGCGCGTCGACCTGTGCCTCTTTCAAGTCAGTTGTCGGGGGCCCAGCCAGGAGTTCGTACTTCGTTGTTTGCCGGACACGCCGCCGATGATCGTCGCGTCCCTTATTCAGGGCCACGATCATCGTCCAACCCTCGGGGTGATCGAGTCGTGAGATCCTCTTCCATCGTCGAAGCGTTTGGAAGAAGGCTTCTTGAGTTATTTCCTCCGCGAAATCGGGGTCACGAAACGCCAGGGTCATTGCTCGGCGTACGCGGTCGTAACTCGCTTCGTAGTAGGCATCAAAATCCATCTGGCGGAACGCTCCGTTCGGCCTCGCGCTTGGGTGTCCGATAATAAGACGAACGGGAGGACCATTTCGTTTATTCGAGAAGGCCGTTGACTGAAGGAATTGCGAATGTCTTTTCAGATTCGACCGCTCTGCATTCGCGGTCGGTCCGAGAGAAGTGCCGTCTCGTACACTGAGCACATGGTGCGTCGCCTGTTTACGTGGAGGATGAACCTCTACCGACTCATCGTTGGCGTCATTGTGCTGGCTATCGTTATCCCGGCATGGATATCCGGGGTCCAGGCGATGTGGCTTGTCGCAATAGTGTGCATCCTTGTCGTCATTGGCGCCGTCGCTGCGGGCACACGTGTTCGGTCACTTCGAAACTGGTTGCGTCACTGATCGCGTGCAGCGTTCCATTGGCAGATTTCTAGACGCCCGTCGGAGAATTTGTGCGTTGGACCTCCGACGCGAGCGAGGACCGTCTGCTCCACATGGCACAGCGCTGACGGTACGTCGGATCGCTGGTTTAGAAAACGGTCTTGGATAGCCAAATGACAAGGTCTATTCGAAGCAGTTGTGAGACGCGTAAAGTCGTCGGGTGCATCTCAATGACGATGACTACGTCCGCGATCAGTACCGCACCACGGAGAAGTTGGAAACGCGAATTTCGGTCTGGTGCGCGGAGGACCCAGGTGGCTCACCCCAAGACGTCGCGATCCTGGCGCTGAGTGATATTCATCCGCACCGGGTTCTCGAAGTCGGTTCCGGCAAAGGAAGCCTCGCTGTGCGGATCGCTGAAGCAATTCCGTGCGATCTCGTCGCACTTGACTCCTCAGTGGCGATGGTCTCGGCGAGTCGCTCTCTCGGCGTCGAAACGGTTCTGGCGGACGTTCGTGACCTCCCGTTCGCGGACGGTTCATTCGATGCCGTTGTCGCCGCCTGGATGCTCTATCACGTTTCCCCTCTCGAACAGGGACTGGCGGAAATAGCGCGAGTCCTTCGTCCGAGCGGGAGATTGGTCGCCATTACAAATGGGAGGTCTCATCTCGAGGAGCTCTGGACAGCCGCCGGGGAAGAACATGACGAGCCCGCATTCAGCATTGAGAACGGTGACGACCACCTTCGCGCGTATTTCTCAAAAGTGGAGCGACTTGACGTGGCTACACATGCGGTGTTCCCGGACCGGGATGCCGCCGCGGCGTATCTGCGAAGCATCGACAGGAGCGATCTGGCGAAACGTCTGCCGCGCTTTGATGGGCCGCTTCATGCGCGAGGGGCGACTGCGGTCTTCGTTGCAGATCAGCCCAAATGATGCCAGTCAATCCGGAAAGTCGCCAATGCGAGGCGCCCCCTCTGCGTGGTGTCGCGACATGTGTTCAGCACCGTCAGCGATTTGTGTCGACAGCAGAGACCAGTATCGTCGCGCTGCTTCCGTGGCAAGTCGCACGTTGAATCGACAATCTTACGCTGCGTCCTTCACCAGGATGGCAACGTAGGGCTCACTCGGGTGTGCTCCCAACGTACGTTCAACGTGCCAGCCAGTCCCAACCAGGATCGATTGCATTTCGCTTCGAGACACGTAGAGCCAGCGGAACCAGGGGCCGACTAAGTGCTCATAGTGGTAGCGCAACTTCACTTGTCCGGGGCTAAGGCCACGTGCCTTGTTCATGCGATAGTACGAACGGTCGAAAGCGGGAGCGCCCCCGAAATATGCGCTGGTGCTCTCAGCGAAGATCCGGGCGTCCGGCTTGGTTCGTTTGGCCAAGTGGATCAACAGTCGCCGAGCACGTGCCGGAGTCTCAAAGATTCCGAAGTTGTTGCCGAACAACACTATTGAATCAAAGGCTTCGATCCTCCAATCCAGGTCCTCAATCGGCGTTGACCACACTTCATTCACGCCTCGAATCAGGGCCGCTTTCGCCGCGAGGGGCGACGCGTCGAGACCAACGATCTCGACGCCGCGATTTTGCAGCTCCAGAGCCACCCTGCCAGCTCCGCAACCAACGTCCAACACGCGTCCGTGCAGGTAACGAATGGACTTTCGTTCCGCGGTAGGCCAACCTTTGAAATCTGAGAGATAGACATCGGGTCCAGCGCCGACTTGAGTGAATCCATCTTCGCGCTCGAGTACCTCGGGCGACGTGGCGCCCATTGCCCAATCGAGCAGCGCACGTCCAAATACATCGCTGTCCGGTGCCATAGCGCTCCAAATTCCCTGTTCACCTATCGCCTGACATTGACCACGGTAGTTCGGATGGTCACCAATGCCGATCTATAACGGCGCAGTGCTGCTTCGTGTGCTCAACGAAGTGGACGTCGAACATTTCAGTCGAAAGCCTCTCTGGCGCCACTGCTCACGAGATGTGCCTCCAAGCGCTCAGCGACATTATCGGTGAGACAGTAATCTCACCACACACGAGTCTCTGAATCGTTGCGCCACCGTAGGCCTGAACCTCGAGGTGAAGATCGTGCGAGGCGAGATCACCCGGCGGCGTTATTCGAAGCGTGTGCGCCGTGGGACACTTGGCAACGCCGTAGCCGGTCATGTCGGCGTATCCCAACATGAACACCGCGGTGCCACCGGGCTTGATTCGGGTGATCCGTGGTGCGATGAACGGCACCGTGTAATCCGTACCGAACGTGACTTCCGTGGGGACCAGGTGCGTGGTGCTCCCGATCATCTGAACGGTCGGGAATCCATCGAGTTCGCACGCTCGTTTCCCGACGTTCTTGAGGAGGAAATTCATTCCGATGTGACCCATCGCGACTCCCGAGTGTCCCAACGTGATTCGCAAATGTGATGTTGCGCACTGCGGCGTCACGCTCACGGTCGAGCCGGTGGTGGGCAGTGTCACCTTCTCCCACCCCACACCCCCGTTCGACGTCTCGTACGTCGTGTCGTACCCGTAGGGAATTGGGAGGGTGAGGAGCGCGTCGTTGGCATTCAGGGCAGCGAGGTCCGACTGGCCCGTCGTGGCGGGTAAGTCCTTCACGTCGTAGGAGGTGATGCCCGCTCCGTTGGCAGTCACGACCGTTCGGGTCGTCTGGCCCTTGGGCCCCGGCTGAAGAATCCACCAGGTCGAGGGACTCGCGGTTGCGACGATCGCTACGTGGCCCGACGACGCGCGAAGATCCAGACTGCAGACCCGCGTGGCGGTCTGCGGGTTGATTGTCAGCTCACCACTCACGTCGATCGGCAGGTGTGAACCGACCTCCCGTCTCCAGGTGACGCCACCGTTGCGGGTTGCGTAGAAGTAGATGCTCTGGTGGCGGCCAGCGGGATAGTCCACGGGCACCACGCCGTTGGGACCGGAGAACTCCGGCTCGCCGTAGAGTCCGCGAGCGCTGGGTCCTATCGGGGACGGAGGAGGGAACGTCAACGTGGACCAGAGGACGCCGCCGTCCTGGGTGCGCCAGAGGTGCGTAGAGTTAGTCGCGCTCGCCCAGGGTGCGGAAGCGAATCCTAGAGACGCCGACGAGAAGACGTCGTTGGTGATCGCGCACCAGCCGCGAGGATCGGGCGAGCGGGTCGGCCACGTCGTTCCGCCGTCGATAGTTCGTTGGAGTGCGTACGCACCGTTGGAGCCAACGCCGAACTGTTGACGCCACCCAACCAGAGAGTTGACGAAACTGATCGTCTCACCCCCGGCATTGCTCCCCGTGTCACCGCCGGGTTGCGTGATCCAGGATCTTCCTCCGTCAACGGTGTGGCGTAGAATCGTCTGCGTGCTTCCTCCGTTGCGAGCCAAGAGCCAGCCAACGGTTGGTGAGGTGAAGCTCGCGTCGCTCCAGACGTAGAGGCACTGACCTTTCGCAACGGACTTTGGAATCTTCAGTGGCGGAGTGATGT
>Ga0302267_10005858_pt1 | contig 12732 bp, 10 predicted proteins | sample III_Bog_E1_3_FD_194555 | JGI IMG/M metagenome (GOLD analysis project Ga0302267, IMG submission 194555) | Peat permafrost microbial communities from Stordalen Mire near Abisko, Sweden - III_Bog_E1_3 | ecosystem: Environmental > Terrestrial > Soil > Wetlands > Peat | place: Sweden: Abisko... | reverse complement strand
GAATGCGAGGGCTGCAAATAGGCGACGGCGGCGAAATCCTCGATAAGACCGAAAGAACTGTGTTTGGGATTCGCTTTGTCAACGCAGTGCGCAAGATGCTGCGCCAGCCCGATCCCGCACAGAAGTCCGTCGAGCCTGTGATCAACGCAACAGTCGACGAAGACGACACAATCGAAATCACCACTGAACGCGATCCCGCAGCTCCCGAAAGTAGTGCTCGCGGACCAAACTCCCGCCGGAATTCTGGTGCCGTAGCGCTCAATCACGGTTGATGCAATTTCGCGGCCTATGGCGCTTTCAGCGTGGTCGCAGCCGCCAAGCACGTCCGAGCCAGATCAAATTGAGGCGTTTACAATCGTAAAAAGCGAGGATCACCTTGGCCGAAATCGAAGTGAAAGTAAAGAAATTGCATCCTGAAGCAAAGCTGCCTTCGTATGCTCACGCGCCCGACGAAGGAGAGCTAGGCGCGGATCTGTACTCAGTTGAGTCCCTAGATCTATTGCCGGGACAAATACGGGCTGTCTCTACAGGAGTCGCGCTCGAGTTCCCGCGAGGATGGGGTGGGTTAATCGAGGACCGTTCCGGCCTCGCATTGAAAGGGGTTTGCACACTCGCAGGGGTGATCGACTCTGGATTCCGTGGCGAATTGAAGGTCGTCCTAACCAACTTAGGATCCGCGCCATATAAAGTCCAGGTCGGTGATCGAATCGCCCAAATCAGAATGACGAAATGCCACACGGCGGCATTCAGCTTCAGCGATGTGCTGGCAACATCTTCGCGAGGAGAAGGCGGGTTTGGAAGCACAGGAAAATAAGGGGGGAAGAACAAAGAGCCGCACCTGATATCTTGCGCATCGCACCTGTTCTCACTGCAGGGCAGAGCCGCCACTGGAATCAAATCTCGACGTGTTCTTTACGTATGGGCCACATTTTGGCATTCTCGACCAGGCTACCAGCCTCTGACTGAGGGAGCGCAAGAGGACCGTGGATTAAATGGAGGGGGCCAGCGGAGCGGGGAGGAGTCCGTTTATGCCGCGAAAGCCTCTTGACGCGCTGGAGAGCCGATACCCTTCAGGTACTCAGCAATGTGCTATTCAATCTACTAAACTACATCTCTATGTACTACAGGGCATAATATTGCAATTTCCAACGGGGGATTGTGGGGAATGCGCCCTAAAGAGAGGGCATATTCACTCAAAAAAGCGAAAAATATGTATTCACGGCCGGGTATAAGAAGGCTACGACCTCTTCGCCCTTGAAGGCGTCCTTCTCGCCCCCCGCCAAACCGTTCGCGTCCGCACCGGCGTCGCCGTCGAGGCCCGCCATCCCGCAACCGGCATGCCGCTCGGCCTTTTGGTCCGGGACCGCTCCTCCATCGCCGCCAAAGGCATCGCCACCACTGCCGGAGTGATCGATGCCGGCTACCGCGGCGAGATTCTCATTCTCATGACCAACCTCGGCGAGGCCCTTGTCGAAATCCACGCCGGCGACAAGATCGCCCAGATGATTCCCGTCCCCGTACTCACCGGCGCCGTCCAGACCGTTGACTCGCTGGAGGACTCGGCCCGCGCGGAAAAGGGCTTCGGAAGCTCGGGAAGCTAGCAGCGACCGCCAACAGCGACCCTCGCTCCGAAAACCAGCCTGGAACCGCCCCCCGCCCGGCTGCGTATCGATTATTCAGGGTTAAACTAGCGCTCGCCCGGCCAAAATGGCGTGCACTACCTCATTCTGTCAGCTTCAAACGCGGCCTGAGAGCCGTCTGCTGCGTCCATAGGAATAGCGGATCGAAAAGCGCCGTCACTGAATGTTGGGTAAACTAGGGGAAATCTGAAAGTGGGATTCGCTCAGACAATGGGCGTGCAATCCAAGGCAGATGCTTGACACACCGCGCAATTCAGAGCGCGGAACATCGCAAAGGGCAAGTTGCCGTCAGCTTCAAGCGAAAGGCTGATAGCCAAGAGCTAAAAGCTGTTCTTACGAAAGCGGAACCATGCAATTCACTGAGGCCTTCAAACTCGCGCTGCAGTCCCTCTGGGGCAACAAGCTCCGCTCCATCCTCACGCTGATCGGCGTGGTCATGGGCGTGGCTTCGGTCATCATGGTCATCACCCTGGTCGACGGCGCCAACACCTACGTCAGCACCAAGCTGGTCAGCCACGGCGCCGATGTGTTCAGCGTCCGGCAGATGCCAGGCGTCATTTTTTCCGCTCAAGAGTACTTCAAGTTCAACAAGCGCAAGATCCTGCGCATTGAGGACTATCAGGCCGTCCAGGACAATTGCGCCCAGTGCGGCGATGTGGGTGTGCGGCTGGACCAGAACGTCACCGTTGTGGCCGGATCAAAATCCAGCACCGACACCGACATGCGCGGCATCACCTGGACGATGGTCTCGCTCGATAACCTCGACATCGATCAGGGCCGCGGCTTCACGCCCGCCGACGATTCCAAGGCTACACACAATGCGATTGTGGGCTACGACATTGTGGACAACCTGCTGGGTGTGGGCGATCCCATTGGCAAAGAGATCCGCGTCGGCGGAATTCCCTATACCGTTGTCGGCGTCGGCGCACGCCAGGGCAAAATGCTGGGCCAATCGCAGGACAACTGGGTGGCCGTTCCCATCTCCACTTTCCAGCAGACCTACGGCTACAACAACTCGGTTGACATCTATGCCCGGGGCGGCCTCACCGCCGAGTCTATGGAGCAGGCCAAGGACGAAGTCCGCGTCATCATGCGCGCTCGCCGCCACGACCCAGTCGGCCAGCCCGACGACTTCGAAATCGAAACCAACGACACCTTCCTCGACATCTGGAAGCAGTTCTCCGCCATCTTCTTTGACGTCGTCATCGGCATCGCCTCTATCTCACTGGTGGTTGGAGGCATCGTCATCATGAACATCATGCTCGTCTCGGTCACCGAGCGCACACGCGAAATCGGCGTTCGTAAAGCCCTCGGCGCACGCCAGCGCGATGTGCTGCTGCAGTTTCTCATCGAGAGCGGAACCATGGCCCTGCTCGGCGGTTGCATTGGCGTCGCCTGCGGAGTCATCGTCGCCAAGCTCATCACCCTCATCATCGGTTTCCCCACCAGCGTGCAGATGTGGAGCGTCGTTCTCGGCCTCTTCATGGCCACCGCCACAGGGGTCTTCTTCGGTGTGTACCCCGCCAGCAAAGCCGCAAAGCTTGACCCAGTGGTGGCGTTGAGAGCGGAACTGTAGGAGAAGCGGATGACAGGTTACAGATGACAGTTTTCAGTACCCGGAAGCGAAGTGTTAGGCGGTCCTCAATTGAACGTAGCAACCCCACGAGTGCTAACAAACAGCCCCCAAGAGCACCCACCGAGCTTCCCCAATTTGGTCACTTGTTGGAAACTGCCATCTGTAACCTGTAATCTGCATTCGCAGGAAAGTAGCTTCATGATTCAATCGTTCCGGGATTTACAAGTTTGGCAAAAGTCGATGCAATTGACCGTCGCAGTCTACCGGTTGACAAGGGACTTTCCAAGAGAAGAGCTTTACGGCCTGACCAGCCAAATCAGACGCTGTGCGGTTTCTGTGCCAAGCAACATTGCAGAACGTCAGGGCAGGCTCAGCTTAGGAGAATTCAAGCAGTTCCTGGGAATCGCCCGCGGGTCGAATTGCGAGTTACAAACGCAGCTGGAGTTGGCCGTCGCTCTCGGATATGGAACATCGGAGAAGATTTCCGAAGCGGAAGGTTTATCGAACGAAGTTGGAAAGATGCTATACGCATTTCTCGAGTCCCTCAATGCTTAGTTCTTCGGGCTCCTAAGACTGTCATCTGTGACCTGCGCTTCGGGCTCTTAAGACTGTCATCTGTAATCTGTCATCTGTAACCTGGAACGGAGTTCCCATGGCTCAAGGACAAACAAGAGAATCCGTCAAGATGGCGCTCGATACGCTGCGCACCAACAAGCTGCGCTCCGGGCTCACCATCCTCGGCATCGTCATCGGCGTCACCACCGTCATCGTCATCTCGTCGGTCATCAACGGGCTCAACAACCGCGTCGCCGCCTTTGCCGACTCGCTGGGCTCCAACGTCTTCTGGGTCTTCCACATGCCCGTCATCGGCGTGCGGCCGACCATGGAGCAGCTAGCGCGTAAGAAACTCACCATGGACGATGTCCTTGCCCTCCGCACCCTGCCCCATGTAGTGGCCGTCGATGGCGGCCATCAGTACAGCAAAGCTTTCGGCGTCGGCGACGTAAGCGCCAAGTACGAGGGCCACAAGGTAGCCGGTGCCATTCTGTGGGCTCACACGGCCCAGTTCGCCGATGTATCGAATCTCACTTTGCAAGAGGGCCGCATCTTTACCGATGGCGAAGACCAGAGCCATGCCAAGGTGTGCGTGCTGGGCCACGATACGGCGGAGATGCTCTTCGTCAACGGCGAGGACCCCATCGGCAAAGAGATCAGCGTAGAGACCAGCCTGTACACCGTGATCGGCGTCCTCGACAAGCAAAAGCAGCCCTTCGGAAGCGGCAAGAATCCCAACGACAACGCCATCATCTTTCCCATGGGAACCTTCCATAGCCTGCACCCCGAAGTGCTGGACCTGTGGGTCAGCGTGAAGTACGACGACCCCAAAAACAAGTCGATCGTCGAAGATGAGATTCGCGAAATGCTCCGCATCCGCCGCAAAGTCAAAGTCGAAGCCCCCGACGACTTTGAGATCTTCGGCCCCGACTCCCTGACCAAGCTCTGGGGCAATATTACCGGCGGCCTGGTCGCCTTCATGATCGCCGTCTCCTCCGTGGGCCTGCTCGTCGGCGGCGTCGGCGTAATGAACATCATGTTGGTCTCGGTCACCGAGCGGACGCGTGAAATTGGGGTCCGCAAAGCCATCGGTGCAACAAAGCACACGATTCTCACCCAGTTCACCATGGAAGCCATCACCCTATGCGCCGTGGGCGGCCTGTTCGGCGTCGGCGTCGGCGCCGTCCTGACCTGGATCGTTTACTACCTGCCCATCGGCCTGCCCGCCACGCTGTCCGCACTCTGGGTAAGCATCGGCTTCGGCGTCTCCTGCGGCATCGGCCTGATCTTCGGCATCTACCCCGCCTGGAAAGCCGCCAACCTCGACCCCATCGAGGCCTTGCGCTACGAGTAGGGCGGTGAAGAAGTGAACGAGTGAGACAGTGAACAGAAGGCCTTCTTCAATCCTTCACTCCTTCACTTTTTCACACTCTAGTAAACTGACTCTACGCATGCCGCACATTCTCGCCCAATCCGTGGAGATCCTCACCACGGTGCTCACCCTGGCCGGCATGGGCTACTTTCTGGCCGCCCTCATCGCGGCTCAGGCCTTTCTGCGCGCCCGGCGAGCGCCACTTCCCACCTTCTCCCCCGGCGTCACCATCCTCAAGTCCCTCAAGGGGCTCGATCCCAGCATGATCCAGGCCTTCCGCTCCCACTGCCGCCAGACTTACGCGGGCGAGTATGAGCTGCTCTTCGGCGTTTCCTCGCTCGACGACCCCGCGGCCGCCGCCGTCCGCCAGCTTCAGATGGAGTTCCCCACCCGCAGAATCCAGCTCGTCGAGTGCCCCCTGAGCCTCGGAGCAAACGGCAAAGTCAGCACCCTCGTCCAACTCGCCGCCCACGCCCGTTACAACTACCTGCTCATCAACGACTCCGACATTTTTGTCTCCCCGCGCTACCTTGAGCGCGTGATGGCGCACTTAGCGCCCCAGCCTGACGGGAGTGAGACCAAAAAACCAACCGGCCTGGTAACAGCCCTCTACCGCGGCCGCGCTCATTCGACTCTCCCCTCGCACCTCGAATCCCTGGGCATCGCCACCGACTTCCAGGCCGGCGTACTGCTCTCAAAAATGATCGAAGGCGGTCTCCACTACGGCCTCGGCTCCACGCTCGCCGTGAGCCGCGAGGCGCTCGAAAAGATCGGCGGCCTCGAAACCCTCGTCAATCACCTCGCCGACGACTACGAGCTCGGCGCCCGCGTCGATAAGGCCGGCTTCCGCGTAGCCCTCAGCGCAGAAGTCGTCGAGACCGCCATCCCCGCATACAAATGGCGCGGCTTCGTCGACCACCAGCTCCGCTGGTCCCGCACCGTCCGCGATGCCCGCCCCTGGGGCTACGCCGGCCTCATCTTCACCCACGGGTTCGCCTGGGCCGTGCTCAACGTTGTCGCGAGCGGCATGAGCCCCGTGAGCGTGTGGCTATTGGGGCTGAGCTTCTTCCTCCGCCTCGCCGTAGCCATGACCGTCGGAGCACAGGTTCTCGCGGATCACCAGGTCCTTCCCACCCTCTGGCTCGTCCCGCTGCGCGACATGGTCGCTCTGTTCCTGTGGGCCTTCGGCTTCGCCGGCAACACCATCGTCTGGCGCGGCCAGCGTTTCCGCCTCAAACAAGGCAAGTTGGAAAAGGCGGCAAACTAGAGCAGATTCGGAAATGCTGTCGACTCCTGGCTTTTCCTCGGTGGCGAAACAGGCTGCGGAAAAACTAACAAATGGCCGAAGTTTTGAAAGGGCACGGCTTCAGCCGTGCCGCAAGTGGCTGAAAATAAACGCTGGGCTTTAGCCCCCGAGGGATGTTCTTTGTGAATCTTGACTCAAAACCCTACTTTTTCCGCAGCCGCTTTAGCCCCCGCGGGAATGAAATTCCAAACAGACCCACTAGCTCACCCACTCCAGCCCTGCGATACACTCATCCCGTATCCCCGGACCGCATCTTTGGAGGCCCCGTGCGCACCCTTCTCCTCGCCCTACCCCTGCTTTCCATTGCCCTGGCCGCAGCCGCCCAGCAACCCCGCCTCCTCGTAGCCGAAAAAGGCCAGCACTCCCTCGCCATCATTGACCCCGCCTCCGGCAAGCTGCTCGCCAGCGTGCCCGAGAGCGGCGTCACCGGCCACGAAGTCATCGCATCTGCTGACGGCCGCCTCGCCTTCGTCCCCATCTACGGCAACTCCGGCGTGGGCAAGCCCGGCACCGACGGAAACTCCATCGATGTAATTGACATTGCCACGCGGAAGGTGGTCCATACCATCCCCTTCGACCACGGCGTTCGCCCACATTGCCCGCTGATGGGACCGAAAGACGGCCTGCTCTACGTCACCACCGAGCTCGACCAGACCATCACTCTCATCGATCCCAAAACCTTCAAAATCCTCGCCACAATTCCCACCGGCCAGCCTCAGAGCCACATGCTCGTGCTCTCACACAACGGCCTGCGCGGCTACACCGCCAACGTCGGCCCCGGAACCGTCTCCGTCCTCGACATCCCCAACCGCAAAGTCCTCAAAATCATCCCCATCTCCAGCAACACCCAGCGCATCGCCATCTCGCCCGACGACCATTGGGTCTTCACCGCCGACCAGACCAAGCCGCAACTCGCCGTCATTGACACCACCACCAACTCCGTCGCCAAATGGGTCCCGCTCGAGGGCATCGCCTACGGAACCGCCCCCACCCCCGACGGCCGTTTCCTCCTCGTAACCCTCCCCGACCAGAACAAGATCGCCGTCGTTGACCTCAAATCCATGCAGGTCGTCCGCTCCATCCCCACCGGCGAGTATCCCCAGGAAATCGTAGCCCGCCCCAACGGCAAAACCGCCTACGTCAGTTGCGAACACAGCAACCAGGTAGCAGAAATCAATCTAGACAACTGGACGCAAACCCGCCTGATTGGCACCGGCAAAGCCACCGACGGCCTCGCCTGGGCGGCTGGAAACTAGGTGGCGTTTTGAGGTCCTTGTCCAGAGAGTTTTGTATCAGGGCACGACTTCAGTCGTGCCGCATACAGTTCAAAATCAACCTGGGCTTTAGCCCCTGCAAACGCACTAACCTCGCACCAACATCCAGGTTGCGATCCGCGAATATCTGACCGCTGCAGAGGATCTGGCGGGCGCTTGCAATTGCTCAGTCAGGCTCATCGTCAAACAGGCTTGGCGATTCTCCAAACAACTCTTTCAGGAAACCCGCACGGTAATTCACAAATCGACGGACGATCCGCAGGGGCTCTGTCTGCTCATACTCAATCTCGTGGATTTTTCCTTCATCGAAGGAAATGATCTGCGCCTCGGGAAATCCCAGGAGCACGGGCGAGTGCGTGGAAATGATGAACTGCGCATCTCTGAATTCTCGCAAAACATCGTGAATCAGAATTAGAAACGACAATTGCCTTTGCGGCGAAAGCGCCGCTTCCGGCTCATCCAACAGAAACAACCCGTCGCGTTGAAATTTGAGTTCCAGGAGGGTGAAAAAGGTTTCCCCATGAGACCTTGTGTGTAGACTTCGCCCGCCGTAAGCTTCTGTCATCCCTATGGCGTCTATGTGCGAGGCGACGTTGAAGAGACTCTCCGCCCTCAGAAAGAACCCTTTACCCGTCCGCTTGTCAAACGACATTCGTAACGCTCTTACCAACGGGTCTACAGAGTGGTTGCTCCCTGTACTGTCGTTCATGAAACTGCGGGTTCCACCCTCGCGGCCAAATCCATAGTGGGCCGCAATACCTTCGAGAAGAGTGGACTTGCCCGTGCCGTTTTCGCCGGTAAAGAAGCAAACCCGTGACCGCAAATTCAGGGCTCTGAAATTGCGAATCGTCGGAACCGAGAACGGATAGCATTCCCAGTCGTCCACTCGGTCTGGTAGGAGCGTGATTGTTTTGAGCATTGGCAGCTCTTTCTAGGGATTATCCGCGCTGGATGCTCACCCAATCTCCCGGTCCCACCCCTCCAGCACCCGCTTGAACAAGCTCATGAACTTGCCCCCATCCGCCCCGTCAATCAGCCGATGGTCAAATCCCAGGCAGTAGCTCTGCATCGCCCTGATCGCAATCGCATCGCTGCCCTCGGCGTCCGTAATCACCACCGCTTCCTTCTTCAACCCGCCAATCGCCAAAATCGCGCTCTCCGGCTGGTTGATGATCGGCGTCCCAAACTCCCCGCCAAACACCCCGGAATTCGTCAGCGTAAATGTCGACCCCGACGCCTCTTCCGGCTTCAGCTTTTTCGCCCGCGCCCGCTCCGCCAAATCGGCCATCGTCCGCGCCAGCTCCACAAAGCTCAGCGTCTCGGCCGCCCGCACAACCGGCACAATCAAACCCCACTCCAGCGCAACCGCGATACCTAAATGAACATTCGGGTGGTAGTGGATCGCCCCGTCCTTGAGCGATGAATTCACAACCGGATGCCGCTTCAGCGCCTCAACCGCAGCCGCCGCAATGAACGGCATGAACGTCAGCTTCACCCCATGCTTCTGCTCAAAGCGGCTCCGCTCCCGCTCCCTGAGCCGCACAATCCGCGTCATGTCCACCTTGTAAACCGAGTAGACATGCGGGGCAATCGCGACGCTCTCCACCATCCGGTCCGCGATAATAGCCCGCATCCGGCTCAGCGGCACAACCGTTCCCGGCAAGGTGGAAGGAGCCTGCACCGGCGCAGCAGCAGCCGGCATCGCAACCGCAGCCGGAGCGGTCCCACCGGGCCCATACTTGCTCAGATACCCCAGCACATCGTCCTTGTTGATCCGCCCGCCTGCGCCCGATCCGCCCACCAAGGCCGCAACGCGAACCAGATCCAGCTTGTTCTCACGCGCAATCCGCCTCACCAGCGGCGACGACCGCAGCGGCCGACCATTGCCAGGAGTAGCCGCCACTTCCGGCTCAGCGGAAACAGGCGTCGGAGCCTCCACGGCCCCAACTGATCCCTGATCCCTGACCCCTGACCCCTGCCTTGCCGTCCCCCCAATCACGGCTACCACGGTGTTGATCTCCACCGTTGCCCCCGTCTCCACCCGGATCTCGCTCAGCACCCCAGCCGCCGGCGAAGGAATCTCCGCATCCACCTTATCGGTAGAAATCTCAAACAGCGGCTCGTCCTTCTCCACGACGTCGCCAACCTTTTTCATCCACTTGGTGATGGTGCCCTCAAAGATGGACTCGCCCATCTGCGGCATCACCACCTCGATCCCAGCCTCAGACGCATGCCCGGCCCGCGCTCCGTCTGATCCCTGATTTCTGACCCCTGATTCCTCGTCGGAAACGACTGCAACTACCGTGTTGATCCCCACCGTCTCGCCTTCCGGAACCTTGATCTCGCTCAGCACCCCGGCCGCAGGCGAAGGAATCTCCGCGTCCACCTTGTCGGTTGAAATCTCGAACAGCGGCTCGTCCTTTTCCACCCTGTCGCCGGCCTTTTTCAGCCATTTGGTGATCGTGCCCTCAAAGATCGATTCGCCCATCTGGGGCATCACTACGTCGGTTGGCATAGATCCCTTTCTTCGCCATACAGGACAAAAAAACTCCCCCGCATCCAGCCGGATTATAAATTGCGCCGGGTTGACTAAGCCCGCTCCTGCCGCTCTACGCCAGCCAGCCGCTCAACCTCGGCAGGAGCTCGCATCGGCGTATCCTCGGCCGGAAACACCCTCGCCGCCGCCTGCTCCCGCAGCGACCCCAGCCCATCCACCGCCAGCACCTGCTCTTGGAACACCTGCCCAAACTGCCGCGCCGCCACGTCCGCCACCGTTTCCAGCTCCGGAACCGGTTCCGGGGCTCCCCCCATCTCCAACTCCAGGCTGGTCACTCCATGGTCTGCAATCCCGCAAGGCACAATCAGCTCAAAATCCCTCAAATCCGTAGTCACATTCAGCGCAAACCCATGCGAAGTAATCCCCTTCGCCACATGAATCCCAATCGCCCCAATCTTCCGAGCGCCTTCAGCAGTCTCAGGCCCAGGGTCCCTGGTCCCTGGTCCCTTGGTCCCTGCTCCACACCAAACCCCAGTCAGTCCCTCCACCCTTTCCGTCCTCACCTCAAACTCCAGGCACACGCGCATCAGCGCCTCTTCCATCCCGCGTACAAAATCGACTGGCCCCATCCGTCCGCCGCTTGCCGTCTTCAAGCTGCGCAGGTCGAATATCGGATATCCCACCAACTGTCCCGGCCCGTGGTAGGTTACATCACCGCCACGGTTGATCTCGTGCAGCGTCACACCGCGCCCCGCCAGCATCGCATCGCTCGCCAGCACGTTGGCCCGATTCGCATTCCGCCCCAGCGTCAGCACCCGCGGATGTTCCAGCAGCAGCAGCACGTTTTTCAGGCGGCCCTCTGCCACCAGCGCGGCAATCTCTGCCTGCAGCCGCAGCCCCTCGGCATAGTCCACCCGCCCCAGATACAGATACTGAATCATCGCTGCTTAGATTGTAGCCACCCCGCCCCATGGGCCATACCTTACCCCTTCGCCTTCAACAGCGGGGCAAAGGCCGCCCTGTGCTGCCACGCCACCAGGGCCCACAGCAGCGTCGCAAATGCGCCCATCCCTATCCCGCTCGGATTCATCGCAAGGTGGAACACAAGTATGTTGAACAACACCGGCCCCAGCAGCATCAGTCCCAGTCCCACAAACCGGTTAAACAGCAGCAGGATTCCTGAAATCCCCATCACCAGCCCCACGGCATAGGCGTAGTGTGTTGAAATCAGCAGCCCCAGAAACTCGCCCGCCGGACCCGGCGGCAGCTTGCCCATGGGGATAAAACCCAGGAAATTGTTCAGTCCAAAAACCAAAAACATCAGCCCCAGCAAATACCGCGCAATCGCCCCGACAATCTTCATGTGACATCTCCTTTTCTTGATTGAGAATCTAACATTGTTTTGCAGAGCGGCGCCCGCAAAATGGAGCGAGGATCAGAAGACCGGAGAACGCAATCTTCTGCAGAAGATGGCTGCCCGTCCCACCGGGATTCAAACCATTCCCTCTGGCACAACCGCACACCGGGACTCCAGGTTTGATACAGTGTCCCTACACGGAGTGCCGCTGAACGACCTTGTCTAACTCGTCCTCTCACCCACTGCCCCGCAGCCTCAGGCTTGCGGCGGCGTGTCTCTTGGCATCCAAAAAGAGAGGATAGTCTCTGTGCATCTCGAACAAATTGGTTGGAATCCGTTCTTCCAGATTCAGCTTTCCAGTCTGGCCCAGCTGCCTGGCGCGCCCGCCGGCATTCCCGGCCGCGTCGCCTCCGCAAACCACGGCCGCTTCACCGTCTGGACCTCGTCCGACACCGAGCAGCCTACCGAAATCAACGCCGGCGTCGGGGGACTGCTGCGCCAACCCGGCGTCCTCTGGCCGGCCGTCGGCGACTGGGTTCTGCTCCGCCCCGACGAAGCCGTCATCGACCACGTCCTCGTCCGCCAGACCTGTGTCTCCCGCAAGCAGCCCGAGCGCGAAATCCGCGAGCAAGTGTTGGCTGCCAACATCGATGTCCTGTTCATCGTCAGCGGCCTTGATCGCGACTACAACCCGCGCCGCATCGAGCGGTTCCTGGTGATGGCCAACGAGAGCGGCGCACGCCCCGTCGTCCTGCTCAACAAGGCCGACCTCGCCCCCTCGCTCAACCTCGACCTCGCCGAAGTTGTAGCTTCCGTCCAGGCCCTCAGCCCCGCCATCACCGTCCTCCCCATCAGCGCCAAGGCCGACTCCGACCTCGACGCGCTTCCCGCCCAGCTCCTGCCCAATCAAACCGCCGCCCTCATCGGCTCCAGCGGAGTGGGCAAGTCCACCATCCTCAACCGCCTGCTCGGCGACGAGCGCCAGGCCACCAATGCCGTCCGCGACTCCGACAGCAGGGGCCGCCACACCACCACCACCCGCCAGCTTTTCCGCATGCCCAACAACTGGCTGCTCATGGACCTGCCCGGACTGCGCGAGGTTCAACTATGGGCCAACCCCGACCAGCCGGTGCAGAATCTCGAAGCCAGCTTCGA
>Ga0302267_10005852_pt1 | contig 12739 bp, 12 predicted proteins | sample III_Bog_E1_3_FD_194555 | JGI IMG/M metagenome (GOLD analysis project Ga0302267, IMG submission 194555) | Peat permafrost microbial communities from Stordalen Mire near Abisko, Sweden - III_Bog_E1_3 | ecosystem: Environmental > Terrestrial > Soil > Wetlands > Peat | place: Sweden: Abisko... | reverse complement strand
GGGGGCGGGCCCACGGGGGCGGGTGAGCACGTCATAGCGCAGGTTGGGCAGGTGGACGATGCGGGCCTCGTCGCCGTTGGTGGAGCTGGCGAAGGTCTGGAAGCGATCCAATGAGGCGGAGGGAATGAAGCCGTTGTGCTGGTGGAGGAGCGACAGATCGCTGGCCACTTCGGAGCTGATGGCCTGGGAGTAGTTGTCGTTGAAGACGAGGCGGTAGACGTAGCTGGAGAGGAACTCGACGACGCCGGCGGCGCGGGTGTCGGGGGTGAAGTCCTTGCGGCCGAGGGCGACGACGTCGACGCCGCCCTGGTTGACGAGTTCCATGCCGGTGGGTCCGGGGATGAGGTCTTGAGCGCCGGGCAGTTGCGGGCCGAAACCGGGGCGCGCCGCGTTGTTGGGCAGGGTGTTGCCGACCTGCTGTTCGACGCCGCGGTCGAGAAGGGCGTTCCAGCGGATGGTGAGGTGATCGAGCGCAGGGCCTTTGTAGCGGAAGTCGCCGTTGGGGGCCCAGCCGCGCTTGGAGTAGTACTCGGAGCCGAGGACCATGTCCATGCTGCGGCTGATGGCCCAGTAGAACTGCTCGCCGACGATGAAGCCCTTGATGGAGGAGTTGCTGAGGACGGGGATGAGGAAGCCGCTCTGGCGTCCGGTGTCCTCTTCCGGATGGCGGAGGTAAGGGAGGTAGAAGAGGGGGACGCCGAGAAACTCTAAGACGGTGTTGCGGGTTGTGGCTTCGCCGTTGGCGAGCTCGATGGAGTGCGAGAGCAACTGCCAGTCGGGTTTGGGCAGGAGGCAGTTGGTCATGGCGCCGTCGATGATGCGGTATTGGCCCTCGCCGGTCTGGATGAGGACGCGGCCGGAGAAGAGGAAGGGATTGGCGGTGGAGTAAACGATGGAGTGGCCGCTGGAGCGGACGCCCTGCGAGCCGGTGACCTTGAAGAAGCGGCCGGTGTGCATGTTGAGGCGCATATCGCCGTGATCGGCGTGAATGTGGACGTCGTTGGGGCCGCCCTGGACTTCGAGGTGGCCTTCGGCGTGGACTTCAGAGGTGGTGCGGTTGTAGATGACCTTGTCAGCGTGGAGGACGTAGTCGCGGTAGTGCATCTCGACGTGGCCGGTTCCGGTCCAGATGTTGCCGGCCCAGGTTTGCTCGTCGGCGGCGGCCTGGACGGGGACGCCGGAGGGCGGCATGGGCTCGGCCTGGGCGACGGGGATGGCTTCCTGCGCGGGATCGTCGGGAAGGTCAGCGGAGGGGGTGTGTTGATCGGCTGAAGGCGATTGTGCAGGGGGTAACCCATTGGTCAACGTCTGCGCGTTAAGTTGCACGTGACAGAGGGCCAGCAGCGTGATAAACACAAAAGTACGAGGGCGCATCCCAGGGGCTTCCAAGGCTCAGGATAGCAAAAGCGAGCCGCATTCGATGGGACTCTGCCGAGCGCAGCCCGGGTAGCAGCTGGAATTCGGATTGTTTTGCCGTTTACGGACTTGCACGTTGCGTGGCGTTGCCAGCATTTCCCCGCGAACCTTTGTTGCTTGAGTGAGCCAAGTGCGCGAGAGCTTGGAAGGCAGAAGGAAATCGCAGAACGCAACAGGGGAGTTGGGATTTTGTGTCCAGAACTTCCGCGCATGAAGGGATCGAGGAGCATTGAGACAGTCCGCACAGCAGGTTGAACTGACGCCGTCGTGGAAAGAAGAAGTGAGCCGGCGGGTTGCCGAGCACAAGGGACGCGCGGGAGCGGCGGGAGCGGGGCAGAAGAGCGCCGCGCCGCAGCCGGTTGCGGGCAGCCGCGCCGCACAGGCTGCGGCGCGCGTGGCGGCCCGGTATGCGCAGGCACCGAGCTACAACGACATGCTGGCCGAGGAGGCGCGCGCAGCGGTGCGCGCGGCGGAAGCGGCTTCGCGCGCGGCACTGACAGCGCAGGCGGCGGCGGAACATGTATTGGCAGGGCTCGAGGCTGCTTCATCGGCGACCGAGGAGTGGGAGCAGGAGTTTTTTCGGACAGCTGAGCCGGCATGGACGCCGGCTGCACCGGAGCCGGTGAAGCTGGTGGCGGCGGCCGCTCCGCATTACGTGTCCGTTCAGCAAGCGGCGCCTGCTGCGCCGGCGGCACGGCAGCCGTTCGAGATTCGCTGGGATACGGATATGCCCGCGCGGGCAACTGCGCTGCCGGCATCGCGGAAGTCGCGCGGCGGGGTTGCAGTGGAAGCGCCGCCCGTGGAGACGTGGGAAGAAGCGCGGCGGGCGGCCAGCCCGCTGGAGGCCGAGGGATTTGAGGTGGTGGAGGCGGCGCAGCCGATCCATGCCAACCTGATTGAGTTTCCGCGCGAGCTGGTGGCGACGCGCAAGGCGCGTCCGCGGCGCGCGGAGGGACCGTATGCCGCATCGGTTGAAGCAAATGGGCAGCTGAGCATCTTTGAGGTCGATCCTGGGGCGATCTCAATCGACCCGGTGGTGACTGTGGAGCCGGTTGAGATGGCGGCCGTGGACGCCGCGCCGTGGGTGGGGCCGGTGTGGTCGGGCATTGAGCTGGATGCGGAGCCGTTTGAAGAGATGGCTGAAGTGACCGCTGCCTTTACGGCTCCGGCGCGGGTGGAGCGGACGGAAGCTGCCGCGGTGTCGGGCGCGTTTGAGCTGGCGCCGATGCATCAGCGGGTGATGGCGACGCTGGTGGACTTCTCGCTGATCAGCGGGGCGTTCGTGGCTGCGGGTTTCCTGGCTTCGACGTATGCGCGGGTTCTGCCGCCGCTCCGGGAGATGGAGATCGGCTCGGCCGTGGCGCTGGCGGTGATCGCGGTGTTTTACCATGCGGTTTTCTTTACGCTGGCCAATGCGACGCCGGGCATGAAGTATGCGCGGCTGGAGCTGCGGACGTTTGGCGATCACCGGCCGGCGCGGGCGCAGCGCTGCACGCGCATGGCGGCGCTGTTGCTGTCGGTGGCTCCGATGGGCCTTGGGGTGCTGTGGGCGCTGTTTGACGAGGAGCACCTGTGCTGGCACGACCGGCTGTCGAAGACTTATCCGCACAAGATTTTGGGGTAGGGGGCGGTGGTCCGGGCCTGAAGGCCGCGTCTTTTGTGCACATTTTCAGGGGGCTAAAACCCCCTGCTCCCTCCGCAAGAGCTAGAGCACTTCTCCAATTCATGTGCTCTGTTTAGTTGCGTGCAAGGTGGCTCTTTCTTAAGGAAAAAGCCACCTATCATCGTGCTTTCGGTGTACAGCAATTGGAGAACCGCTATAAAACCCCCTACTCCCTCCGCAAGAGCTAAATGCAACGCTGGTACTCGAGCATTTTCTGTCTGAGTGTTTGCGGTGCGCTCGGGCTTCAGTGCTCTCCCACCCATTGTGCAAAGGACGCACAATGGATGGGGCACGGCGCTTTTTGCTTTTGGTGGGGCGTGGACCGGGAGGCCGGCGCTCCCCTCCTGTCGCTCCTAATGAAAGAGACTTTTCGCCACGCCCCTACGGGGCGAGGGGCCATTGGGGGGCGTATCCCAGGGCGGCGTCCGCCGCAGCGGACTTGCCCTGGGCTATTCTCTTGTCGCCCCTCCGGGGCTGGGGTTGGCGCGGCTTGTTCATCTCCGCCGTAACCTGCGGGCGCGGGGCCTGTTGCTCAGGATGACGGCGGCGATGGGGGACGAACGATGAGCAACCGTAGATACCCTTCGACTTGAACCGCAAGATTTCTTCAATCACATTTTCCGACTAGGAGGCGAGGGCGCGGATGGCGGAGACGCCGGCGCCGAGCAGGGCGGTCTCGTCGTCGGGGGGCAGGACTTCGAGCGAGAAGCTTTGCAGGGTGCTCATTTTGACCATGGACTCGATGTGGGCGCGGAGGACGGGCAGCTCGATGAAGTGGGCGTTGTGGCCGGTGAAGTAGAAGCGGCCGGGGCCGGCGAGGTGGATGAAGGAGGCGGTGGCGGCGGCGAGGGCGCGGTGCCATAGGTCGACAAACTCGCGGCAGCGGTGGTCACCCTGCCTGGCCTGGGCAAAGACTTCCTCGGGCTCGAGATCGAGGAAGCGCAGGCGCATGGCGCGGTGGCCCATGATGCCCTCGAGATGGCCGAGGCCGCCGCATCCGCAGAAATGCTCTTTGGGGTCGAGGGTGACGACGGTGTGGCCGCCTTCCCAGACGCCTTCGACGTAAGGCCAGCGGCCGTAGCCGATGCCGTTGCCGATGGTCCAGACGCGGGTGAGCTTGTTTAGCTGGCCGCGGGTGGCGGCGACGCCGGCGGCGATGGCGTCAGCATCATTGGCGACGTGGACGGGGGCGGTAATGCCGCGACTGGCGAGCGCGGCGGTGAGCTCGTCGGCGAGATGCATGCCTTTGATCTGCTTGAGATTGGGCGAGTCTTCGACGACGCCGTGGCGGACGATGCCGGGGACGGCGATGCCGATGGCGTCAACGGGCGTGGGCTCGCTGGCGGATAGGGTTTCAATCTGTGTGGCCAACAGTTCAACGAGTTCGCTGCCGGGCATGGCGGTGAGGGCGTCGGCGTCTTCGGTTTCGCCGGGATAGCGGAGGGTGGCGCCGGTGAGGCGCTGATCCTGAAGTCTGCCGGCGACGATGCGACCGGTGATGACGATGCCGATGGATGTGGTCATGCAAACTCTCCGGGCCTACTCGGCCTGGTAACGGTGCAGGCGGCCGAGGCCGTTGAAGGCGGCGGCTTTGTAGCACTCGGCCAGGGTGGGGTAGTTGAAGACGGTGTCGATGAAGTATTCGACGGTGCCGTTGAGGATCATGACGGCCTGGCCGATGTGGACGAGCTCGCTGGCGCCTTCGCCGATGATGTGGACGCCGAGGACTTTGAGTGTGTCGCGATGGAAGACGAGCTTGAGGCGTCCGGCGGTATCTCCGCGAATCTGGCCGCGGGCGGTCTCGCGGTAGTAGGCCATGCCGACTTCGTAGGGCACGTCTTCGTCGGTAAGCTGCTCCTCGGTCTTGCCGATGAAGCTGATTTCGGGGATGGTGTAGATGCCGTAGGGATAGAAGCTGGGGTTGGAGCTGGCGCCCTTGTCGTTGAAGGCGCGGGCGGCGGCGATGCGGCCCTGCTCCATGGAGACCGAGGCCAGGGAGGGGAAGCCGACGACGTCGCCGACGGCGAAGATGTGGGGGACTTTGGTCTGGTAGTTCTCGTCGACGGGGATGCGGCCGCGGCTGTCGGCATCGAGGCCGGCGGCGGGGAGGTTGAGGTCGTCGACGCTGCCCTGGCGGCCGATGGCGTAGAGCAGGGCGTCGCCGGAGACCTTCTTTTTGCTTTGCAGGTTGGCGATGACGGTGCCGTCGGCGAGCTCCTCGACGCTCTCGACCTCTTCGCCGAGGCGCATGGTGACGCGGGCGTCGCGGAGGTGGTAGCTGAGGGCCTCGACGATCTCCTGGTCGGCGAATTCGAGGAGCTTGTTGCGCTTTTCAATGATGGTGACGCGGACGCCGAGGACGGCGAACATGCAGGCGTACTCGACGCCGATGACACCGCCGCCGACGACGATGAGCGAGCGGGGCAGCTCGGGCAGGTTGAGGATCTGGTCGCTGTTGACGATGGTGCGGCCGTTGATGGGGACTTTGGGCGAGTCGGCCGGCCTGGTGCCGACGGCGATGATGATGCGCTCGGCGTCGAGGGTGGAGTCGGTGCCGGGGCCATCGACGCGGACCTGGTGGGGATCGACGAAGCGCGCCAGCCCGTGCACCACGTCGATGCCGTTGCGGGAGAGCTGGGCCTCGGTGACGTCGACCTCGGTCTTGATGACGGCCTGGACACGGAAGGCGAGGTCGGCCATGGAGATGCGCTCCTTGACCCGGTAGTTCATGCCGTAGACGGATTTGTAGTTGTATCCGGAGAGATGGAGGACGGCCTCGCGCATGGTTTTGGAGGGGATGGTGCCGGTGTTGATGCAGACGCCGCCGACGACGGAGCGCGCCTCGACCACGGCCACCCGCTTTTTGAGCTTGGAGGCGGCTACGGCGGCACGCTGGCCGGAGGGTCCTGAACCGATGACGATGAGGTCATACTTGACGGCGCTCATGTGTCTGTCTCTCCAAGGTTTGGATGCAGGCCGGCCCATTAGGTGGGGCGCGGGGTGGAAGCAGAGGCCTACAACCGGAGGCTACCATAGCGCGCGGAGGGGACGAGACCGGAGTTCAGTGAATATGCGCAGAGGCTGGGGAGCGCGGGAAAAAAAAGGGAGCCGGCGTCGAGCGCAGGCTCCCAGGAGTCGTCACACATGGTGGCGAAACGCTATTTGACGAAGGAGCGGAGGTAGTCGACGGCGGCTTTGATCTGGGCGTCGGAGAGTTCGCCCTTGTAGGGCTGCATTTTGCCGGCGCCGGCGCGGACCATCTGAATCATCTCGGCTTCAGAGAGCTTTTTGATCTCAGGGTCGGCGATGGGCTTGACGTGCATCACTTTGCCGATGCCGCTGTCGGCCAGGCCGGTGGGGCCGTGGCAGGCCTGGCACTTCTCCGTGTAGAGGGCCTGCCCGGTGGACTGGGTGAGGCCGGTGATGGCGGTGAAAGCGGCAATTGCGGCAAGCAGCGCGGCGCTGCGAAGTGTGTGGTGCATATTCTGGCCCCCCGGGACGTTGGTTAAGAGCTAAGAGTGCGATGGCCGCAAGGCGCGCTGAGCGGACACCTGATTCTTGCCGGTGAAGGTTGCGCCAGACTGTCTTCCATCGTCGAGCGTGAACTGGCGGATCATGCCATCGAGGTCGCTGGCGAGCGAGGCGAGGTTCTTGAGGGCTTCGACGGCTTCTTCGGCGCCCTGGGCGGTTTCAGTGGAGAGCTGGGAGATTTGGCCGGCGGACTCGGAGATCTCTCCGGAGGCCGAGGTCTGCTCGGTGGCAGCGGTGGCGATGAGGTGGATCTGGTGCTCGACCTGCTTGGAGGACTCGATGATGGCCTCAAGGCTGCGGCGGGCATGGGCGGTTTCTCCCATGCCGGTTTCGACTGCCGAGCGGCTGGTTTGCATGACCTCAAGAGTGGCGCGGGTCTCGTCCTGGATGTTGCGGATGGTTCCGGCGATCTCTTCAGTTGCGCCCTTGGTGCGCTCGGCGAGGCGGCGGACTTCACCCGCCACGACCGCGAAGCCGCGGCCATGTTCGCCGGCACGAGCGGCTTCAATGGCAGCGTTGAGAGCCAGCAAGTTGGTTTGCTCGCTGATCTCCTGGATGACGTTGACGACTTTGCCGATCTCTTCAGAACGGTGGGCGAGGGAGGTCATCTTCTCCGACACCGAGTTGGTGGCGGCGGCGATGCTCTCCATGGTGGCGGCTGCCGATTGCATGACGGCGCCGCCCTGTTCGGCGGTCTCGGCCGAGGTGCGGCTGGCGCCGGCGGCGCTCTCGGCGTTGTGGCTGATCTCGCCGATGGTGGCGGTCATCTCCTGCGCGGCGGCGGCGATCTGGTTGGTTTTGCTGGACTGGGTGTTGGCGTTGCCGGCGCTCTGCACGGCGCGGGCGCTGATCTGGGTGGTGGCGGCGGAGAGGGTCTCGGCTCCCTGGGCGACGGATTGAAGGACAGCGCGCATGGAGGCGACGCTGGTGTTCAAGGCAGAGGTGAGGCGGCCTATCTCGTCTGTGCCGGCCTCGTCTACGCTGACGGTGAGGTCTTTTTCTGCGACACGCTCGAGCGCGGCGGTGGCGGCCTGGAGCGGTGGGGCGATGAGGCGGGTGAGCAGGAAGCCGATGAAGGCGCAGAGGGCCACGATGACCAGTGAGATAGACACGTTGATCCAGGTGCCACGGCTCGATGATTGGGCGGCAGTATCTGCCTCGTCTTTGCCTTGCTTCGCATTGAACGCGAAGTCCTGGTCGGCTGCTGCAACGGTCGCGGCGAACTTCTGGAGTGTTTCATCGGAGAAGCTCAGGTCGAGGGCGTCGCCGGTCTTGCCGGCTGCGAGGAGGGCGGCGACGCGGTCGCTGATCTCAAGGTAATTCTGGAAGCCGTTTGCGATCTTTTCATAGAGTTCGCGCTCGCCGGGGTAGCTGACCATGGGCTCGTAGGTCTTGAGCGCGGATTTGAAACTGGCGATATCTGTCGCGCGCTTGTCGGTATGTTGCGAGGTGCAGGCAGCCGTCTGGCAGAGCAGCAAGTCGAGGTCTTCGCGCCGGATGGAGTTCAGGGAGCCACGCGCATCGGACAGGACGATCACCGAGGGCAGCGAATTGTTGGCGACGTCTGTGTTCTTGGCCGAAATGCCGCGGAAGGTGAGGAACGTGTAGGCGCCGAGGACGATACTGAGGCTGCATACGATGCCGAAGGCGAGAGTGAATTTGCGAGCGATGGGAAGATTTCGAAGCCAGGTCATGCAGGGATGCCCTTTCTCAACTGATTCTTGGTGTTCATCGGCGTTGTTGCGCGGGACTTGAGTACTTTTGGATAGCGGCCGAACGGGATTGACGCGCAACGGGGCGCGCCGTAGGCTCAAGGTATGGAATTCAAGGTAAGCGAGCTGGAGCGGGAACCGATCGACTTTGACCTGAGCCTGACGCCGGGGGAAGTGGACCTGGGCGAGGAGGCCAAGCAGGTTGGCGGGCTGGCGGCGGCGGGGCGTGCGGAGGTTTTGCACGAGCACCGCGGGCCGAGGGATATTGTGGCCGACATCCGCCTGAAGGGCAGCTTTTCCGGCACATTCGAGGTGCCTTGCGCGCGGTGCGTGGAGCCGGTCAAGCTCCCGCTGCAGGCCGATTTCGACTTGATATTCCGTCCGGCGGAGGCTGACACGGAGGCTGCGGAACGGTCGATTACAGCGCCGGAGACGGAAATCGGGTATTATCTAAATGACAGTCTGTCGCTTGAAGATGTGCTGCGCGAGCAGGTGCTTTTGTCCCTGCCGGCGAGGACGCTCTGCAAGCCTGACTGCAAGGGACTTTGCCCGCGCTGCGGTGCAGACCGCAACAGCACGGCGTGCTCCTGTGAGGTAGCAGACCCCCGCTGGGAAGCGCTGTCTGGGCTCCGCAGCAGGATCAAGTCCTAGTACTTAACCCCAAGAGATTGAGGGTGTTGAAGCCAATGCCGGAAGGCAGCCAAGGGCCGTGTGGGCCCATCGGCAGCCGGAGCCGGACGCGGGTTTCGAGCGGGCCTCAACACGAAAGGAATTTTGCCATGCCTAATCCGAAAAGGCGCCATTCGACGCGCCGCACCGCCAACCGCCGCGCCCACGACTTTCTGACTGCCGTTGGCGTGTCGGAATGTCCGAACTGCCACGAGAAGAAGCTGCCCCACCAGGCCTGCCCGAAGTGCGGCGCCTACAAGGGGCGTGCGGTTCTGGACATCAAGGAAGCAGCCAAGTAGCTGGCAGCAGTGGTAGCCTGAGCCTCTATGCTCATCGACATCGCGCTGGACGCCTTCGGTACCGACAAAGCTCCTGAAGCGGAGATTCGCGGGGCGATACTCGCCGCGCGCAGCCTGCCTGTGCGGGTCCACCTGATTGGGCCGGAGGCGGAGCTGCGCGATCTGCTGGACGAACACCTGGACAATGAAGACCTGCCGATTGTGATCCACCATGCATCCGAAAGGATCACGATGGAGGACAAGGCGGCGCACGCGGTCAGGAGCAAGAAGGACAGCTCAATGCGCGTGGGGCTGAAGCTGGTGCGCGAAGGCAAGGCTGCCGGTTTCGTGACCGCGGGCAACACCGGCGCGGCGATGGCCACGGCCAAGATGGTACTGGGCGCGCTGCCGGGGGTGGATCGTCCGGCGCTGGCTACGCCCATGCCGAGTTCGACTGGAAACCCGTGCGTGCTGCTGGACGTGGGCGCGAATGTGGACTGCAAGCCGCACAACCTGGCGCAGTTTGCCGTGATGGGCGAGATCTACGCGCGCAGCGTGCTGAAGATCAGTGAGCCGCGGGTGGGCCTGCTCTCAATTGGCGAGGAAGAGACCAAGGGCAACGACCTGACGCGCGAGGCGTTTCCGCTGCTGAAGGCGCTGCCGATTCGCTTTATCGGCAACGTGGAGGGGCGGGACATTTTTTCCGGCCAGGCGGACGTGATTGTGTGCGACGGGTTTGTGGGCAACGTGGCGCTGAAGACGAGCGAGGGCGTGGGGCGGTTTGTGCGCGATGTGCTGCGCGAGTCGCTGACGCGGACGGTGACGGCGCAGGTGGGGGCGCTGCTGAGCCGCAAGGCGTTCAACGAGTTTCGGCGGCGGCTGGATTATCGCGAGTACGGCGGCGCGCCGCTGCTGGGCGTGCGCGGGGTGTGCATCATCGGGCACGGGTCGTCGAACGATCGCGCCATCTTCAACGGCATTCGCGTGGCGTATGAGTCGGCTGTGGCGGGGACCAATGCGGCCATCGAGCAGGAGTTTGCCAAGGTTCCCAAGCGGAACCCGCCCGCGGCTGAAGCCGGCGGCGAAGCGACCGTCCAGTAAGGGCTCTATGGCAGCGGAACAAACGGGAAAGCACGACTTCGACGAAGCAACTTTGCAAGGGATTTCTGCGCAACTGGCGTGCCCGGTTTGCCATGGCGATCTGCGGCTGGATGCGGAGCGGCTGGTGTGCGGCGGGTGCGGGCGCGGGTATCCGATTGTGGATGGGATTCCGGTGCTGATTGCGGGGCGGGCGAGCCAGGCACCCGTTCAGCGGCGGCTTCCGAGTCTGGGAAATCCATAGCCGGCCAGCAGCACCAGGACGATGTAGACGATTTGCATGGCGGTGCGGACGGGGACACCGGGAAACTGGAACCCGTCGACCAGCTGGCCGGCGGAGTAGATGTTGGCGGGGACGATAGCGACCATCATGACCGCAATCCAAAAGGCGGCGGCGCGGCGCAGGCGAGGCACGAACAGGCCGATGGCCCCGGCAATCTCAAGGACGCCGGTGAGGATTGCCAGGAAAACGCGCGCCGGAAAGACGGGCGGAATGATGCTGGCAGTGAGCTGGGCGCGGAAAAAATGCAGGAAGACTCCTGAGACTACAAGCGGAAGCGCGACCAGGACGCGCAAGACGATCTGCGGGATGCCGAAGCTGGCGTAGATTCCGCGGGCGAGCGCGAAGAAGGCCAGGATGGTGGCGACGAGCAGGGAGATAGGAATTGCGTATTGCATGCGGGGCCTGCTTGTTTAGTGCCGGTGGTGGAAGGGCATGACGATCATGAGGGCGAAGGCGATGGCGGCGGCGAGAGCGAGGGCGATGAGGCTGTAGAGGAGGACGAGGTTCGGGCCGGGGTTGGGGTCTTCGTCCTCGGGACTATGGCGGTCGCTTCCGGGCTGGTTGGGGTTGTGCTCGGGGTTACTCATATTTGAGGGCATCCACGGGATCGAGCTGGGCGGCGCGGGTGGCGGGGACGGTGCCGAAGATGACGCCGACGAGCATGGCCGAGCCGAGCGCGATGACGACCGACCAGGGGGTGATGGGGATGGCGAAGTCAGTGAAGACGCGCGCGGAGACGGGCAGGGCGAGGCCGACGATGGAGCCGACGACGCCGCCGGTGAGCGAGATGATGACCGCCTCAGTGAGGAACTGGAGCTTGATCTCGCGGCGGGTGGCGCCGAGGGCCTTGCGGATGCCGATTTCGCGGACGCGGGCACGTACGCCGGCGAGCATGATGTTCATGATGCCGACGCCGCCGACGGCGAGGGTGACGAAGGAGACGGCGACCAGCAGCGCGGTGAGCGCGGTCATGATGCTCTTGGCGATGGAGAGATATTCCTGGAGGGTTTGGGTCTTGTAGATGGAGTCGGCGCGGTGGCGGGCCTGGACGATGCGCTTGATCTCCCTGGCGGCGTCGGTGACTTCGCTCATGGAGCGCATGGAGAAGTAGATCTGCTGCACGTTCTCAGAGCCGGAGAAGAAGCGGGCCAACTGCAAGGGGATGAGGACGGTCTGGTCTTCGATTTCGGAGTTGCCGAAGTCGGGGAAGGCTTCCTTGAAGACGCCGATGATGGTGAAGGGCATGCGGCTGATCTCGAAGGTCTGGCCGACGGCGGCGTCGTCGCTGCCGAAGCGGTCTTTGGCGAAGTCCTCGCTGACGACGGCGCAGTGAATGTGGGCGGAGTCGTCTTCTTCATCGAAGAAGCGGCCGACGGGGACGAGGAGGTTGCGGATCTGCTGGTAGCCGGGGCTGACGCCGAGGACGAGGGTGTCTTTGGTGACGCCGCCGCCGAAGCTGATGCGGTCGTGCATCTGGATGATGGGGGAGGAGTACTGGACGCCGGGGAGCTGGGCGCGGACGGCTTTCTCGTCGTCGCGGGTGAGTTCGTCGTTGTAGAGGACGCGCTCGGCCGCGGTGGCGCCGCCGCCGGAGTACTCGAGCTCGACGGAGTTGGTTTCGATCTTTTGCAGTTCGGTAAGGACATACTGCTGGCCGGTGAGCCCGATGGTGATGACCAGGATGACCGAGGCGGTGCCGATGACCATGCCGAGGGCGGTGAGGGCGAAGCGCATCTTGCTGGCGCGGAAGCTGTCGATGGCCAGCTTGAGGGTCTCACTCATGAGCATGGTGCGGCGCGCACTCAGCAGGGTCTGCTGAAAGGCTCGCTGGCGCGCCTGGTCGGTGGGGATGGTGGGGATGGTGGGGTTCATTCAAGTCCTAGAAAGAAACTACGCTCCGGCACGGCTGTGAATGGTTGATTTCATTAAGAGGCCCGTCTTGGACCGATGTCACGCCGTCCCTACGGGACGGAAGCTCACTTTAGGCGCCCACCCAGGACAGCGTCCGCTGCGGCGGACTTGTCCTGGGCTATTATCGCTTCTCCCTCCGGGAGAAGATGCGGTGACGGTTTCATTCCACCGCGGGTCG
>Ga0302267_10005847_pt1 | contig 12751 bp, 9 predicted proteins | sample III_Bog_E1_3_FD_194555 | JGI IMG/M metagenome (GOLD analysis project Ga0302267, IMG submission 194555) | Peat permafrost microbial communities from Stordalen Mire near Abisko, Sweden - III_Bog_E1_3 | ecosystem: Environmental > Terrestrial > Soil > Wetlands > Peat | place: Sweden: Abisko... | reverse complement strand
GATCATCTCCTGCAAATTCGCCGACTGCATCACCTTCAGATCGTGATACATTGCGTCGGCCGGCGTCTTCCCCGCGCCATACGCGAACCCGGCAGTGTGCGTCATCAGCTCCCGCATCGTCGGCGCGTGGTCCGGATCGACCAGGATGCTCTTTCCATCCGCATCCACGCCTTTCTGCACCTTCAGATGAGCAAACTCCGGAATGAACTTCGAAATCGGATCGGACGGCAGCCATTTGCCCTGCTCATACAGAATCATCATCGCCACGCCCGTGACCGGCTTGGTCATCGAGTAGTCGCGGAAGATCGTGTCCCTGGTCATCGGCGCGGCGCTGGCAATATCCTTCTGGCCGTAAGTCCGGTACTCCACCACCTTGCCGTGGCGCGCCAGGATGGTCACCGCCCCGGCAAGCTGCTTCTGGTCGATCTCGTCCTGAATCAGCTTGTGGAGGTTTTCCAGGCGCTCCGAAGAAAACCCAACCGTCTCCGGCTTCACCACCGTCATATCGAGTGCGTGGAGAGCGGCCGGCTTCGCCGGATGCGTCTGCTGCCCATGAGCGGGCATCCGCACAGACAAAGCAACAAATCCAATCACCAACAGCGAAAACCCAGCGAACCGGCCGTTCATTTTCAACCCAAATCTCCTCGTCGTCCCTGATTCCCAAGAATTGTACGCCGCCGAAGGGAATCGGAGACAAACCCAGCCTCCGAACTCCAAAGCCGCGCGGCGATACCAGCCTCGTTACAATCAAGAAGTGAGCAGGAGCAGCGAAAGCAGTGCGAGATTTACCTGGAATCAGCGGTTGATCCTCGCCGTCGTCCCCCGTCTCGTCTGGGGTCTCCTGATGACCGTCGGCCGCACCTGGCGCTTTGAAGTCCTGGCCGAAGACGGCGTCACCCCCGCTTTCCACGGATTCTCGCCCAGCCGCGAAATTTATTGCTTCTGGCACCAGTGCGTGCTGCCTTGCGCCTTTTATTTTCGCTCCACTCATGCGACCATTCTTATCAGCCAAAGCTTTGATGGCGAACTGATTACGCGTACTTTGGAGTTGTTCGGGTTTCGCGCCGTCCGCGGTTCAAGTTCGCGCGGAGGGCGCGAAGGGCTCTTGGGTTTACGCCGGGTGCTGGATGCGGGAACGCCCGCCATCTTCACCGCCGACGGGCCGCGCGGGCCCATCTATCGGTCGAAACTGGGCCCTGTGAAGCTCGCTCAGGTCACCGGCGCGCCGATCGGCGCATTTCACCTGCAGCCCGAGCGATGCTGGACGATGCGCTCCTGGGATCGCTTCCTGGTCCCGAAGCCTTTCAGCCGCATCGCGGTAAGCTGGGGCCGGTGGACGCAGGTCGGTCCGGAGCTTTCCGCCGAGGAGCTGGAAGAGAAACGTACCGAAGTGGATGCGGCGCTGGAACGGGCCCGCACGCGAGCGGAAGCCCATCTGGCGCAGTCCAACGGATAAAGGAATCTGGGAGAGCATGGACTATCAGGACGAATCCGGGCGGTTGGTTGCAGACTACGACTTCACTCTGCCCGAGGAGTTGATTGCGCAGCAGCCGCCGGAGCCGCGCGGCACCAGCCGCATGCTGGTGCTCGACCGCAAGTCCGGCCTCACCGAAGATCGCCGGTTCGCCGATCTCGCCCGGCTCCTCAACCCCGGCGACTTGCTCGTCCTTAACGACAGCCGTGTTCTTCCCGCCCGCATCTTTGGCCAGCGTGTGACGCTGCGCGGCGCGCAGGACCCCACCGCGGCGGTCGAAGTACTGCTCACCGCGCCCCAGGGCGCCGGCCGCTGGAGCGCTCTCGTCCGCCCCGCCCGCAAGGTTCAGGTCGGCGACCGCATCGAGTTTTCCGCGCCCTCCGGCGAAGTGGCCCTCGAAGCCGAAGTCGTCCGCGCCGGCTCCTTTGGCGAACGCATTCTCCGCTTCCTGCCCGACGCCCTGGCCGGCCGCAGCTTCTTCACCGTCCTCGACCAGATCGGCCACATGCCCCTGCCGCCCTACATTGGCCGCGAAGACGCGCCCGCCGACCGCGAGCGCTACCAGACCATCTATGCCCGCGAGCGCGGTTCAGTCGCCGCCCCCACGGCCGGCCTCCACTTCACCCCCGCCATGCTCACGGAGATCGCGGCCCGCGGCGTAGACATTGCCAAAGTCACGCTCCACGTCGGCCTCGGCACCTTTGCCCCGCTGCGCGTGGACCGTGTGGACCAGGTCCGCCTGCATCGCGAGCGCTACACCCTCCCCGCCGAGACCGCCGAAGCCCTCAACCTGGCCAAACAGCACCGCCGCCGCATCGTCGCCGTCGGCACCACCGTTGTGCGCACTCTGGAGCACTGCGCCCTCGCCGCCGATGGCAAGCCTTTGAAAGAGCACAGCGGCGAGACCGAAATCTTCATCTCTCCCGGCTTTGAGTTCCGCATGACCGGCGCCATATTTACCAACTTTCATCTGCCGCAATCCAGCCTGCTCATGCTGGTCAGCGCCTTCGCCGGACGCGAGCGCGTTCTTGCCGCCTATGCCCATGCCGTGAAAGAGGGTTACAAGTTCTTCAGCTATGGCGATTGCATGTTCCTCGCCTGAGCCCAGGCAATTGCATGAATTGGCGAGTATCCGGAATCGTACGCCCATATCCATGCGGGCCAACCGCATCGCAAACAGGGCAATTGTATGAAGCGGCAAGAATCTGGAGTCTGGGGGCCCGCAGCCCATTTTCATGGGGGGCCGGCTGCCTCTCAAGCCCCATTGCGCAGAATTACTTCCAGCCAAGGTAGACTCCGAGGGAACGATGCGGCGGCATTCTTACGGGTCGCGCTTCACCGCGAATGGGCATGGAATGGCGGCGAAAAGTGGTACAAATGCGCGCGAAATACGCCAGGTGACCTTCATCTAAACAATCCCGAATCAAATTTTTACAGCTCATTCTTGAGTTAAGAAGTGCCCCCATTTTTCGCTGGAAATCGTTCACGTTTTGGAGTAGTTCGAACTCTCGGTCCAAGCGATCGCCCGGCCTGGGCGGGAATCGCGATTGACCCGTAACTCGGCTTCGCGTAGACTAGGGAATTGCGAGGGATGCGGCTGAGATTGCATTCTGGCCAGCGTTCCACCCCCGGCTCTGGGTAGCTTGCTGGGAATCTTCACTCCCCGGCATCCGGGACACACAAAAGGATCAAGAATGGCAAATCATGTTTCTTCTCTGAAGCGCGCACGTCAGACCGTGGTGAAGACCGAGGTCAACCGCGCCAACCGCACCCGCGTTCGCGGCAGCCTGCGTCTTTTGCGCGAAGCCATCCTCAAGGGGGATGTGGCTGCGGCTCAGACCCAGTTCAGAGCAACTGTTTCGGCGCTCGACAAGAGCGTACAAAAGGGCGTTCTGCACAAGAACACTGCTTCGCGGTACAAGAGCCGGCTGAATGCTCGGCTGAAGGCTCTGGTTTTGGCTCCCGCCAAGGCGTAGTGGAAGTGTGGAGTGTGAGGCACATCACACACTTCGCGCTCCACACTTTTTGCTTTGAGGCCGCTCAGTTTTGGAGTGACTCGAAGATGGCGGCCGCGCCCATGCCGCCGCCGACGCACATGGTGACCATGCCGTAGCGGATTTTGCGACGGGCCATTTCGGCGAGAATGGACGCTGTGAGCTTGGCTCCGGTGCAGCCGAGGGGATGGCCGAGCGCGATTGCGCCGCCGTTGACATTGACCCTCTCTGGGTCAATACCCAATTCGCGGATGACGGCGAGGGCTTGCGAGGCGAAGGCTTCGTTGAGCTCGATCAGGCCCACGTCACTGAGCGTCAATCCGGCATGTTTGAGGGCCTTGGGGATGGCGAAGATGGGTCCCGCGCCCATCTCTTCCGGAAGGCAGCCGGCGGTGGAGTAGGCGACGAGGCGGGCGAGGGGCTGGATGCCGAGTTCTTGGGCGCGGTTGGCGCTCATGACGACAACGGCCGCGGCTCCATCCGAGGTTTGCGACGAGTTGCCGGCGGTGACGGAGCCCTGGGCCTGGAATGCCGGCTTGAGTTTTGCGAGGGCTTCGAGCGAGGTATCGGCGCGAGGGCCATCGTCGGCGGAAATGACCATTTCCGAGCCGACTGGCTTGCCGGGCTTTGCGCCCGGAGCTGCGCTGGCGACCGTGACCGGAACAATTTCACTGTCGAAGCGGCCGGCCTGCTGGGCGGCGATGGCCTTGCGATGGCTGGCGAGCGAAAACTGGTCCTGGTCTTCGCGGGAGACCGAGTAGCGGCGGGCGACGCGCTCGGCGGTGAGGCCCATGGTGAGCAGGGCGGCTGGGTAGTTTTCCGCGAGCCAGGGGTTGGGGCTGGGTTTGTTGCCGCTCATGGGGATCATGGTCATGGATTCCGCGCCGCCGGCGACGACGGCGGTGGCCATGCCGGAGGTGACGCGCATGGTGGCCTGGGCGATGGCTTCAAGGCCGGAGGCGCAGAGGCGGTTGACGGTCATGCCACCGATTTCGACGGGAAGGCCCGCCCGCAGGACGACCATGCGGGCGAGGTTCCAGCCCTGCTCGCCCTCGGGCATGGCGCAGCCGAGGATGAGGTCGCCGATTTCGGCCACGTCGAGCGCGGGGACGCGGGCCAATGCACCACGGACGGCGATAGCGCCGAGGTCGTCGGGGCGGGTGGTCGAGAATGCGCCCTTGGCGGCGCGGCCGACGGGCGTTCGCGCTGCGCTGACGATGACGGCTTCGTTCATTTGGATCCTCCGATGAAACGGGGCTTCCCTGCCCCACTTCCGCCCCTTTTAGGCTCGCAATCCGGTCATCGTCTTGGCCAGGAAGTCTTCGTCGCCTACCGTGTCGGTGGCCGAAACCGGCGTATTCGCGACCGTGCAGGTGACGGACACGCCCTGGCGGGTGATGGTGTACTTCTTTCCGTAGACGGTGGTCATCTCCCAGTTCTTTCCCGTGGTCATCGAGGTTCCCAGAATTCCCTTCAGATTGAGGGGGCTGCTGGTGCCGAAGGTCGGGTCGTAGATGATTCCGGTGTCGGGGTCTTTGACGCGCCAGTGGTTGTCGAACTCCCAGCCCACAACGGGCGGCTTGTTGATCTCCGGGCCGTTGCCGAGCGCCTTGGCCATCCTTTCCTGGAGGACGAAGTAGCCCATCTTGTCGCCTTTGGCGTTTTTGGCCGTGGCCTCGTAATAGAGGGCCTGGAGGCGATCGACGCCCATGTCGGCGGCAATCTGCATGAAGATTCTGGCCGCCGATTCGCAGTTCATGGCCGTGCCCTGCGCGGGCGGCAGCGTTTCAATGCCCACGCGCCCACGCTCTTTGGCGTAGGAGTAGCGGGAGGTCTGGAGCAGCTCCAGGAGCCGGTTGAGTTTGTCTTTACGTTCGGCCGGGGTGAGCGACATGGTGTGTTTCCTCCAACTTTCTTTCGGAATGCTTGCGGATTTCTGGCGCGCGGGGAGCTGGCCTAGTTTCTGAGGGGCTTGCCGGTTTTGAGGGTGTGGGCGATGCGCTCCTGGGTTTTGCGCTCGCCGCAGAGGGAGAGGAACGCCTCGCGCTCAAGGTCGAGCAGGTATTGCTCGGAGACAAGCGAGCCGGCAGTGACGCGGCCGCCGCAGAGGACGTGGGCGGCCTTGGCCGCGACCTTTTGGTCGTGAGCGGAGGCGAAGCCGGCCTCGCCCATGAGATAGATGCCGGTTTCAAGCATGGCCAGGGCGGCAAGGCCGGCGACTGGGATCTGGGTACGCTCGACGGGGGTGACGTACCCGATTTCGGCGAGGGCGAGGGCCTGGATTTTGGCGTCGAGGAGGAGACGCTCGCGGTTGAGCGTGACGCGGTCGGCGGGGGAGAGCAGGCCGAGGGTGCGGGCCTCGGCGGCGGAGGTGGAGACCTTGGCCATGGCGATGGTTTCGAGGGCGCGCTTGAGGGCGGTTGCGTACTCGCCGGAGTGGGCGAATTTGGCGGGAGGGTCTTTAGGCTCGGGGGGGGCGAAGGCCGCAGCGAGGTCGTGTGCGCGGAGGGCCATCTCCTTGGTGCCGCCGCCGCCGGGGATGAGGCCGACGCCGGCTTCGACGAGGCCGATGTAGGTTTCGGCGTGGAGTTGACGCTGAGCGGCGTGAAGGCAAATTTCGGTTCCTCCACCGAGGCAGAGGCCGGCGGGGGCGACGACGACGGGGCGCGGGCAGAACTTGATGGCCGCGGTCATCTGCTGGAAGCCGCGAATAGCGAGGTTGATCTCGTCCCAATCGCCTTCCTGGAGGCCGAGGAGCAGTTGCATGAGGTTTGCGCCAACGGAGAAGTTGTCCGCGTCGCTGGAGATGACGAAGGCCTGGAAGTTGCGCACCGCCTCGCCGCCGGAGGCGAGGGCGGAGGTGAGGAGGGAGACGACGTCGCCACCGATGGCCGATTTGACGGAGTGCAGTTGGAGGCAGCCGATGCCGTCGCCGAGGTCGACGAGGGATGCGCCGGGGTTCTTGCGGACGACGCCGGCGCGGCCGGCGCTGGGCGCTCGGTAGGCGGCGATGCAGGCGTGGCCGGGGATTGGCGGGACCGGTTCCATTTGGCCGGTGAGCGGGGAGTAGCAGAACTCGCCGTCGGCGGAGTACCAGCTTTGGTGGCCGGCGGCGAGGAGTGACTCGACGTGGGGGCTGACCGGGAGGCCGAGAGCCTTGATGCGGGCGACGGTCGAAGCGACGCCGGCGGCATCCCACATGGCGAAGGGGCCGAGTTCCCAGTTGAAGCCGGCGCGGATGGCTTTGTCGATGGACGGGACATCGTCGGCGACCTCGCCGATGCGGTCAGCGGCGTAGTTCCACAGGTTGGCGAGCAACGGCCAGAGGTAGGCGGCGGATTTGTCCTTGGCTGGGTCGTTGGCGAGAAGCATACGCAGGCGCTCGGGGAGGCTGGCGGAGTTCTTGGCCATTTCGAGCGCGGGGAGCTTGGCTTTGGCGAGCGGGCGGTACTCTAGCGTGGCGAGGTCGAGGGCGAATCGCTGCTCCTGGCCGTTCGCGTCCCTGGACTTGCGGTAAAAGCCCTGGCCGGTCTTGTCGCCGAGCCAGCGGCGCTTGACCATCTCCTGAATGAGTTCGATGGGTGAACCGGGGGCCACGCCTTCACTGAAGTTTGAGGCGACGTGGGCCAGGATGTCGATGCCGACCATGTCGGCGAGGCGGAAGGTGCCAGTGCGGGGCCAGCCGAGGGCGGTGCCGGTGAGGGCGTCGACTTCCTCGATGGTGAGCCCCTGCTCGCGCATGAGCGTGAGCGCGGAAAACATGTTGGCGACGCCGATGCGGTTGGCGATGAAGTTGGGTGTGTCGTGCGCCTGGACGACTTGCTTGCCGAGGATGCGGTCGGCGAAGGCGCTGAAGGCGGCGAGGACGGCGGGGTCGGTGTCGGCGGTGGGGATGACTTCGAGCAGGCGCATATAGCGCGGGGGATTGAAGAAGTGGGTGCCGAACCAGCGCTTTCGGAGGCTGGCGGTGAAGGCGTCGCCGAGGCTGGCCGCGATTTTGGCGATGGGCAGCCCTGAAGTATTGGTGGTGAGGATTGCATTTAGGCCGATGTGCGGCAAGACGCGGGTCAGGAGAGATCGTTTTACCGCGAGGTCTTCGGTGACGGCTTCAATGATCCAGTCGCAGCGGGCGAGCTTGGGCAGGTCGTCGTCGAAGTTGCCGGGGGTAACGAGGCGAGCCAGGGAGGGCTCGAAGAAGGCTGCCGGCTTGGCCTTGAGCAGCGATTCGATGGCCCCGGAAGCGAGTTTGTTGCGGGCGAGCGCTTCGCCGGCAGGGACGATATCGAGCAGAAGGACGGGGATTCCGGTGTTGGCCAGGTGGGCGGCGATGCGGGAGCCCATTGTGCCCGCGCCGAGGACGGCGGCGCGGCGAATGAGCATCGGGCGCGCCGCGGGTTTCTCCGCTGAGGCGGATTCCGCGATCCAATCGGGAGCCTGCGTCGCCATTTTGTCTCCAATCCGCGAGCGGGAGCACGGCGTAAGCGGCCGCTGCTAAACGTTCCCGAGGATACGGCGGGCCACCGTGCGGGGTCAAGGCGGAGCTCGTCCCGGCCTCCGGCGCTGAAGTTAGCAAACCTTTATACTGATTTGGGCACCGCGCAACGGGGTTGGGCAGAGACGTAGCGAGCGGCGCGCGTCTGGACCGGCACGATCAAAGAAGGAAGCAGAGAAAGAAGGGCACGAATTGAGTCTGGCGATTGTGATTATGGCGGCGGGCAAAGGAACGCGGCTGAAGTCGCGGCGGCCCAAAGTGCTGCATGAAATTGGCGGCAAGCCGCTGCTGATGCACGTGATTGCGGCGGCGCGGAAGATGGTAGCGGCGGCGGATATCTTCGTGGTTGTGGGCCATGAGGCGGAGCGAGTGGAGGCGGCGGCGGGAGCGACCGGCGTACGCTTTGTGCGCCAGACCGAGCAACTTGGGACCGGACACGCGATTCAATGCGCGCGGGAGGCGATTGCCAACTATGACAGCTTCCTGGTGCTTTCCGGCGATGCGCCGCTGATCCGGCCCGAGACGCTGGAGCTGATATGGCAATTTCACGAGGCGGAAAAGGCGGCGATGACGCTGTTGAGCGCGGTGCCGGAGAACCCGTTTGGCTATGGACGCGTGTTTCGCAGAACTGCTGACGGGGCTGAAGTGGCGGCCATTGTGGAGCAGAAGTTGCTGCGGCCAGACCAGCTCGGCCTGCGCGAGATCAACTCCGGGTTTTATGCCTTCCGCACCGCCCCGCTGCTGCGCCACCTGGGGGAGCTCAAAACGAATAACCCGCAAGGGGAATACTACCTGACGGATATGGCGGGTATTCTGAATAACGCCGGAGAGCGGGTGGTGGCGGTGGCAGCGACGGACGCCCAAGAGATTCTGGGGGCGAATACGATTGCCGAGCTGGTTTCGCTGGACGCGACCCTGCGCATGAACAATGCCGCGCGGCTGATGGCGCAGGGCGTAACCATCTTTCGTCCCGAGACATGCGTTATCGATTCAGAGGTTGAAGTGGGTCCGGACACGGTGATTGAGGGCAATGTGCAATTGCTCGGGAAGACGCGGATTGGCGTCGACTGTTTTATTCGTTCTGGATCAGTATTGGAAAGTTCTCATCTTGCCGATAACGTACTTGTGCGGCAAAACTGCATCGTTACGGAAGCGGTAATTGGCGCGCACGCCAAGATTGGGCCATTTGCGCACGTACGGCCTGGGAGCGAGATCGGCGAGGAGGCTCATGTGGGCAACTTTGTGGAGACCAAGAAAGTGCGGATGGGCAAGGGCGCAAAGGCGAACCACCTGACCTATCTGGGCGACGCCGAGGTGGGGGCGGGGACCAACATTGGCGCCGGGGTGATTACCTGCAATTACGACGGAGTGAACAAGCACACGACAACGATCGGTGCGGGGGTCTTCGTTGGGAGCGATTCGACGCTGGTGGCGCCTCTTACCGTGGGCGACGGAGCCTATATTGGGGCGGGTTCGTGCATAACGCACGAAGTTCCCGTGAACGCGCTGGCCGTGGGCCGCAGCCGGCAGATTGTGCGGGAAGAATGGGCGATTGGCAAACGGGCTCGCCTGCGAGGGGAAGGCTGAGATGGGTGGGAAGGCGAAAGGTTTGTCAGGCAGTTTTCGGCTGAATTTTGCCGGCTCCGGAACGCCCGGCCTGAAGTGAGGGTAGGTTTTGGACTGTATCGGATTCTGAGTATACGCTTCTCTGACGGGCTGAGGTAAATCGATTGTCTGAATTGTTGATTGAGGTTCTTTTTCTCAAAATAACCATTGCGGACCTGAGCGACTCGGTTTTAAGCTCAATCGTTACGGGGGTCTTGCACACAATCGATGGCAGTTTTCACAAAAAATGAACAGAGCAAGCCTCTGCATTCATGAACAGGACCGCGCAGTGCAAGAGCTAATCCGCGAGTTCCCAAAGATTGAGGAGCAAGGAATGGGGTCTACCGCAAGAATCCTGATCGTGGATGATGAACCCCATGTTCGTTCGATGCTGAGCGCGACACTTGGCCGGCAGAACTACGAGACCGTGATGGTGGGAACGAGCGCCGAAGCGCTGGAGTTGATCGACCGGCAGGACTTCGATCTGGTACTGACCGATATAGTGATGCGGGATGGCACTGGGATCGGTCTGCTGGACCGGATCCGGGCAAATCAGCCGGAAACGCCGGTGGTGATGGTGACCGCGGTACAGGACATCAGCGTGGCCATCAATGCGATGCGCCGGGGCGCGTACGATTATCTGATCAAGCCCTTTGAGCGGGAGCAGCTGCTTTCCACGGTACGCAGTGCGCTGGGGCACCGCAAGACCCTGCTGGAAACCGCAGTCTACAAGCAGGATCTGGAAGAGGTGGTGCGGGCGCGGACGAACCTGCTGCATCATGCGATTGTGGATCTGGAGCGCTCCTACGACATTACGCTGGAGGCGCTGGGCGACGCGCTGGATTTGAAGGATTCCGAGACCGAGGGCCACTCGAAGCGGGTGACGGCGTATACGATTGCGCTGGCGCGGGCGATGGGGATTGAATCGGACCACGTGAAGGTGATTGCGCGGGGCGCATTCCTGCATGACATTGGCAAGATGGCGATTCCGGACGCGATCCTGCGCAAGCCGGGCAAGCTGACGCCGCGGGAGCAGAAGACGATGCGGGAGCACTGCGAGCGGGGATACCATATCCTGCGCAAGATTCCGTTTCTGTCGGAGGCGGCGGAGATTGTCTACAGCCACCAGGAGCACTACGACGGGAGCGGGTACCCGCGCGGGCTGCGGGGCGAGGCGATTCCGCTTGGCTCACGGATCTTTTCACTGGCCGATACTCTGGACGCGATTACCAGCGACCGGCCGTACCGAGGAGCGCGGAGCTTTGACGTGGCGCGGCAGGAGATTTTGCGCTGCGCAGGGCAGCAGTTTGACCCGGCCGTTGTAGAGGTGTTCGTGAAGATCCCGAACGAGCTGTGGATTGAGCTGCGCACGGAGCTGACAGGGGCGAAGCGCGCCTTTCCGGAGTTTGAGCCGGAGGGTTCCTCGGCCTGGTAGACCCCGACTGACGGTTCGCTGCTTGTTCAGCTCGCCCGCTCCACCTGATAATGAAACGGGGCTCCCCGCTCAATGGCTAGACCCTTCACCACTTGCAGGAATGCGGTGGCGGCATAGGAGAGCTTTGCGTTGCGGCGATGGACCAGGCGCAACAGGCGGCGGAATTCCAGCTCGTCCACGGGAACGGCGACCAGGTCGCCGGTTTCCAGTTCGCGGGCGACGGTGAGGCGCGGCACCAGGGCGACTCCATTACCCATGGCGACGAAGCGCTTGATTGCCTCGATCGAGGGCAGTTCGATGTTCATGTTGAGCGGCGTATGGTGCCGCTGGAAGGTTTCGATGACCTTGCGGCGCAGGGGCGAGGGGACGTTGTGCGCGACGAACAGTTCGCCACCCAGGTCGGCGATGGAGACGCGCGGCGCAGCGGCGAGCGCATGGCGGGGATTGACCACAAAGGCCAGCGTGTCGCCATAGACGGCGATGGAGCGGTACTGCTCGGTGTCCGGCTTGAAGGAGATGACGCCGAGCTCGAAGAGGCGCAGGTTCAGCTCCTCGGGAATCTTGCTGGCGAGGGAGCGGTGGACGGTGACGTCGATTTTGGGGTGTTTTTTGCGGAAGGCGTCGAGGACGGGGAGCAGGTAGAGGCAGGTGTACTCGTTGGCGGCGAGATGGAGGTGACCGCGCTCGAGATTGCGGAGCTCGTCCATGGCGCTCGAGGCTTCGCGTCGCAGGGCGAGGAGGCGGATGGCGTAGTCGCGGAGGAGCTCGCCGGCGGCGGTGAGGGAGCCGTCGCGGGCGGCGCGATCGAAGAGAACTTCGCCGACCGACTCCTCGAGCTTGCGGATGACCTGGCTGATGGCGGGCTGGGTGCGGTGCAGGCGGACGGCGGCGCGGGAGAAGCTGCGCTCCTCGGCGACGGCGAGGAAGGTTTCGAGATGGGTGAGTTCCATGATCGGCCTTTTTTCTGGTATAAGAAATCGTAATCGATTACCAAACAATAATAGCTTTGCGTTATAAGGTTCTTTTCGGCGACACTTGTTCAGGCGGAAAAGACTTCTTCGCACAGGAACCCTATGCCCAACGACCAAAGTCCCAACGACCCAGGCCATGTAGTGATCTTCGACACGACTCTGCGCGACGGCGAGCAATCCCCGGGATGCAGCATGACCACGCAGGAAAAGCTTTCGATGGCGCACGCTCTGGAGGAGCTTGGCGTGGACATCATCGAGGCTGGATTTGCGATGGCGTCGGAGGGCGATTTTGCGGCCATCGCGACCATCACGCAGGCGATTCGCACGCCGCGGATCACTTCGCTGGCACGGGCCAAGCGTGAAGACATTGAAATGGCCGCGCGGGCGCTGGAACATGCCGATAGGGCGCGGATTCATGTGTTTTTGGCGTCGAGCGATTTGCATCTGGAATACAAGCTGAAGATGAGCCGCGAGCAGGCGCTGACGCAGGCGGGGGAGAGCGTGCGTCAGGCGCGGGCGCTGGTGGACGATGTAGAGTTTTCGCCGGAGGATGCGACGCGGAGCGACCGCGACTTTCTGGTGGAGATGGTGCGGGTGGCGATTGAGGCTGGGGCGACGACGATCAATATGCCGGACACGGTGGGGTACTCGACGCCAGAGGAGTACGCGGCGATGTTTCGGGAGGTGAGGCAGCGGGTGCCGGCGGTGGATGTGCAGGGGATCATTCTCTCCTCGCACTGCCACGACGATCTGGGGCTGGCGGTGGCCAATTCTCTGGCG
>Ga0302267_10005845_pt1 | contig 12752 bp, 8 predicted proteins | sample III_Bog_E1_3_FD_194555 | JGI IMG/M metagenome (GOLD analysis project Ga0302267, IMG submission 194555) | Peat permafrost microbial communities from Stordalen Mire near Abisko, Sweden - III_Bog_E1_3 | ecosystem: Environmental > Terrestrial > Soil > Wetlands > Peat | place: Sweden: Abisko... | reverse complement strand
CAAAGAAGCGGGCTTGCCCTGGATCGGGGGGCAGTTGGTAACCGGACCGCAAATAAGCCGTGCGCAGTAGCACAATGCGTATGCCGACCGAGCGAGCGGCAGCGATAACTTGCTTGGCGAGCAGATTCGGATCGTCGTAGGGGCGGCCCGTAACGTCGTTATGCAGATAGTGAAACTCACCCACCGTCGTTGTGCCGGCGAGAACCATCTCGAGAAAGGCCATCCGGGCTACATCGAACACATCATCGGGACCGAGTTGTGCAGCGGCGTGATACATCGTTCCTCGCCAACTCCAGAAGTCTTTCCCGCTGACACTCCTCGACTCCGACTTTCCGCGAATCAACCGCTGAAAGCTGTGCGAATGAGCATTGACGAAACCAGGCAGCAGCGCTTTTCCCGGCAGGTTCACGACTTCTGCGCCGCCCGCGCCACGACCACCACACACGCTTGCAATACAGCCGTACTCGTCAACAAGCAGCCCCTTACCGCTGACGAATGCACCATCGATATAGAGCAGCTCAGGCGAGTAAAAGGTACTCATGCAGCCTCCGTAACTACGATATGCCGCTCAGTAAGTTCCACAAGACGTGGTTGGAGACATGTTATCGAAGTCAACGCTGAATCCTTTCGCCGCCTATCCAGATCTCGCGCACGGGATTTGCGCCGAGACAATAACTCAGTTCCCGCCAGTCGGGCGATTCAAGAACAAGAAAATCCGCTCGCATGCCAGCTTCAATGCGTCCCGTGTCAGCGAGTCCAACTGCACTCGCCGCATTCACGGTACCCGCGACGAGCGACTCTGCGGCAGTCAGTCCATTCAGCCGGACGGCGAGTGCAAGTGCGGCCTGCGCGGAATACAAAGGACTCGAACCAGGGTTGAGATCGGTTCCAACAGCAACTGCGGTGCCAGCATCGATGAGTTGCCTTCCAGGCGCCGCTGGAATTCCGAGATGCAACGATACTCCGGGCAGAATTGTAGCGATTGTCCCACTTGAAGCAAGCAACGCAAACTGATCCGGCTCACACGCCTCAAGATGATCCACGCTCAGCGCCCCCATCTTCAACGCCAGTTCCAATCCGCCGATGCGATTGAACTGCTCTGTGTGGACCTTGATTGCCAGGCCATGCTGCTTCGCACAGGCCAGCATAGTCGCTGCTTCGTCTGCACGCCAGGCCTCCTGCTCCACAAAAACGTCAACGGCAGAAGCAAGTTTTCTTCTTGCCACCTCGGGAATCAGAAAACCACAAACATCCGCCACATAGGCAGCGCGATCGTGTTTCTCCGTCGGCGGAATATGGATCAACAGTGTTGGTAACAGTCGAGCGGGAGTCGTCTTGCGAAGCTCCTGGATTGCTTCAAGCATCTTCAACTCCGCGGCCGCTTCAAAAGCATACCCGGATTTCACTTCGATGGTTGCAGCACCCGAATGAAGCAACGCCGCGATCCTGGGCTCGGCTATCCGAACCAGTTCTTCGGTACTTGCCGCTGCCGTAGCGCGGATACTACTGCGAATACCGCCGCCTGCTCGAAGAATATCTTCGTAGCTTTTTCCGGAAGTACGCGCCTCAAAATCTGCAAGCCTATCCCCTGCCCAAACGGCGTGGGTATGGGGATCGACAAGCGCCGGGACCACGGCTCTTCCGCCAACATCGATCGTGCTGGATGCCTGACCGCTCCAATCGTCTTCTCGACCAACCCATGAGATCAAGCCATTGCGAATCACGAGTGCCGCACCCGCCGTCACTTCAAGGTCGCGCATTGCGGCGCCATGTTTGGGCCCCAGACCCTTCGCCGTTACAAGTTGCGAAATGCCTGTAATCAGCAGGTCGGCTTGCTCATACGTCGTCATGAGATGCTCGGAAGATCGAGGCCGCGCTCACGTGCCGTCGCCAGGGCTTTTGGATATCCAGCATCCGCGTGACGAATAACGCCCATTGCCGGATCGTTCTTCAGGCAGAGCCGCAAACGTTCCTCCGCCTCGTCGCTCCCATCGGCCACTGCCACCAATCCCGCATGTTGGCTGTAGCCCATCCCAACGCCGCCTCCATGATGAAAGCTCATCCACGCCGCACCGCTGGCGATACCGGTTGCAAAATTGAGTAGTGGCCAGTCCGACACAGCATCCGAGCCATCCAGCATCCCTTCCGTCTCTCTGTGCGGACTGGCAACCGAGCCCGCGTCGAGATGATCGCGACCAATCACGATTGGCGCCTTGAGACGGCCGTCGCGAACCATCTCATTGAAAAGCAGTCCTGCGCGATCGCGCTCCCCATAGCCGAGCCAACAGATACGCGCAGGAAGCCCCTGAAACGCAATCTCACTCGAGGCAAACGAGAGCCACTCCTGCAAGCGCCTGTCTTCCGGAAAGAGATCAAGCAGGGCCCGGTCCGTCGCCGCAATGTCTGCAGGATCACCTGAAAGTGCGACCCACCGAAATGGCCCCCTCCCCTCACAAAAGGAGTCGCGAATGAACGCGGGAACAAACCCGGGATAGGAAAATGCATCGTTAACGCCAGCCAGCTTTGCCTGTGTACGCAGGTTATTGCCATAGTCGAATGCAACTGCGCCGCGCCGCTGCATTTCAAGAATGGCTTGCACATGTTGCGCAATAGAGGCCTGAACGCGCTCCGCATAGAGTTCGGGCTGTTGGGCGCGTAGGCTATTCACGTTTTCACCCGAGCGAACGATGGGAATGTAGCCCCATTTTGGATCGTGTGCGCTCGTCTGGTCGGTGACAATGTCAGGCGTGAATCCCTGCTGCACCATCAGCGGCAGCAACTCGGCCGCATTGCCCTGAAGCCCAATCGAAATGGCTTCCCTATTGTTCCGCGCCACAACAGCCAGCCGAATCGCTTCTTCGAGCGAAAGCGTAGCCGTGTCTAGATAGCGTGTCTCAATGCGTCGCTGAATGCGTGCCGGGTCAATCTCAATGCAGATGCTCACACCCCCGGCAAGCTTCACTGCAAGTGGTTGTGCGCCACCCATTCCACCCAACCCCGCCGTCACCGTGATAGTACCGGCAAGCGTGTCGTTGAAGTAACGCTTTGCCGCGCCGCGAAAGGTCTCATAGGTCCCCTGCAGAATGCCCTGCGTGCCGATGTATATCCACGAGCCCGCCGTCATCTGGCCGTACATCATCAGGCCCGCTGCATCCAGCCGATCAAACTCTTCCCAAGTCGCCCACTTGGGCACCAGGTTCGAGTTGGCAATCAACACGCGGGGCGCCAGCCTATGGGTTTCGAGAACCGCCACAGCCTTTCCCGACTGCACAAGGAGAGTCTGGTCATTCTCAAGCCGATCGAGTGTGGCAACGATAGTGTGAAAGCATTCCCAGTTCCGCGCTGCCTTCCCTCGTCCGCCGTACACGATCAAATCCTCAGGCTTTTCGGCCACCTCGGCATCCAGGTTGTTCATCAGCATGCGCTTCGCTGCTTCCTGAATCCAACCCTTCGCCGTTCTCACATTGCCTCGCGCAGCACGGACCGGTGTGTAGCAATCGATCATCGAACAGCCTCCTCAACATTTCTCATTTCGAGATTTGCAAGAGCACCGCCTGCCAGGAATTTCGCGGCTTCTTCCATCCAGATCGAAAGCACACAATCCTCCTGCCATGCTGGAATACGAGCCCTGAATAGAGCACGGGCTTCTTCAAGCGCAGCGGTCGATTGGTCCCCGCGAAGATCCAACGCACGTGTTGCCGCTAGCAGTTCGATGGCGACGACCATTCTGGCAAGCGTAACCGCCTGTTCCAGCTTAAGCGCGGATGTCATTCCCATACTGACAAAGTCTTCCTGGTTTCCGCTGGTCGGAATGGACCCGGTTGAAGCCGGCGAAGCCAGAACGCGCAGCTCCGCAACCAGCGCGGCCGCAGTTACCTGCGCCATCATCATCCCTGACTCAATCCCAGGCCGCGACGCGAGAAATGCGGGAAGTCCCTCGTTCAAGCTGGGATTCAGAATGCGTTCGATACGTCTCTCCGAAATACCTGCGAGCTGACACAGCGCAATGGCAAGAAAATCCAGCGCCAGAGCCAGTGGCGCGCCATGAAAGTTTCCGCCTGAAACAATCGCCCCATCGAATACGAGCGGGTTGTCGGTCGCGCTATTCAGTTCGATCTCAAACACACGCCGTGCATGCGCAAGTGTGTCCCAGACCGCGCCATGCACTTGAGGAATGCAGCGCAGGCAGTACGCGTCTTGAATCCGGCTTCCCGTTCCCTGGGTTCTCGGGATCAAACTCCCATGAAGCAATTCGGTGAGTTGATCGGCGCTTAGCATCTGGCCAGGATGGGGCCGCGCTGCGTGCAGGCGTGCGTCGAACGCAGCAGCCGTCCCTCGCAGGGCCTCAATACTCAGAGCCGAAGTGATCTGCGCTGAGACCCACAGCTCTTCCAACTCATGTAGGCGTAAACATCCCACCGAGAGCATCGCCTGCGTGCCGTTCAGCAGAGATATTCCTTCCTTACCCAGAAGAACGAGTGGCGCCAGGCCGGCCTTCTCAAGGCATTCAGCGCCGGGCAACACCCCTCCTCGATACTCGGCCCTACCCTCTCCAATTAAAACCAGTGCCATATGGGCAAGGGGCGCAAGGTCGCCGCTTGCCCCTACACTTCCGCGCGAGGGAATCACCGGAGTGATGCCGTGGTTCAGCAAATCGCAAATCCGCTTCGCAACAATTGGACGAATTCCTGAAAAGCCCTTAGCCAATACGTTCGCCCGGATCAGCATCATCCCACGAACGACCGGCGTCTCCAGCGGAACTCCGACTCCGCAACAGTGCGAGCGGATGAGATTTACCTGCATCGCTTCAACTTCATTCGCATCCAGTCGAATATTCGCCAGCAGTCCCACACCGGTATTCAACGCATAAACCGGGCTCGTTCCCGCCAACGCTTCGTCAACCTGGCGTCGAGAATGGTCCATGCGTTCCCAGGCTGAGGCCGCAATCTGGACCTGGGCGGAATTCTTCGCAACCGCGACCACATCTTCAAGCGTCAGGGTCGAACCATCCAAAATGATCATGTTGCCGATGCTACGCAGATTCACAACCAAGTGGAATGTGGTTTCCATTGTTCTTGATGGTGTTTGCGCTTGATTCCATGGCAATATTACTAATGAGCAATGCCCTCAAAGGAAAATGCTCGATAATTAAGTGGATTGCTGAACAAAAGCGAGAAAAACATGACCATTGATCGCGAAATCGACCTGATCGACAAGAAGATCCTGCGGGAACTCGCCACCGATGGCCGGCTTCCATTCGCCGAGTTGGGCCGAAAAGTCGGGCTTTCTCCCTCCGCAGCCGCAGAGCGCGTTCGACAACTTGAGAGTCTCGGGCTGATCCGCGGCTACCGCGCGGAGATCGATCTAAAGGCCCTCGGCTATCCGATCACCGCTTTTGTGCGCCTAACCTGCGAAGGAAACCGCTACGGCCAATTCCTGAAATTTTTGCCCTCCCTCCAATCCGTTTTGGAGTGTCATCACTTGACCGGGGGCGACGCTTTCCTGCTGAAGGTGATGCTGTCTTCCGTTGCGGAACTGGAAGGCCTAATCGAAAGTCTCCTGCCATACGGCAGCCCAACCACAAGTATCGTGCTTTCGACACCCCTTGAACGAAAGCCCGAAACAGCATTCCTGAAGACTATTTAACCCCGTTTGCCTTGCAATGAATATCGAGCCATCTTCCCTCTTATCGGGCCGCCGTTCGTCGTCTTCCGTATGCCGGATTCAAGTAGTAACGCCCCCCTGCAAATCCTTGCGATCCTATTTGCGATAATGGCTATGACACCAAGATCCGCTGCGTCAGCACTGCGGCTCGCCTGCCCGCCTGTGTAACTCGCCCTTCCGGCGTTCCCGCCTTGATCCCAATTTCGATTGCAGGACATGACCTATGCAGCTATGGACCGACTATGAAGGCGTCACCATCGACGGCGCCTTTCCCTTGCAAAAGCTTCTCATTCCCGAAGGCCGCAGCGCGTTCTTCTCCACCGCCGGACCCAACGGCGAGCCAACCATCGTGCGCCTCATCGAGTGCCACTTTGACGAGGAGGAGATCCTTGCCCGCTGGCGTTGCGTGGAGGCATTAAACCATCCAAACTTCCTCCGGTTCGAGCGTTACGGGCAGACCGAACTCGATGGACGCCCTGTCGTCTATGCGGTCTTTGAAAAGGTGGACGCGAATCTGGCGGGGGTCCTTGACGAAGGCCATCTCACGGTCAAGGACGTGTCCCAACTCGCATCCAGCCTGGTTGCGGCGCTCGATGTGCTGCACACGCACGGCTTCGTCCACGAGCACATCGAGCCGCGCAATATCTTTGCCGTCAACGAAGCAGTCAAACTGCGCAGTGACTGCATTCGCGAAGCACCTGAGGGTGAGGAAGGCCGTGCCGCAAAACAGCGCGACGTGCACGATCTCGCCACCGTGATCCTCCAGGCGCTTACGCAGCGGCAGTCGCTCGAAGGCATCTCCGATTTCGAGATACCTCCGCCATTCGGCCAGATCGTCCGCAACGGTCTCAATGGCACTTGGAGCCTGCAGGACATCCGGGCCGCTCTCGAGGGACTGTTTGATTCGAAACTACCTACTGCGCGCAGATCCATTCCGACCACGTCCAAGCCGGTGAATGCAACTCCGTCAACGCCAGCTGTACCGGGGCCGAATATTCCAGTTGCCGAGAAGCCTCCGAGTGCCGCCTCCGAGCCGTCTGTACAGCCGGAGGTACAACTCTCACTTCCCCTTCTCAATGAAAATCGATATTCAGGGACCACCGACGAAACTGCCGGCAAGGGCAAGTGGGGCCTCAAAGATGCCCTGGGCCAAGCTCAGAGCTTCTCTCTGCGTTCCCGCTGGCTCGGTGCCGCCGTCATCGTTGCCGTCGTTCTGCTTCTTTCCACATGGGCGCTTGCGCATGCGTGGAGTGCGCATCGTCCCATAGCCGCGCAAACTGCCGAGCCCGTATCGCAGCAAGCCCCGCTATCGACAGCGCCGCTTCCGACCGGTCCTGTGCCCAAGCCCACAGCCGCAAGATCGCCGCGCACAAGTATCCCCACATCGGCCTCTTCCGGCGCAGGTTGGCGCGTGATCTCCTTCACCTACAACCGCAGGGCAGACGCGGAGAAGAAGGTCTCCGCCCTCGCGGCCAGCCATCCGGAATTGCACCCAACGGTCTTCACTCCGAGCGGGCGCGCTCCGTATCTGGTTTCCATCGGTGGAGTCATGGACCGGGATGCGGCCTACGCCTTGGCTCGCCGTTCTAGTGCCCTTGGACTCCCGCACGATTCATACGCACAAAATTACAGCCATTAACCACTCTAAGGCATGGTAACCAAATCGAAGAACCCAATTGCGCGCTCATCCAATCGATTGAGCTGGCCCCCACTTCAGGTCATTGCGCATGCCATCCAGGCTGCCTTAAGATGTTTGATGGACCGTGGCGAGGTAGCTTCCGGTGTAAGATTGGCGCTTTCCCGATACGACTCCGAACCGGTCTTTATCCCCAATTAGCCATAGAGCCGGCCTCTAGTCGTCTGCCCGCCGAAGCGCCTCCAGTGGATTCGCTTCTTTAGAGAACGCAACCAAGGATGGAGTCGCAGAAATGAGCGTAATTTCAGGCGCCGCCCTGAACTTCGAAACTCCTTTGACCATAAAGAAAAGCTCATCACTTTGCGCATTTTCCTTTCTGTTCATTGCCGGCCTGTCTCTCCAGTTGTGCGCGATCGCGTACGCGCAGGCACCGCCCCCCTCGCGCTCCGCGGAATCGCAGATGCAACATCATTACGATTCCGCATTCCAGTTTCAAAACGCCGGCAACCTGCCTAAGGCAAATTCGGAATACAAGCTCTTTCTGGCCATCGCACTGCATCGTATGGCCAATGGCCACGCCAACAACGGGGACTACGCTCATGCAGCGCCCCTTTACGATGAAGCACTCCGTCTCGCTCCGGATGATCGAAGCATAAAGATCGATTACGCCGGAGCAGCTCTCGGTGCGTCTGATTGGACAAAAGCAAGAGCCTTGTCATCTCAGGTTCTGGATGAACTTCAGAAACAAGCGCAGCCGCCTGACCCGCATACTGTTTCGGTTTATGCGCAGGCGCTTTTTGAAGTGGGCGAGCATCAGGCCGCCTTGGAGCAGTTCAAACTCGCCGCTCAGTTGCACCCCGGTTTCGACACATCCACCGCACTGGCGGTTGCCTACCTGGTGCTTGCGGATCACGTGAGTGCGTCCAGGATTCTTGATGCCATGCCGCAAAAATTTGGCGATACAGCCGAGCTTCATATGAAGCTTGGCATCGTATATGGCAGTTCAAAGTTCTTCGAGGAGGCGAATCAGGAGTTCAGAAAGGCGATCGCGAAGAATGGGCAATTAAAGGGTGCGCATTACTCGTTGGGCGCGAGTTACATGATGCAACTCGGTGAGCCCGGCTTCACCAAGGCGCAGGAGGAGTTTCGTAAGGAACTCACGATTGATCCGGACAACTCCCTCGTCTACATGCCAATGGGACGAATCGCGATGGCCCAGCACAGATACGAGGAAGCCGAGGCAGACCTGAAGCGTGCCGTTCAATTAAATAAGGAGAGCGCCGGGGCGCTTCTTGCGCTTGGCCAGCTTTATCGGGAAATGCAGAGAAATCCTGAAGCGGAAGCTGCCTTTCGAAAAGCGATCACCTTGACTCTGGATCCTTCAAGAAACGGCTATGAGGTGGAGCAGGCCCACTATTGGCTTGGCAAGCTATTGATTCAAAGCGGTAGCACTGCCGAGGGACGTAAGGAACTGGACATCTCGCGGAATCTTCTCTACCTGAAAGAGCAAAGGACGGAGCTCAGGCTGGCCGGAAACGTGACTATCCAGGCACCGCTCGAAAAAACGCACGAGGCCGATCCTGAGGATCTGGCCGCACAGAAAGCGTTTGAGAAGCACGTCGGACCGCCGATTGCCAGCAGCTACGACAATCTCGGGGTCAATGCGGCCAATGCGGGCAATTTTGCGGACGCAGCCAGTTATTTTCAGCAGGCAGCCAAGTGGAATCCAAACCTGACCGGCATTGACGAGTACTGGGGCCGCGCCGCCTTTGCAGCAAAGGATTATGGCGAAGCGGTTGGACCGTTGAGCCGCACGCTTGCATCGCATTCCACCGACTCGCAGGTCCGTATGATGCTCGGCTTCAGTTTGTGCAGGATTCAGCAATACGCCCGCGCAGTTCAGGTATTGCAGCCAATTGGCGCCCAGATAGAGGCAAATCCGGAACTCGCCATCGCATACGCCGGGTCTATGGTCATGGCTGGAGAACCTGGTCAGGACGTGGCTCGGCTCAAATCGCTCGAAGAAGCGAATCCCCAGATTCCTCTTGTTCACTATTTGCTTGGTGAAGTGTATGCCGCCAATAAGAATTACGAGCAAGCAGCCGATGAACTTCGTACCTCCTTGAAACAGGACCCAGCCAACGCGGAGACAAAGAACGCGCTGGCTCTAACCTATAAAGCGCTCGGCCAAAAGGCAGAAGCGCTTCAACTGCTTTCGGAGTTGGCGGAATCCAACTCGAAGGATGGCGAAGTTTATTACCGCCTTGCACAATTGCAAGTCGAACTCGGTTCAGCCAAGTCCGCAATAAACACACTGCAAACTGCAATCCGGCTTAACCCCATGGATGCCGAATATCACCAGGAGCTTGCAGAAGCCTATCGCTTGAATGAGCAACCCGCGGACGCTGAACGTGAAACCCAGCAGGCAGCCACCGTCGAAGCTCTCAACGCAATCAGCCATCCATCAGGCACCAGCAACTAGAGCAGGACCATCTTTCAGTCTGACCCAATACTGAGAGTCGCGCACATGGTGTGCTCTTCGCCGGGGCCAAGATCGATCGCGGAATCCATGATGTTGCTGGCTTCCACGCACGCCATCGCGCGCCACTCCTCATCGCCCAGGTCAGCCAGAGACGCGGCTCCCTGCTCCCATGGATTCCAAACCACCGTCGTTGTTGAGCCCAGCTTTTCAGTGCGAACCGCGCGGCCCAGATTCGGGTCGACCAATTCCAGTGGGGTCTGCGTGTTCAGGTAGGCATTGTCGGTAGCCGTGGTGAAAACCACATCACCTGATTGCACCTTGGCGCGATTTGAATCCGTGTTATCGAGGTACGCGACCCCATCCAACCCGCGCACGTGCACACTCTCGGCTTGGCCAACGCGAAAGTAAGTATGCAGAGCTTCTTCAAAGCGTAGCGGAACAGAGCCCGTATTGCTCGCGGTCAGTTCCATCTTCAGTGTGCTGCCCACCGTAACGCGGTGCGTCAGCCGAAATTCATGCGGCCACCAACGGCGAGTCGACTCATCGCTCTCCGTCGAGCAGATGATCACAACAGTTCCGTCCGCCTCCGAAATGATCGAGTCAAGCCGCCATTGTTTAGTGCGCACCACGCCATGAGTGGGTGCATGCGGATCATCGGCCTTGGCTCGAAACCATGGAAAGCAAATGGGAACGCCTCCGCGAATCGCCTTCCCGTCTTCCCAATGCGATTTACCGCTGACAAAGATCACCTCGTCGGCGCCCGTCGGCTTCCAAGCGGTCACCTGCGCTCCGTGCAAGTAAATCTCCGCAGTGGCCGCTGGGGACGTGATCTGGACTTTAAGCAGCCCGCCATTTCCCGGCACGATCTGCGCAATTCCATCAAGGCCGCAGCGACGATTTAGAGCATCAATGTCTTCGAGTTGATCCATCACAGAAAGAATTGTATGCCGAAAGGCCTCGATCTTCAGCTCCGTCAATGGGCTCGGACATCATCAGGGTTTACCGCTCGCCTTTGGCGGCTTTGTCTGTTTCCACTTCGCGTTCGGTTAGATGGTCAAACCATGTGAACTTGAGAATCAGCGAGGTGACCGCGATCGAGCCGGCAGCCATCGCTACGCGGTCCCATTCCCTGATCACGATATACAGGGGCAGCGCCACCAGCGAGACCTGCCAGACGATGCCGACCACGATGTTGAACATGTCGCGGAAGAAGTCTTTGTTGCGCTTGAAGCTGGGATCTTCGGCGAGCACTTTCTTCAACACCGGCCCCCAGAAGCCCCATGGCCGCACGCGGCGATAGAAGTCCATCAACACCGCATCGTCTTCCGCTTTGGTCAGCAGCGTTCCCAATAGGCAGCCAATTAGCGAGATGCCCACCACCATCGGGAAGATCACGACAACTTCCATGTTGATGCTGAAGTGTGCGAGTAGATTCTGCACAAAGGGCAACATGGGAACGATTTTTGGAGCAAGCAGTGCAGAGCCGATACCGGTCAACATGCCCCAGAAATAACCCCAGCCATTAAAGCGCCACCAGTACCACTTCAATACATTCGACGCGGTATAGCCTCCCCATAGGCCAGAGACGATCCAGACCACGACCTCGTTGACTGAAGTGACGTTCCAGCCAAACAGCACGCCGATCACGATCACGCTGAACGAAGCCAGATAGCTCAACCGCACATAGGTTTTGGGTGAAGCATTGGGGTTGATGTAACGCTTGTAAATGTCGTTGACAAAGTACGGCGGAGCCGCGTTGACCGTTGCAGCAAAGTTCGACATGAATGCCGCCAGCAAGCCCGCGATCAGGAAGCCCAGCAGTCCCATCGGCACAAAGCGAGCCAACGCCATCGGCAACACCAGCTCAAAGTCCATGTGCGTTCCCATGGCACGCAAGTCGGGACCGAAGAAGGCCGCTGCCAGCACCGTCAGGCCCATGATGAGGAAGTAACGGGGTGGGGTCAACACGATGTTGACCCAGGCACTCATCATCGAGGCCTCGCGCGGGTCCTTGGCAGAGAGAACGCGCTGCATGTCATAGTTCGGAGCAGGTCCCGCAGCCGAAATCGGAATTCCCTTGAACAGCAGCATCATCACGAAGAAGCCGAAAAGTTCGTACCTGTCCTCAGCAATCTTCTGCGTCGCCGCCGGAAGAATTGTCGACCAGTCCAGGCCCAGGTGCCACCCAAAAAAGATGTTGTCCCAGCCTTCCGGAACAACGCGGTGCAGCATGTCCGGCGCAACCTTGCTCATGGCGATAATGCCTACGGCGAAGGAAGCAACGGAGAGGATAAAGAACTGCACAACCTCGGTAATGACCACGCTGATCATGCCGCCCTTGATCACATAGATAGCAGTAATGGCAATCAGAATCAGTGCGTATTCGTTGGCCGAAAGATGCCATGGCAGATAAGTCTGCGCAAACTTGCCAATGCCCTTGAATGCGTATGTGAAGAATCCGATAATGCTGACAAACGCATAAACAACAACGATAATGTGCGACCACTTCGCGCCGCGTCCGGTGCCAAATCGAGTCTGGATCCATTCTGCGCCGGTCATGACATTGGAACGGCGAAGCCACGCGGACAGATAGACCATGAGAAAAATCTGGTTGAACGTCGGCCACAGCCACGGGATCCAAACGCTCTTGAGCCCGTAGACGAACATCCACGACACCAGCAGCATCGTCCCGCTGATATCGAACATCCCAGAAGCATTCGAGATGCCCAGCATGTACCACGGCATCGTGTTGCCGCCCAGAAAGTAATTCTGCATGCTCTGCGAAGCGCGGTGAGAAACCCAGTAGCCAATGAGCACCGTGCTCAATAGATAAGCAACGATGATGGCCAAATCGATGAATTGCAGATGCATACGAATGCCTCTTTCTACTGAAGTTGGCCTGCCAACAAAAACACCAGTGAAGCTTGCCAGTTAATTGCAATCTCGTTGCTTGCGTACGAGGCCAACTGA
>Ga0302267_10005838_pt1 | contig 12761 bp, 12 predicted proteins | sample III_Bog_E1_3_FD_194555 | JGI IMG/M metagenome (GOLD analysis project Ga0302267, IMG submission 194555) | Peat permafrost microbial communities from Stordalen Mire near Abisko, Sweden - III_Bog_E1_3 | ecosystem: Environmental > Terrestrial > Soil > Wetlands > Peat | place: Sweden: Abisko... | reverse complement strand
GCGATCCACGTGGTGCTTCTGGAGCACTCGGACGCGAAGAAGATCGTACCGGCAATCAACGAAGCGCTGCAGAGCGCGGGCCCCTCGGGTGCCGCGGCGAAGGGGGCGAACGGCGCAGAGCCGCTGGCGCTGCTCGACTCGCAGGTGAAAGTGAGCGCCGAAGAGACGACGAACTCGATCCTCGTCACTTCGTCCGAGCACGACTTCGCCGCCGTCCGCGACGTGATCGCGAAGCTCGATAAGCCGAAGCGGCAGGTCTACATAGACGTGGTCGTGATGGATGTGACGCTCCAGCGCGATACGAACATCGGCGTGCAGTGGCACGGGATCGGCGGGCTCGGCTCGAACGGAACGAGCGTGTACGGCGGCATGAACGCGCTCAACTCGATCGGCCAGCCGCTCACCGCAGCCGCCTCGGCCGCCAGCGACACCACGCTCCAGGCCCTCGCGCTCGGTATCCGCGGTCCCACCATGACGGCGTTCGGCGAGTCGATCCCCGCCTTCGGCGCGTTCATCGAGGCCAGCGCGCACACGCTCGACAGCGACATCCTCCAGACGCCGCACATCCTCGCGACCGACAACGTCCCCAGCGAGTTTCACGTCACGGTGAACCGCTCGCTCCAGCAAAACGCACAGTCGTACTCGTCGTTGACCGGCGCGACGGGTGCATCGTCGTCGTTTCTCGGCACGGCTCCCGCGCTCAACAACTACAAACCGCTCGGGCCGCAGATCAAGATCACGCCGCACGTGAACGAGTCGGACGACGTGCGCCTCGACATCATCGAGACCATCTCGGACACGACGGGCATCCCCGAGGGGACGCTAGGGACGCTCCCCTTCACCGAGCGCGGCGCCACGACGACGCTCACGGTGCACGATCAGCAGACGTGCGTGATCGGCGGCCTCGTCGCCGACAAGATCTCGCACGAGACGGTGAAGGTCCCCCTCCTCGGGGACATCCCGCTCATCGGCGCCCTCTTCCGCCGCGTCAACGACACGCGCGAGAAGAGCGATCTCGTGCTCGTGCTCACGCCGTACATCGTGCGCGATCAGGAGGACATGCGACGCATCGTCGAGAAGCGGATGGACGAGCGGCAAGAGCTGCTCGACCACCAGGCGCTCTTCTCGGATCGCCCGCTCCGCCCGACCAAGACGTTCGCGCGGGCGCGGGGTCTGCTCGGACTGATACGGCGCGCGGAGATCGCCGCGGAGGAGGAGATGGCGAACGAGGCGAAGCTGCTGCGCCCCCCGCCGAAGACGCACGACGAGACGGCGCCCATCGAGTTGCCGGCGACGGCGCCGGCGTCGTCGGCGGGGGAGACCAAAGCGGCGGCGTCGGCGACGCGCATCGAGCACTAGGTAGGGGCACGTCGTCGCGCGCAGCGTCAGCGCGTGGCGCCGGCAGGCGAGCCGCGGCATCGGCGAGCTTCGATTGCACCGGGACGCAGGCTACGGCGCCTCGTCCTCCTCGACCTGGACGATCGGGTCGTCGTGACGCAGCACCCGAACGACGAGCGACGGAGGCGCCACGCCCATCGCGAGCCCGACGATGACGATCCGGAGAGCGAGCACACAGAGACGCCGCGCGGCGCGCGCGAGATGGACCCATGGATACTCCGGCCGGGGCCGGGCAATCGACGACATGACTTTTCCTCCTTGGTGAGCGGGCGCGACGGACGGCTCCGTCGCGGGCTCAGTAGAGGAGGGCTGCGTGGTGCAGATAGACCCTGCGACGAACGACGACGTCGCGAGCGCCGGCGGGCGTTCGGGCGACGAGTCGAAGCGCAGGGCGCGGATCGCGCAGCAGCGCGCTCACGATGCCGGCCGGCGCTCGGGCGGAGCCGCGGGTCACGACGCTTCGGGCGGCGACCCGGCGCGAGTCGGCCGAGGAGGCGCGGAGCGGAGAGGCGACGCACACGACCGTGTCCAGCCTTGCGGCCGCAGCCGTCCACGGCGCCGCGACCACCCCGAGCACCAGGCAGGCAACGAGCACCCGGACGGCGCGCAGGAGGAGCCGGAGGCGGCGAGTGCCCATCCGCCCATGCATAGCCACGGACCGAGCGAGCGCAAGGGCGTGCGCGGCACCGGCGACCGACGATGCGGCCAGGGGCGCGAACCCGAGGCCGCCGATGCGAGGGCCGAGGCGCCGAATCAGTTTCGATGCGCCGCCAGGAGTTCGTTCACCTTCGCGCGCAACGCAGCCATCGAAAACGGCTTGTCGAGGAGAACCGCGTGCAGCTCGGCGACCTGGGCGCGGACGTCTTCGTCGCCGAACGCCGTCATGAGGATCACGGGCGTTTCCCAGTGCGCAGCGCGAAGTCCACGGAGCATCGCGAGGCCCGAGACCACCGGCATGCGCAGATCGGAGACGATGAGATCGATCGCGTGAGTCGGGTCGTGCTTCTGGTACTGGCGCGCGATGTGGACGAGGAGCCGCGCGCCGTCACTGAGCTCCCGGACGATGTGGCCGTCGTGCCGCAGCGACTCGGCGACGACCGCTCGCATCGGGCCGTCGTCCTCGGCGACGACGATGCAAGCTCGACTTGGGGCAACCGCATTCATGCTTGTGGTCCACTGCACTCGACGTGCCGGGTGCCAGGGGGCGCTTGCGCGCGCAGAGCGGGTCGTCGCGTCTGCTGGGCCGGGAGTCATCGAGACACACGTGGGGCGGAGTGACTTGTGGGCATGTGGCTCGGCGAGCGCATGGCCAAGGGAGCGATGAGAGAAGCGTGCGCCGAGCGCGGCGGCGGGGCGGGCACGTCGAGCGCTCGATCGTGTCGCAGGAGCGACCTGCGGCTCGTGGGCTACGCGTACGCGAGAACATCGAACCGGCGAGCAACCGCGACCCCTCGCCCATCCGCCGTGTCAGACCGTCGAGCAGTCGCGTCCCCTCGCCAGACCGTCGCGTCGGACCGCGGAGAAGTCGCGTCCCCACGAGGTCCTCCCGCGTCCGACCGGGCTCCCAACGCCCCCGACCGCCCTACCAGCGCGTCTCCACGACGTCCGGCCCCCTCCGACCGCGCTACCGACGCATTCGGTATGCCGGTCGCTCGCGTCGGTACGCCGGTCGGTCGCGTCGGTAACGCAGTCGGCCCCGTCGATACGCCGGTCGGTCGCGTCGGTAACGCAGTCGGCCCCGTCGGTACGCCGGTCGCTCGCGTCGGTAACGCGGTCGGCCCCGTCGGTACGCCGGTCGGTCGCGTCCGGCCGCGGACTCCGGGCCCTACTGCGCCGGCCGCGGCCCCACGTTCGCGTTCGCCGCCGTCGCCGTCCCCGAGATCGTGATCTCCTGGTCGGCCAGGTGAATCGCGCTCGTCGAGCTGAAGTAGCACCCCGTCACGGTGATGGGCCCGTTCGTCCCCTCCTCGTGAATCCCGTACTGCTGGTCGTCGAAGTTCGAGTTCTTCACGACGCGCGTGCCGCTCGTCGGCGTCGAGCCCCACATCATGAAGCCGTAGTCCGAGTCGTGAACGTTGAGGTTCTCGAGGTCGAACGACGTGACGTCGTCGAAGTGGAACGAGCAGTGTCGCCCGGCGATCTCGGTGTAGATCATCGTGAGCGAGCTCGGGCCCGAGGACGTGATCATGTCGGGAGGCGAATCGAGCACGGTCGTGTGAAACGTCGAATCGGAGATGTTCACGGTCCCGGCCGCGATCTCGAGGGCGCCCGACGCGTTCGCGTCGTAGTCGAGGTACGACGCGGTGAACGTCCCCCCCTCGATCGTCGACTCACCGGTCGCGGTCGTGACCGTCGCGTTCTTGGTGGTGAGCGCGCCGTTGATCTCCACCTTGAACGGCGTCGAGGACGTGATCGTCGCGGCGTCGTACTCGGCCGTGCCGGTCACATCGAGCGCCAGGGTCGCCCCCGAGATGTCGAGGCTGTTCGCGTTGAGCGTCCCTCCGGCGGCGATGACGAGCCCCGGCCACCCGGTGCCCGTGAGCACGGCGTGCTTGGTGGCGTTCGTGGCCGTGAGCGTGCCTTCGATCGTAATCGACGCGCCGGCCGAAACGGTGATGGTCGCGCCGTTCGCGATCGTGACTGTGACGCCCGCAGCGATCGTCGTGGGCCCCGTGATCTTCATCCCGTCCGCCCAGGTGGTGTCGGCGGAGATCGTGCTCGTCGGGCCGGCGTCGACCGTGGACCCGCTGCTCGACCCTCCGCTGCTGCTCCCGCTACCGCTGCCACTGCTACCGCTGGAGCCCCCGCTGCTGCTACCGCTCGACCCGCTCCCCGACGACGTGTCCCCCGGATGCGTGATGGGCGAGCCGTCACCGCCGGTGGAGGGGCTCGACGAGCACGCCACCACGACGGCAGAGGTGGCGATGAGCGTCGCGAGCAGCGGATAGGAGAGGATGGAGGAGCGCATGGTCGACTGGATGTTACAAGTCGTGCGCCAGCTTTGCGCCAGCGCTACCCACCGCGGAATTTCACACCTTTCGCACGACGCGCCGCTCGCGATCGCAGCGCACTGGCTCGTAATTGATCCAGGGCTTCGGCTCCCCCTGGATCCAATGCGACACGTGCGCCTCGGCCAATTCACGGGGATTGCCCTTCGCGCCTCGGATGGTCTTACATGCCCCCCGATGCCCACCCCGCGCGCTCGCGTTCCGCGCTTCGCCTTCGCTTCGAGCGCGCTCGCTCTCCTCATGAGCGTCGCGTGCAACAAGCCCAAGCTCGGCGGCAAGTGCGAGGTAGGGCAGGCCCTCTGCGAGGGGACCACGACGGTCCTCGCCTGCCAGGGGGGCACGTTCGTCGAGGCGAAGTGCGGCGGCCCCGGCGGATGCACGAAGCTCGGCGCGCGCGTGACGTGCGACGATTCGACCGCCGGCGCGGGCGACGCCTGCCTCGAGAGCGACACCGAGAACCGCGCCTGCAGCGCCGACAAGACGACCTCGCTCCTGTGCGACAAGGGGACGTTCAAGGCCGTGCAGGTGTGTCGCGGCGCGAATGGCTGCCAGATCAAGGGTGACCAGATCGCGTGCGACACGTCGCGCGCGTTGAAAGGGGACACGTGCACGAACGCGGGGGGGTTCGCGTGCGCACCGGACATGAAGTCGCGCCTGGTGTGCAAGACGGGAGCGTTCGCGCTCGACCGCTACTGCAAAGGCACGACCGGGTGCCACGCGACCGACTACGAGTGCGACGAGACCGTCTCCGACGTCGGTGATCCGTGCGGGATCTCGGGCATGGCCGCGTGCTCGAGCGACGGCAACACGGAGCTCATCTGCCGCTCGGGCGCCTACTTCTCGAACCGGAGCTGCGCGAAGGGGTGCCGCGTGACGGGGCGGAAGATCGAGTGCCTTTGAGTCGGGCGGCGTGACTAGCGCGCGTCAGCGCAGCAGCGGAAGCCGGTCGAGTAATCGTGGTACGCGGCGTCGTGTGCGACCGTCTTGTAGTTGCACCCTTCGCCGTTGATCGACGTGTCCAGGTAGTAGCCGCCGCGGAACGTGCCAGCCGGGTCCTCGACCCACTCGTGCACGTTCCCCACCATGTCGAACGCACCCCACGAGCTCTTGCAGTGGTTGAACTGCCCGGTCTTCGCGACCGTCCCCGGGAGCTGGTTCAGGCGAGGGTCGTTCATCGGCTCGTACGAGTGCGCGTCCGAGGAGCCCGCATAGAGCGTCGCCAACGGCGGGCGGCCGTGGTCGTTGCAGTACCCCGCCTTGCGCTCGTCGCCGTACGGGAACGTCGTCGGCTGCTTCCCCTCGCACGCCCGAACCCACTCGTCCTCCGTGCACAGGCGCTTCTTCGACGCTTTGCAGGCGTCGTGCGCCTCGTTGCGCGAGATGTACGCCTGCGGCACGACCCCTTGCTTGGTCACCGCCTTCACCTTGTGACCGAAGACGCTCTGGTACGGCGAGAACGCCTTCTCCCCGTCCGCGGTCACCTCGACGACCGACGCCTCCCAGCGATCGATGCAGTACGCATGCGTCGTGGCGGTCGCGTCGACGTACGCCATCCCCTGAGGGCACCGCGTGTCGCGCGCCTCGGCGTCGGTGTGCTGAGTCATGGACGCACACCCGAGGAGCGCGCACGCAATCGTGCTCGCCAGGACTCGCTTCCAGGTACGACGTGCCACAGCCATCACCTACCGCGACTCGAATCCCGGTGCGGCATTCCCAGCAACGGTTGGTACATCTCGGGGCGGCGATCGCGGAAGAACTGCCACTGCGTCCGCACCTCCTGGATGACGTCCAGGTCCAGGTCGGCGATGACGAGCTCGGTCTTGTCGCGACTGCCTTCTTTCAGGATCTTCCCCCGCGGGTCGCAGAAGTAGCTGGTGCCGTAGAACTCGCCGAAGTTCCACGGAGCCTCGAGGCCCACGCGGTTGTTCGTGCCGACGAAGTACCCGTTGGCGACGGCGTGCGCCGTCTGCTCCAGCTTCCACAGGTGCTCGCTGTGACCGGCCGTGGTGGCGCTGGGGATGAACACGATCTCCGCGCCCGCCAACCCGAGCGCACGCGCCCCCTCCGGGAAGTGGCGGTCGTAACAGATGTACACACCGATCCGTGCGTACTTGGTATCGAACACCGGAAAGCCGAGGTCGCCCGGCGTGAAGTAGAACTTCTCCCAGAACGCCGGCTTGCAGTGCGGGATGTGCGTCTTCCGGTACTTGCCGAGGAACGTGCCGTCGGCGTCGAGGACGGCGGCGGTGTTGTAATAGACCCCCGTCATCTCCTCTTCGTAGATGGGGACGACCATCGCCATCTTGTGGCGCTTGGCCCGCTCCTGCATGAGGCGAATGGTGGGGCCGTCGGGGATGCGCTCGGCCATCGCGTACCACTTGGGGTCCTGCTCGGCGCAGAAGTAGGGGCCCGTGAAGATCTCCTGCATGCACAGGATCTGCACGCCGCTCTTCCCCGCTTCGTCGATGAGCGGCAGGTGCTTCTCGATCATCAGCTCCCGGAGCTGCGTCATCGTGTGCTTCGACGCGTCGGGCGCCGTGGCCTGGATGAGTCCGCACTTCACGCTTCGCATGGCGCCCCGTTCATATCACGCCGCGAATTGGACGCACGCGTGGGGGTTTCCATACGATTGGGACCATGATGTTCGAGCAGCGAGAGAAGCGGAGCGAGGTTCGCGAGGAAGCCCTTCAGTACCTGATCGAGGCGGTGCTCGATCGGAGCGACGTGCGGTGCGCCGCGCTGGTCGACGGGGCGAGCGCGCGGATCGTCGCGGGGGCCGGAACCCCCGCCGATCTGAAGGCGCTGGCTCGCGTCGCCAGGGCCGTGGCCCGCGGGGATTCGAGCCTCGTGGACGCAGAGAACGACGTCATCGCCCGCGAGATCACCCTCCCGTCGGGCACGCTCGTCATCGCCGCCATCGGCGATCGCGTCCGCCGCCTGATCGAGGCGGCAACCGCGGTCACGCGGATCTGCACGGCGTAGCAACCCCGCCCCCCCGGACGGCGGATGGGGCTAGTGGTGCGGAATCAGGTGCGCGAACCACGCGGCGGCAAACGCCGCAGCCGTCGCCACGAACACGACCGCTCCCACGATCGCCCCCTTGCCGCGCTGCTGGCTGGCGACCAGGTCCTTCGCGTTCGGCGCGCCGGCCGCACGCGCGGCGGCGGTCTGCATCGGCCCAGGTAGCACCGGCGGCGCGGGTACCGGCGTCGGCCCACGCGCCGGCGGAGACATCGGCCCTTCGTCCTCGAGCGCCGAGAGATTCCCCTCGGAGAACGCTTCGGCGGGGAGGTTGGCGCGCAACGGATCGTGCCGCTGGCGCGACATGTCGCCGATGGAGATCTCATTCGCCCAGTTCGTCGGATCGACGAACTGATCGGGGTTCAGCGGCGACGACGACAGCGCCATCTCCGCCCGCTTGTTCTCCGACGGCGAGTTCCCCGCCTCTTCGGGCTTCAGCGAAGTGAACTCGAGGAGCGCCTCCTCGATCAGCTTGTCGATGATCGACCCCTGCTGCGGGCGCATCCGCGCGCGATCGCGCATCGCGCCGTTCACGAGCGTCGCGATGTCGAACGTGCTCACCGGCTGCGCAAACCGGAACATGAACCGATTCAGGTCCTGCGCCAGCTCGCGCGCCGTCTGGTACCGAACGCTCGGATCGCGCGCCAGCGAGCGCGCCACGATCTTCTCCAGCTCGGGCGGTACCTGCTTGTTGATCTGCGAGATCGGCGGGACGACCGCCTGCTGGACCTTCTTCACCGTCTGGAAGTCGGTCTCGCCGAGAAACAGCCGCTGGCCGCTCAGGAGCTCCCACAGGATGATGCCGACCGCGAAGATGTCGGTCCTCGCATCGACCTCCTGTCCCAAGGCGGCCTCGGGCGACAGGTACGAGAACTTCCCCTTGATGATCCCCGGCTCGCTCCGTTCGAGCTGTGAGTTGGCCTTCGCGAGCCCGAAGTCCACGATCTTGATCTCGCCGTACTTCGTGACGAGCACGTTCGGCGGCGACATGTCGCGGTGAACGATCTTCAGCTCGACGCCGTTCGGATCGCGGAGCTCGTGCGCGTACGAGAGCCCTTTGCAGATCTCGACGGCGATGAGCGCCGCGCACTGCACCGGGAACTCCTTGCCGGCCTTCCGGAGCGACTCGGCGATCGTCTTCAGGTTCGCCCCGTCGACGTACTCCATGACGATGAAGTAGGCGTTGTCGCCGACGCCGATGTCGAAGACCTGCACGCAGTTCGAGTGCGTGAGCTGGGCGGAGAGGCGCGCCTCGTCCAGGAACATCGAGATGAATTTCTTCTTCTCGGAGAGGTGCGGCAGAACGCGCTTGATCGCGACCTGCTTCTTGAACCCCTGGAGCCCCTCGCTTTCGGCGCGGAACACCTCGGCCATGCCGCCCGACTCGAGCTTCTCGACGACGCGGTATCGTTGCTGCTGGGCTTCGGTCATCTGGGGTGCGAGTTGGGGGGGCGCGAGCGTGTGAGCCCGTGAGCCTCTAGCCCTATCGAACTATGCGACAGCGTGCCACTCGCACGACGCGAGGGTCAAGCCGACGGCGGAACCGTCGCTCGACTCCCTCACCACTCCCCTGCTTCTCGCGTTCTCGCGCCCAATCGTTCGCTGGCCGTCGCGAATAGGGAAACGGGCGTTGCCCGAGAGTGACGTTGACAGGGGGCGCATCCCCTTGGATCCTTCGGGCGTGCAAGACTTCGATCACGCGAAAGGGATCGTGGAAGCGACGATCCGAAAGCTCGGCATCGACCCTTCCGCTGCAACCGCCAAGACGGCTCCGGACACGTGCAGCTGGACGTTCCAGCGCGGGAGCGCGGCCATCCTCGTCAACCTCACGCGCAGGAAGGAAGACGACAAGCTCTACCTCCGCGTGATTTCCCCGGTCATGACGCTCCCCGGGCCCGAGGCGCGGCAACCTCTGTACGTCCGGCTACTCGAGCTCAACGGCAAGGGGCTGGCGAACTGCGCGTTCGGCCTCGTGGGCGACCGCGTCGTGGTCGTGAGCGAGCGCCCCGCCGAAGGGCTCGACGAGAGCGAATGCGAGCAGATCGTCCGCCACCTTGCCGCCGTCGCCGACACCTACGACGACAAGCTGGTGAAGGAATTCGGGGGAGCGCGCGCGTCCGACGTGAAGTCCGAAGCGTAAGCGTCCTGAGCCTCTTGACCCGAAGCGGGGCGGCGAGCACGCGAAGCATGATCCGCAGACGAGCTGCCGTTCGCGTGAGCCTCGTGCTCGCTTCGTGCGTCCTCGCATGGGCGCCGACGAGCGCTCTCGCCGTGGACGCCGAAGCGCAGAGCGACACGGCCGCGCAGTTCTACGACGTGCGCTCCCCGTCGGGCGAGACCGTCCTCAATCGCCGTCGCTTGACCACGACGCTCGCGATCTCCGGCTACGAGATCCTCGACACGCCGCCGAACGATCCGTACGCGCCGCAGCTCCTGTTCCGCGCGCGCCTCCGCTACGACGCCGACTACGGCCAGAACGGCGCCGAGAGCGACGTCACGAACTTTGGCCGCCTGGTCCCGGGCCTCCAGCCGCAGCAGATCGACCTGATGTACGGCTACCTTGAGGGGCGGAAGCTCGCGCGCGGGTGGCTCGGCTTCAAACTCGGCCGCCAGTACGTCACCGACGTGCTCGGCTGGTACTCGTTCGACGGCGGCGAGGTGAAGGCCACCACGCCGTACTACTTCGCAGTCGAGGCGTACGGCGGGCTCGAGGTGCGAGGCGGCATGCCTCTGTCGACCGCGCGCTTCGAGAGCGGCGGGGTCTGGCGGGGGGATCGCACGGGCTATGACCCGTCGTTGTACCCGTCGTACCAGCCATCCGACGTGGCGCCGGTGGTAGGCGCCGCTATCGAGTCGTCGGGGTTGAGCTGGCTCCATGGGCGGCTCACGTACCGGCGCGCGATGAACACGGGCACGGTGAACACGAGCGAGTTCGCCAGCGGCCTGTTCGCCCCCGCGAGCTACTCGGGAACGCGCGTGTCGTCCGAGAAGCTGGGCTACAGCGTAGACGCCGAGTGGGCCGGCGTGGGCTCCGCGCGGGCGGGCCTCGTCTACGACCTCTACGACGCGCGCTTCGCAGCGCTGAACGCGAACCTCGACGCCCTGCTCGGCCACGGCCTCACCGTGGGGCTCGACTACCAGTTCTACCAGCCGACCTTCGACGCCGACTCGATCTGGAACATCTTCATGAGCGAGCCGATGAACGACCTCGGCGCCCGCGCCCTCTTCCAGGCGAGCGACCACGTCGCCCTCTCGGCCGGCGGCCACGCCCGCATCTACACAGTGCAGACGAGCGAAGCGCAGACGAACGCTTCGCCCCTCACACAGTGGGCCTACTTCCCGAGCAATCCGCTCGGCTTCGACGGCGGCGGCGACGTCTCCGCACGCTACAAGTTCGGCGAGGGGTCGCTCGGCTTGCGCGCAAGCGGGAACTTCGGGCAGGCGGGAGATCGCGTCGGCGGCGACATCAGTGGCGAGCGCGTCTTCGAGACGCGGTACGTGCTCACGGGGCGAGTGAATGTGTGGCAGTGGGACGACAAGCTCCGCCCCGACCGTGACGCCACCAGCGTTGGCTACGTCGCCGGCATCGGCTACCGCTTCGCCCCCCGCTCGCAGACGATGTTCGACTTCCAGCACGACATCAATCGACTGGTCGGCCAGCGCTTCCGGGCGATGATCTGGTTGACCGTGGCGGTGACGAAATGAACGCGTCGTCCGCGCGCGCGCCCCGGTTGCCGCTGGCGCTTCTGCTGGTGGCGATCCTGCTTGCCGCCGCACTCGCGTTCGGCCAGTCGCCCGAATCGCCCCCGCGAACGGCACCGACGGCGAGCGCGACCGCGCCAACCGCGACCTCGACCGCAAGCGCGACCCCGACCCCGACCGCGACCCCGCACTACACCTCCGGCCTCTCTCCGCTCCCCAACGACCAGCGCGTCCCGAGCGCCCTGCTACCCCCCGGCAGCTTCGACCCCGACACCGGCCCCAGCACGACCGTATTCCCCGCGCAGAACACCACCCTCCGCTTCAACCACCGCTTCCACGTCACCGACGAGGCCGGCCCGAAGCTCAAGTGCATCACCTGCCACAAGACAGCCACGACCAGCCAGTCAGTGCGCGACAACCTCATCCCGAGCGGGGAAGCTTGCGACACCTGCCATTCGACCGACCACTCGAAGCTCGACAAGGTCACGCCCGGTGACGACGCCATGGGCCAGTGCGCGTTTTGCCACGTCGCCTACAAGGCCGGCGACGGCAACCTCGTGTCCCCGTTCGAGCCGCCGCGGGCGAACATGGTGTTCAACCACGCCAAGCACTTCGCGCGGAACATCGGCTGCCCGCAGTGCCACGGCGACGTCGGGCAGCTCGAGCTGGCGACGCGCGACCAGCTCCCCAGGATGCGCGGCTGCTTCCATTGCCACCAGGCCACGAACTCCTCGGCGCGCGGGATGGCGAAAGGGGACTGCCTCACGTGCCACGTGGCCACCGACACCTCGCAGACCGGAAGCGTTGGAGGCGCTGGGCGTATGCGCACCGAGTTTTCCAGCGGCGAGATGCTCCCCCCCCGCTGGCTACACGACGCCGCCCACGGTCCCGACTGGATCGAGCACCACAAGACCGTGGCCGGCAACGACTCCCAGTTCTGCGCGAACTGCCACAAGGAAGACTTCTGCACGGACTGCCACGACGGGCGCGTCCGCCCGCGCAGCATCCATCCCAGCGACTACATCTCGATGCACCCCATCGAGGCGCGCATGGCGACGACCAAGTGCGGCTCCTGCCATAACGAGCAGAGCTTCTGCCTCCAGTGTCACCAGCGCCTCGGCATCACGATGAGCGGCCCGGCGGACGTGCGCGAATCCGGACGCTTCCACCCCCCCAAGGAAATCTGGAGCGACCCGCCGCGAAAGCCGGGGCACCACTCGTTCGAGGCCGAGCGAAACCTGAACGCGTGCGTGAGCTGCCACATCGAGCGCGACTGCGTCGTCTGCCACGGCGCGCAGGGCATCGGGGGGGGCTTCAATCCGCACCGGGCGAGCTTCATGGCGGGCTGCTCCACGCAATTCCGCCGAAATCCGCGCCCCTGCTTCGTCTGCCACGAGCCGGCCGACAGGGACCTCGTGCAATGCCGGTAATCCGCAGAAACACGCTTCATTTACTCACGCAGTACTTGCATAGGCCGGTGGGCGGGCGCTATAGCCCGATGCCCCATTGTTCGCCCCCCGGCCTGGCCGCGGGCGACACGCCCTTGAAGGAGGATCGCCGTGAAAGAGCTTGTTCGATACCTGCTCGAGAACCTGTACCTGGACTTCCAGGGCGAGATCTCGCTCGACACGG
>Ga0302267_10005829_pt1 | contig 12771 bp, 8 predicted proteins | sample III_Bog_E1_3_FD_194555 | JGI IMG/M metagenome (GOLD analysis project Ga0302267, IMG submission 194555) | Peat permafrost microbial communities from Stordalen Mire near Abisko, Sweden - III_Bog_E1_3 | ecosystem: Environmental > Terrestrial > Soil > Wetlands > Peat | place: Sweden: Abisko... | reverse complement strand
CCCGGCGCTGCGCCGGGCGGAGCCCCCAACGTCAACCAATCAACCAATCAACCAATCAGTCTCGGAGCACGGCGCCGGTCGAGGCGCTGGTGACCAGCTTCTGGTAGCGGCGTAGCCAGCGACTCTCCACGACGCGCTGGAACGGGGGCAGCGCGGCGAGCCGCGCGGCGATCTCGGCGTCGGTGAGCTCGGCGTGGAGGGTCCGCGCGTCGAGATCGATGACGATCACGTCGCCCTCGCGGAGCGCGGCAATCGGCCCCCCGGCCGCCGCCTCGGGGCTGACGTGGCCGATGCACGCGCCGCGCGTGCCGCCGGAGAAGCGCCCGTCGGTCACCAGCGCCACCTTGTCGCCGAGGCCCATGCCCATGATGACGCTGGTGGGAGAGAGCATCTCCTGCATGCCGGGCCCGCCCGCCGGCCCCTCGTAGCGGATCACCACCACGTCGCCGGCGACCACCTCGCCGGCCATGATCCCGGCGACCGCGAGATCGTGACCGTCGTAGATGCGGGCCGGGCCGGTGTGCCGCCGCAGCCCGGCGCTGACCGCCCCGGTCTTCACCACCGCGCCGTCGGGCGCGATGTTGCCGAAGAGGATGGCGAGGCCGCCGGTCGTCGAGAAAGGATCGGTGCGCGAGCGGATCACCCGCCGATCCTTGACCTCGGCGCCCTGGAGGCTCGCGCGCAGCGTCCCCCCCGTCACCGTCGGTCGGTCCAGGTGCAGGAGGGGAGCGATCTCCTGGAGGATGGCCGGCACCCCGCCGGCGCGGTGCACGTCCTCCATGTGGACGGTGGAGGCCGGCGCGACCTTGCAGACGTGGGGGACGCGCGCGGCGATCTCGTTGATGCGGGAGAGCGGGTAGTCGATGCCGGCCTCGTGAGCGATGGCGAGGGTGTGGAGCACGGTGTTGGTGCTGCCGCCCATGGCCATGTCGAGGGCGAAGGCGTCGTCGATGGCGTCCCGGGTGACGATCTTCCGGGGCGTCAGGTCGGAGTCGATGAGGTTGATGATCTGGGCCGCCGCCCGCCGCGCGAGCTGCTCGCGGTCGCCGGACTGGGCCAGGGCCGAGCCGTTGAAGGGGAGCGCCAGGCCGAGCACCTCCATGAGGCAGTTCATGCTGTTGGCGGTGAACATCCCGCTGCAGGAGCCGCAGGTGGGACAGCCGTGGTCCTCGAGCTCCTTGAGGCGGGTCAGGCTCATCTTGCCGGCCTTCACGGCGCCGACGCCCTCGAAGACGCTGACCAGGTCGACGACCGTGCCGTCCGGTAAGCGGCCCGCCGCCATCGCGCCGCCGCTGACGAAGATGGCGGGGATGTCGAGGCGCATCGCCGCCATCAGCATCCCGGGCACGATCTTGTCGCAGTTAGGGATGCACACCATGCCATCGAAGCAGTGGGCCGAGATCATGGTCTCGACGCAGTCGGCGATCAGCTCGCGGCTGGGCAGGGAGAAGCGCATCCCCCCGTGCCCCATGGCGATGCCGTCGTCGACGCCGATGGTGTTGAACTCGAAGGGCACGGCCCCCGCCGCCCGCACCGCCTCCTTGACGAGCTTGCCGAAGCTCTGGAGGTGGGCGTGGCCAGGGACGATGTCGACGTAGGAGTTGACCACGGCGACGAACGGTTTCCCCATGTCGGCGTCGCGCACGCCGGTCGCCTTGAGGAGGGAGCGGTGCGGGGCCCGCTCGTAGCCCTTCTTGATGGTGTCCGATCGCACGGGCGGGCCTCAGCGAAAGGTGCGCTGAACGCCGTCGGTGGATCTGCCGCTGCGGAACTCCTCCCGCACCCGCTCGAGGACCCCTCTCCAGTCGAGGTCCTCGCGAGGGGACGACTCGGCCCCACCCTCCCCCGGCGGGTGACTCTGCTGCTCGGCGGTGGGATCGCTGTGAAACGGATCGGACATGGAATGCTCCTCTTCGGGTTGGAGACCAAAAAAAAGCCCCCGCTGCCTGGTGGGCGCGGGGGCCATTTCCTTTAGCTATCTGCGTCAGGAAGGCGGCCCGCACCCAGGGCTAATAATGAGCCCAAGGCCAGCAAGCTCGATAAGCCCCGCGAGATCATTGAGGTCAATGGTCCCGAGGAGCAGGCGTACTACGGGCAGCGTGCCGGCCAGGGTGTGAGCCAGGGCTCCCAACGTCAGGGGCGCCGTGGTAGCGGCGCGAGGACGGTTGGGGGCGAAGACCACGGACTCCATCTGCACGCTCAAGGTGACATGGCTTGGCGCAGCGGGTCAAGGATTATGTGATGTCGAATCGGTGACCGCGAAACGAGGACCGTAGAAGCAGAACAATGAACATGTTCGCGTGGTTGCGTAGCCCCACTCGACACGACGCGCGGGCGTGCCCTCCGCCTCGAACGCGTGGAAGGTGAGCTGGACCCGCGATTCCCCAGCCCCGCCGCGAGGCCACCGCCGCGAGGCCGCCGGGGCCGGCTCGGCGCCTGCGTCAGCGGCCCGCCGGTCGAGCCCACCCGGGGTCGGAGCGGGGAGACGACCAGGCTCCGCGCGACGGGGGACCTCGGCGAGGGCGTGGTGCGCCTCACCCTCCAACGCCGGGCCCACCCGTTGCAACCCGTTCGCCCGCGACGAAGCGGCGATACCCGACTGCACAGCGTCCAGCGCAGCGCGCTGAGCGCGGGCGGCCGGTGAGGCGCGGCCGAGCGCACAGGAGGGAGACGGCGATGGTCGAACGATACAGGGGTCGGGTCTCCGAGGGCATGACCGTCAAGAGCGCCGAGGGAGAGAAGCTGGGCAAGGTCGTGGCCTGCCAGGCGGCCGGGTTCGTGGTGGAGAAGGGGTTCCTCTTTCCCAAGGACACCATGGTGCCCTACGAGCGGATCACCAACATCGGCAACGGCGAGGTCGTCATCTCGCTCGCCCGCGCGGAGCTGGGCACCGCCGCGGCCGCCGGCGTGGCCGCGCGCGGCGTCGCGGAGGAGGTCAAGGGGGCTGCCCGCAGCGCCCGGGACGCGCTCACCGGCGTCGTCGGCGAGGCGCGGGCCGCGATCGGCGACGAGCCGCGGGGCAACGGGACGAGCTTCGAGCAGTTCGGCAAGGCGGGAGAGATCTGCATGGCGCTGGTCGAGGAAGAGCTCGTCACCAGCAAGCACGTGGAGAAGGTGGGTGAGGTCCACGTCCGCAAGGAGGTCATCACCGAGGAGAAGCAGATCACCGTACCGGTGACCCGCGAGGTGATCCGCGTCGAGCGGGTGGTGGTCAGCCACGACGTGGAGGCCGGCACCCGGGTCTTCGAGAAGGAGTCCTACGACATCCCCATCCGCGAGGAGCACGTCACCGTGGAGAAGCACCCGGTGGTGCGCGAGGAGCTGCGCGTCGGCAAGGAGATCCTCCAGGCCGAGGAGACCGCCAGCGCCACCGTGCGCCGCGAGCGCGCCGAGGTGGAGACCCTCGGGCCCGTCCGCCGCGCCGAGGCGCGACCCCAGAGCAGCACCGAGGCCGCGCGCGTCAGCGGTTCGACCCCGGGCGAGCTGCGCCGCTGAGCCCTGGAGAGGAAAGAAGAGGAGCGAGCCATGCACCTGATCCTGTTTCTGATCTTCGGCCTCGTCATCGGGGCCATCGCCAGGCTGATCGTCCCCGGGCACGAGCCGGGCGGCTGGGTCGCGTCGCTGCTGATCGGCGTGGTCGGCGCCTACCTCGGCGGCTTCGTCGGCCGGGCGCTGGGGCTCTATCCCAGCTACCAGAGCACCGGCGGGTGGGTCTCTTCGCTGATCGGCGCGATCGTGGTGGCCTTCCTCTATCACGCGGGCGTCGCGTGGCGCGCCCGGACGCACTGAGGAGGGCGGGCCATGAACCTGATCGAGCTCGCAAGGAGCTACCTGACGCCCGACGTCATCGACAAGGCGAGCGCCCTCGTGGGCGAGAGCCCCACCACCACGCGGAGGGCGCTGGAGACCGCGACCCCGACCGTGGTGGCGGGGATCGCGGCCGAGGGCGCCTCGCCCTCGGGGGCCCGACGCCTCCTGGGCATTCTCCAGGAGGCCGGCCTCCTGGGGCCCATGGCCAGCATCACCGACCGGCTGAGCGCGGGGAGCGGCGAGGATCTGGTGACCCTGGGCAAGGATCTCCTCGGCAAGCTCTTCGGCGCGCGCCTCTCGGCCGTCACCGAGGGCGCCGCCAGCGCCTCGGGCGTGAAGGCGGAGACCATGAGCTCTCTGCTGGGCCTCGCCGGACCGCTGGTGTTCGGCGTGCTCGGCAGCCAGATCCACGCGCGCCGCCTCGACGTGCCGGGCATCGCCGCGCTCCTCGGCGAGCAGAAGTCCGCCGCCCTGGCCGCGCTCCCGGCGCCCCTGGCCGCGCTGCTGGGCTCCGTCTCCCGCCCCCGCGGCGAGACCGCGCGCGCCGAAGGCACCCGCGTCGTCGAGACCGCGCGGGCCCCCGCGCCCGAGGGCCTCGCCCGCTTCTGGCCCATGCTCCTGGTGATCCCGCTGGCGATCCTGGGCGCCCTCTTCTTCCGCAAGCCCAGCGCGCCCTCGACGCAGGAGTGGGTCCCGGGCGCTCGGCTCGGCGCCGGCGTCTCGCCGTCGGCCCCGCCGGAGGTGATCGCCGAGCCTCCGCCGGTGGCCCCGCCGGCGCCGCCGCCCGCCAGTCCCCCGCCCGCCGCCGTCCCCGGTGGCACCATCGGCCACGACCTGGCCCAGTACCTGGCGAGCTCGGGGGGCGATCCGTCGAAGCGCTTCGTCTTCGACCACCTCAACTTCGAGCTGGCCCAGGCCAACCTGATGCCCGGCGCCGCGCGCACGCTCGACGACGTCGCCGCCGTGCTCAAGGCCTACCCCGGCGCCGAGGTCCTGGTCGAGGGCCACACCGACTCCACCGGCGTCCCCGCGGACAACCACCGGCTCTCGCTGGAGCGCGCCGACGCGGTGAAGAGCGCCCTGGTCGCCCGCGGCGTCGCCGCGGATCGCATCAAGACGGCGGGGATCGGGCAAGACCGGCCCGTCGCCTCGAACGACACCATCGAGGGCCGGGCGAGGAACAGGCGCACGGAGCTCGTCGTCAGCCGGCGGTGACCCGCGTTGGACCACCCCGGCTGCGCTGTCGACCACCCCGACTGCGCGGTCGACCACCCCGACTGCGCGGTGGACCACCCCGACTGCGCGGTCGGCCACCCCGACTGCGCGGTCGACCACCCCGACTGCACGGTCGGGCAGGTCCAACGCGCGTTGAGGCAGGTCCAACGCGCGTTGGACCACACCGACCCCGCGTTGAACCACCCCGATCGCGCGCTGAACCACCCCGATCGCGCGTTGAACCACCCCGACCGCGCGTTGAACCACCCCGATCGCGCGTTGAACCACCCCGACCGCGCGTTGAACCACCCCGACCGCGCGTTGAACCACCCCGACCGCGCGTTGAACCACCCCGACCGCGCGGTCGACCACCCCGGACGAGCGTTCTGGCAGACCATCCTTGCACGATGGCTTTCTTCCCGCCCCAATCAGCTTGGCACACTCCTCGCGTACCCCCTCCCGGCCCTCTCTCCTCCCCAGGTCGAGCACCCCCCCTGGATGGGCTACCCTGGCGGTCGATGTTCCACCCCGTCGTCCGCGCCTGGTTCGAGCGTCGCTTCAAGGGCCCCTCCCCGGTGCAAGAGCGCGCCTTCCCTGCCATCGCAGCGGGCGGCGACACCCTCATCACCGCCCCGACGGGCTCCGGCAAGACGCTGGCGGCGTTCCTCTTCTGCCTCGACCGCCTGGTCGCCGAGGCCCTTCGCGACGGAGGCGCCGAGCTCGATCACACCGACGTGGTCTACGTCTCGCCGCTCAAGGCCCTCTCCAACGACATCCACAAGAACCTGGAGCAGCCCATCGCCGAGATCGGCGCGCTGGCGATCGAGCTCGGCCACGGCGCCGCGGCGGCCGGCCTCCGGGTCGCCGTGCGCACCGGCGACACGCCCGCGGCCGAGCGGCAGCGGTCGACCAAGCGCCCCCCGCACGTCCTGGTGACGACGCCGGAGTCGCTCTTCATCCTCCTCACCTCGGAGTCGGGCCGGCGCTCGCTCGAGCGGGTCCGCACGGTGATCCTCGACGAGATCCACGCGGTCGCGCCCGACAAGCGCGGGGCGCACCTGGCGCTCTCGGTGGAGCGCCTCTCGGCTCTGGTGGTCCGGTCCGGCCGGCCGCGGCCGCAGCGCATCGGGCTCTCGGCGACGGTGCGCCCCATCGAGGTGGCGGCGCGGCTCCTGGTGGGGGCGCGGGGCGCGCCGCCGACCATCGTCGACGCGGGGCAGCGGCGCGATCTCGATCTGCTGGTGGAGGTGCCCCGCGACGAGCTCGGCGCGGTGTGCACCAACGAGCAGTGGGACGAGCTCTATGGCCGGCTCGCCGCGCTCGCCGGTGAGCACCGCTCGACGCTGGTCTTCGTCAACACCCGCCGCCTGGTGGAGCGCCTCGCCATGCACCTGGGCGAGCGCCTCGGCCCCGACTGCGTGGCGGCCCACCACGGCAGCCTCTCCCGGGCGCGCCGCCTGCTCGCCGAGCAGCGCCTCAAGGCGGGCGAGCTGCGGGTGGTGGTGGCGACGGCGTCGCTGGAGCTGGGCATCGACATCGGCGCCGTCGATCTGGCCTGCGTGGTCGGCTCGCCGCGGTCGATCGCGGTCGCCCTCCAGCGCATCGGCCGCTCCGGCCACATGCTCGGGGGCACGCCCAAGGGGCGGTTCTTCCCGCTCACCCGCGATCAGCTCCTCGAGTGCGCGTCCATCGTCCGGGCCGCGCGGAGCGGCGTCCTCGACGCCATCGCCCTCCGGGACGCCCCGCTCGACATCCTCGCCCAGCAGATCGCCGCCATCGCCGCCTGCGAGGATCGCAGCGAGGACGAGGTCTTCGAGCTGGTGCGCCGCGCCGCGCAGTACGGCGACCTCCCGCGCCAGACCTTCGACGAGGTGGTGACCATGCTCTCCGAGGGCGTCTCCAGCCGGCGCGGGCGGGTGGGTGCGCTGGTGCACCGGGACGCGGTGAACGGCCGCCTCCGGGGCCGCCGCGGCGCACGCCTGGCCGCGCTGACCTCGGGCGGCGCCATCCCCGACAACGCCAACTACGACGTGCTCGAGCTGCCCGAGGGCGGCAAGGTCGGCGACCTCCACGAGGACTTCGCCATCGAGTCGATGGCGGGGGACATCTTCCTGCTCGGCAACACCTCGTGGCGCATCCGCCGGGTCTCGGACGGCAAGGTCTGGGTCGAGGACGCCAAGGGCGCGCCGCCCACGGTGCCCTTCTGGATCGGCGAGGCGCCGGCGCGCACGGCGGAGCTCTCGGTCGAGGTCGGCGCGCTGCGCGAGGAGATCGCCCGCCGCATCCAGGCCCGCGAGGACGCCGAGGCCACCGTGGCCTGGCTGGTCGCCGCGTGCGCGCTCGACGCCGCGGGGGCGCGCCTCGTCTACGACTACGTCGCGGCGGCGCTGGGGGCGCTGGGCGCCCTGCCCTCCACCACGACGGTGATCGCCGAGCGCTTCTTCGACGAGGCGGGAGGCCAGCAGCTCGTCCTCCACGCGCCCTTCGGCGGCCGCATCAACCGCGCCTGGGGCATGGCCCTGCGCAAGCGCTTCTGCCGGAGCTTCGACTTCGAGCTCCAGGCGGCGGCCACCGACGACGGGGTCCTCCTCTCGCTGGGCCCACAGCACTCGTTCCCCCTGGAGTCCATCCTCGAGCTGCTCCAGCCCGAGGGCCTGCGCGAGGTGCTGGAGCAGGCGGCGCTCCAGGCGCCCATGTTCGGGACCCGCTTCCGCTGGAACGCCACCCGATCGCTCACCCTGCTGCGCTTCCAGGGGGGCCGCCGGGTGCCGCCGCCGATCCTGCGCATGCGCAGCGAGGACCTGCTCGCCTCGGTGTTCCCCGCCCAGGTCGGCTGCCAGGACAACCGCGGCGTCGGCGAGCACGTGGAGCCCCCCGATCACCCGCTGGTCAACGAGACCATGCGCGACTGCCTGACCGAGCTCATGGACGTCGAGGGCCTCGCCCGCGTGCTGGGCGGGCTGCGGGACGGGAGCATCCGCTTCGTGGCCTGCGAGACGACGGAGCCGAGCGTGCTCTCCCACGAGATCCTCAACGCCAACCCCTACGCGTTCCTCGACGACGCCCCGCTCGAGGAGCGCCGCGCCCGCGCGGTCTCGGTGCGCCGCGGGCTGCCGTCCGAGATCGCCGAGCGCCTGGGCGGCCTCGATCCCGAGGCGATCGCCACCGTCGCGCGCGAGGCCCGCCCCGACCCGCGCGACGCCGACGAGCTCCACGATCTGCTCCTCGATCAGGGCGGGCTGCCGGAGGCGGAGGCCCTCGCCTCGGGGCTGGGCCCGCTCTTCGCCACGCTGGTCCAGGCCCGGCGCGCCGCACGGCTGGTGGGCACCGGGGGCAGCCCCACCCCGTCCCTCTGGGTCGCCGCCGAGCGCCGCTCCATCGCCGCCGCCGTGTGGCCGGGGCGCCCCTTCGAGCCGGAGATCAGCGAGCCCGGCGGCCCGCGGGAGATCGACCGCGACCTCGCCCTCGCCGAGGTGATCCGCGGGCGCGTCGGGATCGTCGGGCCGGTGACGGCCGCGGAGCTGGCGGAGGATCTGGGGCTCGAGGTCTGCGACGCCGACATCGCGCTGGCGCGCCTCGAGTCCGAGGGCGGCGTCATGCGCGGCCACTTCCGCAGCGCCGGCGGCACCCTGGAGTGGTGCGACCGGCGCCTCCTGGCGCGCATCCACCGGCTCACCGTGGACGGCCTGCGCCGCGCCATCGAGCCGGTGATGGTGGCCGATCTGATCCGCTTCCTGCTGGCGTGGCAGGGCCTCCGGGGCGCGTCGCACCGCGGCCGCGCCGGCGTGCTCCGGGCCGTGGAGCAGCTCCAGGGCTTCGAGCTGGCGGCGGGGGCCTGGGAGAGCGAGGTGCTGCCGGCGCGCGTCGCCGGGTACGAGCCGGCCTGGCTCGACGAGCTCTGCCTCTCGGGCGAGGTGGTGTGGGGGCGCCTCGCGCCGCGCGAGAGCGGCGTGACCCCGACGCGGACGGCGCTGATCACCCTGGCCCGCCGCCGCGATCTCGGCTGGCTCCTCGCGGAACACCGCGACGACGCCGGCGAGGAGGGCCTCTCCGAGCCCGCCCGCGCCGTGCTCGGCGCCCTCCGCCGGATGGGCGCGTCCTTCTTCGACGAGCTGGTGGTGCCCTCGGCGCGGAGCCGGAGCGAGGTCGAGGACGGGCTCTGGGAGCTCTGTGCCGCCGGCCGCATCACCGGGGACGGCTTCGCCGGGCTGCGCGCTCTGATCGAGAAGAACCGCATCCGCGAGGGCACCTGGCAGGTCGGCCGGATGCGCGGCGGGGCCGGCCCCGTCGCCACCGGGCGCTGGGCGATCCTCCGCGCGGTCGGCTCCGCGTCCGCGCCCGAGACCTCGCCCGTGGAGGCCGCCGCCGCTCAGTACCTGCGGCGCTACGGCGTCGTCTTCCGCGATCTCCTGGCGCGGGAGGCCCACGCGCCCCCGTGGCGGGAGCTGGTGCGGGTCTACCGCCGCCTGGAGATGCGCGGTGAGATCCGCGGCGGGCGCCTGGTGGCGAGCTTCGTCGGCGAGCAGTTCGCCCTCCCCGAGGCGCTCGACGCCCTGCGCGCCATCCGCAAGGAGCCGAAGACCGGCGCGGTGATCCAGGTCTCCGCGTGCGATCCGCTCAACCTCGTAGGGGTGATCACCCCCGGCGCGCGGGTGCCCGCGCACCTCGGGGGGCGCGTGGCCTACCGCGACGGCGTCCCCGTCCCGGCGGAGCCCGCGGAGCTCTCCCTGGCGGGCTGAAAGGCGCGCCGGCACCCCTTTCGCTTGGTGGCTCCAGCGGTTTTCTGCCACGCTGGCGGGAAACAGCGCGCGCCGGCTTTTCCGCATGGCTCCCTCTCCCGTCACCGAAGTGCTCCTGATCCTCGATCAGGCCGAGGTCGCCCTCGGCCCCGGGGAGCATTGCGTCGGGCGCAACGTCGAGTGCGAGCTCCGCATCGACGATCCCCTGGCCTCGCGCCGCCACGCCACCGTGGTGGTCCGCCCCGGGGGCGTCTCGGTGCGCGATCTGGGCAGCCGCAACGGGGTCGTCGTCAACGGGGAGGACGTGGACGGCGAGCGCGCCCTGCTCGAGGGCGACGTGGTCACCATCGGGTCGAAGGTGATCACCGTCCTCCGCGTCTGCCACGCCGACGACCCCGCGAAGGCCGCGGCCCCGGCCGCCCCCCGTCCCGCCGAGAGCGTCACCCTGGCCAGGATCCTGGTGACCCGGCGGGCCGTCCCCAGGTCCGAGCTGCCCGAGGCCGACGCCGCGGCGGCCACCATCAGCCGCGAGGTGCCCCCCGACCGATCGTCCACCGCCCGACCTCCGCCGGAAGCCGACGCCTTTCGCCTGCTCGCCGCGGCGAGCGCCCGCTGCATCGCCAGCGGCCGCGAGGAGCGCGTGGCGCTCATCCTCGAGGCGCCGCTGGCGGAGGTGGCGGCGACGCTCCGCTCCGGGCTCCCCATCGAGGACGAGATCCTCGCCATCGTGGTCGAGCAGGCCCTCCTGCTCTGCGAGATCACCCACGCCCAGCGCTGGATCGACTACCTGCACGACCACTTCGACCTGATCCACCGCCCCATACCGCTCGACGTGGTCGACCGGCTGATGGCCGTCGTCGACCACGAGCGCTAGCGCCCCCCGCCGCGAGCGTTGCCCGGCCGGCCCCCGTGCTCTACGGTCCGGCGCGATGGAAGCGGAGATGATCGTCGTCGGCGCCGGCTCGGCCGGGGCCGTGATCGCGTCGCGCGTGACCGAGCGCGACGATCGCCAGGTGCTGCTGCTGGAGGCCGGGCCCGACTACCCCGACGGCCTCATCCCGGCCGACCTGCGGGACGGCACTCGCAACTCGTACCGGCGCCACGACTGGGATCTCCACTACCTGCCGGTGCCGGGGCAGAGCCTCTGGAACTTCCCCCGCGGGCGCGTGGTAGGCGGGTCGTCGGCGGTGAACACCTGCATCGCGCTGCGCGGTCAGCCCTACGACTACGACGAGTGGGCCGCGCGCGGCCTCCCCGAGTGGACCTGGGAGAAGTGCCGTCCCGCCTTCCTCCGCCTCGAGGACGACCGCGACCTCACCGGCGAGCACCACCACCAGGGCGGCCCCCTGCCCATCCGCCGCCACACCCGCAGCGAGCTTACGCCCTGGCACGCCGCCTTCGACGACGCCTGCGGCGAGCTCGGCCTCCCGGCCTGCGCCGATCACAACGGGCCCGCGCCCGCCGGCGTCGGCCCCCTCCCGATGAACAAGATCACCGGCGAGCGCATGAGCGCGGCCCGCGGCTGGCTCGGCCCCGAGGTGCGCCGCCGCCCCAACCTGCGCATCCGCCCCCACACCCTGGTGCGCCGCGTGCTCTTCGAGAACCGGCGCGTGACCGGCGTGGAGATCGAGATCGTCGACGATGGGGGGCACCCCCATACCCCCGGCCGCGTCGAGGTGATCCGCACCGCCCGGGTGGTGCTCACCGCCGGCGCCATCCTGACGCCCGGCATCCTGCTGCGCTCCGGCATCGGCCCCCGCGCCACGGTCTCTCGCCTCGGCGTCACGCTGGTGGCCGACGTCCCCGCGGTGGGAGCGCGCCTCCTCGATCACCCGGGCGCCGCCATCATCCTCGCCCAGCGCCACTACCAGCCCAACGCCGGGGTGCCGCTCCTCCAGACCATGCTCCGCTACACCTCGGCCGGCAGCGCCTTCCCCGGCGACATGCAGCTCCAGCCCAGCAGCTTCGTCGCGCTCCCCACGGTGAACCTGCCCGGCCTGTCCATCATGTGCAGCGTCGGCAAGCCGAGCGGCTCGGGGACCCTCACCTACGAGACCGCCGACGCCCACGAGAAGCCGCGCATCGAGGGCCGCCACCTCTGCGATCCCAGAGACCGGGAGGCCGCGGTGGAGGCGATGGCCCTCGCCTACGAGCTGACCCGGACCCGGGCGATGCGGGGGCTCTCCTATTATTTCTGGCCGGGCGAGGCGACCCTGAAGGATCGCGCCAAGATCAGGGAGTGGATCTGGCAGAGCTGCGGATCCGGATACCACCCCTGCGGCACCGTGCCGATGGGGCCCGAGGGCGACCTCGACGCGGCGGTCGATCAGTACGGGCGGGTGCGCGGCGTGAGCGGGCTGTACGTGGCCGACGCCAGCATCATGCCGACGGTGCCGAGCGCGAACATCAACGTGCCGACGTTGATGATCGGAGAGCGCTTCGGGGAGTGGCTGCGGGCAGGGGCGATCTGAGCGAAGGGGGTAGCTCTCAGACTGACGTCGGAGTGTCGCGCAGACCTCACCCGCCCCATCCCTCCCTCTCCCTGGCCCGGTCCATTGCCCTCCGAGGCGGAAGCGACCAGGGGCCGGGCCAGAGAGAGGGAGGGAGTACGTTGCTTGAACCGACTTGCCCTCCCGTCGCTCTGCCTCTCCTCCCCCCTCGCTCTGGTCCGGCTCCCGGGCAGGACTTCGGGGAGGGCAACAGGCCGGGCCAGGGAGAGGGGGGCCGGGGGGGTGAGGTCTGTGGAAAGGCCATTCCTCGACGTCAGCTTGCGGGGTACACCCTGAGCAATGGCTCGGCTCGTCCGCGCCGCGCCAACGGAGCTCTGTTCGCGACGAGGCGGCGACACGGCGACGCGTGACGCTCCGCCCGTAACGCGCGCGGCGTCACACCCCTCGATGAGGCGCGCCGGGGCCCCCTTCCACCAGGGAAGCGCGCGTTTTTCCAGGGCGCGGTGGCTGGCACCATCGTTGCGATAGCCGCCTCCAGACACCCCCCGCTCGCTCCC
>Ga0302267_10005820_pt1 | contig 12783 bp, 7 predicted proteins | sample III_Bog_E1_3_FD_194555 | JGI IMG/M metagenome (GOLD analysis project Ga0302267, IMG submission 194555) | Peat permafrost microbial communities from Stordalen Mire near Abisko, Sweden - III_Bog_E1_3 | ecosystem: Environmental > Terrestrial > Soil > Wetlands > Peat | place: Sweden: Abisko... | reverse complement strand
GGACGGGGTCACCGACGGCTGTCCCCCGATGCCGTCGGAACTCCGACCGGAATGGGCCAAGACCATGCTCTCCGAATTCGAGGCGCACCGGCATGCCGTGGCCCGGGGCCACCACACCTTCCTGGACCCCTACGGTGCGGAAAATCCCGCGGAATTCTTCGCCGTCTGCGTGGAGACCTTCTTCGAGCTTCCCGGCGCCCTGCGAGAAACGCATCCGGACATCCACCGGCTCTTCGCCGCCGTCTTCGGCACCGATCCGGAGAAGTGGTGATGCGGCCCGCGGATTTCGATCTTTGGCGTCCATGACCATCCGAGACGGCCGCTACGGATCCCTTCGACGCTCCACCCTGGAGGTCCGCGTCGCCGACGCGCGCATCGGGGGGACCAACCCGATCCTGGTCCAGTCCATGACCACCACCCTGACCAAGGACGTGGAGTCCACGGTGGCCCAGACCGTCCAGCTCGCGCGGGCCGGCTGCGAGCTCGTGCGGATCACCACGCCCACCCAGGCCGACGCCGCCTGCCTGGAGGAGATCGTCCGCAAGGTGCGCGCCCAGGGAGTGAAGGTTCCCCTCTGCGCCGACATCCACTTCCAGCCGGCCGCCGCGTTCGAGGCGGTGAAGTGGGTGGAGAAGGTGCGGGTCAATCCGGGCAACTTCGTGGACGCCAAGACCGCCTACGGATTCCAGAAGGATTTCGACGACGCCACCTACGACCGCGGGCTGCAGAAGATAGACGACAAATTCCGTCCACTCGTGCGGATGGCCCGGGAACGGGGTGCGGCGCTTCGGATCGGGACCAACCACGGGAGCCTCTCCGACCGGATCCTGGCGCGCTGGGGCGACACCCCCGAGGGCATGGTGGTGTCGGCCCTGGAATACCTGTCGGTGTGCGAGGACGAAGGGTTCGACCAGGTGGTCTTCTCCATGAAGGCATCCAATCCCAAGGTGGTGATCCAGTGCTACCGCCTGCTGGTGGACCGGCTGGAGGCGGGCGGGCGAAAGCCCTATCCCATCCACCTGGGCGTCACCGAGGCCGGGGAAGGCCGCGATGGACGGATCAAGTCCGCGGTGGGGATCGGCTCGCTGCTCCTCGACGGGATCGGGGACACCGTCCGCGTGAGCCTGACGGAGGATCCCGTGGAGGAGATCCCCGTCGCCCGCGAACTGGTGGCCGCCTGCCAGAGACCGTTCGGCCCCGGATCGCCCGTGGACTTCCGTGGACGGGATCTGTCAGCGGAGGGCCCCTCCGAATCCCTGGACCCCGCCTCCTTCCATCGCCGAGCCTCCCTGCCGGTGCGATTGGGCGACGCCGACGCGGGACTTTCCCAGGCCATCCGGGTGGGCGCAGAAAGGTCGATTTCCCCGCCGTCCAAGGATCGACCGGTGGAATGGACGGACGGCGAAGGCTCCGACCTGGTCCCCTTCGCGCTTTCCGGGTCCGCGTCGCCTTCCGGTCTGGACGCCGCCGTGCGTTCGGGACGATTGTGCGAGCTGCAGGTGGTCGATCCGACCGGACTGGACTCGATCCCCACCCTTCCTCCCTCCAATCTCTACCTCTTCTCCGTCGACCAGGGCATGGGGCCTTGGGGCGTGCGCCGGGCCGTGGCCGCCTTCGAACGGGCAGGCCTGCGGCCACCGCTGGTGCTGCGCTGGAAGCTCGACGGAACCGGCGCCGACCAGCTCCGCATGGCGGCCACCCTGGGGGGGCTCCTCTGCGACGGCTACGGCGATCTCCTGTGCCTGGAATCCTCCGCGGAGAATCCGGTGGATCTCGCCTACGACCTGCTCCAGAGCGCGGGCGCGAGGCGTTCGAAGGCGGAATTCGTCTCCTGTCCCAGTTGCGGGCGCACCCTGTTCGACCTGGTCTCCACCTCCGCGCGCATCCGCGAGAAGACCGGCCACTTGAAGGACGTCGCCATCGCCATCATGGGGTGCATCGTCAACGGTCCCGGCGAGATGGCGGACGCCGACTTCGGCTACGTGGGAGGCACGCCCGGCGCGGTCAACCTCTACGTGGGGCGCGATTGCGTGCGCCGCTCCGTCCCCGAGGCGGATGCCCCCGACGCCCTGGTGGCGCTGATCCGCGAGCACGGCCGTTGGACGGAACCGTGACGGTCCTGGTCCTCCTGGACATCGACGGGACCCTGCTCAGCGCGTTCGGAGAGGGGCGCTTGGCCTACTACGAAGCCCTCTCCTCCCTTTTTCCCGGCCGCGAGTGGCCATGGCTGGAAATGGCGGGGCGGACGGATTTCGGGATCTGGTGCGAGCTGACGGGACTCGCCGAGGGCGAGGAGTGGGAATCCTTCAAGGATCTGTACGCGCGGACCATGGAACAGCGACTGGCCCATCGCCCGCCCGAAAGGCTCCCCGGCGTGGAATCGCTGTGCCGGGCCTTGGCGAAGGATCCCCGGTTCCAGATCGGGATCGTCACCGGGAACCTGGAGGAGGGGACCCGGATCAAGCTGCGCCACGGCGGGCTCCACCACTGGTTCACGGACGTTCCCGGTGCCTACGGCGACGGAGTGCACGACAAGGACGGCCAGGCGCGGCTGGTGGTGGAAAGCGAACGGGCCGGATGCGGCGGGTCGCTGCGCGCGGTCGTCGTGGGAGACACGGTGGCCGACCTGCGCTGCGCCCGCGGTGCCGGCGCGGCTTGCCTGGCCGTGCTCACCGGGGGCGGTTCCGAAGAGGAACTGGCTGGCGCGGACGCGGTGTTTCCGGACCTGTCCGACACGGATTCCGTCCTGGAGACGCTCCACCGGATCGCGAGGTGAGGCGCTACAGGTACAGGCTCCACGGCCTGGCCATGGAGCCTTCGGATACCCGCGATCCCCTGGAAAAGGCCTTGCAGGATTGGAGGATCCCCTCCGACGCCTTGGTGGACGCGCGCATCCTCCGCGAAAGCCTGGACGCCCGGCGATCCAACCATCCGGTGCGCAAGCTCACCCTGGAGCTCGTCACTTCCCGGCCGTTCCGGCGACACCTGCTGGAGCCCATCCCCGAGCCGGCGCCGGACGAGGACGACCTGCTGGAGGGATCCCTGCACCTGCCCGGGACGGTCCACGTTGTGGGCTCCGGACCGTGCGGGATCGGTTGCGCGATCGGACTTTCGGAGAAGGGCTACCGGGTGGTGCTGCACGAGCGGGGGGCGGATCTCGCGACCCGCAGCCTGGAGGCACGGAGGTTCCTCAAGGGGGGCGATCTGGACCCCGAGACCAACTTCCTCTTCGGGGAAGGGGGGGCGGGCACCTTCACCGACGGAAAGCTCACCACCCGCACGCGGAACCGCCTGGTGCAGGCGGCGCTCAAGCTGTGGGTGGACTGCGGGGAGGATCCGTCCATCCAGTGGAAGTCCAAGCCCCACCTGGGAACCGACCGCATGCGGCTCCTGGTGGCCGCGATGCGCAGGCGGTTCCAGGACTCCGGCGGGGAGATCCGGTTCCTTTCGCGTCTCGAGGACATCGGGACCCGGGACGGGAGGCTGGTCTCGGGCACGTTTTCCGGTCGGACGGAATCCGTCGAAGCCATGGTCCTGGCGGTGGGGCATTCCGCCCGCGACACCTGGAGGATGCTGGGCGAGCGGGGTGTCCCCTTCCAGGCGAAGGACTTCGCGGTCGGTGTGCGCATCGAGCATCCCCAGGACCTGATCGACCGGCGGCAGTACGGACCGGAGGTGGATGCCCGGGCGGTGGGTGCCGCCGAATACTTCCTCTCCTGCCGGACGGGGGGAGCTGGCGTCCACTCGTTCTGCATGTGCCCCGGGGGCGAAGTCCTGCCCACCACCACGGATCCGTCGGAACTGGCCACCAACGGCATGAGCTTCCGCGCCCGCGCCTCGCGCTTCGCCAACGCCGGGCTGGTGGTTCCCGTATCCGGACAGAAATTGGCGGATTGGGCCGCCGCCCGGGGCCTCGGAACGGATGCTTGGACGGGCGTCGCCTTCCAGCGGCACCTGGAGCGGGACGCGTTCCGGGCCGGGGGAGGAGGCTTCCGCGCACCGGCGCAGAGGGCGGAGGACTTCCTGGCGGGGAAGGAAAGCGTGGATCTTCCGGACTCCAGCTACGCCCGGGGACTGGTTCCCTGCGACCTCTCCGCTCTGCTCCCCGGCTTCCTGGTCGAGGAATTGCGCCTGGCGCTCGTCGAGTTCGATCGCAAGATCCCCGGTTTCGTCCGGCATGGATTGATGATCGCGCCCGAGACGCGCACGAGCAGTCCGGTCCGGGTGCCGCGCGACCCTTCCACTCTCGCCGTGGGTGGAATCGAGGGGCTCCACGCCCTGGGAGAGGGCGCGGGTTGGTCCGGGGGGATCGTCACCTCCGCCGCCGACGGGTTGCGCTTGGCCGACCGGGCCCGCTCCAGTCCCGCCTCATGACGGAATCCGTCGCGAACGGTGGGCGGAATCCTCAGAGACTCACTCCCAGGCGGACCATCAGCACCCGGTTCTCCCGGTCGCCCGTGAAGTAGCCCGTCTCCTCGCCGTAGGTCAGGAGTTCGCCGCGGAAGACCTTGAAGACGGTTCCGGAGATCAGGAAGGTCGGGTACCCGCCCTTGAAGCCCGCGGAGATCCGGCCCGTCAGGACGTAGGGGATGACGGTCTGCATCCACTCGGCGCCGAAATCGAGCTTCGAGAGCGGTTTGTATCCCAGCGTGTCGTAGAGCATGTTCTCCATGGAGACGCCGAAGTTGATCTTGCGCGCCCACAGGCCGTTGTTCTGGAAGATTTTGGGTGCCCAAGCGGTGCCGATCGTGAGGTCCGGAACCACGAACCTCTGGTCCAATTTCATCCCCAAGTCCTGGATGGAACCGGCGAAGCGCAGCCCGGGAGTCTGGAACCAGAGGAACCCCAGGTCCATTCCGTAACCCCAATCGTCGGTGTTGCGCAGTTCGGACCCCGTGTTCAAAAGGAGCCGGACCGGCGCGCTGGAAACCGCCGATCGCAACTTCACCAGGTCGTATTCCCTCTCCGCCGAGGAGACGGCGACGATCCTGTAGCCCACGCCCAGCGACAGGCGGTCGTCGATGAAGGATCGGGCGGTTCCCCCCTCGATGGCGCTGGTGGTGGTGAGCTTCATGATGGCCTTGGGGGTCACGGCCCCGTGGTCCATCTCCAGCGTCACGGCGTCGCGGCTCCAGAAATCGGCGCCGATGTCGTGCAGGGCGAACCCGCCGTCGAGGGCGCCGTCCACGGGCAGGGGCTTGAAGTTGAACTGGTACAGGTCGTCGAGCATCTGCTGGTTTTCCAGCAGCACGGTGGGGTTGCTCGTGCCGCTGTCGATGGTGCCGCGGTAGTGGTTCCAGAAGCGCCAGATCTGGAGGAGGTTCTCCGGCCCGGGGTCGAACGCGCCCAGGGCCCAGGTCTCCATCTGGTCGCGCTTGTAGCCCAGCGAATCCAGGGGAGCGAATCCGTCGCCGGGCCAGGCGATCTGGGTCAGCCCCGCCGGATTCTCGTGCAGGGCGTCTCCGTCGTCGGCGATCGCGACACCGGCACCGCCCATGCCCAGCGAACGCCAGGAAAGGTCCACCGGAGCCATCGTGGCGGCGGCGACGGAAATCGACACCAAGGGGAGCAGCAAGACCGTACGGCTAGGGAAGTACGACATTGTCCCAGCATCCTCCCACGAGTTTCTTGCCCACGCGCACCCGCGACGTGTCCGCGGGCATGGCCAGGACCTTCTTGCGGACTTCGATGATTCCCAGCGTCCGCACCTGCAGGTAGTTCACGGCCGATTTGACGTCGGACACGGTGCATGTGGACGACGCGCCGTTGGGAAAGACGCAGCTGTTGGCGCCAACGATCCGCGACCAGATGGTGTCGTTGCCCACCGAAGGGTCGTCCCAGCGCACCCACCGCAGGTTCGCGAAGAGCTTCAGCAGCCCCGTGGAGTTGGCCCAGGTCAAGGCATCCGCCTCGTCGTTTCCGGGAACCAGGGCCAACTGTCCGCCGACGACCTGGAAACGGTCGTGGCGGAATCCGTCCGGAGGGGTGATCATGGCCGGGGCGCCGACGACGATGGGCGGACCTTGGCGCAGGCCCACGCGACCGTCTTCGTCGATCAGGCTGTCTCCGTCGTTGTCCAAACTGTCCCCGAAGATCTCCTCGTTGATGCAGCCGTCACCGTCGTTGTCCAGGCTGTCGTTGATCAGGTAGAAGCTCGTTGAGGAGCCCAGTTGCTGGATGAAGGTCTGGGCGCTCTGGTTGATGGCGTTGGTGGTGCTGTCGGAGGCGACGATCCCGGTGGAGCCGCTCGCGGATCCCGTCACCGAGGAGACCAGTTTCTTGAGGAGAGTGGTGTCCTGCGCGATGGTGGAAACGTTGGTCAGGATTCCGTTGATGTTGTTCTTGGTGGAGTCCGCCAGGGCCCCGGTGACGCTGTCCACCGTTCCCTGCTGGATCAGTTGCTGAGCGCTGAGCTGGAGACTGCTCGTGTTGGTGTCCGAAGCGATGATGTTCATCAGCTTCAGGCCGGCCAGCTCGCCGGGTTCGATGATCGTGTCGCGGTTGGCGTCGATGAGCAGGAAATAGACGCTGTTCCCCAGCAGGGTGGTGAGGTCGTTCTGGATCAGGTCGCGGGGGAAGACCTTGTCTGTCTTGCCCAGGGAATCCCGGATGTCCAGCCTCTGGTAGATGGAGGCCACCCGCATCAGGGGACGGTAGATGTTGGTCAGTTCGGTGTCGCTCAGGCCCAGGAGGATCCCGAGCTTCGAGGCGTCCGGAGCGTTGGAGATGGAGTCGGCGAGCTTCACGAGGTTCGCGATGGAGAAGCTGTCCTTGCCCAATTCGGCTTCGGCCAGTCCTTCGTAGGCCAGCGACTTGGTGGAGTCCAGGAGGAGGGCCTTGGAGAAATCCAGCCAGGCATCCGTGAAATTCTGGGCCTGGAGCGCGCGTTGGCCGGCGTCCACGAGTTCGTTCGCGTCGTTCTGCGGGTAGGTCCCGGTCCCCGAGGGATTGAAGAGGTTGCAGCCGGAGACCAGTCCGGCCACGGCCAACGCCACGAGGGACGAGGCGCACAGGCGGAAACGATCGGTCATGGAATTTCTCCTAACCTGGGAAGTTTCGCATTCCCGTGCGACTTCAGGCAACCCGATCGCGGAAAGATCGTTCGCGGTTCCCTTCATGCGTGTCCCGGCGGATCGGACAGGACCATTCCCACGGTATCCAACAGCGTACCCAGGAGAAACGGCTTGGACAGGGTCGCTTGGAACCCGAAGCGACGGGAATCGGCCATGACGGGATCGGAGGAATCCCCCGTGCAGGCGATCATCCGCGAGTCGGGATCCAACTTCCGGAGTCTCCTCGCGAATTCCAGTCCCCCCGGCCCGTCCCCCAGGGTCAGATCGGTCAAGGCCAGCCGAAACGGGTTCGGACCTGTCATCTCCCGGTGCCAAAGGTCCACGGCTTCCTCCACGGTCGCGACCGAGTCGGATGCGTATCCCTTCATGGCCAGGATCTCCTCGAGCATCCTGCGCAGGGGTGGCTCGTCCTCGAGCACCAGGATCCTCGGCACCGGGGTCTCTCCCGTTTTCGGCATGGTACCCAGAATGCCACTTCGCGCCCCTCGGCGCAACGGGTGGATGCCGGACGGATTACGGTCCTCGGACCAGGGCGAGCGGGAAGACCTTGTTCAATAGAACGCTGCTCGGGCTCGCCACGGATGTCAGGAGCACCCGCATCAGATAGACTCCGCCCGGTGCGGCCTTGCCCCGGGACCGGCCGTCCCAAGCGAGCCAGATCTTGGCATTCCCCCGCGAATCGGTGGGGATCGAGCCCTGGGCGATTTCCTTGTCCACCGAGGGGATGACCATCCCCGCCACGAAGACCCCCAGATTGTCGTAGACGAAGACGGCTCCAGCCACTCCCGTGGAGAGGTGGATCTCCAGCCCCGTGTAGGCGGAGGTGTCCTGGTTGGTGGAAGTTCCTCCCAGGACCGTCCAGGAGCCGGTGCCGTTTCGCGTCAGGATCTGGAGGTCGGGATCGTTGGTGACGGACGCGCCGTTCCCCGCGTGGAATCCCTGGCGCACCACCCAGCTCAGGTTGGGAGGGAAGGGGCCGCGCTGGACGGGTGCCCAGTTCGCGAAGATCAGGGGCACGTTGCCCGCCGTGTCGCTGGCCGCCCCGGTCGGCGAGGCGGTCAACCGGATGGAATCCAGCGCATCGGGGAGGAAGGTGGAATCCACCAGGAAGTACAGGTCGCGACCATCCACTGGACCACCTGCCGACGCTTCGACGGCGGTGCCCGAGGAATCGAGCGAAGCCCTCCCCCAGGACACCCATGGAAGGCCCGAATTGGGGCGCAGCGGCTCGGAGACGCGGACCCTCAAGGTGTCCAGGATGGAGGCGGAGGAGGCGTACCGCAAGGTCGCGTCCACGATCACCGGAACCACGCCGTCGCGCACGGTGAAAGGGATCCAGGCGGTGTCCAGGCCGTGGACGATCTCCATCTGACCGAGGTTCGCGCATCCCTGCGCCGGGCAGGCGGTGGCGCCGAAGGCGAAGGGGACGAGGGGCACGGAAATGTTCTTGCCCGTCGCCGAGAGGGACACCGTTCGGGTTTCCAGCACCCCGTTGGTGTCGGGCCATTCGACCCGGACCCCTTGGAACCCGCTCGCGTCCACCGGGAGCTGAAGTTGGAGAAGATCGGCGCGGCCGTCGGCGTCGGAGTCCACCAGAAGTCCGTCCACCACCGGCGAGGCAATGTCGATGGGGCTCCACGTGGCTTGGGCGCGGAGACTGTCGGTGGCCACGGTGAAGGAGGCGTTCTGCACCGGGGCCCAGCCGCTCGCCAGGAAGGAAGCCGTGCCGTTGGAGAGGGCCAACCGGGTGATCGGATTTCCCTGGGCATCCGTGAACGAGAGGTGGTTGGAGGAGGCCGAGAGCGTCAGCGAATCCGCGCAGGCCGTGCACAGGCCGGTACTGGTGAGCACCTCCACGCGGATCTGTTCGGTCTGGCCCATGGCCAGGTTCAGGGCGGGCACCGAGGCGAAGACGGCTCCGGTGGAATCCACGAAAACCAGTCGCGGAACCAGGACCTGGACCGATCGGTGCACCGGCAGGGGAGAGGAATCGGAGAGCGCCGTGATGGAAACGGTGTCGATGGGCAGGGCGGAAACCACCCAGAATTCGGCCTTGCCGCCCACCAGCGCGATCGAGGAGATGGCCGGTCCGGTGGGCGAGGCGAGCAACCGCAGATGTCCGTTGCCGACCGCCAGGGAGACGTCGTCCGTGCAGGTGGGGCAGAAATTGTTCCCCAGGTAGGCTTCCAGGAATACCGGTACCGCCTGGTCGACGTCCGCTTTCAGCGTGCCCAAGCTGAAGTTGGTCCAGGTGGAATCGGTGAAGCGGATGCCGCGACCGGAGAAGACCAAGGCGGGCGACACGTCGACGGAATCCCCGACGCTGTCCCGCAGCACCAGCATCCAGCTTCCCACTTGGGTGCCTTCGGCCCAAAGGCGCACCGGCTGCCCGTGGATTCCGGTCCGCAGGACGGTGGTGGGTGCGACCGGTTGGGTGAGCAGGCTGTCCGAAAACAGGGAGAGGCCCGCCGGGGGCACCAAGTTGAAGGCGACGGACGCGGTGTCCTGGGCGCCGCCCTGGGTGGTCATCACATCCAGAGGCGCGGCGGTCCCCACCGGGCCGGAGTAGGGAGACGGGTCCAGGTATTTGGGAATCAGCGGAAGAGGTGCGGCGAAGACGAAGGGCCAGACGTCGACGCTGTCCCCGTGGGGGGTGCGCAGGACCAGGTTCCACGAACCGGGCAGGACGCCCTTGGCCCAAAGCCGGACGGGTTTGCCGTTCGCGTTGGTGTACAAGGTGTCGTTGGCGGGGACGGGTTGGGTGAGCAGGCTGTCCGTGTAGAGCGACAGGCCCGAGGGCGGGGCGATTTCGAATCCCGTCGCGACGGAATCCGGTGCGCCGGAAAGAGTCGCGACCACCTGGAGCGGGAACGCGGTGCCCAGGACGGCGGAGTCGCGGACCGGGGACAGGTATTTGGGCAGCGGCAACGGCGGGACGGTGAACGGAATGTCCTGGGTGGTGGAAAGGTTCCCCTGCAAGGCGACGTGGAGCACGTACTTGCCCGGCGCCAGGCCGACGATGGCGGCGCTGTCCAAGGTCACCGTGCCCAGGTCGGGCGTGATGGTGATCCCACCGTACCAGTTCCCGGCAACCAGCGTCTGCGCGCTGCCCAGATTTCCTCCGGTCAGGCTGAACTGTCCCAGCGCCAGGCGGCGGGAGGAAGAGGCGTCGCAAGCCACCCCGTTGGTGTTGCTGACCCAAAGCGAGTAGAGGTTCTTCGCCGGACCCAGGACCGAATCCATGGTGCTGTAGTTGGGAAGGGTCTTGAGGTTCATGGACGTGCTGATCAGGATGTCGGATCCGGATGTGTGCCGCTCGCAGTAGAAGAGGTCCCAGGGATAGCTCGAGTCCTGGGTCAGGTGCAGTGTGTCCAGGCTCACGGACCCGTTTTCGGTGATGTGGACGCCGCCCAGATCGACGGCCAGCTTGTTGTTGATGAAGAAGTAGACGTCGTCGTCGCCGGCGAACTTGAAGTCCTGGCCCTTCTTGTAGTTGAAGGTGCCGTGCATCTCCATGCAGAAGCTGAAGTTGTGGTTCAGGTTGTCATTGCCCCCGTACTGCACGTTGAACGGGTTCGGTTTGCCATTGGGGAGCGTGGTGAAGGTGTCGATGGGGAAGAAGAGCTGGTTGTTGTAGGTGTAGTTTCCGGTCGAATCCATGGCCAAGGGGATGTCGACGCAGGTGGCGGCGCTGTGCGTGTAGGTGGGGTCGGTGGCGAACCAGTAGTTGGCCATCCGGAGCGAGTCCCCCGGGTTGCAGTTCACGTCGATCTTGTGGGTGGGGATGGGCTTGCGGTTGGGTCCCAGGGTGGATTGGACGTATCCGGTGCCTCCGCAGGAGGCGTTCTCGTTGAAGCTCGAATCGGAGTTGTTGAAGTCCCGGATGATGCCCGCGAGCTGCACCAGCATGCAGACGCCCTGGGTTCCGTCCCAGGTCCATGTGGGATTGGGAGCTCCCCCGGCCCCCTGTCCGAGCCAGACGGTGTCGTGCGTGGCGAGGACCTTGGAGAGGTCGATGTACAGGGGTGACTTCAATCCCCCCAGACCCCAGGTCTGTCCCGTCACCGAGGAACTGACCAGGATCGAGGCCGGGACGCGGTCGTACCAGACCAATTGGCTCCACCCGCAGAGGTCGGCCCGGAGCGTCGTGGAGTGGTGGACCGTGTCGCCTTGGAATTGCACCAGAGGCCGGTCCAACGTGGAGCTGCCGTCCCAGGGGTTGAAGATCTCGAGCACGAGGGGGGTCGGTTCCTTGGGGCTGGCCACGGGTTTGCCCGATGGCTCCGGGGTCGCCACCACCCAGATGGAGTCACCACGTGCCCAGGCGGTGTCGTAGACGCCAGGCGTCGGCGTGGCGGAGACGCCGGAGACCCCCAAATAGGAGACCTTGCCACCCACGGTATCCCGGAACAGCAGATTGGCCGAGGTCAGTCCGATGGAATAGGCCGTGTACCAGCCAGGCTGTCCCGAGACCGGATACATGGTGGACCAGGCGCCTCCCTGTACCTGCAAATAGGGTGGCGAGGATGTTTCTCCCTGCCAAGGGTCCCAAAGAAAGACCGTAAGCTGCTTGGGGCGGACGGTGGTGATGGTGGGAGGTCCGCCCGGCAAGGGGGTGGGAATCAGCCAAACCGTGTCCGAGGTGGCCCAATAGGAGGTGAAGGTGAAGCCGCCCTGGCCACCCAGACCGTTCGTGTCGTAGCTGCTCCAATCGTCGCGGATGAAGCTTACCCCGGAAGGGATGGAGACCGTGTCCGGAGCGGTCCATTCGAGCCAAGGCGTGCCCGGTACCACGTGCATCAGGGCCGAGTCCGCTCCCATGGAGTAGGAGACCGGATAATAGCTCACGACGGAGACCGCGTGTCCCATGGGCAGTCCCAGAGCCACGGTGGAATCCGCCCCCCAGGGATTGAACAGCATGATGACCTTCAGGCCCGCATGGGCGGAGGCGGTGGCCAAAAGCACCATGAGGAACGATAAGAAGGGCAACTTGGAACTCGTCACGTCCTGCCTCGTCTGTGCTTCGGGAAATCGGCGATGATGCCTGGATCCGAAGACCAACGATACGATACCGGGCAAGGGGTCGACTCCGCAGGACGAACGAGGGGGCCAGGGCAGGAATAGTTTTCCGTCGGAGTACGGTCGGAGGCTTCCCGGAGTGCATGTATCCGGGGATGCCTCGACGACCGCGGGAGGCCCATCCCGCGGCCAGGGGTCCTGGTGTCAGAAGCCCGGAACCAACCTCTGGAGCTCCATCCCGCCGACCGCGACGCGCACGACCCAGGTTCCGTGCGGAAGTCCGGTCACCGGAACATCCAGGCTCGATCCGGACACCTTGAACTCCCGGCGGAAGATTTGCGTTCCATCGGGGCGAAGGATTTCCACCTGGGCGGCACCCGCCACCGGAATGTCGGCGCGAAGCACTCCCCCCACGCGGCGCACCTGGAACAGTTCCGGCCCCGGGAGGGGAGAGCGGATCGAGGACATCCCTCCACGTCCCACCCAGGACCGGAAATAGGCCATTTCGGAGGTGCGGCGTCCGCCCAGCGAATCCGACCATGCGGAGATGGCCACTTGTACGCGAAGAACCGCCGGCGAGGGGATGGTCGTGTCCACCGCGAAGAACAGATTCTGTCCATTCACCAATCCGGACGAATCCGTCTGCAATTGGATGGGCAATTTGGCGAAATAGGAATGGAGGGACGTGGAC
>Ga0302267_10005784_pt1 | contig 12845 bp, 8 predicted proteins | sample III_Bog_E1_3_FD_194555 | JGI IMG/M metagenome (GOLD analysis project Ga0302267, IMG submission 194555) | Peat permafrost microbial communities from Stordalen Mire near Abisko, Sweden - III_Bog_E1_3 | ecosystem: Environmental > Terrestrial > Soil > Wetlands > Peat | place: Sweden: Abisko... | reverse complement strand
CGGCCTCCTTTCCCTGGGCCAGGAGCCACTGGTTGTAATCGTGCTTCTGCTGCTCACGTTCGGCCTGCCGGCTCCCGGCGAAGGCTTCCCGCGCGGCCGCGGAATCGAGCGCGGCCTGCCCCGCCCGCCGGTCCGTCTCCTTTTGCGCGGCCTCGATCTCCAGGGCCCTGTCCTGCACGTCCGCCTTGTATTCCCCCATTGCCGCGTCCCTTTCCCCCTGTGCGGCGCTCCGCTCCGCTTCCCCGGCCTCCAGGTACCCCTTGATCCACTCCGACCTTGCCCGCTCGCGCTCCGCCGTGATCGCAGCCTGTTCCGCCGTCCGGGTGGCGACCGCGGCCTTCAGGGCCGCGACGACCTCCGGGGCGGGCGTGGGCTGAGTCTCGAGGGAAACGGGGGGCGGGGCGGTGAAGGCCTTCGCGATTCCCTGCGCCGCCGCGGGGACGACTCCCGCCTTCGGCTGGACCATGAACCACCCGGCAAGCACCAGGAGACACGCGGCCAGGCCTGCGGCAGCCCATTTGGCCCAGGGCGGAATGCGCCGCTCGGGTTCGCCGTCCTCCTCCTCCGGCATGGCCGTGGGATCGAAGGCGCTCTGTCCCGGTCCGGTTTGCGGCATCGGGGAGACGGGATCGATCCCGCCATTGTCCTTATACCACTGCTCCAGGATGCCGTAGACCTGGATCAGGTGCTTGGCCTTCCGTTCCGCATCCGGAAGCATCTCGGGCCGGCTTTGGAACCGATCCGGGTGGAATTTGTAGAGGTACTTCCGGTAGGCCTGCTTGACCGTCGCAAAATCGACCCCTCGCCTGAGCTTAAGAAGGCGGAAGCATTCATTGATCCCGGGCGCGTCCATCGGGCGGGATGGGGGCCGTCAGGCGTTGGGGCAAAGGACGGGAGCCCTTCGCCGTGTGAGCGTTCCAGAAGCCATTGCAGGACGAGCCAATCCGGTAACCGGAAAGAGGGCCAGCGCACAAAAGGCGCCCCACGGCCCGGCCCGGTTTGGGGCAATGCTCTATTGCAGCAGGGGGCCCACCCGGCAACACTGTCCCAGATCCCCGTGGTAACCCCAGAGACAACGCTCAAGTCCGCGCCGGACGGCGCATCGACGCCGCTTCCCGTGGAAGTCATTGGACCGGATCCCCGCACCTGGGACTCCGGCGGCCCGCAGCGGTCCCGCATCGGCACGATCTTCCCTTTCCACCGGGTGCTCGTGACGCTCCCGGGAATCCACGCCACCCAGCGGATGGCGTTCATCGAGCGCATCCACGAGCGGCGGAAAGCCCTGGGGCAGCCCGCGTTGCCGGCCGCCGACGAGGAGCTCCTGATGCAGGAGGCCGTCGACCTCTTCACCGATGAGAACCACATCGTGATCCGGCCCGATCCGTCCCACATGGAACTGGCCTTCGCGGCCGACTCGCTGCTCGACGAGATCCAGCTCGTTTCCCGAAAGAACATCCGGTTCCTCTTTGTCATGGACCCCCGGGTCCGCGACGCCATCCAGGCGCGCGGCGAGAACTGGCGCATCTGCCCGCTGCCGCAGTCCGCCGAGGACATGTGCCGGCTGATCGAGGCCTCGCGGGTGTCGATCCAGGAGGGCGCCATCTACTACTATAACCGGTTCACGGGCGCCCGGCACCTGACCTACCAGGAATTCGCGGGCCTCGGAAAGTTGGACGACCCGGCCCTGGCCCGGCAGCTGCAGGAGATCGCCGTCTACGGCGCGCAGCGCAACCGCCGGGGAAGTCTCGAGGTGGCCCTTTTCCCTCCCGGACTAACCGGGATAGGCCCGGGGGACTTCAAGGGCGTCGCCTTCGCCAGCCTTGCGCCGGCCGACCTGCGGGAGCGGTTCAGGGTCCTCAGGGATAAGTTCCGGGATTCGGTCGAGCTCGACCTGAGGCAGGATGACGTGAAGGCCGAACCCTGGCGGAACCAGATGCTGAGCGCGCTGGTGTCGCAGCAGGACCAGACCATCACGATCGACCTGCTGCGCAACCTGAGCCCCGAGTTCTTCATGCAGGTCGAATGGCTGCCCGGCGGCCACTTCGAGGAGGGGGAATTCGTGTTCGATTCGATCTTTGAGGAGGCGGAGCGCAGGCCTCAGGACGAGGGCCTGCGGGCCCTCTGCGACCCCCTGGTGCGCGAGTTCATCTTCAGCTACATCCGCGAATACGGCACCCTGGACTACATCAACATCGGGCGGATCGGCCGGTCCCTCTCGACCGTGCGCCCGCTCACGAGCGGCCGGCGCGGGGTGTACCTGGCGCAGCTCAAGGTCCCCGGCGTTGCCGTCCCGATCCTGCGCCACATCCGGCTCCAGAAATGGGGGATTGCGGAGCACCTGGACGAAGGCAAGCCGCTCCTGCAGGCGCTCCTCGAGAACGACGACTACACGGACTACGTGCTCGACCGCGGCCTGGGCGCAAGGCAGCTGGGCATGAACGTCCCGGCGCGCTCCCGCGTCCTTAAGACGCGCGAGCGGTATGCGGGCAACAATCCGGAATTCCGGGGCCGGACGCTCCCCGTGGCCTGTTTTGAGCGCGGCTACCTGGGCGGCCTCGCCACCGACAAGCTGCCGCCCTCAAGGTATCTGAAGGAGGGATATGCGATCCGGCTGGCCGCCCTCCTCGGCAGGGCCGCGGCCTCGAACATCATCGTGGGCCGGGCGATGGAGCGCGGGGTCCAGACGATCTTTGATGACGGCGACGAGATCGTGATCGAGGACCCGCTGACCGGCCTGCCCTCCGAGATCATCGTGGGCGATCCCAGCGGGGCCTTCGCGGACTATCGGCGGAGCCTGGTCGAGATGGCGAAGGACTATGCCCGCCCGGTCAACATGCGGGCGGGGATCGTCCCCCTGTTGGCCGCGTTTGCGGAGACCTACCTGCAGTCCTTCCTTCAGCGGTTCACGCAGCTCCAGGGGGACTATCGCAAGAGGCGCCGCGCGTTCGACCACATGTTCAAGCACTGCCGGTACGACACGGCGGGAAGCTTCGCCCACCGCTGGCAATGCGTCCTGTGGCGACTGGACGACACCGACGCCGAGGCGCTGACGCGCGAGATCCGCAAGCACGTCCGCGTGTTGCAGCAGCCGACCCCGGGAGCGCCCGGGCCGGCCTAGGCGGACGCGGCCGCGCCACGCAATCCTAGCGGTAGTAGGACTTCGCGAACGCGGCGAACGAGGCCTTGGGCCGGCGATCCTCGTCAAACACGCCCCAGTGCTTCTCCGCCACATCGGGGCTGGAATCGGAGCCGCCCCCCTTCCAGGACTCGTCAAACGCCTCGAAGAGGAACGTGGGGACCCTGTTCCTGTCGACCCATGCGTAATGCTGCCTCAGGTAGTCCTCCTGCGCCGCAACGGAGGCCTCGGCCTTCATGAGCGAGGCCTCGCCGCCCGGCCCGGTCTTCGTCAGGTCGTGCCGGGTGGCCCATCCCGTCTCGCTGATCACGATGGGTCTGCCGGGATTCAGCACCCGGATTTCGTCGTAAACCCCCGCTGTCCAGTCCATGGCCTGATTGAGCGGCTGGCCATTCCAGAGCGCATAGAGGTTCACCATCACAAAATCGAGCTCGGCTGAGATGCGCTTCGACTCGGGCGTCTTCCAATAGCTGTAATCGTCCGCGCAGCTCACAGGCTGGGAAACCGCGCCCCGGACCTGCCGGATGTAGCCGATCAGCGCATCCGGGTCCGACCGGTCTGCGGACCAATTGACCTGGGTCTCGTTTCCCACGTTCACCGCGAGCACGAGGTCGCCGTACGTGTGGGCGAGCCGGATCGCCCGCGCCGCCTCCTGCAGGTTGAGCATCCGGTTGGCCGGAACGGAATCCGTGTCGATCCAGCACCCCAGGAGCACGCGCAGCGGCAGGTGGTGCTCGCGGATCAAGCGCAGCGTGCGCTCCACCACCGGCGAGGAATCGTACAGTCGGAGCAGACTCCAGTAGCGCTGCGCCAGGCGGAGGTCCTGATAGATCTCCTCGTCGGTCGGCTGCGCCCCCCGGGGCGCCTGACCGCGGCGGTACGGGCTAAAGCAGACGGCATTGCCGATCCACGTTCCGTTCATCTCAAAGGCGACGGGGCGCAGAGGGGTCGCCGCAACCTGGGCCGTCCCGGCTTCACCCGGGCTCTCGGCGGCTTGGGCCGGGGGAAGGCCGATGCCCGCAAGGACCAAGGCCCCGGCGAGCCTCATGAGGTTGCGAAATGGATGCTGTAAAGCAGACATGCGGATCAAGGGGTTGCCCAGGGGGTAAGGGAGGCGGGAGTCTTGGGGATTTCTGCCCTCGGCGCAAGCCGCGCACCCTGCCCGGACGAATCGGACCCTTAGGCCGTGATCACACCCGCGGCCAGCCGCCGCTTCATCTCCCGGAAGCTGATCAATTCCCGGTTCTGCTCGTCGTAGACGCGCAGGGGAATGCAGCGCAGGCTGCTCCTCAAGGTGAGGCGCTTCACCGAATCAAAGAGGCTGTTCTCCTCGTGACAGCGCTGCAGCAGGTAATTGGGGATTCGCGCGCTCAGGTGATGCACGTGGTGAAAGCCGATGTTGCCGGTAATCCAGCGGAGAACCGCGGGGAGGTGGAAGTAGGACGATCCCTTCAGGGCCACCTCCTCGGTGCGCCACTCCTTCGTGCGCCTCCAATAGACCCCTTCGAACTGGTGCTGCACATAGAAAAGCCACATGCCCGCGGCCGAGCCGAACACGATGATCGGCAGCTGGATCGCAAGGTAGGCCCTCCACCCGATGAAATAGCACAGGATCGCAGCCACCCCCGCGATTCCCAGGTTCGTGAGATAGACGCTGCGACGCTCCCTCTTGTCCGCGTGCTTTCCGTAAAAGCGGTTTCCCACGATGAAAACAAACGGAGCCCCGAAGAGGAGGAGGCTCAGGGGATTGCGCTGCAGCCGGTACTTGAGGCGAGCCCACGGGGAGGCGCGGAGGTACTCCCGGGCCGTCATCGTGGGGATGTCGCCGATACCGCGTTTGTCCAGGTTCCCGGCCGAGGCATGATGGATATTGTGGGCGTCCCACCACAGGTCGCTGGGCTCAAACACCAGGATGCCGAGGAAGTATCCCAAAAGGGCGTTGGCCTTGCGCGAGGTGTAGAGCGAGCGGTGGCCGCAGTCGTGAAACAGGATGAACAGCCGCACCATGAATCCGGCCGCCACGACCGTCAGGGCCAGGGTGAGACCATAGCTGACTCTGAGGCTGTAATCGCACGCCACCCAGAGCGCCGCGTAGGGAATGAGCGTATCGGCCACCTGCAAATTTGCCCGCCAGCGCACGGAGTGCTCATAGGGTCTGACCACGGCCCTCCACTCCGACCTTTCGACACCCGGGCTCGTCACGACGTGCGACGACACGGGAACCTCCACCCCCTCATCCATGCGGTTCATACCCTCTTAGACTCTCTCTTTCCCAATCCGTACCGCTTCTCCTTTGCAGACTCCGCATCCCCGGCCCATCCGCGACCCGTTTTTTTGCCGCAGGGGACCCTTAAGTAACCCAACCCCATGAACCTACTCGAAACTGAAGACGAGCCTCCCCACGATGAGCCCACGGACCGAAAGGCGGCCGTCCTGGCCTTGCGCGCGGGATACTCCTTTCGACCGCAAGGCATCACGGAATTTCCGTCCCCCCTTGAAAATCCGCTTTTCAAAAGTGAACTTGGTCCGATCAGTTGGGGTGTTCCTTGGACATCGTTTAACCCGACTCAGCACAGCGTGCTTAGTCTCGCCGCCTATGCCCTACTGTTCCCCCAGCATTTTTTAATGCTCCGCGCGGGATGTGCTCCGGCGGCTATTGCGGCCTGAGTGGCCGCTCTGCGGAACGCCGCAGATAGAGATCCAAGCTACATGGCCCCCCGCCGTTCCCACGGCGGGGGGCCATTGATTTTCCGACGCCCTGCAGCCCGGAGATTCGCACGGTCCCGGTTCCGTCCCGTGAAAACGACCCGCAGCCGAACGGACGCGGGACCTACCCCCTTTAAAGGCCTTGGGAGCAGGGCCATCGCCTTTTCTGGGGAACCCACAAGGACTCCGCGTGCGATCCCGCGGCTAAAGACACGGAACTTCGTGCCGAAAGGGAGTCTGGCACGGAATCCGCAATGGAATTCAAACATGACCCAATCCTATAGCACATGGAAGTTGGCCGCCCCAGGGCTCCGGATGGCTGTCGCCCTATTTGTCACCTCCTGCCTTTCCGGGAGGGTCCACGCCAGCGGGCCGGTTTCGGGCTCGAGCATCCGTTTGAGCCAGCCCGACCTTGCGGAAGCCCGGAAGACCCAGGAGCTGATTGCCGCGGCTCAGGACGGGGACCCCCACCTCCAGTATATTCTTGGCCTCTGCTATCAGACCGGGCGCGGCGTTTCGAAGGACCCCGCCGAGGCGCTCAAATGGTTCGGCAAGGCAGCCGATCAGGGCCTCGACGATGCGGAATACACCCTGGGATGCTGCTACAACGGCGAGGACGGCTACGCCAAGAATCCGGCGGAGGCCGTCAAGTGGTGGGGTTTAGCCGCCAAGCAGGGCCATGCCGGGGCGCAATACTGTCTGGCGCTCAGCTACTTCGCGGGCGAAGGCACGGCCAAGAGCCATGCCGAGGCTGCGAAGTGGTGGAGGAAGGCGGCGGAGCAGAACTACGCGGATGCCCAATACTACCTGGGCGTGTGCTACTCGCTCGGGCTCGGCGTCCCGAAGGCCCAGGAACAGGCGATGTTCTGGCTGCGCAAGGCGCTTGCCGGCGGGAACATGGACGCGATGGCACTTCTCGCGAACCTCAAGTAGCGGATTTCGCGCTGCGCTCGGATTTCCACGGAAGGGACTTCACTGAGCGAGATCAGGGTACGTCGTACACCTCGACGAGCGCGACCCCGGTGTCCCCGCTGGCGCCGGATACCTGGGCCGTGTAGGAACCCGGGGGAAGCGTGATGACAAGGGCAGAGTCGGGCGTTGCGGCCGATCCCCATGAGAAGGCCCCGACCGAGGAAGCCGTGGATCCAATGAGGGAGTTGGCCCCCCACCCGGTGTTGCTTCCGATCAGGGTCGAGCTTCCGTCGGCGTTGCTCCTGAAGAGCTGGAGGCTCGGGTCCGGGAGGATGCCGGCAACCCCGAACTGGGTGAGCGCCGGTCCCGAGGCCCGGATGAGGACGGTCTTGGAGGTGGTACCCCCAACCACAAATCCGGCAATGAGGATATTGCCTCCCGTGCCCACCTTGACGCGAGAGGAGAAGTTAACGAGGTGCGGCAGCAAGGGATTATAGGCCCGCGACGAGTTCGCATCATATATTTCGGCCAGGGCAATTCCCGTGTCGCCCGATGCCCCGCTTACCTCGGCGGTGTAGGCACCAGGTGCAAGTGACTCAAACAACGCGGAATCGTTGCTCGTAGTACTATTCCACGCAAACGCCCCGACTCCCGAAACGGCAGTAGATACCATGGGGCTTCCGCCCCAACCCCGATTGGATGCAACCACGCCAGCGGCGGTGTTGAGCGTGAGTTCAGGATCTGGAAGCAGACCGGACACATTGAACTGCGAAAGAGCGGGCCCGGACGCCCTCAGAAGGACGCTCTTGTTCAAAGAGGTTCCACGCCCCCCCAGCACGAAGCCGACGATCATGGCATTTGCTCCGGATCCCACGGTGGAACGGCAAGAGAGATTGGTGAGCCTTCCCGGGTTGGAAGAACCTACGACATTAACACTTACTGCGTTGCTGCTTTGAGATCCTGCGGAATTCGTGACGAGGCAAAAATAGCTTCCAGCGTCGTCCGGGGTTGCGCTGTTGATCACATACGTCGGGCCGGTCGCGCCGGAGATCGCTGTGCTAACTACCGGATCATAGACACAAGATAAGCTCATAATTGGGTGACACTCCAATGAAACAAGGAGAGTCACCATGGACGAGAAAAAATCAGTCGAGAAGGCGCTAAAACGCGGGAGCCCAACGGGCACCCGCCGCAAGAGGTACACGTTTGAGGAGAAGCTGCGTGCGGTTAAGCTGCACCTTGAGGAGGGCTTCAAGGCGGAGCTGGTCAGTGTGGAGACGGGGGTGAGCACGAGCTCGCTTGGGACGTGGCTGAGGGACTACCGCAAGGAGGGTGAGATGGGGCTTCGCCGGCAGGCGTCGCCCCGGCCGGGGCGACGCCTGCCGAGGCCGGTAAAGGAGAAGATCCTGGAGATGAAGCGGGGAAACCCGTTCTTCGGGGTGAAGCGGATCGCCGACGGTTTACGCCGTTGGTTCTTCCTGGAGGCGAGCCCGGAGACGGTCCGAAAGACGCTTCACGAGGCAGACCTCATGAACGAGCGGGTGAAAGCCCGCCGCAACCTGGTGCGCCCGCGCTACTTTGAGCGGGCGACGCCGAACCAGATGTGGCAGAGCGACATCTTCACCTTCCGCTTGGGCGGCAAGTACGCCTACGCGGTCGCGTTCCTGGACGACTACTCGCGCTACGTCGTGAACCTGGAGCTCTACCGCAGCCCGACGGCGGAGTGCGTGGTGGAGACCTACCGGGTCGCCGTCGGGGAATACTCGCCCCCGAAGGAGATGCTGACGGACCGGGGTCCGCAGTACTTTAACTGGCGGGGGAAGAGCCGCTTCGCCTCGGAGCTGACGAAGGACCGGGTGGCGCACTTGGTGTCGCGCCCCCAGCACCCGATGACGCTTGGGAAAGTGGAGCGCTTCTGGGCGAGCATGTGGCAGGAGTTTTTGGTGCGGGCGCAGTTTGACTCCTTTGAGTCAGCGCGTGAGCGCCTGAAGCTCTGGGTAAAATACTACAACCATCGCCGACCCCACCAAGGGATCGGCGGGCTCTGCCCCGCGGACCGCTTCTTTGAGATCCAGGGAGAGGTAAAGAAGACGATCCAGTCGGGCATCCAGGACAACCTGCTCGAGATGGCGTTGCGAGGGCAGCCTAAGGCGCCCTTTTACTTGATTGGCCGGATGGAGGGCCAGTCGGTGGTACTGAAGGCGGAGAAGGGAAAACTAAAACTCAGCGTAGACGACAAGGAGATGACCTATGACCTCGAAAAAAGAACAACCGGAAGTGGAGAAAATGAAACGCAAGCGGACGGCGCCCATGCCGTCCTCGCACACGGCCTCGGAAAAGGCCCAGGCGGTGTTGGCGATCTGGACGGAGCGCGTGAAGACGGCGGAGGTGATGAAGACCTTGGGCGTGCAGTATATGACGCTCCAGCAGTGGCAGGAGCGCGCGATGGAGGGGATGCTGCAGGCCTTGGAGCCGAGGGTGAACCTGGCGGACGGGGCGGCGCTCAGTCCTCGGATCCGGGCGCTGATGGACAAGAGGCAGCAGCAGATCGGCAAGGAGAAGCTGCGGAAGAGGCTGGAGGAACTCCAGGAGGTTGCCCCACAGGGAAAACCTCCCTCAGATCCGTGAACTATGGGCACGGATCCGAAGGCGCTCCTGCGCACCGAGATGATCGTGAAGGTGCGGGCGGGGCTCATGACGGCGACAGCGGCAGCGGAGGCGCTCGGGGTCTCCCGGAAAACCTACTACAAGTGGGAGAAGAAGGGGCTGCAGGCGATGCTGGCAGCCGGACAGAACGAGACGTCGGGTCGGCCGGACACGGGTCCGACTGCGGAAGTAGCCGCCCTGAAAACGCAGGTGGCGGAGCTAATGGCGAAGCTGGACCATATGGCTCAGACGGCCGAGCTGCGCTACATGCTCCGACTCCTGGAGAGGCGGGACGCTAAAAAAAAGCAGAAGAAATCCCCAGGATCATCGCCATGATCAACGACCTGCAGGCACAAAGTCAGACGAGTACGCGCGAGGTGAGCCGCGCCGTGGGGCTTGGCTACCGCACGCTCCTGCGCTGGAGGAAGCGGGTGAGCGGGGGGAAACCCCCGCTCACCCCTCCGGGGCCGAAGAAGACGGGGCCCTTGCCCTTGGAGGAAGTCCGCCGGGAAATAGAGGCCTTAAGACACGGACCTCGCCGCAGCCGCGGCATCTGCGCTCTGCAAGTGCGCTACCAGTCCGTCATCTCGCGGCGCAGCATATCGAAGCTTGCGCTCGAGGAGCGCACCCAGCGCAGCCTCGCTCGCCGGCAGATCTGCAAGCACGTGGCCTGGAAAGAACCCAACCTTGCATGGGCGATCGACGCCACCGAGCGGGGGCGTGACGAACAGGGTGAGCGCCTCTATGTCCACGCGGTCCAGGACCTCTGCACCCGGTTCCGCTTCGCGCCCATGGTGGCCGTCGAGTCCAAGGGAGAGGCGATCGCCGCCCATTTGGAGCATCTCTTCCGCAAACACGGAGCGCCGCTCTTCCTGAAAAGAGACAACGGCAGTCCGCTTAACCACGCTGCCGTCGACCGCGTCCTCGCGGAAAACGGGGTCATCCCGCTCAATAGCCCGGCCTATTACCCGAAATACAACGGCGCCGTCGAAAAGGGCATCCGGGAAATGAAGGAGGCCCTCGGTGAATGCCTGCCGCAGGCGATCCGTTGGCAGCCAAAGCAGATCCGGCCCTATATCATCGCCGTGCATCACGCCCTTAACTGCAGGCCCCGGCGCAGCCTGCAAGGGCACACCGCATGCGAAGCATACCAACACCAGCCGAGGCATCGATACAGCCGGCGCGACAGACTGGCTACTTTTGGGTGGATACGCATCCACGCAAACGACAGGATACAACAACTGGAGAAGATTGATCACCGAAGCTTAAACGCCGCCTGGCGCCACGCTGCGGAAACCTGGCTTCGCTGCCGGGGCCTGATCACCGTCTCTATAAACAAGAAAGTGTTACCCAATTATCCGCTAAAATATGCCTATAATTAGGTTGGTAGCACAGTGGAGATGTTCCTGTTTATCGCGAATAGCCTATCCACAAGATAAACGAATGCCAAAAAGTGTCACAGTAGCTTCCGGCTCCGTAACCACAACTCGCCTTATAATTATCGTTATTTCGCTAATTTGAGATTTTATACTAGAAATTGGAATTGTCCTAAATATATATTGAACTCTCCCCAGCTTCCGTCTCCACAGAATGACGACGAAACAACAAGAACAAAAATGAACGGCAATCATGCTAACGACGCCGAGTCAGAGCCTTTTTATGACTCGTGGATCTTCACCACTATTATGGGAGTCGCCGGCTCCGCGATTCTTGTTTGGCTGTTAGTTTATAACGACAAGACTCTTACCTATATCAGCCTTTGCAGTCTCTTCTTGTTCTTTGCTTATGTCCTTGTAATCCCGGTACACCTTTCTCGGAAGGTGGCTACCGAAAAGAAACGAGGCCAGGTTTTCTACCGCGCTGGAATGCTTGGCATTTTTTTCACACTCTTCGCGTGGTCCTTTGTAAAAATAGACTACTCTTCGGCGGCGAAAAGCCCTCTAGGGGATTACATTGAGCAGATGATTTTGCTGTTAGGCGGTATGATGGGATCCGCATTGATTGTGCAGGCGATGCGTATCTGGAGCGATATGCGAAACAAGCCGGTTCCGGGTGCGTCGCAAGCGTCGTTGGGAGCTGCAAAAGCATCCTTGGTAGCCGCGCAAGCATCCTTGGGAGCTGCGCAAGCATCCCTGGTCGACGCACAAGCATCCCCGGGGTCCGCGCACGCATCCCTGGTAGCCGCGCAAGCATCCTTGGGGGCCGCACAGGCATCGCTTGTAGCATCCCTAGTAGCACCCCCAGGGGCCCAAATTGCTCCGCCTCCCCAGCCAAGCCTTTCTGCCGTCCAAGCGGTCGCAGAGACGAAGCCGCCAGATACACAAAAATAGCTGCGCTCGAGGTAGCTTTTTGATGCAAGAGTCCTTCCTAGGCGTGGGAGATTTTTTCCAGGGCAGGCCTCTCCACCGCCGCACTGATCGCTGTAGACCGCCAGGAAGTCCCTTCCTAGCGTTTCGTGACCTATGGTTCCGATAATAGGAGTTTGGGTGGAGCATCCACTTTTTGAATTCTAAAGGGAAAGGGTTCCCCCACTAGAGTTGCCTTCTTTGGTTAGGCCCTCTACCTATGCCCACCCGGTCAATCGTACCGTTTCCCGTAAGATGGACGAGGCGAATGCGAATTTGCGGGAGGCCGCGCGAGAGATTCCGCCGTCTACTAGGAGGACTCGTCCGACAATTCCGAGCCTAAGACATGCTCGGAAGCTCATTCCTTATGCGCACTCGCTGTCTCCTCAGACTCTGGAGTGATGCGGGCGGTCGCCACTATTCCTCGAAACAGAAAATCAAAGCCGTCGGTCCTATATAAAGTATCTTCGGCGTTCATATCGACCGTATTGCCGTGAAAGATCGTTGCGCATATTTCCCACAAACCACGTGCAATGCGCGACCATACCCTCAATGTGTTCAACGGTCATTCGCGGTCCTCCCGAACGTAGTTGGACCTCATCGCCGATGTTAAAAGGGGCGGGATGGCATCGTCTAATATGTTGAGCGCGGAATTTGGGGGCTTCAACGCACTATTGTGCGTGCCAGGCGTAAGTCACTTTCGGCTCCCCTCTGGCACTGACGTCTCTCATTGGGAACCATAGCTTCCCGCCCGGTAAGGTGAATGGAGATATTGTGCTCAAAAACTAGGAGCCACTCAATTGTCAGTCGGACCCATTGCGGTGTAGAAAAACGTGTAGAAACATCGCCGCATCTGTTGTCACTTACGTTGCCACTCCAGCAAATTAACTTTGGAAATAATTTTTAAGTTTCTATCATTCCGTAACTTAAAAAATGGTGCCCGAGGCGAGACTCGAACTCGCATGCTGTTAAGGCACAGGCTTCTGAGACCTGCGTGTCTACCAATTCCACCACCCGGGCGCACAAAATAACTTACTTTCCCTGAACGGCTTCCGTTCATCAGAGCCGTCTGGAAAGTATAAAGAACCACATCCTCTTGA
>Ga0302267_10005780_pt1 | contig 12852 bp, 10 predicted proteins | sample III_Bog_E1_3_FD_194555 | JGI IMG/M metagenome (GOLD analysis project Ga0302267, IMG submission 194555) | Peat permafrost microbial communities from Stordalen Mire near Abisko, Sweden - III_Bog_E1_3 | ecosystem: Environmental > Terrestrial > Soil > Wetlands > Peat | place: Sweden: Abisko... | reverse complement strand
GTCAGACCGGTGGAAGCCCAATGCCGTCAGCGATCGTCTAGAGGCGGGGACGGTCCAAAAGCTGCGTGTGCTGCCAACGCCATCGGCCCGGCGACACGTGACACCAGGAGCGACGCCCGGCTTGACCCTGCTCTACACCCCCACCCGTCCGTCAATGCGCTCACGGAGAAGGTCGGCATGGCCACAGTGGCGGGCGTACTCCTCGACCATGTGTATGAGGACCTCGCGTACAGCCACCTGCTCGTCCTCATTGGGGAGTTGTACCGTCGTCCCGAGGTCCCCGAACCCTTCGACACACCGCTCGGCATAGGCGATCTCCTCGCGCCACGCCTCCCACGCGTCGTCAACGACGGCTGGGTCGGCGCTGGCGCCGTTGAAGTCAGCGTCACGGTCTTCGGTCGTGCGGAACCGGCGTGGCGCATCCTCGTTCGAGAGCACCTGGCGGAACCAGTACCGCTCGACATCAGCCATGTGACGGATGAGGCCCAGGAGGGACATGTTCGATGGCGGCGCAGACCGCCGGGCCATCTGTTCGGGATCAAGACCCTGGCACTTGAGTTCCAACGTCTGGCGGCAGCCCGTGAGAAAGTCGTCCAGCGTTGCCCTCTCGCCGGTTGAGGTGGCATCGCTCCTCGGGTCCTCGTCGGGCGCAACAAACACATTCTCCCAACCGAACCGGCGCTCGGTCGGGACGTCAGGGCCAAGGGGGTGGTCATCGTCATTGGTCACGGCATCAGCCTTGCCGATGGCAAGACGACGTGCATGTCAGACCACTACCCCCGTCAGACAATCTCCCACAGCTCAGTTGCCCACCGGCCTCGACGCGCCGATGAGCCACGGGAGACGAGCGGCCCGCCCCCGGCGGCATGGGACACCCTCGGTCGGTCGCTGGTGCAACACTCCAGAGATGGGAGACCCATCGGCGATCGGTCCTGAGGCCGCCGCCTCATTGCTCGCTCATGTCACGGGGAAGCCGTTCCAACTCCTCAGGAGGCTGGCCGGTGGCGAGACCGGGGCTCACGAGTTTCTTCGCGGCGATGGCCAGCCGGTCGTTGTGAAGTGGGATTCTCGGCCCAGGAGCCGACAACTTCGCGGCGAAGCCGTCGCCCTGTCCGAGAGGCTTCGGACCGTCGGCGGCTGGCCGGTTCCGGCCCAATCAGTCGTCGATGCGGAGGACGTCCGCTTCGTGATCCAGGAGTTCATGCCAGGGAGTCCCCCGGAACACTTCGATCACCAGCTCGTGGATCGACTCCTTGAGCTCCATTCCCGAAGGCTCGGCTTGGCCCGGCCCACGGATCCCGTCCACTGGCCGACGGCCTTGATCCAGACGCTTACCGTCGGAGGGGAGGGGTACTGCCTCCACTCGTCACTTCGGGACTTCGGCGGCCGTACCCGATCCCTGGTCGAACGGGTCGAGGCATTCGGGACCACGATCGACGAGTCCGCACTCGTCGGACGCGACATCGTCCACTGGGACCTTCATGGTGGCAACCTGTTGGTTGCCGATGGCGCCCTCTCCGCAGTGGTCGATACGGACTTCTCTGTGGTGGGTGATGCCAGTTTCGACCTTGTCACCTTGGCCCTGTCCAGCTTGACGCTTCCCTGTGAAGCTGGTGTGCGCAGCCGCCTGTTTGGATCGGCCTTCGACGAACTGGACGACCTGAAGGCACAGTCCTATCTGGCCCACCTGTTCATTCGGATCCTCGATTGGCCTATCCGACGCGGGCAGTTCGATGAAGTCGACTTCTGGCTTGCCAGGGCGGACGAGTTGCTCAAGATCTGATCAGCGACAGGCGCCCCGATCGTGCCGTTCGACGGCAGCTCGCGTGCGGCAGGCACAGACGTGTCGACAGTCGACGCCGACATGGCGATCTGGAGCAGGCTGGCGTCTGTGGATGCCAGCGAACGCAACCGATCAGCAGCGCTCCCTCTGGCCTTGGTGCGTTCGAGGTTGTTCGACCAGCAGGCCGAGGCATACGACCGGTTCCGGCCTACTTATCCCGACGCGGTGATCGACGAGCTGCTCGGTCCGGTGCCTGCCGGCCTGGACGTTCTCGACGTGGGTTGTGGCACCGGGATTGCCTCACGGCAGATCGTCCAACGTGGCGCCAAGTTGCTGGGGGTAGAACTCGCGCCGCGCATGGCGGAGATCGCCCGCGGCCACGGGGTCGAGGTGGAGAACGCGGCGTTCGAAGCCTGGGACGCTGCCGGTCGCACCTTCGATCGGGTGACCTCGGCGCAGGCCTGGCACTGGCTCGACCTCCCGGTCGCCACCGGCAAGGCGGCCTCCGTGCTGCGGCCGGGCGGCAAGCTCTGCCTGGTCTGGAACGCGGGGTACCAGCCCGATGATCTGGCCGATGATCTCGAGGAGGTCTACGCCAGAGTCGTGCCGCCCGGCGGCCACCGCCTGTTCCGCGGGTACACGGCCAGCAGGTCATCCGACGTGAGGACCGGACTCAACTCGGAGATCGACGCCATCTCCGCGGTGCGCGACTTCGGTGCGCCGACAGAGACGTGGTTTCCCTGGACTCGGGCCTACCGGCGGGACGAGTGGCTGGACCAGCTCGTGTCACGGAGCGATCACACCGCCCTCGAACCAGAAGTCCGGAACCGCCTGTTCGAGGCCATCGGCACCGCCATCGACGATCACGGCGGTTCGTTCGTCATGAACTTCGAGACCGTACTGATCACCGCGACTCGGCTGGGGTAGCCCCGGGCCGCACTCCGGGAGTGGCACCTCGACCCAGCGGTCGGAGGCACTCGGTGGACCTCACTACCTAGGATGCTGTCCACTACCCGACCCGAGGAGCAGACTCCCGTCGTGGGCAAACTCATCTACTCAGCGATCACATCCTTGGACGGCTATGTAGAGGACGAGGACGGCACGTTTGATTGGGCTGCACCAGATGAAGAGGTGTTCGCCTTCGTCAACGATCTCGAGCGGCCGATCGGCACCTATCTCTATGGCCGTCGTATGTACGAAACGATGGCCGGATGGGAGACCGACGAGTTCATCGGTGATCGCCAGCCGGTGATGGTGGACTTCGCCGAGATCTGGCGAGCAGCGGACAAGGTCGTGTTCTCCAGGACCCTGGCGACCGTAGCGACCGCACGGACCAGGATCGAGGCGACGTTCGATCCCGAGATGGTTCAGAAGATGAAGTCCTCAGCGAGACGTGACCTGACCGTCGCTGGTGCCGAGTTGGCAGGGCTTGCGTTTCGGGCCGGGCTGATCGACGAGTGTCATCTCCTCCTCAATCCGATGGTGGTGGGAGGCGGGAAGCAGGCGCTACCGAGCGGGGTCCGGACACGGCTCGAGCTGCTCGACGAGGGGCGATTTGCCAATGGTGTCGTCCACCTCCACTACCGCGTGGCCCACTGAACTCCGCCGGTGCCTCGGGGGTAGAGGGCACCCGATCCGATCACGTCGGGTGGTCGGTGACAGCGCCCGACAACACCCCATCTCCCGCGTCTTCGTGACGTGGCGGTCGTTCGGGGTCGGCCGATCGCCTGCTCCGCGCGTCATCGGGGCTAGGCCCTCGGAGTACCACTGGACTCGTCGTGGACGTGCGCGCGCTGGCCGTCCCGATCGAAGATCATGATCAGTTCGGCGGGCCCGTCAATGGCTGCGGTGGCGTGGGGCGTCATGGTGGTGAACTCGGCAGCCTCCCCCGCTTCGACGACGATTTCGCGATCGCCGAGCAACAGGCACACTCGACCCAGCGTGACGAATAACCAGTCGTGTCCCGGATGCACCTGCTGCTCCACCACGTTCGACGTCGGTTCCAGTCGCATCTTGATGGCGATCGTTCTTCCGGTCGGGCGGCTCAGCATCCAGGTCGTGCGCTCGCCCGAGCTGCTCGGTGTCGGGTGGATGACTACGTCCTGGTCACTTTCGACGTCAAGGAGTTCGTCGAGGTCGACCTGGAGTGCCGCGGACAACGGCAACAAGATGTCCAGGCTGATCGTCCGCTTCCCGGTCTCGACCCGACTGATGGTCGATGCACTGAGGTGCGTGCGAGCGGCGAGCTCATCGAGCGACAGTCCCAACGTGTTCCGCAGACTCCGCAACCGGGTTCGCACGACGTGGTCGATCTCGCCTGGGTCAGACACCGTTCCTCCATAGTCTTGCGAATTCTGCAAGCGTGTATGCAGTTATCAACACAGACCGTACTCTGCAGTTCATGACCGACGATCACCCACCCCAGTCCATCGAGCGACACTGCGACGTCGCTATCGTCGGCGGATCCGCCGCCGGATTGGCCGCCGCCCTCCAACTGACACGACAGCGCCGGTCGGTGATCGTTGTCGACTCCGGCGAGCCGCGCAACGCACCCGCAGCTCACATGCACGGCTACCTCGGCCGAAACGGATCCCCATCGTCGGAGTTGGCCGCGGCCGGCCGCGACGAGGTCCGCAGCTACGGCGGCGAGGTCCTCTCCGGTCGGGTCAGCCGCGTGACCCGGATCGAAGACGACCGCGTTCGGGTCGAGCTCGTCGGAGGTCACGCCGTCATCGCCCGTCGGGTCCTGTGCGCCACGGGCCTGGTCGATGTGCTTCCCGAGATCGATGGCCTCGCAGAGGGCTGGGGACGCGATGTCATCCAGTGTCCGTTCTGTCAGGGCTTCGAGTCCCGGGACCGGAGGATGGTCCAGATCGTGACCCACCCGATGGGGCTGCCCACCGCCGTCTTGTTCCGCCACCTGACCAGCAGGCTCACCGTTGTCCTCCACGGCCCGGTTGATGTGCCAGATGCTGAGCTCGACGCGCTCCGAACCGGCGGCGTGGACGTTCGCAACGGACCGGTGCACCGGGTCACCAGAGATGCCGGCGGCCACATCACCGATGTCGAGCTCCCTGATGGCGAACGTATCGAAACCGATGTGGTGGTCGTTGGAACCAGCTTCAGGGTCCGCATCGAGCCGTTTGCATCGATCGGCCTGCACTCGGTGGCGCATCCGAGTGGACTCGGCGATGTCGTCGAGACCGACGCCACTGGCGAAACGATGGTGCCAGGACTCTTTGCCGCCGGCAACGTCACCGATCCCAGTCAGCAGATAGTGCAGGCAGCCGCCGATGGCAGCCAGGTGGGCGCCATGATCAGTTCCCTGCTCGCCCACGATGACCTGCGAGCCTCGGTTCGCCCATCAGCGAACGAAGCTGACTGGGATCACCGCTATTCGGGCGAACAGATCTGGAGTGGCAACCCGAATGGGACGCTCGTCAACGAGATCGGCGGCATGGCTCCAGGCCGAGCGCTCGATGTAGGCGCCGGCGAAGGAGGTGATGCCCTCTGGCTCGCAGCCCAGGGCTGGCAGGTCACGGCGAGCGACGTCTCGCAGCGGGCGCTGGACCGGATCGACGCCGAGGCCAAGCGGAGGGACCTCGCCGTCGAGTGTCACCGTGCGGACGCGAACACGCTCCGTGCGTTCGAGATCGGTGCGTTCGACCTCGTGACTGCACACTACGCGTCCATTCCACGGACGCCCGACGGGATCGGCGTGCGCAACATTCTCAACTCAGTGGCTCTCGGTGGCACATTGCTCATCGTGGGCCATGATCTGGACGCGTTGCATGCCCAGATCGATGCGCAAGATCACGTCATGCCATTCGATCCAGATGCCTACGTGCAGATAGACGATTTCGCTGCCCTGATCTCTGATTCACCAGAATGGGACACCGAAGTCAGCGAGAAGCGACGCCGTCCACCAGGATCAACTTCTGCTTCACATCACGTCGAGGATGTCGTCCTGCGCGCGCGGCGCCGAACTGGTTGACGGATCAGGGCAAACTGGGACGTGAGCAGGTCAACACCGCGGTACCGCCGCGGGCCGGTGTTTTGGGGCAGGGTCACTGCCTTCTACTAGATGTCATCAATGGGCACGGGGCCGGGTCGACTACCTGCCATCAGCCTTGCGGCTCCGGATTCCCGCCTTCCCGGCACGCCGGCCCGATCGCAGAGTACTCCCACCTCGGCACGGGGCATCGTGGCGCCATCTCGCCGAGTCATGCTCCCGGCACTCCGGGACACCCCGAGGGACTCGACGTATCGTTGAGTGATGCCAATGCGGAAGTTCGAGATCATCTGCGAAGTTGAACCTGCGACCCGCCCGGACGTGACGCATGTCCGTCATCAGATCGGCGTACTGAGCAACGTCGCCGACGCCTTCTTGATCCCCGACAATCACATTGGCCGTGCGACGGTCTCGAGCATCGCGGTGGCGCATGAGGTGCGGCTGATGGGTGGCCGCTCGATCGCATGCATCAATGCTCGTGACCGGAATGTGCTCGGCTTCCAGAGGGATCTGCTCACCGCAGCCGCCTATGGAGTGAACGAATTCCTGTTCGTGTACGGCGACCGACCAGAGACAGGAGCTCGCTCGGACGACCTCACGGTCAAATCGATGATCACCGAGGCACGCGCCTTCGCCGATCGAGCGGAGGTGATCGATTCGCTCCGACTCGGTGCAGCGACTGGCCTGCGTCCTGTTCCGCCTTGGAAACAGGACGCTGACTTTCTCCTCACTCAGGTGACCTACTCCATCGACGACTTGCTCCACTGGCGCTCGTCGGTCGAATTCGAGGGTCCGATCTATGCAGGCGTGATGGTGCTCCCCAGTTCCTCGATGGCACGCAAGTTGTCCGCCGACGTACCCCAGTTGGCTGTCCCCGAGGCGATCATCGACCAGCTCGACCGAGATCGTGGATCGGGCGTGGACATCGCATGCGACCACATCAAGGCGATTTACGAGTCCGAGGCGTTCGATGGCGTCCACCTGATCCCCGTGAGTCGCTATCGGGAGATGGCGGCCAGGCTGGAATCACTGCTGTAGCAGCCCGCCGAACCGGTGTTCTGGACGGCGAACTCGTACCGGCTACCGATCGAGCGGTTCCACTGCCTGACCCACGCCACGATCGCGAAGATGGCGAGGCCGTTGGCGAGGACACACACCGAGATGGCCCGAATGCGGACAAGCCGTCTGGCGGGGCCGGCGGCGGCTCGAGGTCCGCGAAATCGCAAGGTCGGTAAGGTGACCTGGTGCGTTACTCGACGGCGGCCGGGCGATGGGTGATCGCCGCCACCGTCCTCGGGTCGGGAATGGCTGCGATCGACGGGACGGTGGTCGGCATCGCCCTTCCCAGCATCGGGCGCCAGTTCCACGCTCCGCTGTCCACCCTTCAATGGGTTGTCACCGGATACACCCTCGCGCTGGCCGCCTTGCTGCTCCTCGGAGGGTCACTTGGCGACCGCAAGGGCAGGCGCCTGGTGTTCAACGTCGGGGTGGTGTGGTTCGCCGTCGCATCGGCGGCGTGTGCGCTGGCGCCGAATACGAACATCCTCATCGGCACACGAGTGCTCCAGGGGGTCGGCGCAGCGCTCTTGACCCCCGGCAGTCTCGCCATCATCCAGGCATCCTTCGATCCCGACGACCGAAGTCGGGCCATCGGCGCCTGGTCCGGGCTGGGTGGCGTGGCGACAGCGGCAGGTCCCCTCCTCGGCGGGTACCTCATCAGTGCCGCCTCCTGGCGGTGGATCTTCGTCATCAACATCCCAATCGGTGTCGTGGTGCTCGTCTCATCGATGCGCCACGTCCCTGAATCGAGGGACCCCACCACGACCGGCCGGGTCGACGTGCCAGGTGCCGTCACCGCAGTCGTCGGACTGGCCGGAATGACCTTTGCGCTCATCGAGGGCCCCAGCCTGGGTTGGACCGCTCCGGTGGTCATCGCGATGCTCGCCACCGGGGCTGTCGGGGTCATCGCGTTCCTGGTCGTGGAGCGGCGTTCGCCTGCTCCGATGCTCCCGCTCGCGCTCTTCCGGGAGCGCCAGTTCACTGCCGCCAATCTCGTGACCTTCGTGGTCTACGCCGCACTGGGAGGGGTCCTGTTCCTCCTTCCCGTCGAACTGCAGGTGGTGAACCACTACACACCTTTGGAATCCGGGATCGCCCTGCTCCCCCTCACGATCATCATGCTTCTGCTCTCGGCCCGATCCGGGCAGTTGGCCGCACGGATCGGGCCGCGGCTCCAGATGAGCGTGGGGCCCGTCGTGGTGGGGGCCGGTCTGGCACTCCTGGCCCGCTCCACGAACGACTCGTCCTACATCACCGGGGTATTCCCGGCCATGGTGATCTTCGGCCTCGGACTGGCAGCAACGGTCGCGCCCCTCACAACCACCGCGCTCGGCGCAGTGGCTGACGAGCACGCCGGTGTGGCATCCGCCGTCAACAACGACGTCGCCCGGGTGGGCGGTCTCCTCGCGGTGGCGGCGCTCCCAGCTCTGGCCGGCATCTCGGGGGGCAGCTATCTCCACCCTGACGAACTCGCCGGGGGGTTCCGATCGGCTGTCCTCATCGCCGGTTCGTGGTGCGTCGTCGGTGGGCTCGTGTCCGTCATCGGGATACGCAACCCGAAGAGACAGACGAACGGGCCGATCGCGAGCACGTCACCGGAGGAAGAGACCGAGGTGCCTTGCATGCACTGCGCCCTCGACGCCACTCCGCTGTCGTCGTAGAACTCACCGGTCATTGGGCGTGATGGGGATGCTGACCAAGTGTCGACAGCGCTGGTCGAACGTTCCGAAGACGGCGGAACCTCCCCCAGTCCCGAGGGCGCAACGGGGTGTACCGATGTGACGACGTGGGTCACTGACCCGGGGTTATCCAGCTGATTAGAGGGCAGGCGGACCCGGCGACGTCACCGACGCGGAGGCGTTCCGCCAGTACGTGGAGTTCCGCTACCGCCCGACCGTCTCCTCCTACCGGGGCATCGCGGACGATCCCGGCCGGGCTGCTGCACTCGACGACGCGATCACCGATCTGGTTCGACCCAACGACCAGGGCACGGAGACATCCGTCCTGGGCTCGGAGTACCTGCTGCGGACCGCCCGCTGGCCTCCTGGCGTCGGTGCGCTGGACGAAGGTGCCTTGAGGGTGAGAGCCCGACGTCAACCGGAGCAAACCCAACGAGCAGGCGCTGTGTGGCGGCCTCCATCCCCGAGGTGACGTTGCGGGAACAGTTTCGGCCGACGGAAGCCGGTGAATGCTCAGAGCGGTCCGTGCCTGGTCGTCCACATCACGAACTGCCCGGTCGCGACCGACGGTTGCCCGAGGACGCGACGGAAGAGCTGGACGACCGGTGCCGCTCCTGGCGCCGTGCGATCGACCAGGACGACCCGGACGCGGTTCTGCTCCAGTGCCGTCGCGGTGTCGGACGCGAGTTCGGAGGTCACGGGCACCAACGGTGGCGCGTAGTAGGGGTAGGGGAGGTAGTGGGTCTGCTGCTCCTCGAGGAATTCCATCAACTCCGGGGGCTCCATCAGATTCGGTTCGGGGGTCTTCGTTCCGTCCGGGCCGGGATGAGCGGCGAAACCCCCGACGAGCCGGAAGGCGAACCCGTCCTCTGCCTGCCACACCATCGGTTCGGTGTAGACGCTGGTGGCGAACGGGTAGGTGATGGCGTCGGGGTCACCGGGGGGTACGGCGAGACGGACCTCCGCCGGCAGCGCATCCACCGGTTGCGAGGAGTAGGGCCACTGGGGCAGCTGCGTCACGACCAGGACCGCGAGGGTGACCAGTGCCCAGACGAGGGCCGACCGCACTCGTGCCGGAGGGTCGACGACGCGGGTGCGTGGCGACCCATGACGGACGTCGTCCAGCCCGAAGGCGAGCGCCGCCGCAAGGCAGGCATCCACTTCGAAGCTGATCCGCGACGGCAGGAGGTTCTGCACGAGCGGGAGGTGGATGAGTAGCGCGAAGGGAAGTGGGACTGACGTGAGGTGACCGCCGACCGCGAGCCGCGGTCCGAGCGACAGGAGCGCGGCACCGAGCAGGACGGCCACGGTCAACTGCATGCGTGGGCTGTGGCGGGAGCGCCAGGCGAACACGATCGCCAGGGCCAGGACCCCGATCCCGATGTAGCCACCGATCTCCGACGGGTTGGCCATGACCGGAACCAGGCCCCGCATGCCCAGCCCGACCCGCTGGAGCGGTCCCGGCGCCACGAAGCTGAGTACGTCGTTGTGGAAGGGGTTGATGACCTTCTGCGCGGTCCCGACGTAGCGCTGGGGACCGAACTGAAGCATCCACAGCGGGTACGCGAGGACGACGACCGTGACACCGGTTGCGAGGGCGACAGGTCGCCAGCAAGCCCGCGCCACATCGATGATCCTCCGCGGATGGCGAACCGCGAGGCAGAGCACCGCCCATCCGATGAGGAGGACGACCGTGGTGAAGATCTCCTGGGAGCAGAGATACTGTCCGGCCAGAAGGAGGCCCGTGGCAATCCCGAGCCGTCCAGGTGAGCCGCGTCGCTGCAGGATCGACGCGACCGTGTAGGCGATGAACGGTGGCAGCGGGCAGAAGACCAGGAACGGGTGGGCGAGACTCTCCCCCACGGCGAACGGGGAGAACCCGTAGGCGAGCCCGCCGATGGCCGCCGCCGGACCCCACACCTTCCACAGACGTAAGACCGCGAACGCGGCGGTCGCCGACACAGGCATGGCCAGGACCATGAGGAGGTTCGCCCGGGCGATCGCGCCCATGAACGGAGCCAGCGGGGCGGTCAGGAGCCCGAGTAGGGGTGCGGCGGTGTTCTGCGCCAGATTGACTCCCGTGGGAGTGAAGATCGCGTGGCTGAAGAACGGGTTCAGCCCGTGGGCGAGTGCGTAGGGCACCCAGGCCAGGAACCACGTGATCTGGGTGGCATCCTGAGGGATCAACAGGTACTGGGATGGCCCGAAGAGGCGTTGTGAGCTCCACGGGAGTAGCGGCCAGAAGGCGGCGATGCCCAGGACGAGGTAGCCGACGACGACGCATCCAGCGAAGCGGCGTCCCCGGGACGGGCGCGTTGGGGCCGGAACTGACTGGGGCGCCGCCTGCTCTGCCGTGGCCCCGACGCCGACCGTCATCACCCGCGCTCCCGACGGCATCCAGCCGCTCTGCGTCGTCCTTGGCGGAGCCGGCCCCGCGGTCCGGATCGATGTTTCGTGCCGGCCGCGACCGATGCCGGACCCATCCGGTGGGGGCGTTGCCCGAATGGCGACCAACGGGTCGACTCCGATGGCCCGGGCAGTGCCGATGCCCGTCCCCCTCGACCGCCCAGGCCTGGATCACCCCGACCGGTAGGGCCCGGGCGACATGGCTTCGGCAGGACCCCGGAGGTCACGGGCTCAGGCTCCCCTCGGGTCCTTGGCCATCGTCGGCACGGGTAGAAGTGATCGCGTTGGCGACGTGGAAGTGGACGGTGCTGCTCGTCGCCGTCCGCCCGCCGTAGGTGACCGAGACGGCGACGGCGGTGTAGTTGCCGTCGGGCACGTCGGCCGAGTTCCAGAGAACGGCCCAACCGTACAGACTCATCAGGGTCTGCAGGCGGACCGGTGCGGTCGCGTCCTCACCGCTGATGACGAAGTGGATCCCCTCCACCCCGATGCTCCGGTCGGTGCCGGCGTCCAACGCGACGGTGCCGTGGACCGTGGCCCCGGACCTGGGTAGCAGGACCACCGGGGTGGGTGGTGTGACCTGTGACGGTTCGAACTCACGGGAACGTGGCGTCGAGAACGTGCTGAGGTGGAGCGCCTCGGCGATGGAGGCATTTCGCCGGATCCATGACGCTGTGCGGTCCGGGGCGAGTTGGGTCGTGAGCGCGTAGTCAGGCGTGTAGCGGTACGCCCTCAGGTACTCGGCGGCGGTCACCTGCTCCTGGTGATAGGCCCGCTCACCCCTCAGGCCGTTGCTGGTCCCGAGCACGACTTGTAGGCCCACGAGGACCAGGGCGACGGCGAAACCGACCGGGGCGAGAGCTCGCCGGCTCGAGGGTGACGGGGACTCGCACCCGATACCGTCGACCGAGGGGTCAGGGTCGCCCGAACCGTTGACCGCCACCGTACTGATAACCCGGTTGCGGGAGTCGAGCAGCCCGAGGTAGGCGCCGGCGAGGATGAGAAGGTCGAAGGTGGTGTAGCGCGAAGCGGAGGCCCCCCAGGTTCCGAATCCGGTCCGCCCGTCGGCAACGGAGAGCGCGAAGAGCACGCCGAAGCAGATCATGGCCACGCCGACCGGGCCACCATCCCCCGACCCGCGGTTGCGTATGGCCTGCACGACGGCGACCACGCTGACGATCAGGATGAGCGCCCCCAGTAATTGGATGAGCACATCGGGACCAGATCCAGGAGTGATCGTCACGCCGACTCCGTCACCCACGGCGGTCAGGAATACCTGTGTCGCCGACCACAGGTGCCCTGCCAGGTACCCGGTCGACGGGTGCGCTGCGGTGTTGAAAGTGAAGTTCCAGAAATAGAGCACGGCGGCCAACCCACCGGAAGCGGCCCACACGACCATCGGGCGCCAACCGCGTCCCCTCAGGTAGAGCAGGGCCAGACCGGTCGGCCAGACCAGGAGACCGGCGAAGGACGAGTAGCTTCCCACCACCGCGGCTGCGACCGCGCCGGCGTAGGCGAGGCGGGGAGCGCGGACGGCGTCGAGGAGCACGATGGTGGTGGCCAGAGCCAGGAACGTGAGATACCACGACACTCCGCCCAGGAACGTGTTGTCGAACTGCACCAGCGAGAGCGTGATGAAGGCGACGGGGCAGTAGTAGAGCCACGGGCACGATGGCGAACGGCGCTTGTGCGCCAAAATCACGAGCGCGGTGCCGATCACCACCATGAGGCCGCCGATGAGGTCCTCCACGCGCATGTCGAGGCGGTCGGTATGTGCAAGCACGACAGCGAGCACATTGGGGAAGAAGCTCCGGTCCTGGTTGTACTGGGCCCAGAGCGGGCCCCAGGGGATGATTTGCGTCTGAGAGGCCTTGAGGAACGGCATGATCGAAAGGTTGTCGGACATGACCACA
>Ga0302267_10005773_pt1 | contig 12858 bp, 11 predicted proteins | sample III_Bog_E1_3_FD_194555 | JGI IMG/M metagenome (GOLD analysis project Ga0302267, IMG submission 194555) | Peat permafrost microbial communities from Stordalen Mire near Abisko, Sweden - III_Bog_E1_3 | ecosystem: Environmental > Terrestrial > Soil > Wetlands > Peat | place: Sweden: Abisko... | reverse complement strand
CAAGATGGATATTGCCGAGCCTTGCGGGTTCGATCGCGACTTGGCGCTCAGGAACATCAACGAGATTCGGCCAGGGATACGAATCTTTGAGACCTCCGCGAAGAAGGGGACGGGGATGGAAGAGTGGCTTGCGTACCTTGATGAAGAACGGAAGAAACGGGGAGTGTAGGCAGCAAGGGGGATTGTGATGGCCGAGAAGAAGCCGAGCGCAGAGAATGGTAAAGCTGAGGTGGAGGCATATCTGGCGCAGGTGCCCGAACCGGCGCGGACGACTCTAGAAAAAATGCGGGCAATGATCAGGGCTGCGGCACCCAAAGAGGCAACTGAAGCTATCAGCTACAAGATTCCTTCATTTCAGTACAAGGGCGGTCTTGTTTGGTACGCGGCGTTCAAGAGGCATTGCAGCTTTTTCCCCGCGGATCATTCACTGGTTGAGGAGTTTGCGGAGGAGCTGAAGAAGTGCAAAGTGCTGAAGGGTACGATTCAGTTTCCGGTAGACACGCCGTTGTCGAAGGCGCTGGTGAAGCGGATTGTAGAGGCGCGCGCGGCGCTGAATGAGGGGAAGGCGCGGAGCTAGGAACGTGGCGGAATTCAAGACGATTCGTCAGGCGAAGGAATACCTGGCCGGCAAGATTGCAGACGAGGCCTTGCATGAGGGGGTACCGCTAACGGAAGTGGAGCGGAAGATGCTCTACTTTACAGAATCGGGCTGGACGCTGCGGGACATGATGGCTGTGAGCGGCGAATTCGATCGGGAGTACGATCAGGACGAATACGAGGAGAAAATTGGCCGGCTGGTTCGCGGTATTGAGGCTAGCAGTGATGCCCGAAGCCAGCAGGAAATAGAAGATTGGGATGAAGCGGTGCTGAAGCTCAGCGAAGAGGACCATTATCTGCTTGTACTCATCGATGCTGGTTCTCATGCCGGCGACGGCGCTCCTTCCCGATGGGATTGGCTGAAGCCGTGGCTTCCGAGGGTGTCCGGTCCGGCCCAGAGGAAGCCTGGCGATGTGGCTAGGCTGTTGCTTGCTGCAGTTGTTGGAAGTGTGCTTATGGTGCTTTTTGTTTTCCTGAGGGATTATTTGCGGGGTAAATAGATTTCAATGGTGGTCCCGGCGATTTCGAGTGATATGGATCACATTTAGCGGGGTGTGGGCGGCGTATAAGAGGGGTACTATGTGTCTTGCGATTCCAGGAAAAGTCGAAACGATTACCAACGAGGGCGGGCTTCGCGTGGGGCGGGTGAATTTTGGCGGCGTGGTCAAGCGGGTTTGCCTGGACTACGTGCCTGAGGTCGAGGTGGGCGACTACACCATTGTCCACGTGGGGTTTGCGCTGTCCAAAATCGATGAAGAGACGGCGGAGCAGACGCTTGCCGAGTTTCGCAAGATGGGGATTCTGGACGAGGAACTTGGGACTGAGGAAGAGGCGTTTGCACGGGCCGCGGCGGCGCCACAATCGCCTTGTCCGGATGGGAGTTGCTCAGACGGAAACGCAGGTCCTTCGACTGCGTAGGTCGCAAAAGCGCGACCTACTCCGCTCAGGATGACAGCTCAATTTAGAGATGACAGGTCAATTTAGATAAGTAAGGAATAGCAAGACCTGGTAGACCCAGTGTTGTGGGGATGGGAGAAGCGCTGGCGGATGAAATACCTGACCGAGTTCCGGAACGGCGAAATTGCCCAGCGCATGGCTCGCGAAATCCACTCGATCACCACGCGCCCCTGGAAGATTATGGAGGTTTGCGGCGGACAGACTCATTCGATTATCAAGAACGGGATCGACCAGATGCTACCCGCTGGCATCGAAATGATCCACGGCCCCGGCTGCCCGGTGTGCGTTACGCCGCTGGAACTGATTGACAAGGCACTGGCGATTGCCGCGCAGCCAGACGTGATCTTCTGCTCGTTTGGCGACATGCTGCGGGTTCCGGGGACCGATGCCGACCTGTTCCAGATCAAGGGTGCGGGCGGCGATGTTCGAGTGGTGTATTCGCCGCTGGACGCGGTGGATTTGGCGGTTAAGAATCCCGACAAGCAGGTAGTGTTTTTCGGCGTGGGGTTTGAGACCACGGCCCCGGCCAATGCGATGAGCGTGCATGTGGCGAAACGGCGCGGCTTGAAGAATTTTTCGGTGCTCGTGTCGCATGTGCTGGTGCCGCCGGCTATCGCGGCGATCATGTCGTCGCCCGGAAACAAGGTGCAGGCGTTTCTACTGGCGGGCCACGTTTGCAGTGTGATGGGTTACTGGGAGTATCCGCCGATTGCAGAGAAGTATGGGGTTCCTCTGGTAGTTACGGGGTTCGAGCCGCTCGACTTGCTGGATGGGATTCGCCGCGCGGTGGTGCAACTGGAGGCCGGCCGGCACGAGGTGGAGAATGCCTACGAGCGCATTGTGCGGTTCGAGGGAAACCAGCCGGCGCAAAAGCTGTTGGCCGAGGTTTTCGAAGTTACCGACCGGGCCTGGCGTGGCATTGGCGTGATTCCCAAAAGCGGCTGGCGGCTCAGCGCGGCTTATCGCGAGTTTGACGCGGAAGAGCGCTTTCAAATTTCCGGGATTCATACCCAGGAGTCGGCGCTGTGCCGCGCGGGAGACGTGCTGCGCGGGGCTATCAAGCCGGCGGAGTGTGGCGCGTTTGGGAAGGAATGCACGCCGCGGCATCCGCTGGGGGCGACGATGGTTTCAAGCGAAGGAGCCTGCGCGGCCTATTACAACTATGGGCGGTTCATTTCGGCGGAGGAGCTGGCCAGGACAGTGGTTAGTGGTTAGTTGGCAGTTGTTGATTGCCGGGAATTGGAGTCGTGGTGGACGGGATCGAAGAAAAGAGCGCGCCGGATTTTTCGGGCTGGTCGTGTCCGCTGCCGCTGGCCGACTATCCGTCCATCGTGATGGGCCACGGTGGCGGCGGAAAGCTGGGCAATGAACTGGTGGAGCACCTGTTTCTGCCGGCATTTCGCAATGCGGCACTCGAAAACCTGGGCGATGCGGCCGTGCTCGACCTGCCTGCCGGCCGTCTGGCCATGAGCACCGACTCGTTTGTGGTGCAGCCGCTGTTCTTTCCGGGTGGGTCGATTGGGGAGTTGGCGGTCAACGGCACAGTGAACGACCTGGCCGTTTCAGGCGCGGAACCGAAGTTTTTCAGCGCCAGCTTCATTCTTGAAGAGGGATTTCCGCTGGCGCAGTTGGCGGCGATTGTGGAGGCGATGGCGAAGGCTGCCGCGACCGCCGGCGTGCAGATTGTTACCGGCGACACCAAGGTCGTGGAGCGGGGACACGGCGACGGCTGCTACATCAATACGGCCGGGATTGGCGTGTTGCGGGCTGGGATTCAGGTTGGTCCGCAACGGGCGAAGCCGGGCGACGCGATTCTAATTTCGGGGACCATAGGCGACCATGGCATGGCGATTATGAGCGTTCGCGAGGGGTTGGAGTTCGAAAGCCAGATTCGATCGGATTGCGCGGCGCTGAACGGGATGATTGCCGAGGTGCTGAGCGCTGCCGGCGAAGCGGTTCATGCCATGCGCGATCCCACGCGTGGCGGACTCGCCTCCACGCTGAATGAGATTGCGCTGGCCTCCGGTGTGGGCATAGCGATTGACGAAGCGAGCCTGCCGGTGCGGGCTGAAGTGCAGTCGGCATGCGAGTTGCTGGGCCTTGACCCGGTGTACGTGGCCAACGAGGGCAAGGCGGTATTTTTTGTCGCGCCTGAAGCTGCGGAGACGGTGCTCGCTGTGCTTCGCGCGCATCCGCTGGGCCGCGAGGCGGCGCGCATTGGGCGAGTGACTGCCGAGCATCCGCGAATGCTTGTGGCGCGGACGGCGATGGGAGCCAACCGGGTGATTCCCATTCAGATTGGTGAGCAGCTGCCGCGGATTTGCTGACGACGACGCTTGGTCGGGGTTCGGCGTTTGTACCAGCAAGATAGAGGGTTGGATTAACCCCATAGAGAGCTGATAAAGAAAAGCCACAATAACCGGCCGGCCCCGACCACAAGCGGGTCGCCAGTTTCCTATCCCGAATCCTTGGTGTATCCGATTGCTCAGCGTGCTCTGTCCGTCGAGTGGGAAACTCCAATTACAAAAGCTGTGAGCGATCTCGACAGGCAGCGGGGGCTTGCGGCAGACGGGAGAAGTCGATGGCAGAGAACATTGATGGAGTTATAGCGGCTCTCCATAGCAGAGCGGCTTACGCGCACACGGCCGCCGCTTACTCGCACAGCACGGGCGATCACGCATCCGATCGGGAACTAGCCAAGAAGGCACTGGTCGCTTCAGCGGAAACGGTTAAGTATTTTGAAGAGATTGCGAAGGAAACTCCGCAGGCCGTCGAAGCTTAGGGCAAAGCGGCATTCGATAACATCTTCGAAGCAAGAATGTCCGGCAGCATGAAGCCGGCGGAATAACTCCTGGGTTGAGACCTGGAGTGAAGGAGAAGCGGGATGGGACTCATCGTAATCATCATTGTTCTGGTGCTGCTGTTCGGCGGCGGCGGAGGTTACTACGGCTACCGCCGGTGGGGATACGGCGGCGGCGGCGGCATTGGACTCGGTACGATTCTGGTGATCCTGCTTGTCTTGTATCTGTTGGGATTCTTCCGATAGAGCACGGTGCGGCTATAACGGCTTGCTTTCAGGGCGCTTCTCCTTAGAGGACAACACGCCAGCCTGCGGCGGCGATCCAAGGCGGCGTGTGAAGGCGAGCCGTTGCGCACAATCGGGGCCATAGAAGAAGCTAGTTTGATGGATGACGCAGTCAATGCTGCAGCAGAGTTAATTTATTCTAAGTACATCAGTAACTTCAAGTCACAAACAACTTAGTTGTTTCATCTCAGGAAGTCATGTGCCGTGGCAGTCTTGCCTGGGCCAATGATGTTCGTCAGGCCGAAGTTAGCCAAACTACAACCTTGAGGCTTGGGGTGCAAGCTTGCATGCCTTTATGGAATGCAGGCCTGCATCCCGACGGCGCACGACTGGGAAATGGTTTTGCTCTACTACAACTAACGCTCCCGAAGATCCGAGGCAACAAGTCTCGACGGTCCCGGTGAGGTGAAGGTTAGAAAACGTGGCCCAAGTGCAATACGGAAGGATTTCCGTTCAATGGTCCCGCAGAGCGTGCTCAGCGTGAATGCTCGTGTGGTTGCACTGTGAGAAATGTACGCCATCATACTCCACAATGGAAGGAGCGAAAGGGCAATTCTGCACAAATTGCAAAAGAAATAATCCCAATTTGGGCTAACCTGCAGCGACGAGCGGATTTTAACCGCGCTGAATCGGGTGGCGTGCGATCAGTGGAACCCTTTGCAATCGGAGTCATTCAGCGAGGTGGGCGGGCGCGGAGGAATTGATATGAAGGAAGCGACGGATTGCAATCTATGCATTTACCCCGGTGGAGCGGGGGGTCGCTGAGCAAGCCTGCTATCCCATGAAGGACGCAGGCCTGCTCAGCCAACATGTGCGACTGGAGAAGGACGAAAATAGTAATAGACAGGCTCTACTGAATTTTCCGGGAAGAACCCCGTATTTCTCGGCCAGGCCTGTCTCAATGCTCTCGAACAGTGCGGAAAGGAGAATCGAGTCTCCGTTGATTCGCCATGCACTCGCGTTGCGTGAGCATTGACGTTCACACCCAAAACCATTTTGAAGCAGGATGAATCCACAGTCTGTTCACTTTTGCACAGAATCGCGAGAATTCTTCTCGGTGGCAAGCTAATTCTTCAGAATCAATAGCCTGCGGCCTTCCCATAATGGCTTCGGTGGTCCTGGCCGGCAGTGAGTTCGCCGGTTTTTGGGTCGATGGAGATGCACTCGCCGTTGGACCAATGGCCTTCCGCAGCATGAATCTCGTAGCCGAGGGCGTGAAGGCCCGCAATAGTCTCGGTGCTGAAGCCCGGCTCCAGGTAGAGCTTGTCGGGAAGGTACTGGTGGTGGAAGCGCGGAGCGTCGACGGCCTGCTGAATGTTGAGGCCGCTTTCGGCCACCGAAAGAAAGATGTTGGCGACCGTGGTGATGATGCGCGCGCCGCCGGGCGATCCGAGCACAAAGCGGAGTTTGCCGTCTTCAAGCACGATGGTGGGAGTCATGGAACTCAGGGGGCGCTTGCCCGGCGCAATGGCATTGGCGGGTCCCTGGATGAGGCCGTAGATGTTCGGAACGCCAAGCTTTGCGGCAAAGTCGTCCATCTCGTCGTTGAGCAGAAACCCGAGCGAGCCGACGGTGACGTGTGAACCGAATGAGTCATTCAGCGTGGTTGTAACGGAGACGGCGTTTCCTTCGCTATCGACAACAGAATAGTGTGTAGTGTCGTGCGACTCCGGCTTGCGGCGACCGGCGGTTGTGGGCGCGGGTGGCAGAAACCCGGCGGGACGGATGAGGGCGGCGCTGGCAGTTGCGGAAGCTGGATTGATTCCGGCGCGCCAGGCCAGTGCGTAGGCCTTGGATGTGAGCTGGGCAACAGGAATGCTGTTGTAGTCCGGGTCGCCCAGGTAGTCGGCCCGGTCCATGTAAGCGCGGCGGTAGGCTTCGGCGATCAGATGCACGGAGGCTGGGGTGCGGTCGCCGAGCTTTGCAAGGTCGAATCCCTCAAGAATGTTGAGGGCGCTGACAAGCACAATGCCGCCGGAAGACGGCGGCGGAGCGCTGATAATGGTGTAGTTATGGAAGCTGCCGGTGATGGGAGCGCGCTCGACCACGGTGTACTGAGCCAGGTCGTCCAGAGTGAGCAGCGCGCCTCCCTTGTGCAGTTCATCGATAAGCTCGCGTGCGATGGCGCCGTGGTAGAAGCTGTCGGGATCGGCCGCGATGCGTTGCAATGTGACGGCCAGTGCCGGCTGGGCAAAGACCTCGCCTTCCTTATATAGGTTGCCGTCGCGCTGAAAGATGCGTTTGGAGTCGGGGAATTGGGCGAGATCCGGGTCGGTGAGCTCCTTTGCTTCCTCGGCGGTGAGTACGAAGCCTTCTTTCGCCAGCTTGATGGCAGGATCCATGACGCGCTTGAGGCCGAGCTTGCCGTATTTGCGCTCGGCGTACACCAGGCCGGCAACGGAACCGGGTGTGGCGATGGAGCGATAGCCGATGACGCTGGAAAGCAGGCTGGTTTCGGGAATAACGTGGCCGCTTGCATCCTGGTACATGGTCTCGGTGGCGGCCAGCGGGGCCTTTTCCCGAAAATCGATAAACGTGGCGAGACCGTCGTGGGCACGCAATAACAGGAAGCCGCCGCCGCCGAGATTTCCCGCGGCAGGGTGCGTGACGGCGAGAGCGAAACCGGTTGCCACGGCAGCGTCCACGGCGTTGCCGCCCTCGCGCAGCACCTCAAGCCCGGCGTCGGAGGCCAGGTGGTGCACGCTCACAATCATTCCGTGGCTGGCGCGAAGCGGTTGCTCGTCGAGGTACGGAATCACGTTCTTCGTGCCTTCCTGGGCGGCGCAGTAAGCGGGAAACGAAAACGTGGCGCCGAAAGCGGCCGCCAGGACGGGGAAGAGAAGCCGTCGATTCATAATTGTTATGTCAGAATAACCCGGAACGCCCTGGCTGCTCACCAAATCCGCATCCCAAGCATCCATACTGGTAGAAGTTGAGATTGTGGGCTTTAATAACCTTAAGCAACGAAAGGGAATGGAATGGAGACCACCATGGGATCGAAATGGATGTTGAGAGTTCTTTTGCTGGTTGGCGCAGCGGGTTTAGCCGGATTGGGGAACACAGCAGCTTTTGCGCAGACGGATGTCGCGGGCAGCCTTTACGGAGCGTTCAACGGGACCACCAACGGAGACGGAACAACGCAGAGTCCGGCCAACGCTGCCGGCGCGCTGCTTGAGGTGCGGCATATCTCGAATCCGCTCATCGGCTATGAAGGCACATACTCCTACAACCGGGCAAACGAGGTCTATACGGCAGCGCCGGCCTTCTGCCCAGCCCCTGGACCTTGTCCAACTACGTTTGCAACGGTGTCGGCCAATGCACATGAGCTGGCTGCGGACTGGGTGGCATCGGTGAAAGTATCAAGCTTCAGGCCCTTTGCTCTGGCCGGTGGCGGCATCCTCTTTGATGTTCCCGCTGGAACCCCAGGCGGCACCGGCACAAGCTTAAGCAGCACCACCAGCACCAGTACCAAGCCGGTGTTTGTCTACGGCGCAGGGTTGGATTGGGGGCTGCTTCCTCACCTCGGCCTGCGGCTTCAGTTCCGCGGAAACCTGTACAAGGCGCCCAACCTGGTCAATCTCTTCACGTCCACAGGCGCATTTACGCACACTTCGGAGCCCATGATTGGAGTGTTTTTCCGTCTCTAACACCCCGGAGCGATGAAGCTGGCTATGCAGATTTGTTCAGAACCGGGAACGGGGCTGGCGAGACAATCTGGATTGCGGTGCGACTTTTCTGCCATTCCGGTGTCTATTCAGGTCAGAGGTTCGCGCTGTGTATCGGGGCCAACCCCGGACACCCAAAGAGACGGGCGTGGATTTCGTGCAGTTCTTTCCTTTAGCCCTCTGCTTCAGGCCATAGCGTTTGGTCTCAAGATCGCATCAAACAGAGCATGCGAGGGCTTTGAAATCCCTTTACTTTCAACCATTCCACCCCTTTAGGATGGTAAACAACATGACGCGAACACTTCCCCTCCAGAGGCAACATTCCAACCGTGTCCGGCTATGGGGAGGAATCGCCTCCTGGTCGCTGGCTGCGGCCTTGCTTAGCCCGCAGATTGTGGCGCAATCGCCGGCGTCGCGCATTCAGTCCGGCGTCGCCAATTCCGAAATGACAGTCCTTGCAGGTTCGCTGCATCCGCTGGCGCAATCGCAACACGACGCCGGCCGCGTCCCGCCGGATACAAAGCTGAACGGCATCAGCATCTTCTTTAACCGCTCCGCCGATCAACAGGCCGATTTGGAAGCTCTGCTTCAAGGGCAACGCGACCCGGCATCGGGGCTCTATCATCAGTGGCTGACGCCCGAACAGTTTGCCGTCCGCTTTGGAATGGCTGACGCCGATCTGATCAAAGTGGAAGGCTGGCTGCGGGAGCAGGGCTTTTCTATCGACTCGGTAACCCGCAGCCGGAATGCGATCCGGTTCTCCGGCACCGCCGGCCAGGTGGAATCCGCGTTCCGCACTGAGATGCACTACTACACCGTCGGCGGTGCACGCCATTTTGCGGCTTTCAGCGATCTTAGCGTTCCGGTGACGATTGCGCGTACGGTTCTGGGCATACGCAATCTTGATGATTTCCGTCCCCATTCGCATGCCATTTCCGCCGCATCCGCCCGCGTCCGTCCCGACTTTACTTCGAGTGTCTCCGGCAATGTGTATTTTGCTCCCGGCGACATTGGCACGGTCTACGACATCGACCGCCAATACAGCGCCGGTTTCACCGGTTCGGGCCAAACGATTGCAATCGTCGGGCAGTCCGAGATCGAACTTAGCGACATTCAGAATTTTCAGAATGCAGCCGGACTTGCAGTGAAGGCGCCGAACCTGATTCTTATGCCCGGCACAGGCAGTCCAGAAGTGGAAGCGGATGGGGATGAGGCTGAGTCCGATCTGGACCTTGAATGGTCGGGCGCCATCGCTCCCGGAGCCACCATCGACTTTGTTTACACCGGCAACAACAGCAATTACGGCGCATTCGACGCCATGCAGTATGCCATCGACCAGGACCTTGCCCCAATTATCAGCGCTAGCTACGGCACATGCGAGGCTGACCTTCCTTCCAGTCCGCTGGGAAACGGAGACCCTGCGGAGCCAACCCTGGAAGCTGCCTTTCAACAGGCCGCCGCGCAGGGACAGACCCTGGTTGCCGCCTCGGGCGACGACGGCTCTACCGACTGTTTTGGCACCACCGGCCTGACCACTGCGCAGCAGGAGGCTCTGGCGGTCGATTATCCCGCCAGCAGCCCCTATGTTACTGGCATGGGGGGAACGCAGGTTTCCAGGGTCAACGAAGATTATCTTCTTGCAGGCTACGGCTACTGGGATGCGAAGGGCAGCACCGACATCATTAGTTCGGCGCTGCAATATTTGCCTGAGGTGGCATGGAACGAAGATACGTCCGGATGCGGCGAAGATGACTGCTTAAGCTCAAGCGGGGGCGGCGCAAGCACGCTGTTTAGCAAACCATCCTGGCAAATGGGCGTGCCCGGCATTCCCGATGACGGCCAGCGCGACGTTCCCGACCTGGCTCTGAATGCTTCTCCCGAGACTCCCGGCTACTTGTTCTGCAGCAGCGATTCGAGCTTTTGGCAGAAGGGGCAGACGGCCAGTTGCACCGTCGGCTTTCGCGATGGAGCGGGCGGCCTGCTGACCGTTGTGGGTGGAACCAGCATGGCTGCGCCCACCTTTTCCGGCATGCTGGCGCTGATTAACCAGCAGCAGGGTTATTCCAAGGGCCAGGGGCTGGTGAATCCAACGCTTTATACCCTTGCCGCCAACAGTACCACGTATGCCTCGGCCTTCCACGACATTACCAGTGGCAACAACGATTGCGATGCGGGATCGGCCGATTGCAGCGGCGAGATCGGTTTCTCCGCGGGCGTGGGTTACGACCAGGTAACCGGGCTCGGAACCGTAGACCTATACAACCTGGCCTGTGCATGGCCGGCCAACCCCAGTGCGACCGTCGCTCCATGTCCGATCGACACTACGACCACGATTACCGCAGCCAGCACCTCGCCGTCGGTGAATGTCTCGGATAACTTCACGATCGCGGTTGCGTCCACGACGGGGACAACCGTTCCCACGGGGACTGTGAGCGTTACTGTGGACGCGGGGACGCCGGTGTCTGAGACCCTTGTGGCTGGCTCCTACACTTACTCGACCAACTTCTCCACTGCTGGGAACCACACTATTGTGGCTGCTTACTCGGGCGACGCCACACATGCAGCATCTACGGGGGTTGTGTTGGTGACTGTGCTGGGGACGTTCAGTCTTACGCCAACCATGCCGGCGGCCATCGCGCCTGGGTCAACTGCTACTTCCACGGTTACTCTGGCTTCGGTAGGCGGATATGCGGGGACGGCTACGGTGACCTGCGCGCTGACCAGTTCTCCGGCGGGCGCATCGGTTACGTATGCGCCAACGTGCAGCGGCGGGGGCTCAGGAAATCCGGTGATCTTGCCCGGGGCCACGCCACCGACACTGACGTTCACGGTTAGCACGACCGCTGCAGGGAGCAGCGCGGAACTGGTTTATCCTTTGTATTATGAGCACGTTGGGAGGCACGGTGGCTGGGCTGGCGCGGGCGGCGGCGCGGCGCTGGCGTTGCTGTTGTTTGTGGGGATTCCGGCGCGGCGGCGCAGTTGGCGGTCGCTGGTTGGCATGCTGGTGTTGATGGCCGCGCTGGGCGGGCTGGCAGGTTGCGGAGGCTCTGGGAGCGGCGGCGGTACATCCAATTCAACTCCGGGAACCAGTGCCGGGACCTACACGTTCACCCTGAGTGGAACGGGAAGCCCGGCAACTTCGTCGGCTGTGACAGCAACCTTCACGGTGGTTGTGAACTAGGGATTTGACCGGGAGGAGGTGTTCCCGGGAGCTATTCTGACTGGCGGTGTGGACGCCGCCAGTGAGTCTGGCATGACGCCGTGAGTGCGGTTATATGCGCATGCTGCGACTGCAGAAATGACGTTGCAGCATGTGCTAATGTGTTCAGGCAAGCGCGTGAAAAAATAAGCAAAATGACATGTAGTAAGGGCGTTCTAAGCGTGTTTAAGGGCGTTATCGATGCACGTTTGACGCTCCTTTGAGGCGTCTTTTTGTGCGCAGGGTCGTTTTTTTGCATGCATTGCATGCAATGCATGCATGGTTCCGGCAGGATGGATTCATGGCGATGATCACGATCCGCGATCTTGACGCCGAGATCAAGCGCAGCCTGCAGGTTCGTGCCGCAATGAACGGGCGGCCGATGGAGGCGGAAGCGCGGGCGATTCTTACGGCGATTGTGACGTGTTTGCCGATTGTCGAGATGCCTGGGCCGGGACTCGCTGATCCTGAAAAGGAGTAAAGGTCCGGAATGCTTCCTCCCCGGTCCCCAAAGGCTAGGGACCGCGGGCACACTCAGCTTAATAATGGCGGCACGAGACCAGGGCACCCACCCCGACTTTCGATGCAGGCTATTTTGCAGCAATTTCGGGTTATTGGCGACCTTCGGATGTGCGCGTTCTGGGGAGCGGGTCTGAGGCGATGCCGGCTGAGGAATCGTGGGGGCTCTGGCGTTTGGTGTACTTGGCAACGTACATGGCAGCGTCGGCGCAGCTCAGGAGGCCATCCTTGGTGGTGGCGTCTTCAGGGTAGATTGCGATTCCTACGCTTGCCGAGCCGTGGAGGGAGTATCCATCGGTGACGAACGGCTCGTCGAGGGAGTGCTCAAGACGGAGAGCGACCTCTTCTACATCGGTGCGGCTGCGAACGACGGCAAGAAGCACGGCAAACTCGTCTCCGCCAAGGCGCGCGAGCATATCGTGGGACCGAAGCTGACGCTTCATGCGGACCGCAACTTCCTGCAGAAACAGGTCGCCGACCTTGTGTCCGTAGATGTCGTTGACCTGCTTGAACTCATCGAGATCGATGTAGATAAGCCCGAAGATGTGCGCCGTGGAGCGGGCAACTTCAATCTGCGCGTCGAGATACTTGTCGAGCGAGAAGCGGTTGTGAATATCGGTGAGCAGGTCGAATTCGGAGCGGTGCATGAGGTCGTCGTAAAGGCGGCGGGTTTCAATGGCCAGGGTAGCCAGGCCGGTGGCCATTGCCAGGGCCTCGCGCTCATTCGGTTGAGTTTGTGAGAGCGCCGCGAGTGCGGCGAAGATCTTGCCCAGCGGCGGCCCGGAGCGGGCTGGAATGTCCTCGTGAATGACACGGAGAGAGCTTAAATCCTGAGG
>Ga0302267_10005772_pt1 | contig 12859 bp, 10 predicted proteins | sample III_Bog_E1_3_FD_194555 | JGI IMG/M metagenome (GOLD analysis project Ga0302267, IMG submission 194555) | Peat permafrost microbial communities from Stordalen Mire near Abisko, Sweden - III_Bog_E1_3 | ecosystem: Environmental > Terrestrial > Soil > Wetlands > Peat | place: Sweden: Abisko... | reverse complement strand
CGCGCATGGAACCCCCCCCGAGCCCGCCCATCACCGCCGCCGAGGTCCGCCGCATCGCCGGCCTCGCCCGCCTCGACCTCGCCCCCGACGACGTCGAACGCTTCACCCGCGAGCTCGCCGCCATCCTCACCTACGTCAAGCAGCTCGACGAGCTCGACCTCACCGACGTCCCCCCCACCGCCCACATCCAGCTCGAGCGCCTCACCCTCCGCCCGGACGAGACCGACAGCAGCCTCCCGCGGGAGGTGGCGCTGCGCGAGGCGCCGCGGGTGGCGATGGAGGGCTTCGCGGTCCCGGCCTTCGTCGACGAGGGTTGACGATGAAGAGCGTGCTCGACCGGTCCATCCCCGACATCGCCCGCCTGGTCAGCCAGGGAGAGGTGAGCGCGCTCGAGGTGACCCGCCTCTCGCTCGACCGGATCGAGCGGCGGAACGGGCTCTTCGGCGCCTTCCTCACGGTCCAGGCCGAGCGTGCGCTCGACGAGGCACGGGCGGTCGACGCGCGGCGGACGCGGGGGGAGCGGCTGGGGGCGCTGGCGGGGGTGCCCATCGGCATCAAGGATGCGCTCTGCACGCGGGACGCGCCGACGACGGCGGCGTCGAGGATCCTCACCCGCACGACGCCGGGCACCAGCGCGCCGCCCCTCAACCCCCGGACCCTGCGCTTCGGCGACCCGGTCCCGCCGGCGGCGGCGTTCGAGCAGGGCCGCCAGCCGGAGCACGGGTGGTGCCCGCCCTACGATGCGACGGTCGTCGCCCGGCTGCGCGCGGCCGGCGCGGTGCTGCCGGGCAAGTGCAACATGGACGAGCTCGCGATGGGCTCGTCGACCGAGAACAGCGCGTTCTTCCCGGCGAGGAACCCCTGGGACCCGACGCGCACCCCCGGCGGGTCGTCCGGCGGGAGCGCGGTCGCGGTGGCGGCGCGGATGACGGCGGGCGCGCTGGGCTCGGATACGGGCGGCTCGATCCGGCAGCCGGCCGCGCTCACCGGCGTGGTCGGGCTCAAGCCGACGTACGGGCGGGTGTCGCGGTATGGCCTGGTGGCGTTCGCGTCGAGCCTCGATCAGGTGGGACCCTTCGCCACCGACGTGCGCGGGGCGGCGCGGATCCTGGAGGTCATCGCCGGCCGCGATCCGCGCGACGCCACCAGCGTCGACCTGCCCGTGGGCGACTACGAGGAGGCGTGCGGGCGCGACGTGGAGGGGCTGCGCATCGGCGTGCCGGAGGAGTACTTCGCCGCCGGCATCGACCCGGGGGTGGACGTCACCGTGCGCGCCGCCATCCGCGGGCTGGAGGGGCTCGGCTGCGAGATCGTGCCGGTGAAGCTCCCGCACACGCGCTACGCGGTGGCGACGTACTACATCCTCGCCACCGCGGAGGCGTCGTCCAACCTGGCGCGCTTCGACGGGGTCCGCTTCGGGCTGCGCGTCGACCCGGAGCACGATCTGGAGGCCCTCTACCGGGCCACCCGTACCGCCGGCTTCGGCCGCGAGGTGAAGCGGCGGATCATGCTCGGCACCTACGTGCTCTCGGCGGGCTACTACGACGCCTACTACCTGCGCGCCCAGAAGGTGCGCACCCTGGTGCGGCGCGACTTCGACGAGGTCTTCGCCTCGGTCGACCTCATCGCGGCGCCCGTGTCGCCCATCGTCGCCTTCAAGCTGGGAGAGAAGATCGACGACCCGCTCTCCATGTACCTGGCCGACGTCTACACCCTGCCTGCGAGCCTCGCCGGGCTGCCCGCGATGAGCGTTCCGTGCGGCTTCACGCCCGCGCCCGAGGGCGGCGAGCCCTTGCCGGTCGGCCTCCAGCTCATCGCGCCCGCCTTCCAGGAGGAGCGGCTCTGCGCGGTCGGCCACGCCTGGGAGCGCATCGCGCCGCCGCCGCTGCGCGCGCTCCCCACCACGGTCTCGTGACGTTCGGGATCGAGGCCGCCACCGCCGCGCACTCCGCGGGGCTGGCCGCGCTCTTCGAGGCCACGGGGTCGGGGTGCTACTGCCACTTCTGGCACTTCCAGGGCAGCAACAACGCCTGGCTGGAGCGCTGCGCGACCGCGCCCGAGGAGAACCGGGCCGAGCTCACCGCGGCGCTGGCCGAGGGGCGGGACGAGGCGCGCGGCGTCGTCGCCCTGGCGGGGCCGGAGGCGGGGGCTGCGGTCGTCGGCTGGCTCAAGGTGACGCCGGCGCGGGCGATGGCCAAGGCGTACGATCGGCGGCTCTACCGCGGACTGCCGTGCTTCGCCGGCGACCGGGAGGGCGTGTTCCTGGTGGGGTGCGCCCTCGTCCATCCTTCGTTTCGACGGCGCGGGGTGGCGACTGCCCTCGTCGCGGGCGCAGTGCGGCTCGCGCCGGGGTGGGGGGCGCGCGCCCTCGAGGCGCTGCCGCGCCGCCCCCGCGAGGCGGTCAGCGACGAGGAGCTGTGGATGGGGCCGCTCGGCGCGTTCGCGGCGGCGGGCTTCGTGGAGGTGAGCGAGGTCGAGGGGCTCGCGGGGGAGGCCGCCAGTCCTTCACCGCAGGCGTACCCGGTGCTGCGGCGCGTCCTCGCCCCCGAGGCCGTGGCCGGTCACGCGGGGGGCTGAGCGGCGCCGAGCCGTTCTGCCGCTTCCCGTTCGGCAGGGCGTCGGGTGGGTGTACACTCGGAGCACCGTGTCGACCTTCGCGCCACCTCCCGCCGCCGCCGGCGCCTCGGCGGTGAGGGTCACCGCCCTCGTGGTGGACGACTCCGCCATGGATCGCCGCCTCGCCGGCACGCTGCTCAAGCGGGCGGGCATCGAGCCGGCGTACGCGGAGAACGGCGTCGCGGCCCTGGAGCACGTCGAGCGGCAGGCGCCCGACATCGTCGTCACCGACATGCAGATGCCGGAGATGGACGGCCTCGAGCTGGTGCGCGCGATCCGGGCGCGCTTCCCCCACGTGCCGGTGATCCTGATGACCGCGCACGGGAGCGAGGAGGTCGCCGTCAAGGCCCTCCAGCTCGGCGCGGCCAGCTACGTCCCCAAGCGCAGCCTCGCCCACGATCTGGTGAGCACCGTGCGCGGCGTGCTGGAGCTGGCGCTGGCTACCCGCGCCTCGCTGCGGCTGATCGAGTCGCTCGAGAGCATCGAGTCGCGGTTCGTCCTCGCCAACGACGTCACCGCCATCCCGGTGCTGGTCGGTCACCTGGAGAGCGACCTCACCCGCCTCAAGCTCTGCGACGAGACCGAGCTGCTCCAGATCGGCGTCGCCCTGCGCGAGGCGCTCGTCAACGCCATCTATCACGGCAACCTCGAGCTCTCGTCGTCCCTGCGCGAGATCGAGGGCGGCAAGCCCTACCACGACCTCGCCGCGCAGCGCCGCCAGCTGCCCCCCTATTGTGACCGGCGCGTGCGCATCACCGCGCTGCAACGCCGGCACGAGGTGCGCTACGTCATCACCGACGAGGGGCCCGGCTTCGACCCGACGGGGCTGCCCGATCCCACCGACATCTCCCAGATCGAGCGCGTCAGTGGCCGGGGGCTCCTGCTGATCCGGACCTTCATGGACGACGTGCAGCACAGCGCCGCGGGCAACGAGATCACCATGGTGAAGCACCTCAGCTTGCCCTCTCAGCGCTCCCCGTCGTAGGGGAGCCCTCCGGGAGGCCTTTCGAGAGGCCCTCGGCGAAGAACGCCCGCAGCTCCGGCAAGAGGCGCGCGATCTCCTCTTCCAGCCGCACCAGCGCCTCCGTGGCGCCGGCGAGATCCGCCTCGCGGCCCATGCGCTCCAGGTCGAGCGCGGCGGCGTGGGCGGCCGTCCCTCCGACGCTGTCCATGGCGCCCTTGAGCGTGTGCGCGGCGCGCTTCAGCGTGGGGGCGTCGCCGCCGACGATCGCGGCGCGGATGGCCGCCATCCACGGATCGAGCTCGACCAGGAAGACCTCGACCAGCTCGCGGAGCAGCGCCTCGTCGCCGGCGAGCCGCTCCACGGCGGTCGCCTTGTCGAAGGGCACCGGGGGGAGGGCAGGGGGCTCGTCCCCCGACGCGACCGGTGGCGGTGGCGGCTCGGTGGAGACCATGCGAGCGGGGACGGTGGCGGCGATGGCCTCGAAGAGCTCGTAGACGCTGATGGGCTTGCGCACGTAGCCGTCGAAGCCCGCCTCCAGGAAGCGCTCGCGGTCGCCCTTCATGGTGTAGGCCGTCATCGCGATGACGGGCAGGTGGTAGCCGGCGCCGCGGGTCTCCTCGGCGCGGATGGCGGCGACGGCCTCGAGCCCGTCCATCTCGGGCATCTGGACGTCCATCAGGACGAGGTCGAAGCGCCGGCCGTCGAGCGCCTCCAGCGCCTCCCGGCCGGTGCCCGCCACGGTGACGTGGTGGCCCTGCTTCTCCAGCAGGCCCACCGCGACCATCTGGTTTACCGCGTTGTCCTCGGCGAGGAGGATGGCGAGCGGCGGCAGGCGCGCGCTCGGCGCGGGCTCGCTGTGCGAGGGGACGCGCCCCGAGAGCCCGAGCGCGGTCATCAGCGCCGCCATCAGGTGGATCGGGCGGATGGGCTTGGTGACGAACTCGCGGATGTCGAGCGAGCGGCAGCGGGCCGCCTCGGGGCGGCGGGCGATGGCGGTCATCATCATGATGATCGGGCAGGTGGCGTCGGCCTCGCGCAGGAGGGTGGCGACGTCGGCGCCGCCCGTCCCCGGGAGCGTCACGTCGAGCAGGATCATCTCGAACGAGCGCTGCTGCGCCGCCTCCACGGCCTGGTCGGCGCGGGCGACGAGGGTCGGGACCATGCCCCAGCCCTCGAGCACCTCGCCGAGGATGCGCCGGGTCGTCGCGCTGTCGTCGATCACCAGGACGCGCCCGCCCGCGAGCTGACGCGGCGCCGCCGGCGCCGGCATCACCGAGGCGCGGTGGCGGCCGAAGCGCGCCACGACGTGGAACGAGCTCCCCTGGTCGAGCTCGCTCTCGACCCAGAGCCGGCCGCGCATCATCTCGGCGAGGCGCGTGCAGATCGAGAGGCCGAGCCCACTGCCGCCGAAGCGCCGCGTGGTCGACCCGTCGGCCTGCTGGAACGGATCGAAGATGAGCTTCTGCTGCTCCGGCGCGATGCCGATGCCGGTGTCGGTCACCGAGATGCGCAGGCACACCTCGGAGGCTGGGATCTCGGCGAGGCCGCCCTCCTCGTCCGCGCCGGGCTCCTCCACCACCTCGACCACGACCTCGCCCTGGGGCGTGAACTTGATGGCGTTGCCCACCAGGTTGACCAGCAGCTGCTGGAGGCGGAGCTGGTCGCCGACCAGCGCGTCGGGGACCCCGGGCGCGATCCGATAGGCGATCTCCAGGCCCTTCTGGTGGGCGGAGTAGGCGACGGTCTTGAGCGTCTCGGCGAGCGTCTCGTCGAGGCCGAAGGGCACCTCCTCCAGCTCGAATTTGCCGGCCTCGATCTTGGAGAAGTCGAGGATGTCGTTGATCACCATCAGCAGCGTGTCGGCCGAGTCCTTGACCCGGGAGAGGTACTCGCGCTGCTCGCCGGTGAGGGGCGTGGTCAGCGCCAGCGAGGTCATCCCGAGGATGCCGTTCATCGGGGTGCGGATCTCGTGGCTCATGTTGGCGAGGAACTCGCTCTTGGCGCGGTTGGCCGCCTCGGCCGCCTCCTTGGCGCTCTGGAGGCGGTGCGAGTACTCGCGCTCCTGCCGCAGCGTCTCGCGCTCCTGGTGCAGCCACTGGTCGGAGATCTTGCGGGTGGCGAGGACCACGTAGACGCCGAAGCCGACGATGGTCAGGCAGATGACGCCCGCGGAGAGGGCGAACCGCCAGGCCAGAGACCGCGTCCGGCCGACGATCGCCTCGGTCGAGTTGAGCGAGGCGATGGCCCACGCCCCGCCGGCCTCCGAGTGGATCGGGGTGCGCACCTGCGCCAGGGTGGCCACCATCGGGTCCTCGCCGATGCCGAGCAGCCGCGCTTCTTCCTGCGAGATCTGCACCCTGGAGCTGGCCAGCGGCCCCTCGGCGCGCATGGCCGCGAGCAGCCCGGCGAAGCCATTGAGGTTCCGGGGATCGCGCTCGACGCGCTCGACGCCGCGCACCAGGAGCGGATCGCTGATGGGGATGGTGTCCCCGCCGAGCCCCAGCACGAGCAGGTGCGACGGCTTGTCCGCCGCCCGCGCCACCAGCTTCTCGAACATGGGCCGGGTGTCCACGAGGAGCGCCACCACGGTCGTGCGGCGCCTCTGCACCTCGAGGGCGAAGACCCGGTACCAGCTCTCTCCTCCCGGCACCGCCGAGGTCACCTGGAGCTCGCCAGGCGGGCGCGTCAGCGCTGCGCGGAGCGCGTCGGCCACGGTCGCCTCGACGCCGGGAGAGAGCAGGGTCTGGGCGTCGCGACCGGCGGAGTGCTCGAGCGCGCCGTGGCCATCGAAGATCCGGATCATCCGGTACGACGCCGTGAACGCCAGCAGCGTGCGGAGATCGCGCTCGGCCTCGACCGGGCTCGGGCCCAGCTCGCCGGCCTCCACCAGGTCGCCGACGATGCGCAGATCGCGGCCGATCTCGCCGAGGTCGGCGTCGACGACGCGCGCGCCTTCCTGGACCTGATAGAGGTGCTCGTTCTCGAACTGGTCGACGAGCTCCTGGCGATCGCGGCGGTAGAGCTGGACGGCGACCGCGAGGACGACGCTCACCGCCGCGACGACCAGCAGCAGCGCGATCAGGTTGGCGCCGGTGACGAGGCGCCCCCCGAAGCCGTGCGCGCCGGTGGGGCGGCTAGCGGGCGGGGTGCTGGGGAGGGGCGCCATCCCGGCACTCTAAGTCACCGAGCGAGATTCTCGAACAGTGCGGGCACTGCTACCCGCACCGCGACCGTCAGGGAGCGTCAGGGAGCGGAGGCTCGGGGGGGCACCCAGGCTGGGTGCCACCGATGGCCTCCGCTCGCTGACGCGTCGCGGTGCGGACTGCCGTTGCAGAATCGTGGACGGTGATCGGGCGAAGAGTGCGCGGGCCGCGGGCACCGCGCGCGGGCGGTCCCAGGGTGGACGGTAATCAGAACGGATCTTTTTCGGCGGCAGCCCCGATGCGGTCGAGGAGCGGCTGGCGCAGCTCGGGGAGGGGGGCGCGCTGGACGAGGCGGCTGACGTCGACGGCCGCGGTGGGGTGGGGGACGCGGCCCTTGATCTTCACCTCGATGGTGACGGTCTTCTGCGCGGGCTTGGCCGTCTCGTCGGCGTGGGCGGTGCGAGGGACGGCTCCGCAGAGGGCCAGCGCGAGGGTCGTCAGGGCCACGATCGTCGATGCGCGCATCCTCGTCTCCTTGGTGGGGGGCGCGAGCGCGCCTCCCGGGAGCGTATCACCCCGTGAGGCTGGCGCTAGCCGGCCGCGTCGCGATCGAGGAGCCAGATCACCCGGCCCTTGGCCCGCTGGAAGATGCGCGAGGGCACCTCGTCCTCGCTTCCGGAGGCGCGCGCCGCCACGACGACGGGCTTCTTGCCGGCGCCCCGCACCAGCACCACGATGAGCCTGGCCTCGAGGATCACCGGCGCCGTCAGGGTGATCCTTGCCTCCAGCTTCTTCTCCGGCTGCTCGGGGATGTGGGCCACCAGGCGGTCGTCGATGCGCACCGCGCCGATCCCCGGGAACAGCGACGCGGTGTGCCCGTCGTCGCCGACGCCCATCACCATCGCGTCGAAGGCCACGGCTGCGGCGACGCCGAAGGTCCGCCGCAAGAGCGCGTCGTAGTCGGCGGCGGCGGCCGAGAGATCGCGCTCGCCCTCCATGCGGAAGGCGCGCCCGTGCTGGCCCGCGGCGAGCTCCAGGTCCTTGTTGGCCGCGCCGTAGTTGGAGCGCGGGTGGTCGGGCGGGACGCCGCGCTCGTCGACCCAGTACCACTCGACCCGGTCGAAGGGCAGCGCCAGGTCCTTGAGGTACCGGTAGGACTCGTCCGGCGTGCTTCCACCGGAGAGCGCGACGCGGGCGACGCCGCGCTCGTCGATGGCGGCGGTGATCGCGCGGGCAAGCAGCTCGGCGCCGAGCCTGACGTGCTCGGCGTGATCGGCGGCGACCAGGATCTCGGCGGCGGGACGTTGCGTGGAGCTCATCGGCTTGCCTCCAGGTGGCGCACGTATTCGGCGGCGGCGAGCACGGCCGCGCGGTAGACGCCGTCGCCCTCGGTGGAGTCGATGGCCTTGCCGAGGACCCAGCCCTCGTCGCGGAAGCCGAGGGGGTGCTGGTGGGTGGCGGAGCGGGGCCCGGCCAGGGTCCAGGTCACGGCGCGCTCGCCCGGCGTGCGCTCGCAGGTGCAGAAGAGGGGGCGGTTGTCGATCGCGGTGGTGATGCGGACGCCGGTGATCTCGCCGGGCTCGGCGTCGGTCGCCTGCGGCGCGCGCACCGCGATGGCCACGTGCATGCCCTGCGCGTCGACGGCGCGCGTGGCGCTCTCGAAGGTCCAGCCGAGGCGGGAGGCGAGCCAGCCCAGGAGGAGCGCCGCCGGGTCGTGGAGCCCGGGGGTGCGCTCGATCTCGATGAGGCCGATGGCGGCCTCGGCGCCGGGCGCCTCGTCGAAGAAGCGCGCCACGAACTCCCGCCAGGAGAAGGTGCGCACGAAGGCGCGGTCGGCGATCGGGGCCGCGCTCCGGTGCGCGAGCTCGGCGATGCGGGCGACGCTGGTGTGCGCCGAGTCGACGATGACGCGGTCCGCGGCGCGCGCCAGGCCGTCGGCGAGGGAGGCCGGCGCGCCCTTGCCCAGCTCGACCAGGGTGGGCACCTCCGAGAGGGCCAGCGCGGAGAGCACCGAGGGCGCGCGCACCGCGGCCATGGCGCCGAAGTGCAGCTCGACGCGGTCGTAGCAGAGGACGGTGTCGCCCTCCTTGTGGCAGACCGCGCTGACGTCGGGCTCCAGCTCCCAGGGGGCGAGGCGGCCGTCGACCGTCATCAGGAAGACGCGCCCGGCCCGGGTCTGCGCCAGGTCCTCGATGGCGGTGCGCATGCACTCGACCTCCCCGGTGGCGCAGACCACCACGAAGTTCATGGTGGCGGCGCGCGCCTTGGTGGCCCCGCTCTCGTCGGTGGTGGCGGCCCAGAACGCGGCGAGCTGCGCCTCGATCTTGCTGACCGCCTCGCTGACGGCGCCGGTGGTGGTCACGGCCGCCTCCACGTGTCGCCGGGCTCGAGCAGAGCGTCGGCGGCGGCGGGCCCCCAGGTGCCGGCCTCGTAGGGCTCGACGGGGGCGTCGTAGGTCTGCCAGCCGTGGCGGATGGGGTCGATGAAGGCCCACTGCGCCTCCACCTCGTCGGCGCGGGTGAAGAGGGTGGCGTCGCCGCGCATGGCGTCGAGGATGAGCCGCTCGTAGGCCTCGGGCGTGCTCGAGCCGAACTCGGTCCCGTAGCGGAAGTCCATGGCGACGTCGCGGACGGCGATGCCCTGGCCGGGCACCTTGGTCGCGAAGCGCAGCGAGATGCCCTCGTCGGGCTGGATGCGCATCACCAGCAGGTTGGGCTGATCGGTGGCGCCGGGGCTGCCCATGAAGAGCCCGTGGGGCAGGCTCTTGAACTGGATGGCCACCTCGGTGACGCGCTTGGCCATGCGCTTGCCGGCGCGCAGGTAGAACGGCACGCCGCCCCAGCGCCAGGAGTCCACGGAGAAGCGCATGGCGACGAAGGTCTCGTTCTTCGACCCCGCGGGGACGTCGGGCTCGGCGAGGTAGCCGGGCACGCGGTCGCCGCGCACGGTCCCCGCGGTGTACTGGCCGCGCACCGTCAAGCCGAGCACCTCTTCGCGGGTGCGGATGGGGCGGAGGGTGCGGAGGACCTTGACCTTCTCGTCGCGGACCGCGTTGGCGTCCCACGAGGTGGGCGGCTCCATCGCGGTGATGGAGAGGATCTGGAGGGCGTGGTTCTGCACGATGTCGCGGGTGGTGCCCACGCTCTCGTAGAAGCTGCCGCGCCCCTCGATGCCGATGTCCTCGGCGACAGTGATCTGCACGTTGTCGACGTGCTGCCGCGACCACAGCGGCTCGAAGATGGTGTTGCCGAAGCGCAGCACCATCAGGTTCTGCACCGTCTCTTTGCCGAGGTAGTGATCGATCCGGTAGATCTGGCTCTCGGCGAGCTCGGTGAGGAGCTCGCGGTTGAGCGTGCGGGCGCTGGGCAGGTCGATGCCGAAGGGCTTCTCCACCACCACGTGCTGGTAGGACGCGCCCTTCTCGTACGAGGGGGGCATCACCAGCCCGGCCTTGCGCAGGCCGCGGACGATGGTGGCCACCTGATCGGGGCCCACCGACAGGTAGAAGACCCGGTTTTTCCCGGTGCCGCGCTCGGTGTCGAGCCGATCGAGCTCGGCCTTGAGCTTGGCGAACGTCTCCGGCTCGTGGAACTCGCCCTGCACGTAGGAGATACCCTTGGCGAGGTCGCTCCAGGTCGCCTCGTCGACGGGCTTGCGGCGGGAGAACTTGGCGACGCTCTGCTTCAGCTCGTCGGCGAAGTCGGGCTTGGGCCGGCGCGCCACGCCCACCATGGCGAAGCCGCCGGGGAGCATCCGGCTCAGCGCCAGGTTGTAGACCGCGGGCACCAGCTTGCGCTTGGTCAGGTCGCCCGAGGCTCCGAAGATGACCAGCGCGCACGGCCCCACCGTGCGGTCCTCGGGCATGCCTTCGCGGAGCGGGTTCTTCTCGGTCGTGGTCGGAGGCGTGGTCGGAGACGTGCTCATGCCAGGGAGCTCCAGTCGGTGTGGATGTCGGCGCCCGTGCCGTCGAGGCGGCGGTAGGTGTGCGCCCCGAAGAAGTCGCGCTGGGCCTGGGTGAGGTTGGCCGGGAGGCGCTCGCGGCGGATCATGTCGTAGTAGCCGAGCGAGGCGCTGGTGGTGAGGAGGGGCAGGCCCGCCTGGGCCGCCAGGGCCACGACGCGCCGCCAGCCGTCCTGCCGGGCGCCGAGCTCGGCGACGAACGACGCGTCGAGGAGCAGGTTCTCGAGCTTGGCGTCGCGATCGTAGGCGGCCTTGATGCGGGAGAGGAACTTCGCCCGGATGATGCAGCCGCCCTGCCAGATGCGCGCCATCTCGCCGAGCTTGATGTCCCACTGGTGGGTGTCGGACGCGAGGCGGAGCAGGTTCATCCCCTGGGCGTAGCTGCAGGCCTTGGCGGCGTAGAGCGCGGCGCGGACGTCGGCGATGAGGGCGGCCTTGTCGATGCCGGGGACCGGGCCCGGCAGCGGCCCGGGCAGCAGCTTGGAGGCGCGCACGCGCGCGTCCCTGGCGAAGGAGATCGCCCGCGCGTCGACCGAGGTGCTGATGGTCGGCACCGGCGCGCTGATCTCGGCGGCCTCCTGCACCGTCCACTTGCCCGTGCCCTTCTGGGCGGTGGCGTCGAGGATGTGGTCGACGAGGAAGCCCTTGCCCTCGGGATCCTTGGCCCGGAGGATCTGGGCGGTGATCTCGATGAGGTAGCTCTCCAGCTCGGCCTTGTTCCAGCCCTCGAAGACCGCGGCGAGCTCCTCGTTGTCGAGCCCGCCGAGCGTCTTGAGCACGTCGTACGCCTCGGCGATGAGCTGCATGTCGCCGTACTCGATGCCGTTGTGCACCATCTTCACGTAGTGGCCGGAGCCGCCCGGGCCGATGTACGTGACGCACGGCCCGTCCGGCACCTGGGCCGCGATCTTGACGAGGATGGGCTCGAGCTCGTGGTAGCCCTCGGGGTCGCCGCCCGGCATCATCGAGGGCCCGTGGCGGGCGCCCTCTTCGCCGCCGGAGACGCCCATGCCGAAGTAGCGGATCTTGGACTTGGCCAGCTCGACGGTGCGGCGCTCGGTGTTCTTGTAGTACTCGTTGCCCGCGTCCACGAGCAGGTCGCCGGGCTCGAGCAGCGGGAGGAGCGCGGCGATGGTCTTGTCGACGACCTCGCCCGCCTTCACCAGCATGATGATCCGGCGGGGCTTGCGCAGCGCCTTGACGAAATCCGCCAGCTCGTGGAAGCCGCGGATCTGCTTGCCGGCGGCCGCCGCCACGAAGCTGTCGACCGGCGCGGGCCACGCGTCCCAGGCGGCCACGCTGAAGCCCTTTTCCTCGATGTTGAGGGACAGGTTCCGCCCCATCACTCCGAGCCCGACCATCCCAATCGCCATCTCGCTCATCGATCGTCTCCTCGGTGCTGCACGGCGCGGGCGAGCCTACACGGCGGCGCGATCGGACGTCCAGCAGCGACGCCGTCGGCGCGAGGCAGGGGCGCCTCGCCCGTGACGGCCGCCCGCAAGTGGACTAGGCTCCGCGCGGCAATGGCCGAGCCGCTGGTCCCGCACATCCGTGTCCCTCATCCGCACGTGAAGGTAGACTCCTCCGTCCTCGCCGGGAGCCCCCACGTCAATGGCTCGCGCGTGCCCGTGCGCCGCCTCTGGGCCTGGCACCGCGGCGGCGCCGCCGTGGAAACGCTGGTGAAGCGCTACCCCAACCTGGGGCCCGCCCGGATCCTCGACGCCCTGGCCTTCGCCTACGACAACCAGGACCTCATCGAGGCCGACCTCGCCCGCGAGCAGGAGCTGTTCGAGCACCAGGGCGGGCCCAGCCTGGGGGCGAGGCCGCTGAGCCAGATGGCTTTGGATTTCGATGGGGGGGGCGAGCGGCGCGGCGCCCCTCGCCCCCCCCAAACCCCCCCGGCCTTCGCTGGTGACGTGGCGGCAGCGGAGAAGCCCGCGCCGGCCCGGGCCACGAGCTCGCGGCGGCGCTGATCAGGGCGCCCGCTTCCGGGCGGCGATGAGGGCGAGCAGCTCGTCCCTGGTGACGCCGAGCCGCGCGGCGGTCTTCCCTGCGAGCGAGGTCTTCGCCACGCCGGGCACGAAGGCGTAGGTGGGCCGCTCGCGCGCGTCGATCTCGACCTGGAAGAACTCCAGCCGGGGGATGGGCTTCTCCTCGGCGAGGTGGGCGGCGAACT
>Ga0302267_10005769_pt1 | contig 12863 bp, 12 predicted proteins | sample III_Bog_E1_3_FD_194555 | JGI IMG/M metagenome (GOLD analysis project Ga0302267, IMG submission 194555) | Peat permafrost microbial communities from Stordalen Mire near Abisko, Sweden - III_Bog_E1_3 | ecosystem: Environmental > Terrestrial > Soil > Wetlands > Peat | place: Sweden: Abisko... | reverse complement strand
TCGAAGTTCTCTCGTACTCGATGGCGAACTTTCTGGATTCTCCTGCGACGTTGACTTCAACCACCGCGTCATAGTCTTTTGCGTACGAGTGCGCCGTTACCAGGTTTCGCGATCGGACTTCCAAGTCCGATTGCCAGGAGCGGAGTATCCCATGCTGCGCCAGGGCCAGGCGGATATGGACCAACTCGACAGCATGAAAGAGCTGCGTTCGATGGATGACGCGCTCAACGGTCGAAGGCAAAGCGACCAGCGAATGACCGCGAGATTCAAGAAGCGTCAGACCAAGGGTGGTAATGGCATACACTGGTTGCCCGTAAAGGCGCTCCAGTTCAAAGCGCTCGATCAGCTTCGCTTTCGCCAGTCTTGTGACGCGCCAGTGTACCGAGCGCCGCACACTCTCAAGATTGTCGTGCGCCAGAAGGCCGCACAGTTGATCGAAGGTGACCGCACGGGCATTGCGAATATGCAGCAGGGCGGGAATATCCCGCTCATCCGAGATGGCAATATATCCCTTGTAATACCTCATGACTGTCCTCCCTCGCGTGCAATTTCAAGCACCAGACTCCGGCAATCCTCTCCGACAATCCATCGCCCAAGACCCGTATCGATCCAGTCCTTGGAGGTCATCAGAACCATTGCTTCGTAGCGTCGCCCGCGCAGACTGACTGAGATTGGCTGGACTCCGTCGGATATCCATGCCCGAGATGCGAACGAAATCGGCCCGTGCATTCGTTCATTGATTGTGACCAGGAAGCAATCGGGAGCGGCATCTCCAGCCGCAGCATAAAACAAAAGATGCGTCCGTCCGTGCAGAACATTCGGCCCGGAGCAGTGAAATGCCTTGCCAACGGAACGGAGTGGGAACTCCGGGTTGAACCCGCTGGTGCGATTGAAGCGAATCTGACCGGGAAACACCAGGCAGAAACGCAGACGCCGGCCTTGCTTCAGGCCAGCGGAGTTGAACCAGGCTGCGCGGCGACGAAAGCACATTGGATCGCTCACGTCGTGGGAGCACGCAGCCCACCAGTTCGTTCCGAAGCTGATTACGCGGACGCGCATGATGCAATCACCTCCAAGAGTCCATGCACCACAGAACGTGCCTGGAGAGTTCTCTCCGATGTGCGGAGATGATGCAAGAACAAGATTCGCTTGAAATAGAGCGGCGGAAGAGCGAGGTTTCTGTCGCGGAAGAGAACCAGCAGTTTGCCCAAGTCTCCCATCAAGAGCGTGAATGCGACTTCGCTTTCGGTTCCGCCCCTGCATTCGTTCGCAACATAGTCTTCCCAGCACAAAGCCTCAGGCTGCTCCTGAACAAGCCTTGAATAGTGAGTCCAGAGTGCAAAGCAGGGACTATTCCGCGCAAGATTGTCGAGCAGATTGTCGATCAGTTCACGTGGAGTTCCTGCCTTATCAAATGTGCTGGATGCGGCAGGTGTTACAAGAACCAGTGTCATGGCGGCTAGTATCCGATCATTGAGTGTAACGATGGACTCGGTTCTCACTGGATCACTGAGTCCATCGATGCGCGTCAACTCTGCGCGAAACTCCTCTGGAAATCGCTCACCGCGCACCTCATAGAAGCGAAGAAACAGCGCCGTCCGTCCGTACGCTAGCGTGAAGTTCACATCTTCAGGCTGCACCGTGGCGCGCACATAAGCACGCCACTCTACCGGATCGGAAAAGTCAGTCGGCAATTTCATTGAATGTTTGTCTGTCATAGCTCACCTGTCAGGCACCTTTCAAAGCCTGGTTGCGCCTCCGTTCCTGATCCAATAGAGACGTAGTCTGATTGAGGCGTTCCTTGAGATTCTGTTCCGTGTTCCGCATTGCCTCGACCCGGTGTTCGAGAAGAACATTCTCCTGTTGCAAGCGAACCACCTCGATTCCGGTTGCAGCGGCTTCTTTTGCGCCAGATGGCATGGGTTCAAATGACGTTCGAGGAGCGGAACGATTCTCCGGACGGAGGGCATCTGTGATTTCCCCGACAGTGCGATTCAGGCTCGTAGCGGGCTTGGTTTCGCTATCTGCTTCCGGTGCTTTGGTCATCAACTCTCGCTCGACGACAGCGTTGTGCTCGTCAACGAGGTTGTTGTATTGCTCAGTGCGCCGCTCAATTTCTATCCTGTCACTCACACGGCCATTCCAGAGTTGCGCGATCAGCGTGGCCGCAGTGATCTCCTTCTTGTCGGCGGTGCGCAGATGAAAGAGGAAGAAAGTGGTCACGCCGGACAGCAGTATCAGCGCGACCAAATTCGACCAGAAGTAAAGATCGTCGATAGTGAGCGAAACGGCCGTGCCACGCGCCGCATTCAGAGCTGCGCCGTAATCCGTGTCATCAGGGTTGACCTTGCCTAGCGTGTAGTCGGCGAATCCCTGCGTCTTGGGCGACTTTTGCGGTTGAGCATTGGGTGTGGCGGCGTGATCCTGTCCATAGATAAGCGCAGGACCGAAGACCACAACGGTGTACACCAACAGAGTGCTAAATCTCTTCATGGCCTTCCTCCTGACAATGGCTCATCCGGGGTGGCGATTGACCGCCTTCTGGCGCGACGTTCTTTCTCTTCCTGAAAACGCAGGTTGGCGCCAATCTTTGGATCGAGATAGCTGCGCATCTTTGGGTACAGAGTCGAGATGAATCCTTCCAACTGATAAACCGGATGCTTGCGCACGTGAAGATGCGAGTGGCGTGTGCCTTCACGGGGATCGACCATCAGAATCTCCATCTGGCCGACGGGCAGGTTCTTGATGTGGTCCTCCCGTGCGCGGGTCTCGCGGAAATCGCTCTCGCTTCCCGTGCCGGTTTCGAGGTACTTCGTCGTGAAGATGCCCGTTCTGCGAACGGATAAGCTGCGCCGTTTTCGCACCACCCGCGACGATGCCTTGAGAAACCACTGCGCCGTGTTCTCCTCCGAGCCATTCATGATCATCTTGGTTCCGGGAGCAGACGACACCTCATCGGCAAACGATTGACTGACTCGTTGCAGTTGCGGAATGCTCTGGAAAGAGAACAGGAATGTGACGCGCGCGCCACGAGCCGTCTGCAACACCTGCGTAAATCCTGGATAGGCGAACGGGGCGAACTCATCGAGGATCACGCTCAAGAGAGGTTCGTTCGCGTCGCGGTCCGAGCGTGGCCGTGCATATCGCTTGCCGACCATGAGCTGAATGTTCTGGAGCAGTATCTTTCCCAGCGCCTCGCAGGCGCGTTTGTTCTTGTTCGTATTAAGCGATACGAACAAGATCAACCCCTTTTCGACCACTTCGTCCACCGTGATCAGGTCCTGGTAGGAGCCGGTGACGATCGACAATTCATCTTCGAGAAAAGCCAAAAGCTCGTTCAAGAGCCCCTGAATCTTTTCCACACGATCCCGATCGGCAAGAGAACGCTTAATCATCCTGACCGACATCTCGAAGTTGAGACGCATCTGCATGGTGACTTCAGGCAACGTCACGATCCGCGCTTTGGCACGGGCGATCTGCTCAGCCAGCACCTTTTCGTCGAGCGCCATCACCAGCACGTCGTAGACGTTGAAGACCTTTCCGGCGTAGTAGAGGATGCGGACCAAATCGGAAAGGTATGCCTCCTGGTGGCCTTTGAAGAAGTCTTCCTTCAGCCCAAAAGACTGGAAGATGAAGTTGACATGCTCCTGATAGAGCGCGTCTCCGGAATAGAAAGGGTTATATCGCGCCGACTCCCTGGGATTCGATGGGTCGATCACGCGCAGATCCTGCAACCGCCCGGCGGCCTCGATATGCGGAAGGAGCCTCTCCAGGAACTCCTGATCGCCTTTGCCATCGAAGATAATCATCGGCATGGGCCGGTCGCCGAAACGCCGCTGAAGATCTTGGGCAACGATGTTTTCGAGGAAGGTCGTCTTGCCCGCACCGGTTCCGCCCGCGATAACGCCATGCTTGATGCGCACCGCATCCGGCCAGAGCCAAGGCTCTTTGTGGACGTTATAACCGAGGACTGTGGCATCGTTAAGGATCGCGGCTTCGACGATGGCTGCGTCTCTTGCGCCGGGAATTGCCACCGCTGAGTGAGGCCACATCTCTTCGCGCTTGGCACGGCGGCCGATGAGGTGCGAAAGAAGCAACGCAATTCCAAAGATTCCGATCACGAGGTCGAGAAAGATTTCAAGGCACTGGTCGCTTCTCAGGTGAAGGCGTGAAACGGCGAAGTACCAGAAGATACCTAGCACTGCACAGCCCGCTAAAACAACAAACCCCGCAAGATCTGCGGGGCCTGATTGATCCCGACGCGGCGGGTCATACGGCTGACTCATCGATGGCCTCCGATACTGAAGTAGACAAAGACTCCAACAAATCCCAGCAACAAGGCACCGCCCAGAATGAGCAATGTGCTGGGTCGCCATTTGCCATTCTCGTCAATGGGCTTGAGATCGTCGGCGAGCGCAGCAGCGAATGCCTTCTGGAGATTGGTTTCCGTGTCCGCACGGTAAAGCACGCGCAGCGCCTGCCGCGTCTCTTCCGCCGTCACATTGCCGCGAATATCCATGGTCAAAGCACCGCCTCGGCGGTTACGGAGCCACCCTGGCTGTTGCCGAAATCCAACTGATAAAGCTGCGGCTGGTTTCCTTGGGAAACTCGAATGGTGACGACCCCCGTGGACTTCTGGCCCGGTGGAATATCTGTCGACACTGGGTCGGCATTGATGACTTGAATGTTTTCCCCTGGCTTCGCTTTGAAGGCGGCACAGGTGTGAGGCGAGAGCTGATGGTTACGCAACGCCACCAAAGAAATGGGCTGCCCAGTCGGCTCCGCCTCATGGACGTCGGGCGTTGTAATCCGAAATGGCACGGCGGTTTGATTGGTAATCGTGTATCGGACATAGAGCGCGTCCTTTGACCGAAAGACCTGCTCCAGTTCCACGCTGACACCATTGGTGACAAACTTACCGCTCTCACGAACGATGTTCTCGGAACCTATGAGTGCCTGCGTCAGGACGAGGGACGCGATCTTCTGAATCTGTTGATCGCTCGGTTCCGACGATGCTGCATCATGATTCGGTTTCTGCTGGGCAGGCGGTGCATTACGAATCATGACGTTCATCTTGGCTAGATCGCCGGCAGGATCGATCTCATATGCGAGTTGCCGCGATGCGGTCCAGACAAAAAGGTTGGTAGATACGCCCTCTTTCAGCGGCTTGAGAAAGACCTTGTCGTCATGGCGCTCGATCTGGATGGAGTCCGGATCGGCAACAGCGACCGTGACAACGGGTTCGGCAAAATCTATCACCGTGAGGTGATTGAGGGCCGTCTCGATGTGCTGAATCTTGCTGAAGTTGGTCGTCTGCGCCGCGGCGCTGAGGGCGGCAAGAGCGAGCAATGCTCCCAGGAATGGCTTCATAATCTTCTCCGACTCGCCTCAATATGGGCGGCAAGAAGCAACTGCGAGATGAGGCTAAGCACGAGTGCTTGAGCCTCATCTCAGCAGGTTAGGAGCGTTCCATTACTGAGGAACGCCCGTGTTCTCGAAGATCAGTGTCCGCTTCCCCTTGTACTGGAAAAGGAAGATCCACTTCTCTCCGTCTTGTCCCTGCGCGTTCTCGATCCGTTCAACGAGAAATGCGCGCTGCTGATCGTCAAACCGGACGTAGCCGTTGACCATCTTTGGCAAGCGGACTGGAGCACTCTTGCCTCCGGTCTGCTCGGCGAAGACATCGACAACTTCCTGCGGAAAGGTCTGGAAGAGCGCGGCTCCCGATCCGCGTCCGTTCGAGACGATGGTGTTCATCGCCTGCGCCCAGGCACGCCGGTCGTCCTGCTTTCCCTGCGCCCAGTAGTGCATGAACAGGTGCAACCCGCTAAACTGCTCCTTTGCATCCTGTTCATACTCCCAGAGCGCCCCTTGCGCCTTGTTTCGAACAAGTACGGCTGATTTCCGTTGGTCTTTGTCCTCGCTCTTGCGCACGGCTTCCCATAACGCCTGAGCGTTGCCGTATTCCTGCTTGAGTTGTTCCTCTCGCTCGGTGATCTGGGCAGCAACGTCCCCATAGATTGCATTGACGAGCTGGCACTCCTCGAACATCTCCTTGGTCACGGTGTGACCGGAGAAAATGCCGCGGAAGTCCTCAACCGCCATGCGTTCAGAAAGGATGTCGCCCAATTCCTTGCGGAGGACGTTGTAAAGACGGCCGACCTTGTCGGTATCGGCAACGTCGAGATGAAGGGGTAGATCCGAGACCCTACGCTCACGCTTGTACCTGAGCCAGGGCGCCGGATTCACTTCCTTCCTGATGTCGCTGATGACCGACTCGTCAATTTCGACCCGGTGCTTCAGCGAGTCGAGCGCATTCTGCAGTTGCTCGACGAGCCTATATGCAAGATCGGGACGGCCGGCTGCGAGGCATGAGGTCTTCAGATCGGTGATTGAACCGATCCTGTTACCCCTGGCCTTCATTGCAACCAGATAAACGTTCCACCAGGGAGACTTTGCCTTTTTGTGCTTGGTCTTTGCCTGCTGGAACCCCTCTCCATGCGCGATCCGTCCCCTGACGAACTTCGGGAACTGATCGGATGGCATCGCGCAGATGGTATCGAAGTCGAAGTCGCCGCCATTCCGCTTCGCCGTCTCCGAATGAAGGATGTAGGTTCCCTCCATGCGAAGCTGGCGCTTGAGAATGTAGGCAATCAACGGCTCCGGCAGATGGGGCCTTCCCAATGCGCATGCAAGCATTGGTACAAGCTCCGTGTCTGCTATGTGGCGGACGGGCAACAAGTCTTCCCGCATCCGTATTGGATAGCGAATGCAGAGACTTTGCTCAGCCGTGAGGGTTGTGATGGCGGTGTCTTCCGGTATCCAGTCCGAGGCCGCAAGTATTTTCCCCTCGTGCTCGACCAGGATGCCGTCATCCGCCAGTGCAAATGCCGGCAACTTGAAGCCGCCACTCGTCAATGTGCGGAATGCCCAGCGAGCCAGCTTCCGGTTGATCTGGTTCGACACGTAGGGAAACCGAATACTGTTTCCACTCTTGTCTGCCAGCAGAACCGCCTCCGCCGGCTCCCATTCTTCCGAAGCTGAATTGCTTCCGCCTTCCAAACCTTCAGGATCGAAGCTCAAATCGAACGTGGCGTCCTCCTCCGACTTGCCCAGAACTCGCAGCAAGCCCTCATAGTCGCCATCGTCCCAGGCCTTTCTCACCTTGCGAACTTCCTCGATTGCGCGAGGCATGATCTCAAGTTGGAGCGCCTCATCCGATGCATGCTCGACCAGCGTGTAACTCGATCCGTATTCGGAGACCCGTGACCATTGTTTGATCCCGAGCACCGCTGGACCTGAATACAGCCGACCGGAAGTCCCGATCTGGGGAAGAAAGCGGCTGCCTCCCTTGAGATTGGGTTTGCAGGCGCTCTCAGGCAGAATGACATCGACCGCAAGCCTGTCGGCTACACGATCGCTCATCGCCTTCAACGCACCCTTTGCCTGCTTCGGTTCGCGCGCATCGAATGCCAATCGGAACTGGCAGAAGCGATCCGGCGAGAGTCGGAGTTTGCGATAGAGCGACTCCCGAATCCAGCCGCGGCAATCGTTGGTGCCAAGGACATGGTCCTCGACAACAACGATGCGGAGATCGGGTTGCTCGATCACCAGCTTGCAATCGGAGATCAGAATCGAGAAGTACACAATTGCTGCCTCCGGCCAATGCTGAAAGCGCTCAGCGATGGGCTTTGCATACGGCTGGTCGACGAAGTAGAACTTGCCATCCTTCGCCGAGCCGCTTGCACCTACAAGTTTGTACTCCACTCCGCCAAAATTGAGTTGCGCCATGCGGTTTTCGACCACCGATTGCTCGTATGGTGTCAACTCCGCCGGCACGCTCACGCGCGCTACTTGGATGCCGGGATAGAGTTGCGCGAGGAGCTTTCCCTCGAGCGTATCCTTCCGGCCCAATTTGATGGCCTTGCGGGTCACTTCTCCACTCGCATCGATCTTCAGTTCAAGAATGAACTTCGTATCGCCTGTTGTGTCACGTGGCTTTGTCGCTGTCATCTTTTCTCCTCACTTGTCTGGCTCGCCAGTCGAGTGATCGAGAGACCTTTCTGCCCCGGTCCTCTATCCTTATCACCTGGTTGCCCGTGTCAGTGGTGGCTGTTGACCGAACCCAAGTCTCAGGAATGAAAACCGGGTCAGCGTGGAATTCCTCATCGCAGATGCGTTGAGGGTTCAAGAGAGGTTGACAGTGACCTTGAATGAAGGTGTATCTCCTCTTTGAAACTCGTTGCTGACCTTTTGTGCCCGCTACTTTTCGAGCGGGCGTTTCACCAAAATGGGATTGCCTCCCTGTACCTCGGCCTCCGCTTGGTAGGCCGTGACCACATAGATCACGCAGCCCTTCGACCGGAAGGCTTTGATCAGCGCGTCGCTCTCGCTCTGCGCCTCCTCGCCGAGTTCCGGCTTTGCGGGCGTCGATCCTTCCTTGGCCAGGAAGTAACGCACAACCTCTTCCACCGCGCGCCCTTTGCGTCCGCGCTTGGGCCCTGTATCACTTAACGCACCATTCACCAACTGCGGACGCTCCGCCGCCGGCTTCGCTCCTGCTGTTTCCATCTCGTTCCTCCGTTACTCCTGCGCAATCACGCGGTCTGGAGCCGCCAGTATCCGGTCGCGGCGCTCGCCATCGATCGGGCGCTCACTGTATTCGGCGATCCAGAGCCCGTCGGGGTTTATATCCGTTCTGCGGTCGGCAACCAGGCGCACCCGGTATTCGTTGACGAAGTGGTCTGTTACCTCCGAGCCATTTGTCACGTGGTGCACATCCTTGACTCCGTAAACCAGGAACGTCAGTGGCTCTCCGCTCTCAGGGTCGATCTCGCGCAGATGAAACACGGACTGGATCTGGTCGTCGTCGATCTTGCCCCTGGTGTTGTCGTCGGCCATTGCCTTCATGGTGTAGCTGCGCAGGTTGCGCGTCATCATGTTGAGGCTTGCGGCCCAACGCTCGTCCACATTGGAAGGCGAGTAGTTGAGATAGCTATCGAGAAACCTCTTTGCAAATGCCTGATCGAGAAACGCATCCGTTCCGGTTCTCCCAGCCGCCGCGTTTCCCGTTCCGGATTGGCCAACGACCTCTGCTTCGCCGTTCGCTCCGATGCGGATCACCGTAGGCGGCTCAAGGCGGACGAATACCGCAAACCCCAGCGCAACGAGCGCCAGCGGGATGGTGAGAAATGCCAGCAGCCAAGCCCGGTTTGCGTTTGCCGTCAACGCTCCATCAACCTCGTAATACTTGGGGCGCGCATCGAGTTCACTCCCTTGCGCCACACTCTTCGAATTTGCCATCGTTGATCTCCTCTGCCGAACGGATTCAGTCGTTTTCCCTTCCGTCGTTGCCGGTTGCTCTGGTCCCGGTTACGGCCGCCTGTGTAGCCACTCGCGCCGCATGATAGGCGCCCCATGTCGCAAGCCCTTCCAGGCGAGGATTGGGAGCGCGTAAACGCCAACTCCATGGATTACCGCGGTTCGCCCTCGCGAATGTTGAGCTACTCGGGCTCGAAGCAGGACCAGCGCCGGAAATGGGGCTTGCCTCCGCGTCTGCGCTGCCCTCTCCCTCACTGCCAAGTTGGGCAAGCCCTTCCTGGCCGGAAGCACTCATCATAGAGCCACGAATCTGACCTGCATGCCCCTCTGCGGTGGGCTCGCCCTCATTTATTTGGCTTGTACCATCCGCAACTGCTGAAGATGTGTTGCGAGCTTTGGTGTCCATCGCGGGTTGGTTGCCTGCGCTCGAGGACGAATCGCCTGAATTGCTCCCGCGTTGGGCTGGCACCGGCTGATTGCCACTGCCCACTCCCGCAGATGGTTTTGTTCGGGAGCCAAGCGCTCCAGTGCCGCTTGCGACATTACCGGAAGTACTCGCCGTGCTCCCTGCACCAGCCGCCGCCGCGCCAACTGCCGCGCCCTCAATAGCCGCCGTACCTGCAGTTAAAGCCGTCACTGCGGCTCCGATCAGCACGCCTGCTGTCGAGCCCACATCCCCGCTGACAATCCTCTTCGCCATGAATGGGATCACGGCAATGGCCAGCGAAAAGATGATGCTTGCGAAGCCGATCAGGAACGATCCTTCAAGGCTTCCGAGACCTCCCAGGAAGTTGTTCTGGCCGAGCATCTGGCCTACCTGGCCCATCTGCACTGCGCTTAGCAACGCGCCGAATCCACCGTAGAGAATTGGCCAGGCATTCCAGATGAAGACGTTCTCGACATATGCTTTGGCGATGCGGTTCGTGGCGCCCAAAGGCATCAGCGAAATCACCAGCGGGCCAAAGATGTACAGGATGCTTCCATAGAGGATGTAGAAGAATCCGAAGATTACGATCACAAGCGGATAGAGAAGGTAGGCAACCAAAATGAGAATGGCGTCGATCAAGCCGGCGATCGAGCCAGTGACGAGACCCCACAACTGCTGGAAACCAACCTGGCTGAACTGCGTCTGGATGTCGCTCCTCCAGTTATCGAGCAGGTTGAGCCCGCCTGAAGCATTGCCAATCCAGTTGCCGGCGTTGACGAAGCCCTGGTTGGTCGTCGTAAAGACCGCGGAGTAGTTCATCAGCACCAGGGCCGTCGCAACATACTTGATGAGGTTCGTTCCCAGACCGCGCACATCCCCGCCGTGGAGCGCTGACTGATAGACCTGCCAGAGAAATCCGACGACGAGAACGACGTATCCCACGTTCTGCATGCCCGCAGTGATGCCGGTCGAGTCGATCCCTTGGACCGCCTGCGTCAGAAACTGCTCGAACAGATTCAGCTGCGTCGAATCGATGAGCGCAAGCGCCGTTGGGCCGAAATGGAGAGCGGAAAGGAGCATTGATGATCACCTGTTCGTCAGAGATCCATTGATAAGACCGTTGCTGGTCGTCGAGTCCGCTGCCGCGAGCTTCGACATCTTGCTCTGATTGGCGATATCGATGCCGCGAGTACGCATTAACTCGGCAAGGGCCGCCTGCGTGTATGCATTCGCTCTCACCACCCAGACATCCGCCTCCGCTTCGAGAATCGGAGCGCTGCCTGGAGCAGCGACGGAAATCTGCTGACCCATCTGGTCCGCCTCTGCCAACTCGGCATCCGCCAGGGCGTCGATCTGGATGGCGCGCTTCATCGCATCCTGCGCCTGCGCGTCCGTCATGTCGGTCATATTGCGAAGCTGCGGCGATGCGGCATTCTGCGGCATGACCACCCCGTAGACGTTTTGGAACTGTGGCGACACTGTTGAGATATTCGCTGCGTTGCGGGAGAGCAGAAGCGTTTCGAGATTCTGCGACTGCGGCAGAGTCGCGCTCGATACGTTGACCTTGAACATATTGGTTAGCTGGCTGAACTGGTTTTCGAACTGCGTGACAGAGTTCCTGGCCTGGTTGATCGCGGCGATCGGATACACAATCTGCTGCTCATACGTGGCAATACTCTGCTGAGCCTGGTTGATAGTCTTGAGCGGCGCGGCAACGTAGGTGCTCATCAGGGACTCGACTTTCGACAACGCCGCCAGGATTGCAGCGAGTTCGACCCCAAACTGTCCGTTGGCGCGGCTAGGGAGAATGATCACGGCAAGAACCGCAACCGCGACTGCCTTCCACACAGTTGGCCGCCACCATGGATGATCGTTGGCTTGATCGGCTTCAATATCCGGCGCCAGCCGAACGGTTTCAGCGGCGACGGGCTCCCTACGGCGCGAGAAGAAAGGCTTCCGCAGCTTTTTCGTTTTATTGTTCATGTCTTCCATCGAGGTTCCTCCCTACCGGCTAAGCGTGCCAGTGACAAGGTTGTTGATCGCGCCAGCGGCGGACGCTCTCCGCTTCGTGAGCACATTGTCATGCGCAACGCGGCCTGCTTCCTGACGCAGTTCCGCCGCAAGCATCTTCTGCATGAATGCCTGGCATCGAAGGTTGGCAACCTGGGCCTGAGCGGTGATGAGGGGAGTTGACCCTGGGGTGCTGACTGCCGCCTGATTCTCCATCTGGTTTGCGGTCGCAAGAATGACGTCCTGGCCCTGGTCCGAAATGAGGGTTGTCTTCAGAGTTTCCTGCCCCAGGGCATCGTCGATATCCATCATCACGCGATCCTGGGGAGATGCGGTATTTACCGGAGCGACCGCACCGTAATTCGTCAAGAAGCTCGTCTGAAGCGCGGGAATCTGTGCCGACTGCCGGCTGTGCAGGATCGCCTCCAGTTGTTGAGGGCTGGTAAGCGTCGCACTGGACGATTTCAGACTGAAGACCTGCGTCATGTAACCGCGGTAGCTCGTAATGGAGTTAGATACAAAGCCCCGTGCCTGGTTCAGCAGCGCCAATGGCCACAATGTTTGTTGATACAGCTGCTGTAACTGATGGGTCATCTGATTGATTTCGCTGAGGGCCGATCCCATATCGTTCTGAATGGTTCCGAAGATCTCATCGAAGATGTCGAAGATGCCTGCATGGGCCGGTGACGGAAGCACCAACGCAACAGCCAGCGCCAGCATCCCGGCCATCATCCACTTCCCGCGATTGCGCCCGGCGACGTTACGATTCGCTGATTCAAGCCCAGCATGAAAGGGCGCGCCGTTCAGCAAAGAATCGTCTTCAGCTTCATGTTTTGCATTTTTCATCGCGTCACTACCTCCTGAACTTCCCCTGAGAGCTCGACATCAAGAGGAGCGAGTTCCGCCAAGCCGCGCGGATACCGCTCTGCCAGCGCTTCGTATGCCTCGATCAGCGAAATCCCGGTACGTCTGGCGAGCCACCATCTGCGATAGGTGCGCTCACGGGGATATGTGGTTGTGATCCAGTAGTCGACCGGACTCGGCACAATCCGGATCGCGTGCGTAGATTCCGCCTTTTCACCGATAGCGATCAGGAACTCAGCAC
>Ga0302267_10005768_pt1 | contig 12863 bp, 11 predicted proteins | sample III_Bog_E1_3_FD_194555 | JGI IMG/M metagenome (GOLD analysis project Ga0302267, IMG submission 194555) | Peat permafrost microbial communities from Stordalen Mire near Abisko, Sweden - III_Bog_E1_3 | ecosystem: Environmental > Terrestrial > Soil > Wetlands > Peat | place: Sweden: Abisko... | reverse complement strand
GCGCGGGCCGCACCCGCTGACCTTGGTGGTCTGCCGCTTCCCGCTGCTCGCGGGCAAGAGCCTGCGCCAGGTCGCGCAGCTGCGCATCGCCGAGGAGATGGATCGCCTCGACGGCTACAGCATCGTCGTCGAGGGCGAGGCCGCGTGGGACGGCGTCCCGGCGCTGGAGTTCACCTCGCGCTGGCGCCACGACGGCGGGGTCGTCTACCAGCGCCAGGCCTACCTGGCGCTCGGGGGCAGGTGGCTGCTCTTCGCGCTGAGCACCGCGTTCGAGAACCGGGCCGCCGCCGACGCCTGGTTCGAGCAGATCCGGGAGAGCGTCCGGCTCCGCTCGGACGCCTGAGGGGACCCGATGGCCGAGTTCTTTGGATACGAGGGCGCCAGCGGCAACGGCATCGGCGCCGAGGGCTACGTGGTCGCCAACGGCCAGGTCTTCCCGGCGAACTCGGGCCCCTGGACCGCCGACGGCTTGCCCTACGGGCAGGGCGGCGACTCTCCCCCGGGGCACTGGACGCACGGCAACCCCCAGGCCTCGGGCGGAAAGGGGGAGCGGGATCCCGCCGGGCACAGCGTCTTCTTCCCGATCGGCACCGGCCCCGCCCAGGCGCCGATGAAGGACGGCCGGCCGGGCCACGTCGCGGTGCGCACCGAGGTGGGCTTCCACTTCGACGGCGGCAACCCGGGCACCAACGGCTGCATCGGTTACCAGCAGTCGGCGGCCAAGGACGCGATCATCGCCGAGGGCAACGACACCGCGGACATCTCCTACTATCCCAACCTCCAGGCAGTGCAGGACGCGATCGAGGCCAAGCTCGGGCACAAGGTCGACTGGGCCAAGGCGGAGGAGGGCCGGCGGCACATCCCCGGCTTCGGCCCGCCCGACCCCGGCGTCCACTCCGCGACCGTCAAGAAGCACAAGGTCAAGAAGGGCGTGCCTCACGTCAAGCTCGGCCCCAAGGCGCGACAGACCGCCCACCTCGACGCGCCCCTCGACGACGGGTCGAAGATCGCCGACGCCAGCACCAGCGTCTTCGTCGGCGAGGAGCGCAAGCGCGTCGCGCGCGTCAACGACCAGACCACGGACGGGTCGCCGCTCGCGGTCGGCGAGAGCTCCATCCTCGTCGGGTAGCCCGGCCTCCGCGGGTCAAAGTGCGCCTCGCCAGCAATTGCCTTCTGCTTTCGACGACCTCCGTGGTGAACTAGCGACGTGTCGGGCAGGCAAGGGAGCGTCGAGCTTTTGGATCCCGCAGAGGGCGGAGACGGGCGCCTCCTCGCCGTGGCGGAGCTGGGCGTGCAGCGCAAGCCCGGGCCGGACCGGCCGTGGACCTTCGCCGAGGCCATCGAGCAGGATCTGATCGGCGCCGCCGCGCTCGCCGCCGCCGACGACGACGTCGTCGCCCACCTCGACGCCACCGCCCCCGTGGCCGGCCTCGACACCGGCACCGCGTTCGCCCGCGCGCTGGTGCTCGCCTCCGGCTCCGACCCGTTCGGCACCCGCGCCGAGACGCCCGGCGACGCCCCCGCCGACGCCGCCGCCCGCACCCTCCGCGCCCCCCGCCCCGAGGCGCGCGCCGCCGCCGCCGACGGCCTCTCGCTGGCGCCGAGCCCCGCGGTCGGCCCCGCCGTGGCCCGCCTCCTCGACGGCGCCGCGCCGCCCCTGGCCACCGCCGCGCTGGGCGTGCTGCGCTTCCGCCGGCAAGCCCCCTACGGCGACGTGGTCCTGCTCCTGGCGCACCCGGACGCGGCGGTCGCCGGGGCCGCCGCCCGCTGCCTCGGCACCGTCCCGCAGCGGCGCGCCGCCGCCTCCGTGCTCCGCCACGTGCTCGCGCGCGGGCCCGACGACGCGCGCGCCCTGCCCGTCGCCGAGACCCTGCTCGCGCTCGGCGACCCGGCGGGCCTCGCCTTCGTGCGCCACAAGCTGGAGACCGAGTCGGCCTCGCCCTCGCTCACCGACGACGCCCGCGTCGCCTACCTGCGCCTGCTCGGCCTCGCCGGCGACGTCAGCGATCGCGACCTGTTCTTCCGCTCCGTCGAGCCCACCGCCCGCGACGCGGCGGCCGTCGGCTGGTACGGCCACCCCGACCTGATCGACTGGCTCCTCGGCTCCCTCGAGGCCGCCGGCGAGGCGCGCCGCAGCGGGTCATCTCGGGGGGTACCCCCGAACCCCCGGCCTGGCTCCCGCCCCTCCTCCTTCGAGACGGCCGCCGTTCGTTCGCTACAGCGCGTCCTCGGCGGCCCGGACAGCCTCGGTGCCGACGGCCCCCCGTGGCGTGCGCGCTGGGCCGAGGTGCGCGCGGAGCTGCTCCCGACGACCACCGCGGCGCAGAAGCTCCGCTTCGGTCGCCCCTACACCCCGGCCGCGACCCTCGACGAGCTCGAGGCCGAGGCGGTCTCCGGGAACCGCGCCGACGCCGCGCTGGAGCTGGCCATCGTCACCGGCGGCGCCGCGCTGCTGGAGACCGACGACTGGATCGCGCGCCAGCGCTCGGTCCTCGCGGCGGCGCGCCTGGCGCTCTCGACGGGCTCGACGGGCGGCGCCGCGGCCTACCCCGCCGGCGCCTTCGTGGGCTCGAGGCTGGCGACGCGGTAGGCGCGACCGGCGCGGCGATCACTTGATGGTGATCTTGCCGTCCTTGATCTCGATCTTGTCGCCGTCCTTGAGCGAGACGTCGCCGCCCGCCGTCTTCAGCGTGCAGGGGCCCGAGCCCTGGATCGTCGTCGACGAGGTGCGGCTCTCGTCGAAGACCACCGTGTACTTGGTGCCGCTGCAGGTGGCCTCGAACGACCACTTCTTCGAGTCCTTGTTGTAGTAGCTCACCGTGACGTACGCGAACGCGGTGGCGCTGAAGGCCAGCGTGGTGAGGATGGCGGCGAGCGGGAAGAGCTTCTTCATGGTGGGCTGAGCCTCGCGGGCGGTGAGGAGACGGATCGCGTAAAGATCGCGAGGATACCCGAGCTACTCCCGCGGCGTCGAGGCCAGCCCGTCGAGCAGCGCGGCGGCGTGGTCCGAGCGGCCCTCGGCGGCCTCGCGCTCCAGCGCCTCGAGCTGGGCTGCGTCGTGCGCGCGGAACGCCGGCTCGTCCATCCCGCGGCGCTCGAGCACCGCGGCGAGCGGCGCGCCGGTGACCCAGGCCTCCATCTTCACCGCGCAGTAGTCGCCGTCGGTGACCGCGGGCGCGGCGTGCTCGGCGCTGCCCTGCCAGGCGGCCCAGTCGGAGGCCGGTGTCACGAGGTCCGCCTCGGTGGGCAGCGGCGGCGGCATCGTCCGCAGCCGCGAGATCGACGGGTAGCCGCGCGGCGGGGTCACCTCCGAGTCGTCGGGCTCGCTCCACGCGGGGGCGCGGAACGGGAGCGCCGGCGGCGCCTCGCTGGGCGGAGGCGGCGCCAGGGTGGTGCGCTCGACCGAGGGCGCATCGTCGAGCGACTCCACGTGCGCCTCCAGCGAAGCCTCGTCGCCCACGTCCAGCGGTGCTTCCAGCGAGGCGAGCAGCGGCGCCTCCAGCGGCTCCAGGATCCCCTCGGGCACGGGGATCGGGTCCGCGATCGCCGGCGCCTCGGCCGGGGATCGACCGAGCATCGAGGCGGCGGCGACGTAGGTCACCTCGGGGGTGAAGCGGGCCAGCATGCGGTCGACGTCGTCGGGGCCGATGCTCTCGCCCTCGGCCTCCGCGGTGACCACCAGGCGGCCCACCGCGTCGTCGTCGAGGCTGTCGACCAGCACCGCGCCGCGCCACAGCGCGATGGCCAGGCCGCGGTCGGTGTCGATCCAGAGCGTGTCGCAGCGGACGGGGACCTCGGCGGCGCGATCGGCGCGGGGGGCGCGCCGGAAGAGCTTGACCCGCAGGGCCGGGAGGCGGGTCTCCAGGCGCGGGTGCTCGGGGTGGAGGTTCTCCAGCAGCACCTCGGTGCCCGGGGGGAGATCGTCGACCTGCTGCTCGGCGGGGGCGGCGTTGAAGACGCGGAAGTCGAACCCGGGGGGCGGCGGTCCCGGCATCAGCCCGGCGCGCGACGCCCACAGGAGGCTCGCGTCGCTGAAGCCGTAGCGCAGCGCCCGCCACCCGAACGGGATGGGCCCGAGCCCCGGCGTCTCGCCCCCCTGATCGGCGATGGCGGCGATGTTGGCGAGCGGCCGGTTGGGCTCCGCCCCCTGCGAGATGTCCACGCCCGCCAGGTTCTCCCCGGTGCGCACCGCCCGGTCGTAGCTGAGCGGCATGCGCCGGAACGGCACCGCCACGCTGGGCCGCAGCCCGTCGAACGACGGCACCCAGGTGCGATCGCCGTTGATGCTCAGCGACTTGCGAAAGGTCCCCACCCGCGCCCGCGCCAGCAGGCTGTCGGTGAGCGCGCCCCCCGCCGCGTGGGCGTGGCCGGAGAAGAGGACGTCGGCGCGGGGCTTGAACGGGACCAGGTCGGGCGCGGTGGCGCCGGGGGCCTCGTCGACGCGCACCGGGTCCTGGAGGGCGGCGATGACCGAGGTGCCCGGCACCAGGACGAACGTGGCCTTGACGGTGACCGAGAGGCTGCGACGTCCGGGGGCGGGCTCCCAGCCCAGCGCGGCGACCGCGAAGGGGCAGGCGCAGAAGATGTCCACGGGCGCGACCGTAGCACGAGGCAAGAAGCCGCCGGAGTGGGCGCCGCAGGGTGGTGTGCCGCCCGTCCATGGACGGGCTTCGGCCCACGCGACTCGCGTGAGGCTGGCCGAGGAACCGCTACCGGAGCCTGCGGCACGCTGTTTGCGACGAGCCCGCGTACCCGCTGAGGGCCACGAGGAGCGTCATGTCCGGAGACCCGATCCACACCCACCGCGTTCCCTCCCCCCGGGTGGCGTCGTGACCGCTCGGAAGGCCGCGCGCGGCCCCCGGAGCCCGCTGGCCAGAAAGAAGAAGAAAAAGCACACGCACCACGCGCACAAGGCGGCCGTCGCCCACGGGCCGCCGCCGCCGGACGTGGTCGCGGCCGCGCAGCAGGCGCAGCAGGAGACCGGCGTGCCCGCCTCGGTCACCCTGGGCCAGTGGGCGGTCGAGAGCGGCTACGGCGCGCACGCGCCCGGCAACAACCCCTTCGGCATCAAGGCCAAGAAGGGCGAGCCCTCCAACCTGCTCTGGACCCACGAGAAGGCCGCGCACGGCAGCGGCCTGGTGAGGGTGCAGCAGAGCTTCCGCAAGTACGACAGCATGGAGGAGGCCTTCAAGGCCCACGGCGAGCTGCTCAGCAAGCGCTACCCGCTCGCCATGGCCCACACCGACGACCCCGACGCGTTCGTCGCCGGGCTCGAGGCGGACCCCCACCACAGCTACGCCACCGACCCCAACTACGTGTCCAAGATCGACAGCGCGATCGCGAAGAACAACTACAAGCAGTACGACACGAGCGGGCCCGCCGCGGTCCACATCAAGCACGGCGAGCCGACGGTCATGCTCGGCCCCGACCAGCTGATGGCGGCGCACGTCGAGAGCCCGCACACGGGGGGCGGGAAGATCGCCGAGGGCAGCTCCTCGGTCTTCGTGGGGCCGCAGCGACTGCCGTTCGCGCGGCACGGGGACCCCACCAACGACAAGCTCTTCGTGAAGACGGACGTGCAGCCCGACGTCTTCATCGGCGGCGGCCAGGCTTCCAGTGGGGGCGGGGCGGCGGCGGCGCCGAGCGCGTCGAGCACGCTGCCCTACTTCGCCAGCGGGAACGCGCCGTTCCAGCCCCAGTGAGGCGCGGTGGAGGTCGGGGACGTCCACGTGGACGTCAGCGACCTCCATGACGAGGTCCCCTCACCTCCACGTGGAGGTCAGCGACCTCCACGTGGACGTCGGCGACCTCCATGTGGACGTCGGCGACCTCCATGTGGACGTCCACGACCTCCATGTGGACGTCCCCTCACCTCCACGTGGACGTCCCCGACCTCCATGACGAGGTACCCCCACCTCCACGTGGACGTCCCCGACGTCCACGTGGACATCGCCGACCTCCATGACGAGGTCCTCCCACCTCCACGTGGACGTCGCCGACCTCCATGACGAGGTCCCCCCACCTCCACGTGGAAATCGTCGACCTCCACGTGGACGTCCGCGACCTCGACGACGTCCGAATCCTGCTCCCCCTCGCCCCGGGGAACTTTTCCCGCCCCCGCCTGTCTACCCCCCTGCGCGCCCAGAAGCGGCGCGCCAGGAGGCGTTGACGCCATGGCGAGCACCACCACGACCACGACCAAGAAGACCCCCAAGAAGATGGCCACGCACGTGGACCGGACCACGACGGCCTACACCGGCCCCGTGAAGGTCGACGCCACGGCGGTGGCTCCCATCCTCATCGACCTGCCGCCCGGCGCGAAGCGCGGGCTACGCACCGCCGGAGCGGGCATCGCCGGCGTCCTCACCGAGTTGGCCGCCGCCATGCCCACCAATGGCGCCGCGGCGGGCGTCTCGGCGGCGGTCTATGCGGCGATGGTGACCAACAGCACCAGCATCGCCGAGCTCACCGCGCTCCTGGCGGTGGCCGCCAAGCTCGCCGAGGTGCTCGACGAGACGATGGCCCTCCTCGACGACCAGCGCGAGCAGCAGCTGAGCCAGATCGCCGACGCCATCCGGTCGACGGCGAAGCGGACCAAGAACGCGGGCATCGAGGCGCCGTTCCAGAAGACGCTCGCCTACAAGGCGGCCACGGCCGACAAGGCGGTGAAGACCCGCGAGGCGAAGAAGGCGGCCGCCGCGGCCCCGACGACCACCACGACCCCGGCCCCGACGACCCCGGCGATCGCCGCGGCGGCGACGACCACCACCACCACGCACTGACCCTCATCCCCTCGCGCGGCGCGGCGACTCGCGTGCGCCGCGCGAGGCCCTCTCGCGCGTCCGTGCGCTCAGCCCGCCCGCGGCGGCGGCGCCGGCGCGGCCAGGCTGGGGTGGGTGCTGCGGAGCGACGGGCGATCCCGGTGAGCGGCCAGGAACCGCACCAGGTTGGCGTGCTGCGCGACGTCGTAGCGCTTGCGGAAGATCATCCAGTCGAGGGCGCAGCACACCGTGATGTCGGTGAACGAGAGCACCCCCTCGCGCAGGGTCTGCCGGCCTTCCAGCAGGCCGTCGACGAAGCTCATGCAGCGCGCGATCCGCTGCGTCTGCCGCCGCAGGTACGCCGAGGCGGCCGGCAGGACGCCGTCCTGCTCCATCAGGAACACGTTGATCGCGCTGTCCAGCGCGCCGTCGATCGCGAGCAGGACGTTCTCGTCGTCGTAGCGGTGGTCGGCGCTCCACGGCGTCGCCTGGAGGGGCGGGTGCCCGGCGGGCGGCGCGGGCGGGGGCGCGGGGTAGCGGTCGTAGAGGTAGGTGGCGATGAGGCGTGAGTCGAGCACGGCCTGGCCGGCATCGAGGAGGGCCGGCACGCGCATCAGCGGGTTGAGGCGGGCGAACTCCTCCGACGGGCTGACCCAGCCGGCGGGATCGCGCTCGAAGGGGATGCCCTTCTCGACGAGCAGGATGCGGGCGCGGCGGACGTAGGGCGAGGTGTCGTGGCCGAAGAGCTTCACGGGGCGCAGGTTAGCACTCCTCCATCACGGGCATCACGGGGCGATCGTCCCGGGCCGCGGGCGCTTCCCCGCTACGATGAAGCCGTCCATGCGTCCCCGCGCGCCCGCCATCCTCGCTCTCCTCGCGGCGTGCGCGCGCCCTCCCGTCGCGCCGCAGGTGAGCTCGGCCGTGGCCCTCCCCGCGCCTGCGGCGGCCGAGGTCGCGCGCTGGGTGCTCACGGGCGGCGCCACGCGCGTGGGCCCGCAGCTCGCCCGGGGCACGCTCGTGCTGCTGGGCGGGAGGCGGGCCCTCGTCCGCGCCGACGGCGGGGTGGAGAGCGAGGTCGCGCCGGCCCCCGAGCCGCTCGACGGCATCGTCCTGGTCCCGACGGCGGGCGGCGATCGGCTCATCGGGCACGGCCGGCGCGGGGTGTATGCGTTCGAGGATCCGCTCGGCGCACCCACCGTGCTGGCGCACGATCCGAGCGCGTCGCTCCTGCGCATCGGGGCCGGCCCCGGGTGGATCGCGGTGTGGGGGGACGCGGGGGAGGCGATGCCCGTCGTCCTCGACGCGGTCACCGGCGCCGAGCGCAAGGTCGAGGGCTGGCCCGCCGTGGGGATCGAGGACGTGGCCTTCCGGAGCGTGCACGAGGGGGCGGTGATCTTCGGGGGGCTCGGCGTGGCCGTCACCGTCGACGGTGGGGCCACCTTTCGCCAGCCCAGCGTCGAGAGCGTCACCGATCGCACCGGGCTCTCGCACCTCTCGCGCCGCGGCGACGATCTGCGGGCGAGCGACGGCGCGTCCACCTACCCGCTCGACCTCGCCGGGGCACGGATGGGGCCGCTCCTCGACGACGCGGTGCCCACGGAGCCCACGCTCCGGTGGATCGTCACCACCGGGCTCGATCCCCTCGCGGTCGCCGTCGCCCACGGCATCCGCGGCGTCCCGCGCGAGACGGCGCTCGTCGCGTACCCTGGCCTGCTGGCGCGGGTCCGGCTGGACACGGGCGCGATCGTCGAGGTCGCCGGCGAGCCCTTCGCGGAGAGCATTCCGCGCAGCAAGCACGCGCCCTGCGATCTCGCCCGCCGCAGGGGGCAGGGCATCCTGCTCTGCGCCGGCCAGGACCTGCGCTCGTTCCCGCTCGCGGGGGAGCTCGGGCGGTGGCACCCGGCCATCGGTCCTCACGGGCTCGATGAGTACGCGCCGCGCCCCCGGTTCGGTCCCGGCGGGGGCGTCGCGTTCCGCGGGCACGGCGCGGCGGCCGGCCCGACCGCCATCTACGTCCTCGGGGGTGGCGAGGCGCTCGAGACCGTCCGCGTCCCCGTCCCCGAGGGGCGCGAGATCGAGCAGATCGCGCCCCTCGCCGATGGCCGCCTGGCGTGGCTCGCCGATCCCCAGCCTTCGAGCCGGGACCTGCACTTCGTGATCGGCGACGCGGCGGGGGCCACCCGCGTGCTGCCGCCGTTCGAGGTCGGGGAGGTGCCCGAGCGGGTCGCCGTGCTCGCCCTCGAGGAGGGGATCGACGAAGCGCTCCACGCCGTCCTCTCGGTGAACGGGAAGCAGCTCACCGTCCGGCAACCGCTGCGCGGTGGAGACGCCGAGGTCGAGCTCACCGCCGGCTGGGTCCTCGTGCGCGACGGCCACGGCATGCGCCTGGACGACGGCCTCTCCATCTCCGAGGACGGCGGGGCCCGGTGGGCTTCGGCGCCGGGACCGAGCAAGGCCGCGTACGGGCGCGCCGTCGGCGAGAATGGCCTCCAGGTCGACGGGCACCTGCGCGTCGGCTGGGGCGGCGCCGCGCCGTTCGCGCCCTCGCCGGTGCCCGCCGCGGGATCGGCGCTGGCGTGGCCGAGTGGTCCGTGGCCCTCGCGAAGGCTCGTCTGCACGCGGACGGGCGACGGAGGACCGGCCGTGCCCCTCACCAACGGAGACGGGCTCCGCGCGAGCCTCTTCGACGGGCAGAGCGGGCCGGCACCGGACGGCGGGGGCCAGGAGATCGCGGGGGAGCTCGGACACTACGACGACACCGCCGTGAGCCTCGAGGCGTACGCGCGCGACCCCCTGGCGGCGTCGCCGACACGGTGGACGCTCCGGTGGGTCGATCCCCACGATCCGGCGGGCGGGTCCGGACGCGCGACCTTCCCTCCGCCACCGGAGGCGCGCTGGAAGACCTACCTGGAGGCGAGGTCCCGGACCGGGCGGCGCCTGGTGGTGGCGATCTTCGATGATCAGAGGAAAGGCCTTCTGGTCGACGTGCCCTCGCGCGGCCCGCCGCGCCTCGTCGCCGACGAGACCGAGCTCGCTGGCAACCGCGTCTTCGTCGCCGGCCGGAGCGACGGCGATCCCGTCGCCATGAAGAGCTACGGAGCGCTCTTCGTCTGGCCGGTCGGCGGCGCGCTGCGCCCGCTCGCGTACGACGGCGGCAACTCGGCCGACGTGATCCTCGGCCCCCCCACGGTCGACGCCGTCCCCGTGCTCCTCCGGGGCCAGGGATGGGCGTCGTTCCGCAACCTGCCGCTCGGAGACGGGCCGGCCGGGCCGCTCCCCCTCGACGGCTGGCTGCCGGTGCCCGCCCCGTTCGGACAGGACGTCGAGCTCCCGGTGTGCCGCCGAGAGAGCCGCGGGCCCGTGTTCCGAGGCTCCCCCGATCCGGTCCTCCGCCTGGAGATCGACGGCCGGCAGGTCGACGGCGATCAGGTTCAATACGCCCGCTTCGAGGTGCGGATCGACGGCGCCGCCGCCTGCCTCACCCACGTCGACGTCGCGGTCTCCCCGGAGCGCACCCCGAGGGCCCGCGGCAACCCGCTCGGCCACCTCGACGTCGACCTGATCCACGGCACCGGCCGCGGGCTGGAGACCGGCCCGAAGGCGCGCGTGCAGCGGCTGCGCTGTGCGCTCGAGTGACGCTCCGCCGTGACGTTCGGCAGCGCCCGTGATACCCGCTGCGCATGCCGTACGGCTGCACCGTGGTGCGCGTCGATGGCCTCACCGCGGTGCTGCGGGTGGAGGCGGACCAGCCCGACTGCGAGCCGTTCTACCGGCGCGCCGACTTCGCGCTCGCGCTGCTGATCGGCGAAAGGGACGGCGCGCTCGCCGCGGCCCTCGGCGACGACGTGCTCGAGGACCTCGGGGCCGGCAAGGTCGATGCGGCGCCCTACGTGGCGTCCTTCGACGTCGCCGTGGAGCGGCGTGGCCGCCTGCGCGACGACCTGACGCCGGTCGCGCTCTACACGGTGCGCGTCACCGATCGCCGCTGGCTCGCGCACCTCCGTCCGGGGGACGGGCACGGCTGCTACGGCTTCTGCGAGGACGGCCCCGTCGTGCCCGAGGACGAGCTCTGGGAGGTGGAGGCGCCGCTCCCCGTCGGCTCGTACGCGCGCGGCGATCGCGTCGCGGTGCACGGGCCCCCGTACCCCAGCACGCGGTGCGGCCGCGGCGGCGTCGTGGAGACCGCGGTCTGCGCGCGCGCCCCCAGCTTCTGGGAGGGAGGGCTCCTCGTGGCGCGGGTCGACTTCGATCACGGGCCGCGTGCGTGGGTCTTCGCCGAGACGTTGCGCCACGCCCCGCCCGACACCTACGAGCGCGCCGCGGCCGACCCGGGGCGCTTCTTCGACGACCTGCTCGCGCTCTCGCCGCTCGAGCGCGCGCGCGGCCTGCGCTGGATGGCGCTGCGCTCCGGCGGCGACGGGATGGTCACCGCGGGCGACCTCACCGTCGGCATCCCCGGCCGCTCGGTCTGGCTGTTCGGCCTGCTGCGCCGCCTCCCCTTCCCGCGCGCCGCTTCGATCGCGGCCGCGCTCGTCGCCGGCTGGGTCCAGGATCCCGACGGCGCCACGGCGCGCCTGGGCGCGAGCATCGCGGGCACCGAGCTGGCCGCGGGGGACACCGCCGAGCCCTACCTCTTCGAGTACGCCTGCCCGGTCGAGCTCGCGCTCGGAGCGCTCACCCTGCTCTGCGCCGACGAGCGTGCCCGCACCGGGTCCGTGCACCTCCCCGCACCGGTCGTCGCGCTGGTGGCCGAGCTCCGACGCGATCTCCCCGCCACCTGGTTCGGCTTTCCCGCCGACGCCTGGCGCGCCCGCCTCGCCTACCTGGCCGCCGCCGCGACGGGCACCGTGCCCGCGCTCCCCGCCTGGGTCCTCGACGGCTATCCGCCGGGGTCTGGGTCCAGCGACGCCGCCGAGCTCGGCCTCGACGGCGCCTACGTGCCGCCCTCGACCCTCGATCGCTTCCGCGTCTGAGGGTGCGGGGAAGCCGCCTCAGGGATCGGGCGGGTCCCGGTTGATCCCATGGCGGGCCGCGCGCGCGGCGTGCTCGGTGGTCCAGCGATCGAGCGCCTCCTCGAGCGTCGCTCGATCGGGGGTGAGGATGGCGTTGCCGCCGTCGTGCCCGAGCAGGTCCAGCAAGGAGATCAGGCCGGCGACGGTCATCTCCGCCGGGGGCGCGACCACGACGCGGTCCCGGCTCCACGCGCCGGCCGGGTCCCTGACCCCGTGGAGGTCGAGAGGCGGGTACAGCTCGGTCACCGCGATCTCGCCCGGCGCGGTCCCCTGGAAGGCGACGACGCGGGCGTGGTCCCCGTCGGGCAGGATTCCAATCCAGCCCGCGTGGCGGGCTCCGGGGGGAGGGAGATCCGCCACGGATTCGGCGAGCGTGGCCCCGTGGCTGCCGAGATCGGTGGAGCGCAGGGCGGCGAGGGCCCCGAAGCGTTCGACCGGCAGGCGCCACGAGCGCGCGGCGACCAGGTGGATCGGGCGCCCTCCCGCCCACCGACGCGGGCGGGCCGCGAGGAGATCGGAGGCGAGCCGCGCGGCCGGCAGCGCGGCGTCGGCAGCGACGGTGTCGCCATGCCCCTCGGCACCATCGAGCTGCTCCAGGAGCGGGTACGCGCGGAGGCGCCTCGAGGGGGGCACCAGCGCCCAGGGATCCACGAGACCCTCCGCCGTCGCGATCCAGCGGATGGGCTCGGCGGTGGCGCGGTCGGCGCCGGCGGACACCGGGAGCGCGATCCCCGCCTGCGCGAGGGCCTGCGCCCCGATCGCGTACGGCTCCTGCAACGTGGCGAGGTCGGCGACGGTGCGCGTCGCGACGCGAGCGCCGAGCAACCCGAGCGTCGCGACGACGGCAGCGAGGGCGACGCCACCCCAGGAGAGCTTGGCCCGCACGCGGGCGGAGGCGATCAGCGCGGGCGCGAACGCGGCCAGGCCGGCGACGGTGTCGACGACGACGAGGCGGGCCCGCGCTCCCGGCTCGAACGGAGTGGACCAGGCGAAGGGTGGGGAGGCCATCGCCCACCCGCGGGCCAGGCACGAGGGCGAGGTCGAGGCCACGAAGGCGCGCAGCTCCAGCGCCAGGGCCGACGCCTCCAGC